>Ga0265595_1000579_pt1 | contig 32354 bp, 23 predicted proteins | sample saktaG_15_FD_190148 | JGI IMG/M metagenome (GOLD analysis project Ga0265595, IMG submission 190148) | Saline water microbial communities from Sakinaw Lake, British Columbia, Canada - sak_2013_06_06_50m | ecosystem: Environmental > Aquatic > Non-marine Saline and Alkaline > Saline ...
GGTCCTACCACAAGCGAGGGCGAGACCTGAAGTACCTGCTGGACAATATCGAACCCTGAGGGGGCAACCCCTCATTCTCACGCACCCCATTCCCCAACTGTCCATTTGCAGCTTTCGATTTCTCTGAGACGCCGTGCGCCGACTTGACATCCGGCCGGAACCGGGTAAAACTACTCCGTAGTGAACGACCTCATCATGATACTCGGAAGCCAGAATGGAACCGCCAAGTAGGAGAATAGTGAATAGAGAATGGAGAGTTGTGAAACTCGAATCCGCCTTTCACTATTCACCACTCCTAATTCACTATTCGGCTGTGACTTGATGGAGAATTCCTATCTCGGTTCTCGGGTGGTGCGTGCCGATAGGAGACTGGAGTGTGAATGAAGATTGAAATAGAGCGAGAGACCGACGGGCGCTGGCTGGCGGAAGTCCCAGACCTGCCGGGCGTCATGGCCTACGGCCCGACCCGTGCTGCGGCCATCGCGAATGTCAAGGCGCTGGCTCTGCGGGCTCTCGCCGACCGACTCGAACACGGCGAGGAAATCCCGGCGCTCCGAGAAGTGTTCGCCGTGCCCGCATGAGCAGTTGGCCTTCTGCCAAGGCCAATCGAGTCCTGGCTGCGCTGCTCCGAATCGGGTGGGTAATCAAGCGTCAGTCGGGAACATCGCATCGTGTCCTCAGCCGTCCGGGCTGGCCGGACCTCGTGTTTGCCTTCCACGACCATGATGAAATCGGCCCGCGGATGCTGACCCGAATCGCCAAGCACAGCGGACTCACCGCCGAAGACCTGTAAGTCCCTGACGATAGTCACCGTTTCATGTCCAGACCGCGCGTCGCGCGCACGACGCGCAGCGTCGCCCTGAGGGAGTCGGATGAGTCGAAGGGTCTCTCATGTCTGCTAACTGCCAACTCGGGCGCATAGCGCCCGCGCATTTGACTTCCCGTCCCGCCCCGCCATAATCACGGGAGTGGAATCCAAGCCCGGCCCGGCTTTGACGAAGCCAACCGTCACGTGTCGTGCCCCCGGGAAGCCGCGAGCGACAAACGTTGCTGAGTGGCGTAAGACTAAGGACATAGAAGTGAGGATAGAATGAAGAGAGTACTCGTACTGGTCAGTGTGGCTGCGTTAGTCGCGATGGTCGGCTGTAAGAAGGCTGTCCAGCTCGACAACAAGGACCTCGTTAGTTTCATATTCCAAGCTACGATGTCGGGATACTCGGCGACAATGTCCGACACATCACAGCCAAAGACGGACTACACGAAACATCTGAGCACTGATTACACCATGGTTGGGCCTGCCGGGGGCAATTGCCACGTGCTCGGAGACCTTACCGTTACCGCAAACATCGACGAGCATGGTAACTACCTCGGCGGTTCCGCGTCGTTCCAATATACGCAGACGTGGTCCGGTTACGCTTTTGAAGACTCCACCGGCCAGAAGTGGACACTGAATGGAGCGCCCGATATCTCGACCGTGGGGTTGTTCACCTTGCGGCCGGACGGCACTTTCGGTACGGCGTCCAGCATCGACATCAGCGGAGCTGTCCGGGCAACCGGCCCCGGTGGTTATGACCACACCGCAAACTTCCTGGTGACGATCAACATCGACTCAAACGGCAGGGGCGGTGACGTGAGCGGGACAATAGACGGCCAGTCGCTCTACTACACCTTCTGAGTCGCTGAACTCATCTTTCCCCGTGCGAGCGCACCCGGGGCGAAGGCCAATCTCGGATGTGCGCCAACCGAGTCGAAGGGTCTTTCCCTTGTTGTGTAGCCGCTCTGCGCGGCCGTCAGCCGTGAGCCGTAAGCGGTAAGCCCTCTTCCGCCTCCGCGCCATTGTCATTTCCCCTTAGATATTCGCGCTTTGCCGTTCACGCTTTGCTCTGTCCTTTGTGCTTTTCACTTACCCCTTGGTCTTCTGGCGGTTCTCCTGCGACCTGCTGGGACTGGATTGACAAAGTTCCGCTTGACAAGAAGCCGGGATTGTGATATGACTACCCGCTCGGCGAGGCAGGTCCCTGAGGCGCGCCCGCGGGCCGCCCGCAATCCGTGATGTCTGGAACCGGGCACGCAGGTGCCGTCAAGCGCCAGGAGGAGGTTGCTTCATGAAGATACACCGAATCATCGTTGTAGCCCTTCTGTCCCTGATGCCGCTCGCCACGCTGATGGCCACGCCGCGCGTCAGGCTGATGAAACCGCCGCCCGGTCGCTGGGGCATCGAAGACCTCTGGAAGGCCACGGTCATCTCGGATACAGCGTGCGACGCGTGGTTTGAGGGGTATGTGTTCGAGGCGACCAAAGGCCAGGTGTTCCACGCGACGACGAAACCGTTCCCGCTGGCTCGCGGCACCAGGGTCTATGGCTACCGCGACGTGAAGATCGACCGGACGCAGACCGCGCCCGGATACGAGGTCTTTGTCACAAGAAGCGGACAACTACCCGCGGGCAGCTACCGGTTCAAGCTGTTGTTGCAGCCCTTTGGCGTCGACGACAGCTTCGGGTTCGACGTCAAGCCGATGAGCCCGCCGAGACTGGTTTCGCCCCGAGACGGAGATGCCATCTCCGGGAAGTACCCGCTCTTCGTCTGGACACGGCCTGGCAACAACACCGGTGGTGTGACCTACAACCTGACGGTCGTGGAGATTCAACCCGGACAAACCGAGGAAGAGGCCTTGCGTGCAAACCGGCCCTGGTTTCAGAAGAGCGGCATTACGGCCACACAGCTTCGGTATCCCACCGGAGCCCGGGGGCTGGAGAAGGACAAGAGGTACGCCTGGCAGGTGACCGCGGTGGGCAAGGGCATCCAGCCACTGGTTAGCGACCGGCGGGGTTTCAGGAGAGCGCTCTTCACGCCGCCGATGAAATTCATCGACCCGCTGAAGGTATCGCGCGAAGTCGACCGGCACGGCAACTACTTCGTGGTCCGGCTGACGCTCACGAACACGGGCGCGACCGACCTCACGAATATCGTCGTGTCCGACAGCCACCGCTACTTCCAGTGCCTGAACGACGTATCGAAGATGAAGGTGGCGCCGCCCGGGGGCGAGGTGAGACCGGGCTGGACGACGGTGCCAGTGTCTGCCGCGAGCAGCGTCCGGTCAGCCGGCGGCGGATTCTACAGCACCATCGCCATCGACCTGGGCGACTGGGTCCTGCCGCCGGGCTTGAGCATGTCGGTCTACTACTCGGTGTTCCCGCTGCTGACGTTTTCGCTGCAGGGCCCGGGGCACACCATCGGTGCCGGGCTGAAGGTGACGTACAAGGTCGGGGGAAGCGATGGCGTGCGGAAGTTCGACAGCAAGGCGGTTTACCCGGTGCCCGGCCTGGCGGATGCATGGAAGGCGGCCAACTACATGGTCCTGACCTCCCCGGCGCGCATCCAGGGGTCGCCGTCGGCGGTCAACGGCCTGCTCGTGAAGCTCGCGGAACTCGCGAAGTCCCGGAACGGCGCGCTCTGCTACCTGACCAGCGCGTCCCTGACCGCGACTTCGGCCCGCACCATCGTCAACGCGTTCGGCACCATGCTGAAGAACAACTTGCAGAACGGATACCTGCTGATTGTCGGCGAAGACGACGTGATACCGACGTGGTCGAAGCCGGAGGTGGCGAGCCTGAAAATACCCGCCATTCACCTGTCGGACTACGACTACGCGGACCCGAACGACGACCTGCTTCCGGACCGGCGGGTGGGCCGGATGCTTGGCCGCCACGCGACCGAACTCCGGGCGGCAGTCCAGAACGCTCTCGACTACAAGAAGGATGGAATCGGCTGGCAGGGCGGGCATCCGGTGGCCATCTTCGTCAGCGGACCCGAACCGGGGAAGTGGCTTTTCGTGAAGGACATGTCGGAAGGTCGAGGCAACATGGTAGGCCGCTGGGGCAACAGCGCGGTGGAACTCCACACCGATTTCATCACGACCCGGTACCGCATCATCAGGCACGCGCTGTATGCGCTCTCGAAAAGTGGAGGGCTCGCCTGTGGAAGCGAGGCAGACACGTTGGCCGGCTACTCGTACGCACAGCTGGCAGCATGGCTGCTGAGTCTCAAGATGGTGAACATGTGGGTGACGAAGCTGGACCTGCTCTACCCGCCGCAGTCCGGTGACACTCATTTCAAGGACGCCAACGGGGTCTCGCGGCGGATGCCGGCAGCCTTCGGGGCGTCCGGTTTCGTTGCGGCCGTGTCGCTGGCTGAGGAGACGATGCTCGCCGCCCGGAATGGCGTCTGGTACGGCGCATACCTGTTCTACTCACCCGACGACGCGCACGGCCCGCCGGCGATGATATTCCACACCTTCGATATCGCCACGGCCGCCAAGGACGTCATCGTCTGGGTCGGTCACAGCGGGCCGGACGGCTGGGGCGACGTGGTTGGCGGTGGGACGGTGCAGAACCTGCACATCGGCCCGCGGCCGGTCGTCATCGCCTTCGGCTGCCACTGCGGCAACTATGACGACACCGACGCCATCTCCCGTGCGTTCCTCACCCGGTTCGCGTCGGTCTACATCGGGGCGACCGAGAACATGTACCCGTTCGGCGACCACATGCTGGCGGACGAGTGGTGGTCGGCCTGGGGCCCAGGGATGACAATCGGCCAGGGGCTACAGCGACTGAAGCTCTGGAACATGCAGGCCGCGCCCGGGCAAAGCGGCAAGTGGCTGAAGGCCCCATGGATGACCTACTTCGTGCGGATAATGAACCTGTACGGCGACCCGAAAGTCGGGGGGTTGTGATGAACCGGCGCATGCCTGTCCTGGCGGTCCTCCTGCTTCTTGCGGGTCTCGCGCCCGGCGTACCGAAGACCGAGCTGTCGGTCGTGGTCCCGGACTACGTGGCGGTTGAGCGCGGCGGCCTGACCGAGGTCACGGTCCCGGGCGGCGGCGTGCTCTACCTGGAAGCAGGACGGCCCCAGGTCCCGTACTACACGGCGCGGTTCGAGTACCCGGCGGAATGCCGGGTCCAGGACGTGACCTTCAAAGGCAAGACCGGGACAAAGGTCGATTCGGGCCTGCAGATGCCTCTAGTCCACTTCAGTTCGTACAACGACCCGGTCCCCGACATCGTGCCGAAGCCGGGTGTGTACCCGGCCGAAGACTTCACCTGGCGCGTGGTCGAGGGCATAGGCGACAGCATCACGCTGGCCATCACCGTCTACCCGTATCGCTTTGACCCGGCCAGCGGCGTCGGGACTTCTCACAAGCAGTACGAATTCGAGGTCCGATACGTCACGTCCGGCATCGGCATCGGTTCGGTCTACCACGTGAACCCGGTGTGCGACCCGGGCGAGACGCTTCGGACCGTGGTCCTGCTCGAGGGCGACGCGGGGGAAGCGGGCGTTACCATCCGGCCGACGGTGCGGAACGCGGCCACGGACGGCGCGGTCGCCGAGCCGGCCGAGATCGTGCTTGAGCGGGCAGGGCCGGGTGATTCGGTCGTGGTCGAGTGGCCGACCGCGGGTCGCGCGGCCGGCCAGTACCTCGCGGAGTTCGTCCTGCGCGACCACGCCGGGAACGAGCTCGACCGGTCGCGGGCGTCGTTCCGGCTCGGCCGCCCGCGCGGCGAAATCACCCGGTTCGAAGTCGAGCCGCAGTGCTTCGACATCGGGGACGAAATCGGCATCACGCTCGAGTTCCACAACACGGGCAGCGTCGCCCTCGACGGCCGGTGTGTGTTCCGGATCACGACCGAAGGGCGGGTCGTCGAGGAACTGGAGCAGGAGATGATTGGCCTGAAGCCGGGCACCGCCAGGACATACAGGCGGGCCTGGAGCACGGCGGCCGCGGAGAAGTCCGTCATCTACCGCGCGGTAGGGGTCGTCAAGTACGAGGGTACGGCGAGCGAGCCGAAGAGCGTGATGTTCAGTACCAACCGGATGCCGGTCGCGGGCTTCACGGTCGAACCGGACACGGCCGCGGTGGGCGACCCGGTTGAGTTCGACGCGTCGGCCTCGAAGGACGAGGATGGGAGCATCGTCGAATACCGCTGGGAATTCGACGACGGCGGCAGGGCGCCGGGCGTCACCGCGCGTCACGCCTGGATGCAGGCGGGCGAGTTCGTCGTGCGGCTGTCCGTGGTTGACAACGAGGGCGGAACCGGGACAGTGACGAAAGTCGTCGTGGTGGAAGAACAGTGAGGATGTCAGAACGCCACGCCTGCCCAGACCGGTTGTCCACGTTTCGGTCAAGGGTAGCTTCGGCACGCCCTTTCGGGGGTGGATGCAGGCTGTGTCTGAAGCCAAAGGAGGCAGGATGAAATCGTTCAGCATTTGTGCGCTGGTCATCATGACCTTTGTGCCTGCGGCCATGCTGATGGCCGCGCCGACCGTGAGGCTGTCCAAGCCCCCGCCCGGTCGCTGGGGCATCGAAGACCTCTGGAAGGCCACGGTCGTCTCGGATACAGCGTGCGATGCGTGGTTTGAGGGGTATGTGTTCGAGGCGACCAAAGGCCAGGTGTTCCACGCGACAACGAAACCGTTCCCGCTGACGCGCGGCACCAAGGTTTATGGCTACCGCGACGTGAAGATTGACCGGACGCAGACCGCGCCCGGATACGAGGTCTTTGTTACAAGAAGCGGACAACTACCCGCGGGCAGCTACCGGTTCAAGCTGTTGTTGCAGCCCTTTGGCGTCGGCGACAGCTTCGGGTTCGAGGTCAAGCCGATAGGACCGCCACGGCTCATCTCGCCGCCGGAAGGAGCGAAACTGGGCGGGCCGTATCCCGACTTCGTCTGGACCCCGCCGGCGAACTACTCCGGACCAGTCACCTACAAACTGAGAGTCGTTGAGGTGGAGCCGGGCCAGACCGGGGAAGAGGCCTTGGCGGCGAATCCGCCTTGGTTCGAGCGGCAAGGCATCAACTCGACCAAGTTCCGCTATCCTGCGAGAGCGAGGAAGCTCGACGAGGACAAGGAGTATGCCTGGCGGGTGGTGGCCGCGGCCGGCGGCGCGGTCGCGGCCAGCGAGACGCGCGGGTTCAAGCGGTGGTTCGTCATGAAGCCGCCGGGTGGTATGCACCTTGAGTACGTGACGGTCGCGCGTAGGGTGGAGCGTGAACGGACCCATTTCAAGGTCTATCTCGACGTCAAGGTCATCGCCGATGTCGAAGACCTGAAAATCCAGGTCTGGAATACGGGCTTCCAGTGCATCCCGCCCACCGATGAAGAGGGTGCCCATACCGCGGCGACCAGCAACACCGGCGCCCGGACGAAGTGGTGGGGGAATTTCGGGAACAGGAGCAGCGGAGCGACCTTCACGCTGTCGTATCACGCGGTGCCGATTCTGGTACCGGACATGTTTTGGTTCCAGTGGTATGGCCTGTGCGACTCGACGGTGGTCACCTATCGCCGGAACGGCAAGAACTACGTCCGGCGGCCGGACCTGGGTCACTGGCCGATGGGAGAGGTGGAAGCCGCGTTCAGGGCTGCCGACTTCGTAATCGTTACCTGTCCGGAAAGGCTCTACCCGGCCTATGACAATGACGACGTGCACTACCTGCTGAGGTACTGCGGTCAACTGGCGAGAAAGAAGAACGGCGTTCTCGGCTACACCGAGGCATCGACCACCGCGCCCCAGCTCAAGGCGATGCTCAGGGGCAACGGCGTATGGGGTTCATACCTCGCACCGTCGTTCCGGACCCTCGGCGGCGGCTATGTCCTGCTCGTCGGTGAGCAGAACATCGTGCCGGCCTGGGAGGTCACCGGCCTGAACATCAAATGGAGCGGCGGCAGCGTCACTACCCGGGTCAGGCTGAGCGATTTCCCCTATTCCGACTGCACCGGTGACTGGATGGTTGATCTCGTGGTCGGGCGCGCCATCGGGAGGTCGGCGAACCAGCTCAGCCGGGTGGTCGAGAGTGCCGTGACCTTCTCAACAACCGCCAAGCCCTCCCCGGCGTGCCTGGTGAGCGGCTTCGACGCCAGGCCCGGGATGTTGTTTGGGATGTTGCTTGCGTGCGCAGCCGGCGCCGACAATCTCAAGAAGAAGGGGGTCAATGCCGCCGCTGCCGACATCGGCATCCTGCCGACCGCGCAGAAGCTGGGCGCTCTGCAGAATGCGGTACGGGACCGGAAGCTGGTTTCCTACTTCGGCCATGGCAATGTGAACGTCTGGGGCGACGTGATCGTCGCCTGGAAACTCGGGGCCCTGAACTACGCTCCCGGCGGTTGGGTGACGGCGTTCTCATGCCTGACCGGGAACTACTCCGATACGAACGCCATCTGCCGGGCGTTCACCAACGAGTCCGGCACGCTCGGCTATCTCGGCGCGACCGAGGTATCATCCCACAGCCTCAACCTGGACCTGCAATCAAGCACGTTCTGGAACATGTACCACGCCAGCGGCTGGTCTCCGGGCAGGGCGCTTTTCTGGACAAAGCACCTCTACTGCCTGTTCTTCAACGCCTACCAGAGACTCGCCGTCTACGAGTACAACCTCTATGGCTGTCCGAAATAGGGAGGATTGACATGTTGAACTGCAGATACCTCGTTTCGACGGCGGTCCTGGTGGTTTTCGTCGGGGCTTCCGCGTTCGGACAAGCCCCACCCACAAAGCTGGAACTGAACCTGCCGCGGTACGAAGTCACGGAACACGAGAGCCTGCACTACGTGCGGATACCCGGGGGCCAGATGCTGATAGAAGAAGAGGGTCGGCCGCAGGTCCCATACTTCGTCGAGTTCCTCGATTACCCGAGGGGCTACCGCGTCCGGAACGTGGTTCTGAAGGAACGGTCCGGCGCGGAGGAGACGACCGGGCTGAGGCTCACTGCCGTCATCATGGACATGAACAGTACCAAGCCGGTCGTGATGAAGGAAGGGCTGTACCCGGACCGCAAGCATACCTGGCGGGTCGTCGAGATGCCCGACGGGGCCTCGCGGCTCGCCGTCGCGGTCTACCCCTTCGACTACGACCCGAAGACGACCGACGTGACCTACTATCGCAACTACGACTTCGACATCGAGTATGTCCGGTCGTCGATTGCGCTGCTCGACCTGACAACCGACAAGCATTCCTATGCGCCTTCCGAACCGGTCCGGGTCCAGCTCGCCATCGTCAATGACGGCGAGCCCCGGGACGTCAGCGCCCGGGCATCAATCCTGAGAGGCTCGACCGGCGAGGTGGTTGCGGAACTGCCGGCACAGGCTCTCGCGGCCAAGGCCGATACTTCGTCCACTTCCCTCGCTCTGCCGACCCGAGGCATCCCGAATGGCGACTACTACGCCGACGTGGCAATCAGCGACCCCGAGGGGAATGTGCTCGACAAGGAGCAGGTTGGTTTCCGCGTCGGGATTCCCGGAGGCGAGATGACGCGTTTCGAGGTTGCCCCCCAACACTTCCGAGTCGGCGACGCGGTGAAGCTCTCGCTGGGCTTCAAGAATACCGGCTCGACCGCACTGTCCGGACAGTCGATCTTCGAGATCCGCGTCAAGGACTCAGTTGTTGCATGGCTGACACGTGACTTCGAAGGTTTGCCCCCAGGCAAGTCTCGGCAGTTCGCCGACTCGTGGAAGACCGGCGGAGCCAAAGAGAATGTGCTCTACAACGTCGTCGGGTACGTGTCCTACGAAGCCACGGCAACGCCGGCAGAGCAGGTGGTCATCAGCACCAATGCCATGCCGTCCGCGGAGTTCACTGTCGTGCCCGATACCGTGATAGCAGGACAGGAAGTCCGGTTCGACGCCAGCGGGTCGAAGGATTCTGACGGCGCAGTCGTCGGGCATCGCTGGGAATTCGGCGACGGCGGCGAGGCAGAGGGTGTCGCCGCAAGTCACGTCTACCCGGAACCCGGAGAATTCCTGGTCACGCTGACTGTCACCGACAACGAGGGCGGAAGCGGCACCGCAACGAAGGATGTCGTGGTGGGAGAATAGCGGGGACATCAAGACATGCACCCTTGCCCGGCCCTCCGGTCGGTGGTTGTGGCGGGGCGTGCTTCTCAGGACAAGTCGTCAGTTCCGTGCAAGAGCCCGGTCGAAGGGCCTGGCGGACAAAGGAGGTTTTGTGAAGTCGCCTAGGGTATCCACGATAGTCATTCTGGTTCTGATTCCAGCAGTCATGCTGATGGCCTGGCCGACCGTCAAACTCGTGAAACCGCCGCCGGGGCGGTATGGAATCGAAGACCTGTGGAAAGCCACGGTTACATCGGACAGCGCGTACGACAGCGTCTGGTTTGAGGGGTACGTGTTCGAAGAAACCAAAGGCCAGGTGTTCCACGCGACAACCAGGTCGTTCCGGCTCACGCCTGGGGCGAAGGTCTACCAGTACCGGGACGTGAAGGTCGACAAGACACAGACCGCGCCGGGATATGAGGTGTTCGTCACCCGAAGTGGACAGCTTCCCGCCGGAAAGTACCGGTTCAGGTTTGTTCTGCAACCGTTTCCGGTGGATACTTCGTACCCGTTCGTGCCCGCGCCGATGGGCCCGCCGCGGCTCATCTCGCCCCACGACGCCGACACAATCCGTACGCCATCCCCGCAGTTCGTCTGGACTCCGCCGATGCCGAAGCCGGCCGGCCCGGTCACCTACGAGTTGAGGATAGCGGAGATCCTGCCCGGGCAGACCAAGGAGCAGGCGTGGAAGGCCAACCAGCCGTGGTTTGAGAGCAGGGAGACCAAGGCCACGAGCCTTCGGTATCCGGCGAGCGCACGCGGGCTGGCCGCAGGCAGGGACTACTGCTGGTGGGTAGTTGCCAGGACGCCACGGACGGTCACGTGGGCGCCGCCGGCCCCCAACCGGTTCACCGTCGCCCCGGCGGTGGCCCGGACGATGCTCACCCGCGAGCAGATAATCACCATCATCCTTAAGCAGGTCATCCGGCCGGACAGCCTCACTGAGGACCTGATCGCTTTCCTTGGCCGCGAACCGCTCGGCCCGGGCGACAAGGTGCGGCAGGCCTTCGACACGGCGACGACCGTGGTTGAGAGGCCGACCTGGTTCGCCTGGCTGGACGACGACTTCACGGCAGAGTTCAGCCATCCGACGCGGTACGTGTTCGTCGATGCCTACACCGGCAGACTTGCGGTGCAGGAGCGCGAGTTCTGGCCGGTGGTCAGTGGCGAGCACGTCTGGCAGACGCGCGAGGAACTGGCCGGAAACCGGTACGTCTTCTTTGCCCGGCCGGAGCGGCACTAGGAGGAGCGATGAGAAGTCAGAAGTCAGACTTCAGAATGCAGCACCCGGGAATCAGGGCCAGCCTGCTGGCTGTCCTGCTGGTTCTGGTCGTAGCGCCACCGGCGACCTACGCACGGGACCGTGCGATTATTGCCACCGGCGGAGACCCGAATCCGGAAATCGCGGCGTGGCGCAAGGGGCTGGCCGACAAGTTCGAGTCCGAGTTCAAGCGGCGCAGCGGCGATACGTCCGACGTGTCGCGGCCCGAGGATCCGGCCGGGGTTGAGTCGGCCATCAAAGGGCTGAAAGGCAAGGTTAAGTGCGGCGAGGACATCGTCATCTACTTCAACGGCCACGGCACCGCAAGCGGCCGGCTTTGCTTCTACGTCCGGCATGGGAACCGGGTCAGCGAGCAGTCGGTTTCGCCGGCGGACGTGCTCAAGTGGCTTACCGAGGCTGCCCTGCCCTGCTGCTGCCGTATCCACCTCGTGATTCATGCCTGCTATTCGGGTGAGTTCATCGAGAAGGTCGCCTTGGGCGAAATCCACGTCGTAACCGCAGTGTCAAGTGCAACCGATACGCGGCCGGCACACAAAGACGTCCGGGGCACGGTCCTGGGCGGGGTGGTATTCGATGGCAACGACTGGCCGACCGGGCTCAACGAAGACCTGGATTCGGTCCCGCCACCCATCGACTGGCAGCCGGCGCTCCAGACGGCGAAGAAGAGCGCCAAGAAGAAGATGCGCGACAAGTGGGAGGACAAGGATAAGCCCCAGACCTGGAAGCGGTTCAAGAACTACCACGTCGAGGAGGTGACGATTGACCCGAAGACCAAACGCAAGACCGTGAAGCTCAGGTCCGCGGACGGCACCGAGCACACGGTCGTGATGGGCCCGGGGTCGAAGGTCAAGGTCGGAGACCAGGAGCTGGAATACTGCGTGCTGAACGTCTGCTCCTGGGTCACGGTGCTGGTGCATGAATCGGACGCGGGCGTATACGAGGTGCGCCAGTGCCTGGCCAGCCTTAACATCTCGGGCGCGTCCGGCCACGTCCAGGGCCGGAACGGCGACACCTTCAGCATGCACTTCGATTCCCCGCCGCACCTGAAGTGCCAGACAAGAGACGTAAGGCCGGCACCGGGAAAGACCCTGCCCGAAGGGATCCGCTACTGCAAGTGGGTCGTTCTCGATTCGGCCTACCAGGATTCGACCGGCATCACGGTCGGCGGCGTGACCGAAACCGACCCTCCCGCCATTGAAATCAGGGGTCACGTCCAGTCCGTGAACCCGGAGACCGGGGAGATGGAAGTCCACATCTGGTACCCGACTTGGCTCCGCTGCAACACCCGGAAGGTGACGCTTGCGCCGGGCGAGCATCTGCCCGGCTGGGTGAAGAAGTGCAAGTGGGTGAAACTCACGGGCAAGCTGACCGGCAGCATCACCGACGCCACCGGCATTACTCAAACTGACCCGGAAGTGCTCACGTACCAAGGGCACGTCCGCGAGGTCAAGGACGGCCGGGCAACGGTCCATATCCAGAAACCGGACTGGCTGCTGTGCGAGGTAAAGGTGCTGCAACCGCCGCGCGGCACCGAGCTACCGGCCTGGGTCAAGCCCTGCACCACGATTACGTTCAAGGGACCGCTCACCGGCGACACCATCCGGCTGGGGTCGTTCGGCATGGGCAGAGTGGTCATCGGCTCGAGTCCGGTTGACATCGGGTTCACGGCCCACGTCGAGAGCGTCGGTCCGGGTTACATCGTCGTGACCATCCGCGAGCCGGAGCGGATGGCAGGCCAGCAGCGCCGGATGAAGATGAAGCCGGGCGAGAAGATCCCGGAAGGCGTCGAGTTCTGCAAGACCATCTCCTTTGTCGGCAACATCATCTTCGACAGCATCATCAACGGCCGGTCAATCAGGCTCACGAGCACGCCCGGGCGCAGTGACGCCGGCGTACACCACGTCCTCGCGCCCGGAGGTGAAGTCCCGGCATACACGCGGACAACTCCGGCCGCCGAAGTTCACAACTACGGCACGGAGAAGATAGCCGTGTTGCCGGTGTCCTGCCTCGTCGAGTCGGCCGGAGTCAGCGTGTATGAGGACTCCGCGACCGCAAGTGAACTGGTGGCCGGCGCGACCGCAGCGGTCCGGTTCCGCGAGTGGCAGGCAGCCGGGCCCGGTGCCGCGTATGACGTCGTCTTCACCAGCCGTCTGGCCGGAGACGAGAATCCGACGAATGACGCCGTCACTCTGCCCGTCACGGTCACTGCGGCCGAGAACCAGGCTCCGAGCCTGACTGACGGCAAGGTCGAGCCGGGCTATGGCCTGCCGACGACCGTGTTCCGGTTCGCGGTCAACTACACCGACCCGGACGGCGACATGCCGGTTGTGCACGAGGTCATCCTCGACGGCGCGCCTTTCACGATGGCATCCCCGGGCGGTAACCCGGTCGAGGGCATGCCGTTCCTGCAGGAACTCCCCGGGCTGGGACCGGGCCGGCACAGCTACCGGTTCCGGTTTGACGACGGCCACGGCCACCAGGTCGAAACCAAGGAGCAAACCGGTCCGATGGTGGAGGAGGGTGAGAACCATGCTCCGGTGCTGAGCGAGTGGTTCGTCGAGCCGCCCGTTGGCAACACGCTCACGCCGTTCGTCTACGGCGTGACCTACCAGGACGAGGACGGCGACCCGCCGGCGGAGTCCGAGGTTATCATTGACGGTGAGCCGTTCCCGATGGACCCACAGGGCGGCGACCCGGTTCGTGGCATGCCGTTCCTGCACGAAGTCCCCGGACTGAAACCCGGTCGGCACACCTACGGTTTCCGGTTCACTGATAGCCGAGGCATGCCGGTGCTCATCGAAGCGCAAATCGGCCCGACTGTCGAGGAATAGCAGCCGGGCAGGCGTCGAAGGCTGATTCCGTGGCGAAGGCAGCGGTCTGCGGTCTGGCGTTATTCGCGGCAGCGCTTGACAAGGATGCAGGATTGTGCTAAAACACGGAGGGCACTCGAGCCGTGCCGGGGGCGCGGTTTGTGACACCGGCACGGCCGAACACGCGTCTCCGTTGAGAGAAACGCGCGCAGGCGCAGAGAGGCGTGATGACGGTTCGTAAAGCGTTCGTTCGGGGCATCCTCCAGCCGGCACCGTTCGTGGTGCTGTGGGCTTGCCCTACCCTCATCCGGCTCCGCCCTCTGCCAAGGCACAACAATTCTACAACAAAAAGGACTGCTCATGGCCGGTTTGCATGAGGCCATATCGGTCGTACAGACCATTGACCTGACATCTGTCAGGACAACTCATGAAACGCGGTCGTCAGCTTCGCTGCGACCGCCAGAACCCAGTTCAAATCGAAGCCCGGCGCCCAACGGTGCCGGAGAAACAGAAAGAGGAAGCACCATGAAGATGCACCGTATCATCATCGGGGCCATGCTGGCCTTGATGCCGCTGGCCGTGCTCACGGCCGCACCGTTCATCCAGCAGTTCTCCCCGCCGCCGCCGGGGCAGTACAACATCGAACAACTGTGGAAAGTGACACTCAACAACCCGGACAACCAGACGTACGAGGTCTGGCTTGAGGGCACAATCACCGAGGCGCGGAAGGGGCAGGTCTTCTGGGCGAAGACGAACAAGTTCAAGTTGCCCCCCGGGACAAAGGTCATCCGCTACGCCGACATACAGGCAATCGGCATCGACCAACAGACGTACGCCCCGGGCTACAAGGACTTCGCGGCCCGCACCGGCGGACTGCCCGAAGGGGACTATACCTTCACAGTCAAACTCGAGCCCGACTTCGACACCAAGTCGGTCAAGTTCTCCGTCAAGCCGATGGGGCCGCTGCGGCTGACTTCGCCCCGCGATGGTGCGACGGTGCCCGTTCCATACCCCCGGTTCGTCTGGACACCGCCGAGCACAGCGCCGAGGGGACCAGTGACCTACGAACTGAAGCTGGTTCAGATGCTGCCCGGCCAGTCACCGGAGGAAGCGATGCGGGCGAACCGTCCGTGGTTCAGCAAGCCGGGAATTGCGGCCACGAGTCTCACCTACCCCCGTTCCGCACGGCCGTTCACACCGAGGAAGATGTACGCGTGGCAGGTCAAGGCGATGCTGGGTGCGGATATCATCGGCGTCAGCGAGTTGTGGAAGTTCTACTTCCCGTCGCCGCTTTTGTCCCCGGGCCCCGGCATCGACATCTACTTCTGCGACGGCGGCGAAACCAAGGGTTCGGTGTATCATCGGCCCGCGGTTGGGCCCGAGGTGAAAATATACACCCGGCCAGCGGGCCGGATTTACTCGTTCCTGTTCGCGCCGTGGGACGCGGACAAGCTCTATTTCGTGAATGCGAACGAGTTCAAGATTTACGTCAAGAAACTGGGTGGTGGCGCGCCGCCGGAGTCGGTCGTCCACACTCATTCGACCTATGTCCGCGACATCGCGGTGGGCTGTGATGGTCTTTTGTACTTCAGCGAGGCAAACGGCGCAGGAGGCGACGGGAAGATATGGCGACTGCACAGCGGCGGTAGCACGGACCTGTACTACGAGGTGCTGCTGTCGCGCGTGGACGGATTCTGGTCGGGTGATTTCTGCTTCGATGCTGACGGCGTTCTGTACCTCAGTACCGGAAACCGGGTGGGCGCCAGCGTGTATCGCGTCGACATCGGTACGAACTCAGTTACCAAGGTCTACACCGACCCGACCGGCTCGATTGCCGGTATCGCGTTCGGGCCGGACGGACTGCTGTACTACGGAAACTGGGGACCGCGCATCTACGCGCTCGACCTCGAAGCCGGAACCAGAACCCAGGTGTACTCCAACGGCAGCCGGAAATGGACTTCGGACGTCGGGTTCAAGCCGTTCGAGCCCGGCGTCACGGTGCCGGGCGGTGTAACGAACTGGGTGATGCCGTGGGGCGTTGGCGGTACGATGCGGCCCGGTATCGACAGCCTCACCGGGTTGACGAGCTACGGCGACGTGGACAGCGCGCCGTTCGGCGGGCAACTCGGATTCCGTTCCGGCTCGTCAATCCTGATTCCGACCACCGACCTTTACTACTACCGCTGGGAGTACCGGCTGTCCGGCGGCGCGTGGCAGGACTTCGACGAGGAAGTGCGCGTGCACTACGCCAAGGAAGTGCTCGGGTTCCTGCCGACTTTCCCGACGCTGAAGCTCGGGCCCGATGACGTGTCGGGCATGAAACTGTATCGGTTCCGACCCCACGACCCGCCGACGATTCCGGGCGCAACGACCTACTGGCCGACAAGCGGGTTCCTCGGGGATATCTACAGCGGGTACCTGAACACGGTCGCCAAGCACCTCGCGCCGGGCAAGTATGAGGTCAGGCTCACGGTGTATGATTCGGCCGGGGCGCAGAAGCTGCCGGGACCGGGGACGTTTCGTTTTGTCGTGCCGCTGTCCGAGGGGCCGGGCGGTGTCATCAACACCCGGCTGCCGCACGCCATGGAGACGGATGCCGGCGGATTCAAGTTCATGCTGCACGTCGACAACCGGCCGTGCAGCGCATATGTCGATGCACCGACCGTCTCCGGCGTGGCAGCAAACGACACCTGTGGCTTCCTGCGCTACGACCCGCTTGACCCGTCGCCGGTTCATGTGGCATTCCACGCGTCGCACCCGGACGGGTTTGCCTGGTTCACGTTCCGGATTGTGCGCGGCATCATGACCTGCGACAGCTCCTACGTCGTTCACCCTTACGTGTTCTCGCCCGCAGCGGGCGTGTATATGGGCGACGGCAGCGGGCACTACGAGCACGATTTCCTGCGCTCGACGTTGCTCGGGCCGTGCACGGAGGCGGCGTTCTCAGAGAACCTGTACGTTTACGCCAAGGCGACGACCGGCTGGGGATACAGAATCTCATCCTACGACGCCTCCTTCGTCCGCGCCTTCGCGCTGGCGGTGAAGAAGGAATAGGGGAGACTTCAGACTGCCAGAGTGCGCGCCGAAGCACAGGAGAAAACCGGTGGGGAGAGGCTGCCGACTGTCTCTCCCCCGGGGAGAGCCAACCCGGCGCGGAACGGAGGAACGTAATGCGGTTTGTTCTGTTTTGTGTCTGGCGAGTACGAATGGGTGACAGGCGACAGCCCGGTCGAGCCGCGGGTGGGGTTCGTTTGGAGGTCGCCGCGCGGCGACCAGACGGAGATGGTCAGGATAACGAATTGACCTAGGAGGCAAGGATGCTCGCATTGTTTGTGCCGCTGTTGGTGGTTGCGCTGGGTGCCGGGCCGGTGCAGTTCTCCGGCACGGCAAGTATGTACAGTGAGTATGGATGGGTGACCGGCGACAGCCTGGTCGAGCCGCGGCCCGAGCTGCGGTTCAACGTCAACCCATCGCTGTCGCTCTTCGGGTTCCCCATCGGGCTCGACATGCTCTTGAGCACGCAGGAGAACCCGCTCCGGCAACAACTGGACAAGTTCAAGCTGTTCCTGAACCCGAAGAAGTGGCTTGAGTCGCAGACGAACCTGTCCGGGTTCGCGCTGTCCTTCAAGAGCCTTGAGCTCGGCTCGTGCAACCCGTCCTGGACGCCCTACACTCTGTCCGGCGCGCCGGTATTCGGCGGCGCGGTCGAGTTGAACCCGTGGTACGTGTACGCAGCCGCGGCCGCGGGCCGCAACCAGCGCCGGGTCGCGGTTTCGGACTCGACCGAGGGCGCGTACGTCCGCATGCTCTATTCGGGCCGGTTCGGGTTCGGCAAGAAGGAGGGTACTCATTTCTACCTAACCGGCTTGTACGCCGGTGACGACACGGTCTCGCCTGCGGGCAACTGGCGGCCGAACCCGAACGATACAACCGACACCTACGAGGTCGTGCGACCTCAGGAGAACTACGTGCTGGGCGCGGAGTTCAACCTGAGCCTCGCCAGGGACGCGTTTCGGCTGGAGTCTGAGGTCACGGGGTCGGAACTGACTCGGGATAAGCGGCTGCCGGTCGAGAAGTGGGACTGGCTGCCGGACTGGGCGGCGAATACGTTCAAGCCGCGGATGTCCAGTTCCGTGGACTTTGCATTCAAGCTGCGTCCGTCCCTGAACGTGCTCGACACGCGGGTCTATGGCAAGCTTGAGTTTGTCGGGCCGGGGTATCAGTCGCTGGGCGCGCCGGGCCTGCGGAATGACAACATGGCCATGGGCGGAGGCATCGAGCGCAGTTTCTTCGACAATGCAGTGTCGGTGTCGGCTGCATACACGAGCGAACACGACAACCTGCTGGCTCAGGCAGTGGAAGACAGCCTGGGCAGAGTGGCCCGCGTTCTCACGCTGAAGAGTACGACGACGCGGTTCACAAACTGGGAAGCGAGCCTCGGGTTGACATTCCCGAATCTGCCGTATCTGCAGCTAGGCTACTATCCGTATACCCAAAGCAGCGACAGCCTGGATTCGATGGCCGTAGTGGCATCGACAAAGACAACCACGGGCAACGTCGTTTCGGTGAGCGCGGGGCACAGCTTCCAGGCCGGCAAGCTCTCGCATTCGCCCGGCGTCTCGTTCAGCTACAACGATGTGCGCGGCCCGGTGTCGGATTCGGCTGACAACACGAGTTGGGACGCAGGTCTAAACTATGGGCTTGGGTTCGAGTTCCCACTGTCCTTGTCGGCAGGCTGCGGGCTCAGCCGGTCAGTCGCAGTTGGGATGGACCCGGACCAGCGCGTTTACTTCGATGTTACGCCGTCGTACACCCTGTTCGAGAAGTGGACGCACAGCCTGTCTTTGGGTGGCACATTCGGCACTGACAGGAGGATTGATACCCGCTACTCAACGTCGTTTCCAGTCTGGAAGATATGCGACGCCAGCCTCGGCGTGGCGGACGCTGTGTACAACGGCGACGACGGTAAGTACAACGACCTCCGTCTGACCGCGGAACTGAGCAAGAGCTGGTGATAACGCGCTACGCGCAAGTCCGAATACCGAAATCCGAATGACGATTCAAGCCCGAATGCCCGACAAATGACCAAGGCGAGCGTGGGTGAAAGGCGCGGGAGAATTAGGGCAGTTACCTGATTTGATGACCGCGTCAAGACGCGGCATGGCAAGATGGTCGAGTTGGTCGAGAGGATGCGGGATTCGTACATTGCTGCATCGAAGGACTCGTACATCGTTCGGAGGCCGAAGCGGCTAGCCGCTTCGGCTGACAGCCGTTGACTTTCCCCAAATAGCCCCATCCGATTTGACAAGGCCGGCGCGGCGGCTGCCGTGTTCGCGAATGGGCGATGGGTGATAGGTCACGGTTTACGGACTTCGGGTTGCGCTTCGGAGTCGAAATAAAGTCAGGGCTAAGTCGATGGCGCCACACGTGGTTTTCCCCGCAGTCGTGGGAATAGTTGGTCTCACAATCCTCAAGACAACCGGTCAGACCGCAGGCCCGATTGCTCTCCAGATTGCCCTCAGGATGATTCCAGCGGCACTCTGTGGGGCAGTCGGTCAAGGGACTCTACGGATAGTCGTCAGGATTGGGCAGAGGATTTCCGGGAAGACGGCCGTGGTCGCGGTCTCGACGACGATCACCGGCACGGTCGTCACAATTATCCTGAGCATTGCCATGCCGACGGTCTGCGCGAGAGCCTTGTGCACGGTTTTCTCTGCAGTCTCGCATATAGCCCAGGGGATGGGATAGGGGAGATTCGGAAGTGGTGAATAGTGGATTGAGAATAGTGAAGTTAGCAGATTTGGGGACTCGATTTCCGGGGGACATATAGTAAACTGGGCCGGTCCATCCGGCCGGAAAATCTGGGGACGCTAACCTGATTACTAAGGACAAAGTCGTGAGTACAAGGGCAATGCGGAAGGGGCGGAGCGCAAGTCAAAAGGCAAAAGCCAAAACGCAGGAGGCAAGACCGCGGAGGTCGATGACTGGGTGAAATCAGAAGTCAGGTATCTGGAGAATCCCGGTGACTGTCACTGGACTGGGCGCAGCGCGGCAGAGCCCCAAGTCAGTCATCCAGCAGAGACCAATCAGCGTCCGCGCACCCACGTAGTCGCCTACGGCCGATGGCCAGCGGCCTGCTGCCGACGGTTTCCCTTCATTTCTGCTCTTCTTCTGTGAGGAATGAGAGAGTACGAGCCATGGCACCCTTGACGGTCTTCTCATTCGCTGTCGGCGAGAAACGAGTGAGCATCCGGCGAGGTGCGGGGACGGGTTGAATGACGCGCCGGCCAGGGTATAATTGCCTGAGCTTCTCCTTATGGAGGAGAGCCGACAAAAGGAGAACGACTATGACAGCTTTGATGTTGGAAATCGAGAAGAAGGCGCGACGGCTTCCGCCTTCCGAGCGGGAGAGACTGGCCGAGCGGTTACTGGCGCCGTTAGCGAAGACGCGGCTGACCGCAGTCGAGGAAGCCTGGGTCGCGGAAGCCGAATGCCGGTACGCGGCGTGGAAACGCGGTCAACGGAAGGCTGTTCCGGCCGGCCGTGCGATTGCCGTCATCAGGAAAGAACTGAAGCGTTGAGGGTTGTCCTCGACCCGGCCGCCGCCGCGGAGCTGCGCGAGGCGGCCGTGTTCCATGAAGACTGCCGGGAAGGGTTGGGTCAGGAGTTTCTGACGAGCATCGAGGCCGCCTTCGATGCGATGGCCCGCCGGCCGATTCTCTGGCGGCGACTGAAGGGGCGTTTTCATGCTGCCTCGTCCACCGATTCCCGTATGGGATCGTCTATGCAGTCGAGGACGATGTTGTGTATGTTGCTGCGGTGATGCACCTCAAGCGCAGGCCGGGCTACTGGGAGTCCAGAAACCGGTAGCGCTGCGGTCCCGCGGATCCAGTTACCACATTCCACCCGCACATTTGACGTAGTAGTCCTGCGACTGACGGCCAACGGCTGACAGTCTTGGTGAGCTGAGATGAGCAAGGCATCCACGGAAGTGCCCGGATGCCAGTAGCTGAGGTGGTCTTGCCGACTACGGCTTTCTGATTCGCCGGCGCTATGGCTCTCTTGCCTTGCCTCTGCCGGCTGTATTCGCAGAGTCTGCTCTTGTGTTCTCTGCGGGTTCCCCTTCCACCATTAGCACCTTCAAGCGGGCTCGGAGCTCGTCCGGGGACCCAGAGCCCGTCCCCGGTCCGCCGTCCGCCGTGTCCGGGGGCTTTGCCTGCGTCCGGGAGCGTCTGCGCTTGAGGTCCTGAGCGTAGAGGTCGACCTTGTTCACGGATTCGCCGGGGGAGAGCCGTCTTTGGAGCTAAGGGTGAAGAGCGGCCGGTTGAAGTCCAGGATTTCGTCTTCATTCACCGCCCCGTCGCGGTTCTTGAGCACAGTCACTTTGAGGTCTACTACCGGCTCTTTGACCGGTTCGCCTCCGTCTTGGGCTTTCTCCACCGCGGGGTTGAAGAGCCCCAGGACGAGACCCGCGTCCTGCTCAATGCCGCCGGCCTCTCTGAGATCGTCCAGCCTCACTTTCTCTTTGTGCATGGGGTCTCTGCCTAACTGAGCCCCGAGGATAATGGACAAGCCCAGGCTCCGGGCAGTCTCCATGATTCGCTCAGAGACCCGCTGGAGTTCTGCCTGTCGGTTAGGATACTCGTCCCGTGTTTTCACTTTCTGTACGTAGTCAACAAAGACTGCCCCGATAGAGCACCGCCCGGAGAGAGCGGTCAGGGCATCCGCCCAGTCCTCTACCGAGTAGGGCTCGTCTGCAAGCAGAACCCGCCCCGAGTTCAGGAGCCTGCTGAGGTCGTCCTTGCCTCGCTCTATCGCCGGCCGGTCGGTTCTGCCTTCTCTCAGGTAGCCCTCAAGTTCTCTCAGGTTCAAACCCGGGTCTTTGATCTCACCGCTCAATATGACTTTCCCGCACAGGATGTTCAGGAGCTTGAGCCCGAGTTGCCGCCGCCGCTCTTTGTAGGAGAAAAGCACAAATGTCTTGTCCTTGTAGAGCCCGCTCATGTTTGCCATCAGATTGAGCAGGGTCGCGGTCTTTCCGTGAGATGGTCTGCCCGCTACGATAGTTGTAGCCGCCCGGGGAATGGCGAAGAGCCGGTCCAGGCCGGGGTAACCGGTCTTGAGTCCCTCCGCGGTCTCGGCTACCTCGGTCAGGAAGGTGCCTAGTACGTAGGTGCTCGGGGCTCGGATTGTGGTCTTCGCCCCGAGTTCTTTTCCCTGCTCGTCGAAGAGCCGGCCTAAGTCCTCGATCTTGCCGTCTGCCAGGAGTCGTCCGCCGTCTTTCAGGAGAGCTTCATAGCGCTGGGTGAGCCGCTCCCGCGCTTGCCGTTGCCGGTAGTTCTCAAGGTAAGCCTCAAAGAGCCCTTCCCCCATATCGGTGGCGTTCGTTACCCAGTCCATGAAAACTTGAACGTCCGGGGGGCTGAGCTGCTCCGCTATGACTATCGCTTCATCCACCGCCGCCCGCCGTCCCCGGGCTGTGTTCAGGTCGTGCTTGCCGAGCAGCCGCGCGGCTCGCCAACTGCTCCCGCTCTGAGCCTGCTCCACAAGCTGCTTGAACGCGTCTATGCCCTTGACCTTTATAAGTTCGTCCGGGTCTTTGCAGTCCTTGGGCAGGGTTACCACAAAGCCCGGGATGCCCCGCCGATCCAGCAGGTCCAGGGTTTGCCCGGTGCCGTTCTGTCCCCCGGCATCGTTGTTCAAGGCAAGGGTAAACCGTTTGGCCCGGCAACGGAGAGCGTCATCAAGCTGTTTCTCGGTCAGGGCCGCCGCGCCCAGCGCCACGACCCCGGGGAGTTCCCGCCCGGTAGCTCTGAGAGCGTCCATGTAGCCCTCCACAAGTATGAGTTCGTTCTGTCCGCTCGCCCGGGCCTGGTGCAGGTTGAAGAGGGTGTCTCGCTCAAGCCTCCCGGTGTAGAGATACTTGGGCTCCATTCTCGGTTCTGTTGTCCTGACCGCGAAGCCCTTGAGCCGGCCGGCCGGGCCTCGGTAGGGGATAGCCAGCTTGTGAGTCTCGCCCAGCCCGCGGACATCGAGCCCCAGGGCGTAAAGCGTGTCTGACGGGCTTGCCACGTTTATCGAGGCTAGGAACCGGGTAATCTCTCCCTGAGGGGGAAAGGTCCCTATCTCCGTGCCCTTCACTTCTTGCTCAGAGTAGCCTCGCCCCTTGAGGTAGTCCAGGACCGCCCGCCCCCGGGGAGTCCATATCTGAGCCTTGAAGAAGTCCGCGACAGCCTCCAACAGACTCGCCTGTTCCTCGACGGTCCTGATTCGCGCTTGAGTCTCCGAGTCGAGAGAGAGGAGAGCGTACCCGGCAAGCTCCGCCAGCCGCTTGAGCGTGTCGGCCGGGGTCAGCTTGTCTCTCTTCTGGACATAATCCCAAAGGCTTGTGGATTTTGCGCACTCATCCGGCCGGTTGCAGAGAATGTGGCCCTTGTTGTCCTTACAGATACGGGCTCGCCCGCGTCCGTCGTCGCCGGACCCGGGGCAGTCGAGTTCGTAGTAGCCGCCCCGGTCTTTGGCGTTCAATTCGGGGAGAGCCGTCTCAATGTCCATGAGTTGGTAAATCTCCGCCAGATGGTCCCTTGTTTCCATCAAACCCCCACTTTCATGCCGTCCTCTACGCTATCGCCAATGCCATTTGTTTATCGAGGGCGAGCAGGTCGGCCGGCGCCTGTGTACTTCTCCGCCGTCGCACCGTTCAAGACTCCTGCCTCTTGCGGTTGTCGCTATCCCAGTCTGCATGACACAGTTAAACCACGATTGTCCCGGCTTGTCAAGCTATTCCTTCTGGCATCTCATTGGGGCTTTCCGCTTGCGTCCTGGGCCGGCGGGTCACAGGAACTTCGGGAGGACGAGCTGCATTCGTAAGCACCAGACGACCGATTCCCAGGACATGCCGTACCTTCAATTTCGGTTCACGGATTCGAGCCCGGGACTTCGGGCTTCGGGAAGTCTTCGGGCAGGTCTTCAGATTCCACCAGCGGCCCCCGTGCGAGCAGCACCGCCCGCTCAAGTGCGCGCTGCAGTTCGGCGATGTTGCCGGGCCAGTCATGGGCGGCCAGCCGTCCAATGGCCTCCGCGGACAGCCCCGAAACACCACGGTTGAACTCGCGGTCGCTCTGGCGCACGAGGAAACCGGCCAGCCCGGCAATGTCTGCAATCCGCTCCCGCAGCGGCAACAGGACCAGTTCCGCCTCGCTCAGCAGTTGATACAGCGCCGGGTCGAACTCCCGGACCGGTTCGCCCGGCTTCCGGCTGGTCGAAGCGATGACTCTCGGTGCACCGGGCCCGCTGCCCGGGCCTTTCAGCCAGTCCAGCAGCCGCGACTGTAACCCGGGGTTCAGGACGTCCACGTCTTCCAGGAACACGGTGCCCCAGTCGCTCGTCGCGAGTTGTCCATGGGCGCCTTCGGTCCCAAAGAGAAGCTCGGCGAGTATCTCAACGTCCGTTTCCGGGCACTCGAGCACGACGAAGCGTCGGGCGCACTGAGCGCCGGAATCATGCAGCGCCCGGGCCAGCACTTTCCGCCCGGTGCCTTTCTCTCCCCGAATCAGCACCGGTTGCGAGGTGCCGGCAAGCTGCGCGGCCCGGCGCAGCGTCGGCTGAACGCGAGCGTCGCTGCCCGCGAATCCCCTCAGGTCGAGTCCGTTCGGCCCGCTGGTCTCCTGCTTTCCCTGCGTCAGCAGCCGCACCGGCGCCGCCAGCAGGTTGCCGACCGTGCCCGCAATCACCGTGTCGCACGCAACCATCGACGGTACACGGCGCTCCAGGTAGACGCTGCCGATTGTCCGATCCTGGTGGTTGACCGGAAAGCAGAGCGCCGTGTCGGAGACGGCGAGTGCGGCCCGGCGTGCCATCTCCTGCCCGCGGGCGAGGTCCGGATTGCCGCACACCATTTCCGCCCTGCCCTCGGCCAGCAGCGCGCCGTTCTCGAAGTCCAGTCCCTCGCAGAGCAGCAGCAGGCACTGTTTCACGAACCGCGCGGGCTCCATGCCAAGCGCCGAGAGGCTCGAAATCGCCTGCAGCAGCGCAGTGTCCCGGTCACCGGCCATTTCGAGCCGGAACAGCAGTTGAATCGCCTCCTCGGCGTCGGCGACAATCGCCAGTCGTCGAAAGACCTTGGCCGCGGCCCGCAGCATGTCGGCGGCCGGGCGCACGTCTCCCAGCTCCAGCAGATACCGGCCGTAGTAGCAGTGGGCTCGCGCCAGTTCGTAGCCCTCGTCGCCGCCGGCCAGTGCTTCCAGCGCCGCGGTAAACGCGGCCCGCGCCGCCTCAGGTTTTCCGCGACCGGCTTCAATCAGGCCGTGCACCCGCAGCGCCTCGCCTTCTTCTGCTCGCAGCCCGAGCTCTCGCGCGAAACCGAGGGCCTCGTCGGCCAGCGCCTGCGCCCGGTCCGGGTTTCCGCGGAGCAAAGCCAGCTCCGCCGTGCGCCACAGCAGAATTGCCTGCTGGCGCCGGTCCCCGGTGCTCCGGCTCAGGCGCAGCGCTTCGTCAAAGGCGCGGCTGGCGCTTGCCAGGTCGCCGCGCCGGCAATACGCCTGGCCCAGGTTACTCAACGCATCGTGCATGACATCCTGGGTAGCAAGCCTGCCGCGGCCCGCCTCGGCCACGAGCCTGAGCGTCTCGACCGCCCGGTCGAGCTTGTCGCGCTTCAGGAAAAGCTCGCCCAGCACGTTCAGAGCATTGTAGCGCAGCGCCGCAAAACCGCGGCGTTCACACACCGCGACCGCCCGGTACAGATTACCGGCGGCGTCTTCCCACCGGCCGAGTTGTTCCTGGAGCAAACCGATGTTGACGTGGAGCGTCGCGCCGCCGAGGTCGTTCCCGAGTTCCTCGCTGACATCGAGGCATTGCTGGTAGCAACTGAGCGCCTCCTCGAGCTGGCCCTGGAGCATGGCCTGGTTGCCCAACCCGATGAGGGCCGAGAAGACCCCGGGCAGGTAGCCGGCCTTCTCCGAGACCGCGCGGCACAGGTGTGCGTACTCGCGCGCCTGGTCGTAGTCGGTCCGCGTCCGATAGAGTATCGCGAGCATCGAGAGCGCCGAAGCCTCGCGCGTACCGTCGCCGGCTTCGCGTGCGAGGGCCAGCGCGCTGCGGGCGTGCGTCTCCGCCGCGTCGAGATTGCCGGACTGCAACGCGCTATTGGCCAGGTTGCTTTCGACCCGGGCCTCGGATGCCCTGTCGCCGAGTCCGCGCGCGAGTTCCCGTGCCTGCAGCAGCAGCGGTTCGCACGCCATCGGCGTAACCGCGATGAGTTGGTCGACCAGCTTGAACAGGGCCCGGAGCCGGTCAGTCGGAGCTTGCGCCTCGGCGACGTGGGCTCGAAGCTCGTCTATCTTCGGCTGCAGCTCCCTGGGGATTTCCATACCCATGCTTCAGAATAGAACGGCCTGTCGCCATGTCGAAGCCAGCCGGTCGGCGCCGAGTGTCACCGGTGACAACGAAGCTGCGGGGGCGGGCTTTCGTCCGTCCCCGCGGTTTGCGAGTTGCTCGATGCTGACTGCCGTTCCCGATCCCTTGCTCTACCGGTCTATCACCAGCTTGCGGACCGTGGTGAAGCCCGAGCTCTCAACCGCGAGCAGGTAGACGCCCGCGTTCAGACTTTGAAGGTCGAGCAGCGCGGTTCCGTCACGGTTGGCAATGGGCGCAGCGGGCAGCACCGGACACCCGGTTACGTCATAGACACGAGCCATTGCCGGACCGGGACCCGGCAGGCTGTACCGCAGCGTGACGAAACGGCCGGACAGCGGATTCGGCACGAACGTCAGGAACGGCTTGTCCGGCCGCCGCATCTCGGCGGCGACGCCGTCGCGGTTCGGGGCGCTGCCCATCCGGGGACCGTCGCCGGGAGTCTGGTAGACCCAGAAGCTGTTGGTGTTGTCGCCAGAAAGCGCGGGGAACTCGGCCGGCACGCCGGGCCGGTCCGAGGGGGGCGGCATCGTCGTGATGTCGGCACCGGCACCGACCTTCTTCGGCCTGGGCGTGCCCCTCGGTATCATCTCCAGTTCGGTCCAGGAGTCGGCCGCGATGATGTACTTCCAGAACTCCTGCGTGTGGCCGCCTTTGAGCGCGTACACCGCCGTGTTGTGGTAGGTTGCGCACCCGCCGTCCTTCGACTTCTTGCTTTTCCCGCCCGATCCCACCAGCGGCATCCCCTTCAATGGAATCGAGTCCCACGAGTCGGTCAGCGTGTTGAAGGAATAGAATTCGTGAAATCTGGCCTTGTGCGCGAAGATGGTGTGCTGCAGGTCGTACGCGAGCCACGAACCCTTGTCCCACTTAATGTGCGCGCCGGTGGGCGCGTCCGGCAGCCGGTGCCAGGTATCGGCGAGTGGGAAGTACTTGTAGAACTCGTTCTTGAAGCCCTTGAGCAGATACACGTACTTGACACCGCCCGAATCCGTCACGACCAGATCGGTTCCGCCCTTGACCTTCTTGTTGGACGGCCCGAGCGGGACGTCCGTCTTCTGGGTCCAGACATCCGTCGCAGCGTCGTACTTCCAGAAACCCAGCGTGTTGTTGCCTTTCGTGGCGTAGAGTACGCCGTTGCCGTCGCTGAACCCGGCCGCGCCGTCCTTGGGCAATTTGCCCTCCGAGCCGAGCGGGATGGATGCCAGCGTATACCAGGAGTCACCGGACGCGACGTACGCGTAGAAGTCGGCCCGCCGGTTGCCCTTGGCGCCAAAGACAAGATCCACGCCCCCGTCGTACGTGAGCCAGCCGCCACCCTTGACCTTCTTGCCCGAAGGCAAGGTGGGCATCGGCGCCCGAGCCTGCCACCCAAGAGTGTCGGTAACCGCGTCGACGTCGCCGGACAACAGCGTATCGGCGACGGTCGCGCAACCACCGGCCGGGGTCACCCGGCTCTGCGCAAGCGCGCAGCCCACTAGCATCAGCACCACGCACACTACCCTGAGTCTTTCCACCTTTACCTCCCTTTGCGGTCATGCGGTCTCACCGTCGGCGTGGGCCCCGGTTTTCTGTCCCGGCGAAGGAAGCATCTCACCTTCACGCGGAACGTGCCCACGCTTCGGCCTTCCTGACTGCTCCGGACAAAGCCTGTCCGGACGTCTGATTGTATGTTTCCTGTCCGACCTGTCAAGCGGCGACTTTGCCGGCCGGTAAGAACGGCGTGCGGGTGCGCATCGGCACCCGCACCGCGCCCGAGTCCCGGGCCTCAGCTACTCGAGCCAGACCTCGACGTGCTGGCCCTTCTCCTCGTCCTCGACGTCAACGATCTTGCCGGTAATGTCCTTCTCCAAGGCATCGGTAATCAGCTTCATGTCTATCTCCTGCTCCTCAATCTTGGCCTTGGCTGAGTCAGGCATGAAGTTCATTCCCCATCTTACCAGCCCGATGGGCAGCGTTACGTTGACCTTGGCCTGGTCCGAGTTCCGGTCGAACACACGGACCTTCAGAAAGCGGTTGCGCCGGTTCCCGCCATCGCTGTGACCGATGGCATCCAGCAGCCGCGCCGCCTCTTCTGCGGTTATCTTCTTCTCTTCGAGCAGCTTGAGGACCCGGTCTTTTTCATCATTCACTGCGACCTCCTGATTTCATCGACTGCCTTATCCGCATCAATTCTCCCCGATTCGAGGTCGGAGAGCACCCGGGATGCGCTCCGGCGGTGCCAGCGTCGGTGCCGCCGTGCCCGGTGTACGATAAGGTACACTCCGAACGCCACGAGCAGCAGCGGCCAGTTCGTCGCGAACGAAATGTAGGGCACGCCCAGTGCCGACAGCCATATCCAGAGCCCGAGGACGATAGCGAAGACTCCCCAGCCGATCATCCGTTTCATCGGTTCCTCCCGCGCCGAAAAAGCCACGAAATCCCCTCGCCTACTGTCAGCAGCCCGATGATGATGATGATGACCGGCCAGTCGCGGTGGAACACCACGCCCGACGTGATGACTCCGAGCTTGGCCAGCCATATCCACATCCCGATTGCGATAACGACTATTCCCCAGATGATCGTTCGTATCACGCGTTTCTCCTGTCTCTGTCCGGTCCGCCTTCTGCATTCTGCAATCTGCAATCTGACTTCCGCATTGTCCTTACCTACTTCTCCTCAGCCTCGCGGACGTCGATGTCGGCGCTGTAGGTGTTGACCTTCAGCGTCCGACTGCCCGCACCGAACTTTACTTTCATGTAGCGTTCGCGCTGCTCCAGCACCTCATGCGGGAGAGCGTCGTCGACTCCGATGTCGCCGTCTTCCTCGATTGCCAGCTCAAGCACCAGGTCGGCATCGCTGCCCAGCGCGATTGTGACGTCACCCGACACGGTCGAGATGCTGCCCGAAACCGGGCCGGCCGCGGCCAGTTCCACGTCGCCCGACCGGGTCTGGACCTCGAACGTACCGCTGACCCGGTCCAGGTTGACGTCGCCGGACACGGTCTTGACCTGAGCGTCGCCGGCGGTCTTTGTGATTTCGACGTCGCCGGAAACGGTCTTGACCTCGATGCGCGCACCGGCATCGCTGATGGATACATCGCCGGACACGACCTCCATCTCCAACCGCCCGTCAGCCGGCACGGTCGCCGACACGTCGCCGGCCATGGTCCGCACAACTACCTGCTCGCCGCTCGAACGCACCTTGACCATCCCGCCCGAGTAACTGAGCCCGATTCGCCCCTCGTCGCCGCGGGTTACGTCGATGTCCCCGCTCACGCTCTTCACCAGCAGGTGACGCTTGCCGGGGAAATCGGTGCTGCGCTCCTCGCCGGGCTCGAAGCCCGACTTCATCGCCGACGCTACCGCAGTGGCCACCACGTCGGGAATCCGGTCCAGGTCACGCATGCCGCTGCGGAACCGCAGGTGCCGCGTGCCGAACGGGCGGTGCGGCATTCTGCCGAACTCCGGTTCCATCCTCTCCGAGCCCATCGCCTCAATCAGCCGCGCCGCCTGGTCGGCGGTAATCTTGCCGTCTTCCAGGAGCTTCAAAATCCGTGCTCTCTCATCACTCATCGCGTCCTCCGTACTCGTTCACTTGACCACTGGACCACTTGACCACTAGTCCTTCTCTCTCCGTATCATCTTCTCCGCCTCTTCCGGAGTTATCTCCCCGCGTTCGAGCATCTCGATTACCTCGTTAGAATTGGACCCGGCAACCTGCTCACCGTATCCCAGCGCCGCAAGCACCGCGTCGAGACGCGAACGCACGGTGGGGTACGAGATTCCGAGTTCCTTCTCCACGTCGCGGATGACTCCGCGATTCTTGATGAAAACGAGCAGGAACTGGTACAGGTCGTCCGGCAACCGGCACAGGTCCGGAACCTGGAACCGGCCCCGCACCGAAGTCCCGCACGACTCGCAAGTCAGTTCCGACACCGCCATGCCCGATTCGCACACCGGGCAGCGGGAAACCAGTCCTTTACGTGCCATCGTTTCGCTCCTAGTTTACGTGCAGGTCCGACCCGCTCATCGCCACGGTCCGGAACCCTCGCACTTCCACGGTCGGCATCACCAGCCTCGGCATCTCCGCCGTGACCGTTACCTCGGGCATCATGCCCTGCCGGCTGGCGGTGGAGTTGGCCCGACCATTCGCAACCGCGAAGGCCGCACCGACCAAAAGACCCATCACCAGCACCGCAGCCACTCCCGCACTCAGCATCTTCATCTTCTCTCCTTCGTATTCGACCTTTGTCATTTCCACTTTCCCCTTCGCGTCCCACTTTGCCCGCAATAGACATCCCTGGCCCGCCGCAGCCGTAACCATGTCGGCTTTCGCGATTCGGTATCCATTCATGTCTGTCATCATACTCTTAAGACGCAGGATGTCAATAAAAAGTTTCACACAATGTTCAGATACTTAATGTCTGCATCAACAATATTCACTATGGCACTGTTAATTACAGTCATAATCAACCTTCGGCGGCAATGATTGGCACGTTCTCTCGACCATTGAGTATTGCTTGTATAGACTTGGAAATGAAGCACTTATGGTGACTATTGGTCGCAGAGAATCCCGTGTGCGGAGTCTTCCTCCTGTCCTGGACTATGGTTCGAGAGCCTGTGTGGAGACGGGCCTCCGATTCTCTTGAAACTTGACTATATTCCCTGAGCCGGCGCTGACAGGCTGAGCACGGGGCCAATGTCGATGCAGGACCCTGAATCCGATATTGAACCACAGAGCGCACAGAGTTCACTGAGGTTGGGCCCGGACTTCCGGCTTCACCCGTTCCGCGTTCCATGTGGCCTCAGTGGTCATCCTATGTCGGTTCTGGGGTGCATCCTCAGCGAACGCTCGCGCGGAAGCTCGCCGGAAAGCTCCCGAGAAAGCTCTTCCAAGAGCTTCTTGAAGAGCTCACTTGAAAGCTCATTTCAGAGCACATTTCAAAGCTCGGTCAAAAGCTCACTTCAAGACTCCTCGCAAAGCTCATCTCAAAGCTCGCGGAAGAGCTCGGCGAAGAGCTTGCTTCAAAACTTGATTCAAAGCTCGTGGAAAAGCTCAGCCAAAAGCTCGGTTCAAAGCTCGATTCAGAGCTTGTTCAAGAGCTTGTTCTAAAGCAACCCCCAGGGCGGTCTCCCCTTCGCCACCCCCACGGGGAAATTGTGGTTCCGCGCCGACTCGGTACTACATATTGTATGCCGTCTCTGACTCGCCATCCCCTGGACGGCGGGGGGAATCCCTTCCCCTTAGACGGCCCGTGGCCCTTCATCTGCAACAGCTCCCGGCCCTTGTCTCGCAGCAGCTATCGTTCCGGCCCTTGCCCCAGCACGCGCAACAGCTCCCGGCCCTTGCCTCGCAACAGCCGTCGCTCCAGCCCTTGTTCCAGCACCCGCAACAGCGCCCGGTCATCGTCTCGCAACAGCTATCGCTCCGGCCCTTGTTCCAGCACCCGCAACAGCACCCGGCCCTTGTCTCGCAACGGCTATCGCCCCAGCCCTTGTCCCAGCACCTGCAACAGCGCCCGGCCCTTGCCTCGCAACAGCCGTCGCTCCGGCCCCTGGCCTTCCACCCGTAACAGCGTCCGGCCCTTGTCCGCAACAGCCGCCGTCCCTCCGGCTCCTGTAACAGCGCGACCGCCCTCCGCCAGTTAAAGGGGCGGGCTTTCGCCCGCCCCGACACTGCTAACCGCTAACTGCTAACTCCTAACTGCTAACTACTCCTTACCGCGTCACTACCGCCTTCTTCACGTCGCGGAAGCCTTTGGTGTCCAGTCGGTAGAAGTAGACGCCATGCGGCACCAGCCGGCCACGGCTGTCTTTGGAGTCCCAGTTCACCGAGTACGCACCCGGCTTCTGGAACCCATTCTGCAGCGTGCGCACGGTCCGGCCCGAAACGTCGTAGATTCGCAGGCTGACGTTGCCGGCACTGGGCAACTGGTAGCTGATCTGGGTCCGGTCCCGGAACGGGTTGGGCCGGCAGGCGTTAAGCG
>Ga0265595_1000581_pt1 | contig 32267 bp, 28 predicted proteins | sample saktaG_15_FD_190148 | JGI IMG/M metagenome (GOLD analysis project Ga0265595, IMG submission 190148) | Saline water microbial communities from Sakinaw Lake, British Columbia, Canada - sak_2013_06_06_50m | ecosystem: Environmental > Aquatic > Non-marine Saline and Alkaline > Saline ...
CACGGGAGCGAAAAGCTCTTTGACAACATGGAGAACCGGACACATGGGCAGCGAATGCGGGACCGGCGTCGCTAACTTGGGCTAAAGGAGGTGATACATATGCCAATTGACCCGACGAAACGAATCGCTAACTGGGATGAGAAGTTCAACGTCGAGCGCATCAGCGCCATCTTGACCGAGAAACGGGCGAAGATGCTCGAACACGTCAACTCGGTGATGGTCTCACTGGCCTCGATGGAGCAGCAGGTCAAGCAGGTCTGCGATAGCGCGGGAGTTTCGACTATCCAGTACCCGTTCTACCTCTGCTTCGGGCGCGAGATGTGGGCGCTCATCCGGAAGGACATCTCGGGTGAATCCGCGGCGATGGAATCCGCAGTCCTGGTCACCAAGTGGACCGCAAGAGGCCTGACTCAGGCGGTGTTGCAGGCGATCCGGACCGACGTGTTCAACGTCGCGGCACCGGTTGCGCCGTGAGAAGGCCGCGAACGATGCGGGCGGAGTTCCGCTGCCGGACTCCGCCCGCGCTGATGTGGGTGGGCATTTTCGGTCAGCATTGGAAGGGATGTGAGGAGCATGTGTACCTGGTACGGGCGCTCGTGTATCTGATGGAGACGGTCCTTGCTGTTTCCGGCGTGACCATGACGCTCACCGCTGAGTCTCAGCCGCCTACAGACGGCAGGCTGCTTGGCTCGGTGCCGGTGCTGTCGCTGCCGGTGCGGACTCTGAAGCTGACGCGAGGCACGGGGCCAACGTTGCACACGTACTGGAAGGGCTACTGGACCCTGGCGTCGTAGCGGACAGCGTGTGCAAAGGCCGCGCCCGAAAGGCAGGGCCTTCCGCATGGGGGAGACGATCGGACGGAGAGCGGGCTAGCCGATGCGCTCGACCTGCCAGTTGTCGCCGAGCCAGAGCAAGTCGAGTTGCACTTCAAGACCCCATGAGCGAACCGCAGCCGCGGCCGCCCTTAGCTGGTTGAGCTGGGTATCTTTGTCGACCGGGTTGCCGGCGCAGTCGGCGTGCGCAACGATCGCGACCCGGGACGAGCCATGTTTTGTAACGGAGATGCTGAGACGATGCTTGATGGATTCGAGCGCGGCGGCGGCGGTCGCCTGGGCGAGAATCCGGACCGGACCCGGCTCGGTGATGGTGTCAACGTAATCAACCTTGTATTCCCGCATCATCCATTCGATGACCGGCAACTGGGTCCGGCCGTCCATGCAATTGATTGCGGTCGCGAACCTGCCGCTGCTCATCGCGAGCTATTCGGGAAGGCGGGGAGCAAGGTCGAAGTGGTGCTCGAAGTCGAAGCAATCCGTGCCCACCGGCATGTAGTTGCCGGTTTCCTTGCACATCTTGTACTGTCCGCTGTAGCTGCCGGCGGCGATGCGCTCGAGGCAATTGCACAACGCATCGATGTCCGACTCGTCATTGTAGATGCCGACCGACGCGCGGACCGCGCCGGGGATGCGACTGCGGTCGTGCGCGAGGATCTCCTTCCGTACATGCTCAGCTTCATCCGGCGGGACCTTTAACAGACAAAGCATGTACGGATGAGCGCAGAAGCACCCGCAGCGCACGGCGATGCCGCCCTCGTAGGATAGAATGGCGGCGACCAGGGCGTGCTGCAGGTCTGCGAGGTTAAAGGAGATGGCGCCTAGCCGGTCGCTGACGCCCGCCGGGTCGGACTGGCCGTAGACAACGACACCAGGAATGGCTGCGAGCTTCTTCAGCATGTACCGGGTCAGTTCTTGTTCGTGCTCGACGATTGCATCCCAGCCGATGCGCTCGAGCATCCGGATTGCCGCTGCCAAAGCCACAACGCCGACGATGTCCGGCGTGCCGGCTTCTTCACGCTCGGGCAGGCCCCGCCACCAGGCGTCATCGAGTGAGACCACATCAACCATGCCGCCGCCGACCTCATCCGGCTCGGCATCGAGCAGGGGCTCGCGCTCGACCACCAGCGCGCCCGCACCGAAGGGCGCGTACATCTTGTGCGCGCTGAGCGCAAGGAAGTCAATGTGCTCCGGGTCGTCGGCTGGTTTCATATCAATTGGGCGATGGGCGGCGAGTTGGGCGGCGTCGAGAACGAACCGGGCGCCCGACTCATGGGCGAGCCTCGCGAGCAGGTGCACCGGGTTGAGCCAACCGGAGACGTTCGACGCGCCGGTTACGGCGACGAGGTCGATTCGACCACGGTATTCAGCGAGCTTTCGCCGGTAGTCATCGAGGTCGAGCGAGCCGTCGTCGCGCAGCCCGACATGAACCACCCGCGTGCGCCGTCGCCACGGCAGGTCGTTGGAGTGGTGCTCCATCATCGTGGTCAGGACGACGTGGCCCGGGCGGAACGGGTAGAGCCGCGCCAGCTTGTTCATGGACTCGGTCGTGTTCCGGGTGAAGATGACGGTTTGATGGTCAGGGTCGGCTTTCACGAACCGGGCAACGACCTCGCGCGCTTCGTCGTAGGCCCAGGATGACAGCTGGCTCTTGAACCCGGTCCCACGGTGGACGTTGGCGTAGTAGCCGAGGAACTCGTTTACTTTCTCCATTATCGGCCGGAACGTGGGCGTGGATGCCGCGTTGTCCAGGCTGACGTAGCGGCGGCGTTCGCCGGACAGCGTCGGGACCTTGATGTCAATGCCGACCAGTTCGCCCCTTAGCTTCTTCAACAGACTCATACCGTCGGGGTTCTGGTTAGTGGGCTGCATTTCTCTTTGTATTCGGCTACGAGGCGAAAGATGCTATCGGGCAGAGGCCGAACAGTCAAGCCGGAAGCCGCGTCCGGCACCGAGCTGCCGACCGGCAATTTCCGCTTGCGACCCGTGACTTGTCAGCTCGACCGTGCGGCGGACGTGTCCTCGATCGACCGTTTCAGAAACAGGATGGCACGGGTGATAATGCCGGTGTGCTCGCTGCCGTTGACGACGGCGACGAGTTCCCAGCCCTCGGCGCCCAGCTCAGTGATGTACTTCTCGACGTTCTCCATTGTCTCGCGCGCCTTCTTCTCTCCGGCTACCTGCACGCCCCAGCGGGCGAGGCGGAGAATCGGGCTCAGGTTGATGTCAATCTGCACAAACTTATATTCCCATCGGGTCATTGGATTGCTCCTTTCGAGTGTCAGATGCTAGCGGCAACCACGCGCAAGTCAACGGACGGCGAATCAGGAACGAGTCGATCACGGCCGGTCTCGCCGGCTCGGCCCACGTCCAACGCCTTGCACTCGCGGCAGGGGCGGGGATGAACCCCGCCCCTGTATGTCTCACCGGCCCCGGCTAGCGAGCCAGTACGGTCTTGACTCTGACGGTCTGGTCCGGAGTGACCAGCCGCACGAAGTAGACGCCATGCGCCAGCCTGCGTCCGGCGTCGTCCGTGCCGCTCCATACTGCCGTGTAAGGACCGGCAGCGTGTGGCCCGGACGCTAGAGTCCGGACTACGCGACCACTGGCATCGAAGACCCTGAGGTCCGCCGCTCCGTCGCGTCTCATCTGCCAGTTGATCCTGGCCGACGCGTTGAACGGATTGGGGGATACCTCAAGCGGCTTCCGCGTGAGGATCACTCCGGCTGTCGGCTCGTTGACCGCCGTCTGCGGTTCGTCGGTAGTGTACCTGATGGCGCGGCCCGCGGCCATCGGGGTGCAGCCGCGATGGTAGGTACCATCGTAGAGCGCCTGAATCGCGATGGCGCGGGTCGGGTCCTCAATACCCAGGGTGGATCTCGAGTAGCCCGCCGCGGTCATGTACTGCACGACGATGTCATTGTCACCGGTCGGCGTCACGATTGTGGTATCGGAGACGATGAGTTCGAACTTGTCGCGCTCCGTGCCCGAGTAGTACTGGACGCTGTCGTACTCGATGATGAACCGGTGGTTCGCGGTGTCGTGATAGTAGTACACATTGCCGGCGCCGCCACCGCCCGATGCCGGGTACAGGTCGTCCCAGTTCGCGCAAACCATGCCCGGCGGCGTAGACGGGTCAGGCAGCCCGGTGTTGTCGTAGTGGCCGGTCGTATAGCTGCCCGGACAAATCCAGCCGTCTGCCGAGATGGAAACCTGCGTGTAAGGCTGGCCGTAGAACTTGAGCGGCCCGAACCCGGTCGGCAGGTTCACCGCGATGACTTCGTCGTTCTGGGAGTAGGCAAGACGCGTACCTATGGAGTTAGTCTCGATCCAGTTGTAGGTCGGATGCTGTTCGTACTCGACGTCTGACTCGTCAAAGGCGTAGTAGCGAGCCGGTACGCGCGGGCCGTCCGGTATCGGGTCGATCGTCCGGGTCTCGCCGACGACGAGCGTGAACGACAGGGCAACCGCATACCCGTCGTCGCCGGTGACGGCCAGCGTGCAGGCGACCGGCGTCTCGGGCGGCATTCCGGCGTCAGCGTGGAGCGTGAAGTGGTCACTGCGGTTGACTGCAGTGGATTCGTGGGGAATCGTGCCGTAGACCGCCAGCGTGTCGGGCACGGTCAGTCGGGCATCGCCGGACTTGAGTATGGCCCGGACGTTGGTCGCGTTGCCGAGGCCGGCGTTGCGCAGCGTGATTTCCAGGTCCGCGGTTTCGCCCGGGTCGAGCTTGCCGTTGGGGCGGGACCCGGCCGAGTCCTTGACCGCCTTGTCAACGAACGCGATGATCGGCGCGCCAACGTGGAATGTAACGTAGGAGACCCAGGTCGAATCATCGGAGTCCCTGCACACCAACGAGCAGGGAATGGCGTAGTTGTTGGGCAGCCCGGGGCTGACGCTCATTCCGAATCCCTGGGCGTTGTAAGCGCTGTCGGCACCGTTCACGGTGCCGAATGACACGATGGAATCACTGATTGTCACACCGGCGGTATGGGCGATGAGCCGGCCGTTCACGCTGATCGCCGGCTGGGTGCCGTAGTTCTTGACCCACGTCGGAATCCGGAATGACTCGCCGGGGTTGATGATGGAATCGCCGTTGCCGCCGGGCGTCGAGTCGCCGATGAAGTGGCGCAGGTAGCAGACAAACTTGCCGGCAGAGACGACCTGGATCGAGTCAAGGTACGGGATGTTGTTGGCGCCAGTGACGGTTAGTTGCAGCCAGCCGGGCGTGAGCGGTGTGACGTAGAGGGTAAGCTGGCCGTTCGCAGCAGTGAACCCACGGGCGAATGTCTCCGTGCCCTTGATGAGGCAGACCATCGCCGAGTCAACCGGGCCGTCCTGACTCTCCACCGTGATGTCTACCGGCACGCCGGACCCAATGTTGATTGCGCTCGGCTTCGTCACCGAGGCGGTGTACGCCCTGCCCGTCCAGATGGGAACTGCCGGTTCGCCGAACAAAGTCCGCTCGTAGGCTTCCCAACGGAACTTGGAGGTGTCGGTGGTGACGGCGACCAGCGCGTGCCAGTAGTCCTTGCCGAAGGAGAGCGCCTCGCCCTGCGTAATCGTCCGCGGTGTGCGGAAGCCCAGCAAACCGTAGCAGATGGAGTAGTCGAAGAACTCGGCGACCTCGACCCAGCCGTAGCGCGTGTTCATGTCCACACCGATGAAGCCGTTGGGCGCATGGAAAGCCATGTTCTCGGCGATGCAGTCGCCGTTGGTGTTACCCGTCTCATCCCACGCCCCGGTGTGGCAGCAGACGCCGGTGAACATGCTCAGCCGGTTCGTGTTGGTGAGCGCGTTCATTGTCGGGCTGGTAATGTCGCCGCCCATACCGTAGAGATCGACGTTGCCGTGAGCGATGACCGCGGTAATCGGATAGCCATGGTTGAGCGAATCACAGTAGCGCTGCACCGTCGGCGTGATCATGCCGCCGGTTGCGTACATCTTGAGGTCGAACCACGGCGGGGACGGCGTCGCATTGGCAATCGAGTCGTTATACTCGTTGGAGAAATTTACATCGTTGCCGAGCAGGGCCTTGGTGAACCAGCCGGTGTCGGGCGTGAATTCGTAGCGGAAGACTTTGGCAAGGTAGTTCGACAGCTCGGTGAATCCGTCAAGCGTAATCATTCCGACGTGGATGTCGGACCAGCAATCAACTGAGTCGTTCGGTTCGCCCCAGTACCCGTCGCCGTCAGCGTTCCACGAGCCGTCGAGACAACTGAAGTACCAGTCCGACGGGAAATAGTCAACTGGGTACCCGGTCACGTAGCCATAGGCGTTCCGGTACTGGCGTGCGGGATAGTCCTGCCGGGCGATGAAGCAGAAGATCGCCGACCACGTCGTTTCCGCGTCCTTGAGGAAATTACGCATCTTCTCCGCGGTATCCACGCCCGGGTACGTCGTGCACACCGACTCAATTGGGACTATTATTGAACGCCAGCCCTGGCGCGTTCTCCAGTCGCGCAGGCCGATGAGCGAGTCCTTGTAGGCGTCGGCCGCGAGGATGACATGCTCGTAGGTGCCGGCGGGCAGAAAAGCTGAGCCAACACTGGAGACCTTCTTCGGCGGGGCAAACCGCGCCGCGTCCTTGGGGTTCAGAACCAGGCGCGACACCTCGGAGCCGTTTACCAGGTTCTGCATCTCGCTGCGCCGCGCTACCGGGACCTTGTGCTCCGCGTAGTTGACCCTGATAGTCAACCTGGTGACGACCGAGAGCACACGGGTCACCGGATTGTACCGAACCGGATAGACCAGGAAGCTGGCCAGCCGGTACCCTGATTTGGTCCCGGCATCCACGAACTGGGCCGCTTGCGTCGGGAAGGGCGCGTTAGCCGAGTAGTACGCGGGATTGGGTTCAACAAGAGGGAACTGCTTCGAGTTCTCCATCCAGGCCTGCGGGTACTGGACCGGCATGACGTAGTAGGTGCCGGGAACCGGTTCTTCACGCAGGTCGGTCAACTCGAAGCCGGTGACCTCGGCAGTCGGCGGAATCACAACCTGGTAGGCCATGACCGGCAGGTCCGGTGCTCCGAGTTTCTCGATATGGGGGAACCCCGACATGTCGACGGTCGCGTAGCCTTTGTCGCTGCTCAGCCGAAGCGACGAAGGCGAATAGCTGATTGTTTGCGTTACGTTGCCGGCGAAACAGAGAGAAACGACGGAGACCAAGACCAAAATGCTCATGCGATTCATTCCTCATGCCTCCTCGAGCTGTTTAGATTCGGGCATAATGCCCCGTCGGCGCGGACGGCGCGGGAGAGGCATTATGATCTGCAACTCACAATTATTGGCCATGTCTACTGCATGTCAACACTTGTCTTGCCGGGTTGCCGTTTCCTGCAGTGAGTAGCGAATCACCAAACTCGCATCGGTCGAAACGCGGTCAAGAGCAGCCGGCCCTCGTTCCAGAGGGCCGGCTGTAGCGGAGAGCTTCCTGCCGCGTCAGTGCTCAATCAAGCGGAGACCCTGCACCAACTGGAACCACGCTTGAACGTCCGCAGTGCCGTGTATAGTGTCAACGTCGGTCGTTTTCAGCAGTGCGTAGTGGCCGTCCTCAGTGTAACACGATACGAGTCTGGGCAGTGAGTCAAGGATGCTGCTCTTTCGGTAACGCGACACGGCGTAGCGAGGGAGCATGCTGTCCTCAGTCGCAAGGCTGTCGAGGTGACTGAACTTGGTTTCGTGCCAGTATCCTGCAGGTACGGTGCCGCCCGGGTCCAGCGGCGCGGTGTCAGGACTCGCGACATAGTAGTCGGGCCCGGCAAAGCCCTGGGCAAAGTCGGTAATGTAGAAGTCGACTTTGTCCGTGCTGTCGGCCAGCGTCATATCGTACATCGTAGCCTCACCGGTCGTCCGGCTCCAGCCGAAGCCCGTCTTTACATCTCCATTATTCAGCTCCGGAATTCGAGCGCTGCTGTTCGCTATCGGTGTCGTGGACGGCGTCTCTGAGGACGTGTACCGTGCACTGTCGTATACTGCGGTGACCTGGTACTGCCCGGTCCTGTGGATCGGGTCATGGACGAAACTCAATGACTGAGTCCCGCCGACCGAGTCAAACAGGGCTGTTCTGGTTTCCTGGAAAGAAACTACGTATCGGTCCGGGGTCGAATCAAACGGGGCAGACCATGCCACATTGACTGTCGTATCCGATGCGGCGGTAAGCACCAAGCCGTGAGGTGCGAGGCCGCTGTTTGCGTGCAGCGTATCCACCCTGACCACGAGCGAATCCGACCACGCTGACTCGAGGCCGCGGGCGTCCCTTGCCCTGGCCGCAATCTTGTAGACCCCGAGAGTCTCAAAGACGTGGGTGGTCTGGTAAGACTCGCCGCTGGAGACCATTGGCCCCCAGTCGCCGATGGTGTCGCCCCAGAAGAACTGTATGGTCACGCTGTCGCCAAGTGGGTGGGTCGCCTTCGCCGTGTAGGTGTACGCGGCACCGGTCGTACACGCAGCCGTGCCTGAGGGCCGTAACGGTGAGTTCGGCGGGAAGTACCCGACCGCCACCTGAATCGAGTCCGACCAGCCGGATTCAGTACCCTCGTTGTCCTTGGCCTTAGCCTTGATGAAGTAGGCACCGGAGTCGGGATAGGAGTGGGTCAGCGCTTCCTGCTCACCGCTCGGGTGGCCCGGGGACCAGACCATCGGCGCGCCGTCGCCCCACGAAACCATGTACCATACGTCGTCGCCGTCCGGGTCGACGCTGGTGAACCCGTAAGTCAGGACGGCTCCGGGTTTGGCCACGCTCGGGCCCTGAATCTCCGGTGGGTCAGGCGCGATGTTCTTCTTACATCCTGTCCCGCTCAGGGTTACAAGGGCAATGGCAACTGCCGTGAATCGCAGCAATCTGGACATCTGTCCTCCTTTTGTTACCACCGACAATCTGCGCCCGGCCACTCGTGCCTGCTGCCCGCAGTTCCGATTTTCCCGCATGGCGACTGCGCTGCACAACGTCACCCGGGCGCATGTATACCTAATGATGTTACGCTGGCAGGGTGGTGTGTCAACTCGAACGAGTATGCTCGAACGAGTATGCCGGATACCAGTCCGTCGACAGGTAGCACGATATCCGATGACCTCCGAAGAGCGAAGCCCCGCCTCAATGGCAGGGCTTCAAGGCAAGTCGGGGCGACCCGATTTGAACGGGCGACCCCCAGCACCCCAAGCTGGTGCGCTAGCCAACTGCGCCACGCCCCGTACCCGGCAATCGTAACCGACACCGCATGGCAAGTCAAGCTGCGGACGGGCGTCACAAACCGGCACCGGACGGGCTATTCGAGCGGCACGGCCTTAACGTACGCGTGCGCGGGGCGAAGCGAGGGCAACGAGTACTCGAGCTGCAACTGCCATCCTGCGATTTCATTCTGGACTGCGGCCCGCGCGAAATAGCGAAGAATGAGCCGCTGCTTCACCGAGTCGTGACCGACATACATAAACTGGAACTCAAGTGGCGACTTGACTTCAAGGCGGTCACGGACCAGTCTGCGCAGGACCGATTCACGGGCTTCGACATCGGCTCGCAACGGCACGGCTTTGACTGCGAGAGGATGATCGGCCGGAAGCATCACGAGGTGGTCATGATAGCGACCGACTTCCACCGGCGGGGCATCATCGGCGATGAACCGGGTCACTGACCGGGATGCGTCGACACCCGGGCATCTGAGGCAGTGGACGCAGCCGGGAAGCACGAGGGCCGACGCGAGGAAAACAACACGTAGCATGTTTCAGTGTAGACATGTGACGGCCGGTGTCAATCACCGATGCCGACCGCGGTGTTTGATTCCGGCGCCTCATTCTCTATCATGTTCTCCCTTGGCTAGAAAAATCGGCATCTGTCGAGCCCTGCACGCTTATCACCATTTCGCGTTCTGGCGGACGTTCTTTACGGAGATGGGTTGGGAAGTCGTGCTATCGGAACCGACCAGCCGGCCCGTACTCGAACTGGGCGTGCGTCTCTCACCGGCGGAACTGTGCCTGCCGGTCAAGGCATTCCTTGGCCACGTTGCCGCGCTCAGGGACAGGGTCGACACGCTCTTCCTGCCGAGAATCGTCTGCACCTGTGTTTCCGGTGACTGGTTCTTCGGTTGCCCCAAGGCGATTGCGCTACCCGACCTGACGAGGGCCGTGTTTGATTCTCTGCCGTTGATCGTCGAGCCGGTCCTGGACAGGCAGATTCTGACCGAAGAGCAGTCGTTCCGCAATGCGATGCCGGGCAGGAACAATCGTAGCCACGTCCGCAAGGCGCTCCGCCTCGCGAAGGCGGCGGCAACGGATGCGGCCCTGCGGACTCGCACTGCCGGCTCGCCGCTCCACATGTTCTTGGATCAAGGGACGAAGTCTGAAGGACGGGGGACAGGGCACGGGGGACCAGCGGTCAGGGTCGGAGTCGTAGGACATTCGTATCTGCTGTTCGACTCGGGACTCAACCTCGGCGTGCTGGACAAGGTCAAGGAGGCGGGTGCGGAGCCGACGGTGGTGTTTCCGACGGCGGTCGAGGTTGAACTGGAGGCGAAACGGGGCAGCGCGCCCAACTGGTACTATGAACTCGAGCTACTGGCAGCGGCGCGTCGGCTGCTTGAATCCGAACTGGTAGACGGGCTGCTGCTCGTGGCCAGCTTCGCGTGCGGGACCGGGGCGGTGACGAACGAACTCATCCAACGCGCGGCAGTGCACCGGCATGGCGTGCCGACCGTGACGCTGCTCATGGACGAGCACACCGGCGAGGCCGGGCTTGTCACTCGAATTGAGTCGTTCATTGACCTGCTGCGGCTGAGGAAACGATGAAGGTCGCATTCCCGTACATGGGCACGGCCCCGATTGCGCTGAACGCGCTGCTTCGCACTCTGGGAGCCCAGGTCATATCGCCGCCGAAGCCGACTCGCGCGACAATCGAACTTGGCACCCGGCTGGCCCCGGAGACGATGTGCGTACCGTTCAAGGTCACGTTGGGCAATATGGTCCGGTGCCTGGAAGCCGGCGCCGACACACTGGTGTACGTTACCGGTTCCTGGTCGTGCCGGTTCGGCTACTACGGGCGACTCCAGGCGCAGATACTGCACGATGAGGGATTCGAATTCCGGCTGCTGGAGCTGAGCCACGACCGGATTCCGGCGATCATCAACGAAGTGCGGGCCATGAATCGTGGGCGGATGTCGTCGGCCGTGGTCAACGGGCTGCGTGCGCTCCGAATCGGCTGGCTCAAGTCGACCGCAGTCGACGAAACGGAGGCGCGTTTCCGGCGGAAGATGCCGGCGGTCAGAGACCCCGGTGCCTGTCGCCGACTGCTCGCCACGATGCTTGAAGAAATCCAGGGTGCGGAAAGGCCCGCGGCAATCAAGCAGGTCCGCGGCTCGGCGCGCGGGCGGTTCGCCGCACTGCCGACGAACGGCCGGATCCGGATGCCGCGGGTCAAGCTGGTCGGGGAGAGCTACTGCGTAGTCGAGCCCTTCATTAACTTCGACATCGTGGCCCGGCTTGGCGAGATGGGCGTGCTGGTCGACCCGTTCCTGACCGCGCACCGCTGGCTTGGGTTCCACGGCTTCCGACTCGGCAAAGACGAGGTGTTACGGATGCGAGCCCTGAGCGCGCCGTACTGGCGTTACTGTGTCGGCGGCGAGGACCAGAATTCGGTCGGCCAGCTCCTGCTTGCAGCGCAGGACGGGTTCGATGGCGTCATCCATGTCCACCCATTTGGGTGCATGCCCGGGACGGTGGTTCAGCCGACAATGACCAAAGCCGCGCGCGACACCGGCATTGCCTATCTGCCGCTCTCGCTCGACGAACACTCGAGCGAGACGGGCGTCCTGACACGGCTCGAAGCCTTCGTGTCTCTGATTGAGAAACGGCCAGGCGAAAGACATGGTAAATAGAGAATTGAGAATTGTGAAAGGCGAATTGGGATTCCACGGTTCACCACTCACCGTTCGCCAGTCCGTCTTTCACTATTCACCATTCACAATTCACTATTTCATCGGTCATGCGGTTTGACAGCCGGTGATGGCAACCTATAATTCTCGGCTCGATTCCGAATGCGAGCGCGAACCGAAAGGACTTAATGAGATTCGTATACTCTGACCGCTATAAACTGGACATAGGCGCCCACGTTTTCCAGACCGAGAAATACGCGCTGGTGCGAGACAACCTACTGGCTACGAACCAAGCCGTCCCGGCTGATTTCATTGAGCCGCCGGAACCGGATCTCGACGATATTCGATTGGTTCATACCAAGGAGTATGTTGACGACATGCTTAACCTCCGGTGGAGCCCGCGAACTGTCAGGTCCGAGCTGCCCCTGACCACTGAGGTGGTTCAGGGTTTCATGCTGTTCGCGTCCGGGACCGTTGCCGCGTGCCGGTTCGCGCTTGAGGATAAGGTCTCGATGCACATCGGCGGCGGGTTTCACCACGCGTTCGCCGACCATGGCGAGGGATTCTGTTATGTCAACGACATCGCGGTCGGCATCCGCAAGATGCAGCAGGAGGGGCGAATCGAGCGCGCTGCGGTGATCGATTGCGATCTGCACCAGGGCAATGGTACTGCCCGAATATTCCAGGGAGATGCCAGCGTTCACACTTTCTCCATTCACCAAGAGCACATGTACCCGATCAAGGAGCGGTCCGACCTCGACATCGGGCTGGACGACGAAGCCGGCGACGACGTTTATCTCGAGCAACTGCAGGGCGCGATTCCAAGGATACTTGCGAACCACAAGCCCGAACTCGTGGTCTACGTGGCCGGCGCCGACCCATACAAGTACGACCAGCTCGGCGCCCTGCGCCTGACCAAGCGCGGCCTGGCTTTCCGCGACCGGATCGTCATCGAGGCCTGCTATAGACGCGGTATCCCGGTTGTGCCAGTGACCGCCGGCGGGTACGCGCTTGACCCCAAGGACACAGCCGAGGTCCACACCAACACCGCCCGGGAGTGTCTGCGTGTGCTGGGCCAACTCAAACCGGCGGAGAAGCCAGCCGAACCGAGCTCGACGTCTGCGTCCCCCGAACCTGAGCAACAGCCTTCTTGAGCCAGGCCGGACAGCCGAGACGAGTCTGCCTGATGACGACCTCGCACCCGGTTCGGTACAGCCGGTTCTTCGACCGGGAGGCAATCTCGCTCGCCCGGGCAGGTTACGACGTGCGAATTATCGGTGTGGGCCTGCCGGACGAGACGCGGTCGGAGTCCGGGATCAAACTCATCAGTGTGCCGCGTCGACGTAAGCCGTGCGTGATTGCCGATGTGGCGAAGGCGGCCGAGCACGAGTCCTGCGATATCTACCAGTGTCTTGACCCGTGGACCCTGCGAGCAGGGCTCGGGTTCAGGCGTCGCCGCCCGCACACGAGACTTGTGTACGAATCGAGTGAGTGGTTTCCGCAGATGTGGCTGGACCGGAAGGAGCAGCCTTTGCCGGTTCGCTGGCTGGCATGGCTGGCGGTGACGCGCCTTGAGACCGCGGCCTGCCGCAGTGCCGACGCGATAATCGAGACCAACTCGACCCGGGCCGGTCGGTTTCTCCGGCGCGGCCGCACGCCGGTGCTGGTGCCGAACTACCCGCCGCTTGAAATGCTCCCGCAACCTTCAGCCGAGCGCAGGCCGTGGCTGGCATGGACCGGGCTGGTCAGCCGGCCGCGCGGATTCGACCGGCTCCTGCAGGCGCTGGTGCCGGTCGCGCGCCAATTCCCGGAAGTCCGGCTGCGCGTCATCGGCGGGTTCGACCCGCGTGACGACGTCAAAGCCTGGGCCCGGGAGTTTATCTGCGCGCAGGGAATCGGGGCGAACGTCGAGTTCCTGGGCTCGCTGCCGTACCAGGCGATGTTTGACGCGCTCAGGCCCTGCCTGGCCGGGCTGATTCTGTTCCAACCGGAACGAGGAAATGACTACACGGGCCAGCCGAACAAGCTCTTCGAGTTCATGGGCAGCGGGCTCGCGGTCATTGCGAGCGGCTTTCCCGAAATCGCCCCCGCGGTTCTGGATGCGGGTTCCGGCTGGTTGGTTGACCCGCGCAGCCCGGATGCGATCGCCGCGGTCCTGACCGCAGCGCTGGCCGACCCGGCCGAGTGCCGAGCCAGGGGAGAGGCCGGTCGTCGGGCAGTGGTCGAGCGTTATCACTGGGGCATTGCCGAGCGCGCGCTGCTCGACCTCTACGCAGGGCTCGCCCGATGAGAGGCCCGGTCCGGAACGCCGGGTTTCTGTTTGCCGGCGAGGCGGCGTCGCGCGTCTTCGGGTTTCTCACCACTGCCGTGCTGGCGCGCCGGCTCGGGGTTGACGGCTTCGGCCAGATTGGCTTTGCGGCGGCGGTCATGGCATACGGTGTTGTGTTCACCGACCTCGGGTTGATGACGGTCGGAACCCGCTCGGTCGCGCGGGACCGTTCGCAAGCCGGCGGACTGGTCGGCAGCGTAGTTCCCCTGCGTTTGTTCCTCAGCCTGGTCGCGGCCACGGCAATGGTGCTGATTGCCCTGGTCCTGCCCAAGCCCGCTCCCGTGAAGTGGCTGCTCGTGCTTTACGCCGGGGCCGTGATTATCCAGAGCGTCATCTTCGAGTGGGTGTTCATCGGCGCGGAACAAATGGGCTTCGTCTCGCTCTCACGCATCGTCACGAACAGCGGCTATTTCGTGCTGGTCATGTTTCTTGTCAGGAGCCCCGGCAGCCTGCTTCTCGTACCGGTGGCGTTCGGGATTGCCACCGCGCTGGGCGCGCTGGTGTTGCTCGTCGCCTATGCGCCGCGCTTCGGCCTGCCGCCGCTGCGGTTTCGCCTGACCGGGTGGCGCGAACTCCTCAGGTCGGCCTGGCCGATTGGCGCATCCTCACTTCTTACTCAGCTGCACGTCAACCTCGGCTTGATTCTGCTCGGGCTGATCGCCACCTTTCAGCAGACCGGGATCTACAACAGCGCTTACCGCCTGGTGTTCTTCCTGATGACCCTCGACCGCGTGTTTTACACGGTTTTCTTCCCGGTCGTTTCCCGGCTCATCAAGAATCAGCCCGCACGGCTGGCTGAGCTCGTCGGCACGGCCATGCGGATGATCCTTGCCCTTAGCATACCGTTTTGCGTGGGCGCTTTCATCCTTGCCCGCCCGATTCTGGGGCTGATCTTCAGCGCGGGCTACGCCGGGGCTTTCCCGGTGCTCCGCATCCTGGTCTGGTTCCTGCCGCTCAGCATGTTCAACAGCCTTGCCGGGTACACCTTGCTCGCGGCGGGCAATGAGCGGCTGTTCCTCCGGAATACGACAATCGGCGTCGGGGCCGCGGTCGTCTTCAACCTGGTCGCGATTCCGCTCGCCGGGTCGACCGGCGCGGCACTGGCAATCGTTGTCGGCGAGGCAGGCCTGCTCGCGTTGATGGGGCGGAGCCTGCTCGCGATGGTCAGACCGACACTCGATCTGAGGACCCTTGCGCCGCTGGTTGCGGCCGCGGCCATGGCGGTTGTCGTCCACTTCCTCCGCGGTATGAACGTGTTCGGGTGCGTCGGATTCGGAGCATTGACCTACTCCGTCTTCTTGCTGCTGTTACGGGGTATTACTGCCGAGGACATCGGCCTGGCGAGGAACGGATGATAGGTCTCTGGGGCGACGACCTGCTCTGGCAGGTGTTACTGAAGCAGGAAGGTATTAGCTTCAGCTCCGGCTCGCGACTGAGCGACCGGGAGATTACAGTCCTGAGCCAGGAACCGGGCGAGGTGCACGCACAACGAATCTGGCACTATGTTGAGTCCGGTGGAAGCCTACTGGCTGCAGGAGTCCATGCCGCTGTGTTTCGGCTCGAACTGAAGACCGTGGCCAAACGTCTGCACTGGATTGCCGCGGAAGGTGACTCTCCCTTGTTCCGCAATGTCGGCATCGTGGACATCGAGACGCTCGGCTCGCTCTTGCCGGAAGCCAACACCGGAGTTACTGATTCCGGCGCAAAGGCGATCTTGGCGATTCGTCGCGGAAAAGGGTTCTGCATCGTGCTGCCATTCGACGTCACGAAGACTCTGGGCGGCTTCGCATCCGGCCCGAAGCAGTTTCCGGCCGAGACGCCGCGGTTCCCCTATGACACTGTGGCGCGAGCCGGCAGGGGAGAGGTGCGCAGGCTCATCGCCAACTGCCTCAGATTCCTGTCCGCGCGCAAGGGCCGGCCCTATGTCCACCTGGCATCGGTGCCGGGTACGACCCCCAGCGTGTTTGCACTTCGCGTGGATACCGACTTTGGCCCGCGTCGTGACCTCGAAGCGGTTGCGCGGCTGGCAGACCGAGCCGGGATGAAGTTCAGTTGGTATGTGAACGTAGGCGCGCACGCCGCGCACCTTGACTTCTTCGCCGACCTTGCGCGCCATGGCCACGACATCCAGCTTCACTGCCTCCACCATGTTGTCTATCCCGACTACCGGCGCAACGCGGAGAACTTTGGGCAGGGCAAGGCCGCGATGTCCGCTGCCGGCATCGACCCGGTCGGAGTCGTGGCCCCGTTCGGCGAGTGGAATCCGAACCTGAATCGTGCACTCGAAGACCTCGGCTTTGAGTACTCATCCGAGTTCTGCCTCGCCTATGACGACCTGCCATTCCGGCCGGTTGTGAACGGACGGCTGAGCAAAGTGCTGCAGGTGCCAGTGCATCCGATCTGCCTTGGCAGGCTTGTCGCTGCACGGGCAAACGCTGCGCAGATGGCCGCCTACTTCCGCTCGGTGATTGACCTGCAGGTTGCGCGGCGTGAACCCTGCTTCCTCTACGACCATCCCGAGCGCATCAACCAGTTCAGCGACGTGCTGGCCGACGTTCTGCAATACGGCAAGGAACGCTGCGGCTCGGTGACAACCTTGACCGAGTTCGTGCAATGGTGGCAGAGGCGTGAGCGGCTCGACTGGTCGGCACGCTCCTCAAAGGACGGACTTGAGATACAGTCTGACGCGGCCGCAGAGAACCTCTCAGTCACAGTTGAACAGGATGGTCGTTACGCCACACTGCCGGCGGTTGCGAAGAGATACCAACTGAACACGCTCAAATGGCAACCCTTGCCCGAGCCGGTCCGGTTTGACCCACGCAGTCTGGCTGCCCGCACGCCGAGCTTGCTCCTGCGCGCGCGCAGCTTTCACCGCCAGGCGCGGAAAACCTTGCGGGGCCATCGCGGCTGAGGTATAGTCCCCTAAGATGAAGGTACTCTTTGGCTCATTCTCGGCGATAACTGTGCTCGGCGGCGGAGTAGAGGTGCAGATGCGTTCCCTCGCGCGCGAACTCGGCAAGCTCGGCATCGAGGTCGAGATGTTCGACCCGTGGAAACGCTACGACCTGAAAGATTATGCGTTCTTCCACCTATTCGGTTCACACGTCGGCACTTATCACCTCGGCCGTTCCATGCGCGGCCTCGGCATGAGGCTCATCGTCACACCGGTGTTCTACTCGCGTCACAGCCCGACCCGGGTCGCGACCGCGGTCGGCCTCGCCGGCAAAGTGAGACAGCGCGGCGGGTTCTGGACCGAGCACATGTTCTGCAAAGAACTCTGCGACATGGCCGAACTCGTGCTGCCCGACACGCGCGACGAGATGGAAATGCTGGCCAAGGGCTTCGGGGTGCCGGCGTCCAAGATGCACGAGCTGCCCAACGGCGTGGAGGAGAGGTTCGCGAACGCAACCCCTGACATCTTCGTCAACGAGTATGGCCTGCGCGACTTCGTCCTTTACGTCGGCCACATCGGGCCAGCCCGTAAGAACGTCTTCCCCATGCTGAAAGCAGTTAAGAAGCTCGGTGTCCCGACCGTGCTCATCGGGCCGGTGTCCGAGACCGGCTACGCGAACCAGTGCATGAAACTGGTTGCCGAGACGCCCGGCATCAAAGTCATCCCGGGCCTTGCCCCGGACTCGCCGATGCTCGAATCGGCCTACGCGGCCTGCAACACCTTTGTGCTACCGTCGCTCTACGAAACGCCGGGCCTGGCCGCACTTGAGGCCGGTCTCGCCGGCGCGAAAATCTGCATAACCCGACACGGCGGCACGCAGGAATACTTTGCCGAGTTTGCGACATATCTTGAGCCGGCTTCCGAGGAGTCCATCGCCAACGCGATCAAACTGACGCTGGCGCGCAAGAAGGACTCCGTGCTACGCGACCGCATCCAGCAGAACTACCTCTGGCCCCGCGCCGGGGAGACCCTCGCCGCCATCTACAAGTCCGTGACCCAGTCGTAGCCTGATCGCCGCGATTCCAACCACCCGACAGGTTATCCACGTCTAGTTTACATAATCAGCATTATCGGAAGACGGGGTGAATAGAATGTGGACTGGTACAAGCGAAGGAAACGCCGCCCGAAGGCGGCGCTTCTGCCTGAATAATACGGTACGTTGCTTAGAACTTGAACCAGTTGGCTGCCCAGCCGCCGATGATGGGCATCCTCCAATACTTACCGTTCAGCGAGTTAACGATGCCCATGATGGCCATAATCACGATGAAGACCCATATCACCGCATCGGCCAGCCAGCCGATGATGGGTATCACGACCACGACCCAGCTTACCATCCACAAGATGCTGAGCAAGATGCCTTGCTTCACGTGGAACTTGCAGAAGGCATTTTCCTTCATTGCGAGTAGCGGAACCAGCCACAGTATTCCCAGGTAGGACAGCCATGCCATTCCCTTGCCCTTCTCGACGTCATCGCCGACGGGCGGCACAGTCACGGGTTGTTCAAACTTCGGCGCTTCATCCATCTTACCTCCTCAGGTTATTGTTAGCCAAACCGTCTACAGTTTCAGCCGCTCGGCGTAGGCGCCCACAATCGGGATGCGCCAGTACTGCCCGGTGGCGGCCTGCACGATACCGATAACGACCAGCACAGCGTACACCAAAGCCACAATCAAGCCGGCCGGGTAGTGAACCAGCCAGGCCACGGCCTTGAAGAAAAAACCCATCAGGAACATGCCGCCGAGAATCCTGCCCAAGACCAGGTCGGACACGACGACCCCGATGTGGAAGATCACCACCGCCGCGAACATCACCAAGCTCTGGCGGCCGTGGAATCGTGCGAACGGCTCGCGCGTGCCGACAAACAAGGGCAGGAAAAACAACAGCGGGACATAGCCCACCGCGGCCAGCAGGAGCGCGTCCTGGCTTGCCCGCTCGGCAGCCGTGCATTCAGTTTCCTTTGCAGTCGTGTCCGTCAACACCCGATTATATCTGTGCGTCAACCCAAGTCAAGCAACCGGACAGCCGGATGGAGACCGGAATCCTCCCACCAAGATGAAGAAACACGAAGGTTTCCGACGGCCCGCCGCTGACAGCCAACTGCCTACTGAAGACCGCGAATTGGACAGTCGTGTCTCGGGCGCGCGAAAGCTCACTGGAAAGCTCGCCGGAAAGTTCACCGGAAAGCTTCGTCGAAAGCTCATTCAAGAGCTCATTTCAAAGCTCGGTTCAAAGCTCGTTGAAAAGCTCCTCGCAAAGCTCGGCTCAAAGCTCGCGGAAGAGCTCGCGAAACAGCTTGTTTCAAAGCTCGGTTCAAAGCTTGGTTCAAAGCTCACGTCAAAGCACAATTCAAAGCTCATTTCAGAGCTCAATTCAGAGCTTATTCAAAAGCTAACTCGAAAGCTGATTAGGAGACGACCCCTCAGAGTCTTATGTAGACCTCGCAATCATGCCTAACTGCCGCGACACATTGGACTTATGCCAAGACTGGGCTACAATGAGACCGACTGCGATGAAGCAGCCAGAATGACGATGAAACAGCTTGAACTAACTCAAGAAACTGCCGCGGCCTTTGACCAGCTTCGCGGGGCCCGGTGGGACCTGAACGTCTACGGGATGAGCCAGGCTCTGGCGTGGCGCAAGGTCAAACCGAGGGTCGTCAAGCGGCTCAACTCCGCCGGGGTGATGCTCGTCGCCCACAGCCAGTACCAGCGATTCGCAAACGAAGTGGTGGGCAAGTACAGAACTCTGACCCGTGCCCCGCTGGTCGCGGCGCTGGAGCAGATCATCCGCAAGTGGGCGCGCTATGGCTTCGCCTCGGAACTGCTCCAGCAGCTTCTCTGCGACTGCCACTGCCGGTTTCTGATGCTGGGTTACGCAGCGCCCAAGACAACGTCTAGCATCGGCAAACCGCAACGCAAGCGGCGCAAGCCCCGCACCTACGAACAGGCGCTCAAACAGCACAAGGTCCGGCTCTCGCCCGGCCGGACGGTTGAACAGCAATCAGCCGACTACGAAGCCGGGCTTGCCCGCAACCGCGAAATCAGCGCTCACGTGCGCGATCTGCTCAATGAAAAGGGCATCCCGGGGCGTGAGTTCATCCGCTACAACGCGTTCGCCTACCGCGTCGACCGCTACTGCCGTGGTTTCTCCGGCCCGTCCCTCAACCGTGCCGTGTCGGGCATTATCGACGAATTCGAAACCAAAGGCCGCGCCCGCCCAACCCTCCTCGCCATCGCCTCTACCCTATTCGACCTCACCGACCTCTCCTGATTCTGCTCGGGCTATCTGACATCTGACATCTCACTTCTCGTCGTTTGGCCCTTCGCTCAGCTCTTGCTCGCGCCCAACACGTCCGAAGTGATTGATGTCCAAAAGGCCTACCTCGAATGTGGGCCGGTGCACGGTACGCTGATGCCATCACCGAACCAGACCTGAAGTCTCAGCACGAGTAGCCAATTGTAGCTATCCAATAATCAAACGCCCAAACGCCCAAATCTCTGCTTGACAGGAAAGTCTAGGGCTGGTACTATGTAAACGTATGTTTACTAGAGACAAAGGCCGCAGAGAGAAGATTCTGGAGTTCGTCCGCGACTACATCGATGAGCATGGTTTTGCTCCGAGCGTACGCGAAATCGGCCGGGCGGTCGGCATCAACAGCACGAAGGCAGTAAAGTATCATCTCGATATACTGGTAACCGAAGGTCTGCTCAAGCGCACGCCCCGGCAGGCCCGTGGTCTGCAAACCGCGCACCAGCCGGATGCCCTGCCGCTAATCGGTAGGATTGCCGCCGGCTCTCCCCTGCTCGCGGTTGAGAACGTCGAGGCCCAGGTTTCGCTCAGCCGGTATCGCGACTGTTTCCTGCTCAGGGTCAAAGGCGAGAGCATGAAGACCGCGGGCATCATGGATAACGACATGGTCGTTGTCCGGCCTCAGGCCACTGCTGAGAACGGCGAAATCGTGGCCGCCCTGCTCGGTAATGAGGCCACAGTCAAGCGATTCCAGCAGCGTCAGGACGAGGTTGTGCTCGAGCCGGAGAATCCCGAGTTCGAGCCGATTGTCGTCGGCCCGGACCGGCAGGACTTCCAAATAATCGGTGTAGTTGTCGGCCTGCTCCGCAACTACCGTTAAGGAGGAAATCATGAGTACCGTAGCAGCGTTTCAGACTTCATTCTGGCCGGTCGAGGGCAGCGCGGCCAGGAAGGCTGAGCCGGAAAAGGAGGCCACGGTGACGCATCACCGCCTCAGCGAGAATGTGAAGGTCTACGCGATATACGGGGACTGTCCCCGCATGGGGACTGTCACCAAGTTCCCGCATGACAAGCTCCGGCCGGTTATGTTCATCTGGCGCAACCGGGAGTACCGGGTTCAGGACGTCACCTACGTCTGGCGCGAAACCCTGGGACAAGCCGAGGTGTACCATTTCACGGTCTCGGACGGCGCGAACGTGTTCGAGCTATCGTACAACGCCAAGGCGCTGGACTGGACGATAACCGGTACGTACTCGGAGTGAAGTCAAAGGTCAAAAGGCAAAAGCCAAAAGGCAAAACCTCGGAAGGCTTGCGCTTGAGCTTGAGCCTGCAGCGGGCGAAGGCAGAGGCAAGAGGCTAAAAGCTAGAGTGCAGAGTGGGATGGAAATCCAGCGTGAACGGACGGTCATGCACGTCGACATGGACGCGTTCTTCGCTTCGGTCGAACAGCAGACGTTCCCTTTCCTGCGCGGCAAGCCCATCGGCGTATGCGGGGACCCGGACGGCCGTACGGTGATTGCCGCCGCGTCTTACGAAGCCAAGCGCCGCGGGGTCAAGACCGCGATGACTATACCCGAAGCGAAGAAACTCTGCCCGGAAATCATCCTCGTTTCCGGCAACCCGGCTAAATACGTTGACACCTCGACCCGCATCCTCGCTTTCTATGCCGCGTTCACCGACCTTGTCGAAGTCTTCTCAATTGATGAGGCGTTCCTCGACGTGACCCAGACTGCGCATCTCTTCCACGGCCCGGAGGAAATCGCCCGCAGCATCAAGGCGCACCTCAAAGCGCAGTTCGGCCTGACCTGTTCGGCCGGCATCGCACCGAACAAGCTGCTGGCCAAGCTCTCCGGTGAAATGCACAAACCCGACGGCCTGACCATTGTCCACCAGTCCGAAGTCGCGGCGCTGATGGAGAGCCTCCCGGTCCAGGAGTTGTGCGGCATCGGCCCGAAGACTCAGGAGAAACTGAACCGGCTCGGCATCAAGACCTGCGGCGAGCTGGGCCGCTATCCGGAGAAGCAACTGACCGGAATCTTTGGCATCAACGGCACGCATCTCAAACGGATGGGCCAGGGGGTCGATGAAAGCCCGGTTCTCCCCTATTTTCACGAACCTGCGACCAAGTCTATGGGTCATTCGTTCACGTTGGACAAGGACACGCGCGACCTCGCGGAAATCCAGCGCCACCTGCTGCAACTATCCGAACAGGTCGGTCGCCGCCTGCGCCGGGAAAGCTTTGCCGGCCGCACGGTCTCGCTCGTGCTCCGCTACGCCGACTTCTCGACCTTCATCAAGCAACATAGCCTGAAGGGCTACATTGACGACGGCCTGCGCATCTACCAGACCGGCATGAAGCTCTTCGAGGAACTCTACAAGCCGCCCCGGCTGGTGCGGCTCCTTGGCATCAGCGTCTCCAACCTTGTCCGCGACCTGAAACAAACCACAGTATTTGAGAATCCCCGCGCCGGCTCGCTCTTTGAAAGCGTTGACGCGGTCAACAACAAGTACGGCGAGTTCTCAGTCGCCCGTGCCCGGCTCCAGGAACGCTCTCCCGGCCCGCGCGTGATTCCACCCTCCTGGCGTCCGACGCCGACGGCCAACCGCTAAGCCCCTTCCACGCGGACGGAGAGATTCCTCGTCGCTACGCTCCTCGGAATGACGAAAGAAGGAAGGCGACCGGGCGCACCCACGCCCGCAGGCCGATAACAGCAGAGGGGCGGCAAAGCCGCCCCTCAGGATCGAAACAATAACTCGGTCTAGGGCTCGCGGATGTCGCCGCTGGCGTTGTCGTAGAACGTGTTGTCGGCCCGCAACTGCGCCGGGTCCGGTAGGTTGAGCGTGTCACCGTCGAGGTAGATACCGTACTCGCTGCTGTGGCCGATTGAATCCCCGGTTACCTCTGGTGCGCAGTCGTCGATGTAGATATTACCGCGGCCGTCGTAGCCGGCGTATTCGACCTTGCAGTTCTTCAGCTTGCACTGGCTGCTTATCGAGTTGCTGCAGAAGGAGATCCGGTCCCAGTCCCCGGCCGAAGGCGGGTTGACCGAACTGGTGAACGTAATCTGGCCGGCGGTGCCATCGGCGATCAGCCCGCCCGGATGGCTGTACCCGACGTAGAACTCCTTCTGCGGCTTCATCTCCACTGTCGTACCCGCCGCAATCGTCAGGACCGGGTTGCTGGTTTCGTCGGACACGTACACATCACCCTCTGCGACGTAGGGCACGCCGTGGTTCAACCATGTGCCGGTCGTCGCTACGTTCCCGCCGTGGACCAGTATCCCGTCGTTGGTATTGCCCGTCAGCACGTTGCCCGCGCCGAGTGTTCGAGCCTTGTCGGCATCTATCCTGACCGGGTACTCGCCCGACGTCGTAATGGTGTTGTTGCTGAAGTCGTCGAAGTAGCCGTCGTTCTCGCAGTAAACGCCATACAGAGCGTTCTGACGCACGGTGCAGTTGTCCATCTTGATTCGGCAACCGGACACCAGCACCGCGCCTTCCCTCCCCGAGCCGCCAGCACGCTCGATGACGCAGTAGCTGAGCCGGGCGGTCGAGATGGTGTTGCCGTAGAAGCTGAGGGCTTCCCAAATGCCCGGCACCGTGTCGACGAACGAAGTGAACGTGATAGGCGAGGTGGCCGTGCCGACCGCGATGATCGAGCCCGGCGAGGTGTAGCCGGAGTAGAACTCGACATCGGTGTTGAGAGCGATGGTGCAGCCCGCTTCAATGGTGAGAGTCGCGTCGTCCTGCACATAGGCATCGCCGTCGATCACATACGGAACACCGTGGCTCAGCCAAGTGCCGGTCGTCGAGATCGCGCCGCCGTCCACATCGATGCCGTCCTTGGTGTTGCCGGTCAGGGTGTTGCCGGCGCCGAGGGTCCGGACATGCTCCGCTTGGACGTTGACCGGGTACTTGGTACAACCGGTGATGGTGTTGTTGCTGAAGTCTGCGAAGTAGCCGTTCGATTCAACCCTGACCCCGTAGTCGCCGCTCCTGCGTACCGTGTTGTGGTCGAACTTGATGTTGCAGCCCGAGACCTGAATGGTGCCGTGATCTGACGCGGTCTTGCCTCCGAACTCGACCTTGCAGTAGCTCATCCGCGCAGTCGAGATTGTGTTGCTGTGGAACCCAATGTTGTCCCAGAACCCCGGCACCGTATCCGACAGCGACGTGAAAGTGATCATCGAATCTGCGGTACCTACCGCGATGATGGACCCCGGATTCGAGTAGCCGGTGTACAACTCGACGTCGGCCGAGAACTGGACGTAGCAGCCCGGCATAATCGTCAGCGTCACGTTGTCGCCGGTGTACACGTCGTTGTCCAGTATGTGCGGGTTGCCGGACGGGTACCAGGTTTCGTTGGCGGGAATCACGCCCGAGTGGTGGGTCGGCCCGCTGCCGCCGCCACCGCCGGCGATGGTGATGGTGACGGTCGTCGACGTCTTGGTGTTCTCCGCCGCGTCATAGGCCTTGGCGACAAAGTCATAGTCGTGCCCCACGACCTGGGCCGCGGTGTCCGTCCACGTGTACTGGAACGTGTCTGCAGCACCGTTGTTGTCGGTGCCCATCAGCGTCCCGCCGATGGAGAACTCCACTTTGGAGACACCTTTGTTGTCGGTGGCGACCGCCTTGATGAGGATATCGCCCTTGTTAACTGTTGCGCCGTCCGCCGGAAACACGATGCTCACGGTTGGATTCTCCGTGTCCGCGGTGTCGCACGCGGCAATCATGAGCAGTCCTGCGACTGCCGCCAGCGCTATCCACTTCTGCATTCGGACCTCCTTGTATGTCATTATTCTTTATGCCGTGCAGCCAAGCCCTGCGGTGTCGGAAACCGAACCTGCGGCCTAGCCTATACCCTCAATTTTACCCGAGTTTCCACGCTTGTCCAGTGCTTCGTCGGCACCCAAGAACCGGGATAGGAACTCACCACGAAGCCACCAAGTCACAAAGAAGGGTCCGGACGGAAGTGCTCTCTGTATGCTTGGCGATCTTGGCGTCCTTGGCGGTTCTATGTCGGTTCTCGAACCGGCAGTCTCACGTCGGCCGCCGCCCAGCGTCAAAGCCGGCAGTGGGACCCCCTGAATCGCCGCCATCGGGACACCGGTGCCGCGCATCCGGTCGGCCCGTCCGCTGACCGCCGGGGCAATAATCCTTGACCGTCCGGGGCTACCGCCTATAATTGCCGTCCTTACCTGCGATGAAGTACTGGCGCAAACCTCTCGATGCCGAGCGGAAGAAAGCCCCGCACGGCAACGTCCACGTCATCTTCGAGCGCTGCAAGGGCTGCGGGTTCTGCATCGCCTACTGCCCGCGCCAAGTCCTCGAAGTGTCAACCGAATATAACCGGAAGGGCTACCACCCGCCGGTCGTAGCGCACCCGGAGCAGTGTGTCAACTGCCGCCTGTGCGAAGCACTCTGCCCTGAGTTCGCCATCTGGAACACCCTGGACGAACCAGGACAGGACGAAATCAGAAGTCAGAAGCTGGATGCTGGAAGTCAGAAGTGCTAGGGAAGAAACGGGACACGACGAAGTCACAGGAAGTCGAGGCGACGAAGTGAGCAAGCCGAAGCGCGGCCCGGTGCTGACCGGCGCTCACTATCTCGATGGCGACCACGCCTGCGCCGAAGGTGCAATTGCCGCCGGGTGTCGGTTCATCGCCGGTTACCCGATAACGCCTTCGACCGAGGTAGCAGAGCGGCTGGCTGAGCGGTTCCCGAAGATCGGCGGCACGTTCATCCAGATGGAGGACGAACTGGCCTCAATCGCTGCCGTGCTCGGCGCGGCCTGGGGCGGAGCCCGGGCCATGACCGTCACCTCCGGCCCCGGCTTCTCGCTGATGCAGGAGAACATCGGCCTCGGCGTGATGACGGAGACCCCCTGCGTCGTCGTGAACGTCCAGCGCGGCGGACCGTCGACCGGCCTGCCGACGCTGACCGGACAACAGGACATGATGCAGGCGCGCTGGGGTTCCCACGGAGACTATGAGATAATCGCTCTCTCGCCCTCTTCCCCGCAGGAGTGTTTCGACCTGACCGTCACCTGCTTCAACCTGTCGGAGAAGTACCGCGTCCCGGTCATGTTCATGATGGACGAGTGCGTCGGCCACATGACCGAGAAAGTCGTCATCCCCGACGCCGACACGATTGATGTCTGGCCGCGCCGCTGGTACCGCGGGCCCAAGGACAAGTATCGCCCCTACGCACCCGACAAGGACGGCGTCCCGCCGATGGTCCGCGCCGGCGACGACCACCGGTTTCACATCACCGGGTTGACCCACGATGAACGCGGCTACCCCATCATCACCGCCGAGTGCCAGCACCTCTGCGTGTCGCGACTCGTCGACAAGATCCGCAACAACGCCGACGACCTGATGATCATCAAGGAAGAGCAGGTGAAAGGCGCGGACGTCGTGGTCGTGGCGTACGGCATCAGCGCGCGCGTCGCCACCAAGGCGGTTACCGACGCCCGCAAGAAAGGCATCAAGGTCGGGTTACTGCGGCTCATCACGGTCTGGCCGTTCCCGGAGAAGCGAATCCGCGAACTGGCCGGCGCGGTGAAGTGTCTGGTGATGCCGGAAATCAACATGGGCCAGATGTACCGCGAAATGGAGCGGGCCGCCGGCGGCAAGTGCAAGACTCTACTTGTGCCCCATTGCGGCGGATGGGTCCACGACCCGGACGACATCCTCAAAGCCATTGTCGAAGGAGCGAAGTGAAACTCGAAGCACGAGGTTCGAAGGTCGAAGTCCGGCATTCGTCATTCGAACTTCGTCATTCGGACTTGCTTGTATGAACCCCAACCAGCTAATCGTCGGCCGCGGCACCGCCGAACACCACCCAATGGAAGACTTCCTGAGGATGGACCGGATGCCCCACATCTGGTGCTCGACCTGCGGGCTTGGCACCTGCCTTACCGCGTTCATCGCCGCGGTCGAGGAAAGCACCATCCCACGCGAAGACATCGTCGTCGTCTCCGGCATCGGCTGCACCGGCCGCGCCGCCGGGTACCTGAAGTTCGATTCGTTCCACACTACGCACGGCCGCGCCATCCCCTATGCGACCGGCCTGAAGGTAGCGAACCCGCGCCTCAAGGTCTGCCTCATCTCCGGCGACGGCGACCTCGTATCCATCGGCGGCAACCACCTCATCCATGCGGCCCGCCGCAACATGGACCTTACCGTCATCTGCGTGAACAACTTCAACTACGCCATGACCGGCGGACAAGCCGCCCCGACCACGCCCCAGGGCGCACTGGCTACCACGACGCCCTACGGAGCCTTTGAGCGGCCGTTCAACATCCCGTTCCTAGTCGATTCCTGCGGCGCGACCTATGTCGCCCGCTGGACTGCGCTGCACGTAAGGCAACTGACCATCGCCATCAAGGAAGCCATGCTCCACCGCGGGTTCTCGTTCATCGAGGTCATCTCCCCCTGCCCGACAGTCTATGCCCGGCGCAACCGGCTCGGGTCCGGCCTCGACCTGATGAAGTTCTACCACGACCACTCCATCACCAAGAACTTCGCGAGCACGCGCGAGTGCGACATCAAGTTCCAGCAGGACATCATCGTCGGCAAGTTCGTGCAGCGGGATGAGCCGACCTACCTCGACTCGATGGAAGCCCAGATGAAGAAGACGCTGGGCGCGAAGTTCGTGCCGTACGTCGGCCCGATGGACCCGAGTGCGGATTCGGAAGGGACGAAGTCAAATGCTAGAAGCTAGAACACAGAACTCAGAGTGCCCGAACAACCCAACTTCTGCGGTCTGGCCTCTGGCTTCTGGCTTCGTTCGGTGGCCATGGAAATAAAAGTATCCGGTTTCGGCGGCCAGGGCATCATCCGAATCGGGATGATTCTCGGCAAGGCGGCGGCGCTCAACGACAACAAGAGCGCGACCCTGACCCAGAGCTTCGGCCCCGAGGCGCGCGGCGGCGCCTGCTCGGCCCAGCTCGTAGTTTCCGACACCGAAATTCTCTATCCGTATCTGACCGTGCCGGACATACTCATCGCCATGTCACAGGAAGCCTACGAGAAGTTCGAACCGGAGTTGAAGGACGGCGGCATCCTGCTCATCGAGGAAGACCTGGTGCAGCCTCACCCGGTACGCGGGAATATCAAGCAGTACTCCATCACCGCCACCCGCATTGCCGAGAAACTGGGCAACCGCCTGTACGCAAACTTCGTGATGGTTGGTTTCATCGTCGCCATCACCAAGCTGGTGCCCAAGCAAGCCCTGCTCGACGCCGTACCCGGTACCGTGCCCGACCGCCTGCTTGCGAAGAACATCGAAGCCCTCGAACAGGGCTTCGCCATCGGCGAGCAGCAACTCGCCGAAACGAAGTAACCCCAACCACCATTTTGGATTGCGGGAGCAGAAGCTCCCGCTCTTCCTGAAATGCGGCAGCCCTGCTGCCGCAATCCAAAACGGCCTCACGTTTCCGTCCTTGACTTCTGCCTGCTGCAAGGCATAGTCAATCAACAACCGGAGGCCCTATGAAGATGTGTGTTGCATGCCTGTTCGCCGTGAGTGTTGCCGTCGCCGGGATCGGGCCGAACGTGCGCGTCGACCACCAGAACCAGCCCGCCTGCAGTTGCTGCAATTGCACGATTACCATTGGCCCGGGCGCGCCGTCGCATCAGCCGCTCTACGTTGCGTTCGAGGGTGATTCTTTGCCGGGCGGTCGCTGTGACATCTGGTTCCAGAAGTCCACTGACGGGGGCAGAACCTGGCTGCCTGCGGACCTGCTGATTCGGCGTGGAGACCGCTACGCGTTCTATCCTGACATTACGACCGACTCGGACGGCAACGTCTATATAGTCTACATAGACGAGTATGTTGACACTGTCGGGGCACGCTACTATCACATCTCGTGCGAGCGCTCAAGCGACGGCGGTGTCACGTGGACTGCGCCGGCCAGGGTTGATGACAGTTCAAACGAAGGGATCGGCTCTGTCCGGATTGCCGCGGACTCGGCCGGGAACCTGCTTTGCGTCTGGAACGACAATCGTACCGGAAGTCTCCACATCTGGTCAGCCGTGTCAACCGACCGGGGAGCGACATGGCGCCAGAACGTACAAGTGGACGACGACACGACGGACTATGATTGCTACCAACCTGATGTCTTTGTTCAACCGGGAACGAATCATTACCTCGTGACTGCGCAGGTCCCGCGCTGGTTCGAGGTAAGCCCGTACATCAGGATGTGCGCCTACCTGTATCGCTCGACCGACTGCGGCCAAACCTTCAGACACGGGGTCCAGCTCGACACGTTCGACTATGGCGCAGGGTCTCCTCACGTCGTCGCTGACCGGGACCATATCATCTGCGACTACTTCGGGTCCGGCCCTAGCGCCCATGACCGGATGCTCGTCGAGGCCCGAACGTTCTACACGCAGCCCGACACGTGGGGCACACCATATCCGGTCACCAACGTAGACAGCCTCCACAGCCTATACTACAGCGGTGGACTTGCCCTCTCCGCCGACGGCCGCGTGCACACGGCACTGACTATCGCCGACTCGGTTGAATGGGGTCACGACGTCTACTATTCTTCCTCTTCGGACCGCGGCGTCTCCTGGTCCGACCGCGTACCCGTCAACGAAGACACCACCGGAGACAATTGGTACCCGGACATCGGTGCGGACTCAGCCGGGCACGCCTACGTGGTCTGGGAAGATTTCAACCGTGAGCGCGGCTACATCTGGTTTGCGACCAACAACCCGGCCGGCATCGCGGAGGGCCGCACGACACAGGCTCCAAGCGTCAGGTTGGCGGTAGAGCCGAACGTCTTCCGTCGGACAACAACCATCCGCTTCTCCAGCTCATCACTCCTCCCTGCTCTCTCTTCCCTTTCCGTATACGATGCCTCCGGCCGTCTTATCCGGACGCTCGCCATTCGCTATTCGCCGTTCGCCACTCGCTATTCCCTCTCGTGGGACGGCCGCAACGCCTCGGGCACCCGCTGCCCCGCCGGCCTCTACGTCATCCGCTGCGGCACGGCCACGGCTAAGGTCACGTTTCTCCCTGCGGAGTGAATCCCAGAGACGAAGTTGCAGAGGAAGCGGCAACGATGAGTTCCAGGAAGCTCCGAGAACGCAGAAGGAGACTCCTTTCCCCCGCCCCCTTGACAAGCCAATCTCCTCGTCCTAGAATCCACTCGATGCCCGCCGCACCCAGGCCCTGCCCGACCTTGACGGAGACAAGACTAGCTCGATGTCACCGAAACCCCCTGTGAGAAGCGCTCCGTGCTTGGCTCTGTTTGTGGCCGCCGCCATCCTCGGTGCTGTCTGCGGGTGCCGCAACACCGCGCCTTCGGCTCCGGTTCTGCTCGGGCCCGACGAGGCGCTGGCCGACTCCGCTGCCACGTTCAGGGCGGTGGCGACCGACCCGGACGCTGACTCGCTTGCCTACGAATTCGACTGGGGTGACTCGTCAGAGCTTGTCTGGACAGACCGCGTGGCCTCCGGAGAAACGATCTCCACAACCCACACCTTTGCCAGACATGACACCTTCGAGGTAGTGGTCAGGGCCAGGGACAGAGCCGGCAACCTGTCCGACTGGTCAGCGCCGCTGAGCCTGATTGTCGCGCCCGGTCCCTATCCCTGGCGGCTGGTCAAGACCATCCCGGTCGGCCACGGAGCGATATCTCCTGACGCGGTCAGTCCGGACGGCCGATACTTGTACGCGGTCGGCGCGTATAGCACGTACGTACACGTCTTCCGAACCAGCGACGATTCGGTCGTGGCCAAGTTGGACATGCTCGACGGTATGTGGTCCAACTCCAGGAACGTTGCCGCATCTCCGGACGGCCAGTACGTGTACGCCACCCAGTACTCAACACGGAGCTACCAGATTGCGGTCATCCGGACTTCCGATTTCTCGGTGGTAGACAGCGTCGAGGTGGGAGACTTCCTGAGCGGGATGAGCATAACGCCGGACGGCAAGTGGCTGGCCGCGGGAGCTGAAGACGAGCGCGCGATGTGCGTCGTATCGACCCAGACGCACGCTGTTCACACCGTGTCTCTTCCTGAAGAGTCACGCCATGTGAAAACGGTCCCCTCGCCTGATGGCTCGCGTGTCTATGCCTGCGACGTCGAATCCGATTTCATTGACGTGGTGAGTACCGTAGACTGGACGGTAACAGACACGATTCAGTTCTGGGCCGGGTACTTCCCGCTCCTGAGCCCTGACGGCAACTACTTCTATTCGACGGGAATCGGAGAAGACACTGGAGTGGTGGCGTTCTCGATTCCGGACAAGAGAGTGGAGTGGAGCGTCCGGTTGCCACGCCCCGAATACCCGACGGCTGTTTCACCTGACGGCGAGTATGTCTACGGCCTCATGTTCACAGGAAGCGAAGAAGCGCAGTGGTTCTTTGTCCTGCGCGTCGCTGACAGAACCCTTGTCCACACCGTCGAGCTGCCCCACAAAGGTGAGCTGTACAAGATCGTGCTGTCGCCTTCGGGCGACCGAGCCTACATTCCCGGCCGCTCTGAAATCTACGTGGTCGCACGCTGAGCAGGCTCAGTATCGCCGAGATGGTCTTTTCCCTGCAAGCGATTTCCGATTGTCCGAGCCTTGACAAGCCCGGGGCCGGCGGCAAAGTAACGCCTCAACTCGACTCCTGCGCGAGTGCCGAACGCCGATTTCGGGATACCGAACTTCTAGCTTCTAGCCTCTAGCTTTTCGCTTCTGAGTTCGCCCGTCCGCGGCTACAGCCGCGCTGCCAACTTCGGCCCGATTTCGGCCGGCTCGAAGACGACCGTTATGCCCGCGGCCTCAAATGCCTTGACCTTCTCCGGCGCGGTCCCCGAACCGCCGGAGATAATCGCGCCCGCGTGGCCCATTCGCTTCCCTGGCGGCGCCGTCTGGCCGGCAATGAACCCGAGCACTGGCTTCTTGCAGTTGGCCTTCACCCATTCAGCCGCCCGCTCCTCATCAGTGCCGCCGATCTCTCCCACCACCACAATCGCCTTTGTCTCGGGGTCGGCGTTGAACATCTGGAGGCAGTCAATGAAGTTCGTGCCGATAACCGGGTC
>Ga0265595_1000586_pt1 | contig 31988 bp, 31 predicted proteins | sample saktaG_15_FD_190148 | JGI IMG/M metagenome (GOLD analysis project Ga0265595, IMG submission 190148) | Saline water microbial communities from Sakinaw Lake, British Columbia, Canada - sak_2013_06_06_50m | ecosystem: Environmental > Aquatic > Non-marine Saline and Alkaline > Saline ...
CTTCATCTTCAGATGTAATATAAATCCCTCTTGGTCTGAAAAACTCCCCTGGCCCCTGCCCTCTTTGTCCAAAGGTACTCAAATATTTTCCATCCCTGTCAAAAACTTTGACCTGAACATTTTTATAGTCAAGAACATAAATCCTTTCATCATCATCCACTGTTAGATGATTAACTGCAGAAAACATATTATCTTCATTCCCTTGCTTCTCTCCGATAGTTAACTCCTCTTCCAAGCTAAAGATGTCCTCATTATATATCGGCTCTTCTGGATTCTTGACAACCGTTACTCCATCAATTTCCTCAATTGTTCCTTGCCATTTATTTGAGTGTGTTTTTTTGGTACAATTTTGAAATAAAAAGAATAAAACACACAAGAAACCAATAAGCACAAATTTGGATTTCATAGCTCCTCCTTAAATTTTATTCTTTTTATTAATTCTTTAGCTTTTTCTTCAAAGTAGCTATGTGAAGCACTCTTCTGAGCTAAGGCTAGTGCCTTTTCTTTCATTCCTGCATTAAAATATCCTGCTGCGGCATTGAAGAAAGCAGTAGCTTTTTTCAGGCTGGTTCTACTTAGTTGTCTCTTTTTTCTCAAAATGAGCTTTCTTTTTCTTTCTTCTAAAATCGAAAGATTTTCAATTTCTTTAATTTTCCCACTGATGACTTTCTCAATCCTCTCATAACAGAATCCTGCTCTTTCAAAATAACGGCCTGAATTTTCCTGATTTTGTTTCTTTGCATAAATATTTCCTAAGTAAAAAGAGGCCTCACAGCAAAATGGCTCTAATTTCAATGCTTTTAAAAAATTTCTCTCTGACTCCTCTAAATTCTTTTGATTATAAGTGATAATTCCTGAAAGAGAAAAAACGCTACTGCTGCCATTAAGATAGTTCTCCGCTTTTTCAGCATTTTTATAGGCTTCGTCTAGTTTATCTAGTTGATTCTGATTCCAAGCAAGCCAGTAATGAGTTTCTCCAATAAAGTAATGTCCGAGTTGAAGGAGGTTATTAAGAACTTTTATTGCTTCTTTATTTTTATCAAGATAGCTTAAACAGGTGGCCTTACCCAAAAGAGCATCTCTGTATTCAGGGACTAATTCAATGGCTTTTTCATAATATTGAAGAGATTCATCGTATTCTTCGAATGCAAAGTAAACATTTGCTAAAGAAATGATGATAGAGGAAGAATCTGGAATTTGTGCGTAGGCCTTTAAATAGTTCTTTTCTGCTGTAACTATTTGCCCTTCCTTGAGTGCTATTTCTCCTAAAAAATAATAAGCTTCATAAAATCGTGGATTATTTATAATAAGTTCGTTTAAACTCTCCTTATTTTCCTTCGCATCGGTTGCTAGTTTAAATTTGATTAATTGGGAGTTTGGAAAAATTTCCATAAATCTTGAAAAATCATCTTTTTCCTTAATAATGTTAAATAAAGCAGAATTAACAGAAATATAAAGATAGGCAAAAAATTCATCGCCTTCTGCTTTTATTTTTAGCTTCTCAATCAGCAGTTCATTTTCCTTTATCCAATTAATGGCTTTTTTTATGTTCGAAAAGTCTTTAACTACATCTATAATTACACCTTTAGTTTTTGTTCTAATAAATTCGATAAGTTTTAAATAATGAGGAAAATCAGATGGATAAGAGTTGTTATTAATTAAATCTGAAGCTTTTTTGAAATACTCCCCATTAAATATTCCAAGTTCTTTTTCTCGAAGAGCCAAAAGCATTACTGTCTTTAGGATTTTTTCTTTGTATTCTTTCCAAAAGGCAGGTAATGATATAAAATCTTGGTAGATTTGGAAAGCCTCTTTCATAGAGGAATAATTTCCTCTTTTAGTAAGAGAATCTGCTTTTCTGATGAGAAAATCTATTTTATTTGTTTTCTCGCCATATTTTGCTTGTCTTGGCGCTATTATATCTATTTCTTTTCTGGGAGCACAGAAAGAGAGAAAGATTATCCAAAAAATATAAAAACTTCTAACTATTTTTTTACTCGATTTCAACCTAATCTCTTTTTGCTCTTAACAAATGTTAGCAAATATTAACAATTCATATCAACAATTTTATTATTCTATTTCAATGAAAATATAGGGATTTCCTTTTAGTGCTCGCCACAAATCCCTCATAATTGTCCTTAATTTCTACCTGCTGACATCCTAGGATGACAATATCACACGAGAAACTGCAAGGTCAATTCCCAAAAAGAGACAAAAATGTAGTTTTCGTTTTACAGTTTCACCTTCTTTCTTTGTCAGATGATATTTTCTTCGGCCGAAGTATTACTATCTCGTTTTCTGGGACTATTTTTAATAAATAAAAAAGTTTTTTACCTTCTATTTTCTTTATAAAAAAATCCTCAAAATAGGTATCATGGGCTTCATTCTTGTACTCGTAATAATATTCGTTTTGAAGTCTGCCATCGTTGTCGTATTCCAATATCTCGGTACGAGGATAGTTTCGAAGGATAGAAAATCCATTTGTGCCGGCTCGAATCGAATAGATGACTGTCATCAGTCCGTTTTGATTCTTTTTCAGATGATCTAAATTAATTTTTTCTTTCTCTTTCATTACTTCATGTTCGAGTTTGTATTCTGCTAGTAAATCACCATTCTCGGAATACTTACAAACAAGAGGAAAACTTAGAAATGCAATAAACAACTCATTTTTATCATTTATACTTATTCCTCTTACCATATTTGGTATCTGCCAGTCTGATTTATCACCAAATCTCGCTTCTCCAAAGGAAGTTAATAATTTCCCATCTGTATCCAAAACATCAACAAGTGGAGATTCAGGACGTATTCGTATGGGAGCGGCATAGATCAATCCGTCATGACTTACTGCCATATCCCAAAAAGCCTTAAATATTTTAAACTCCCTGATAAAGTTGCCCTTTAAATCATAGAATTGAATTCTCATATTACTGTTATCGCCAACGATTATTGTTTCTGAAGTCGAAGATAGACAGTAGGGATTTCCAAATTCACCGGGACCTTGCCCTTTTTTCCCAATTTTTTTAATAAAGTTTCCTTGGTCATCAAACATGAGAATCTGACAGGCTTTTTGATCATTGACTACAATATTCCCATTTGATAAGCACTCCATCCCAATAGGTCTCCACAAGTAAATTCCCTTTTCGAAAAGTTCTTCAGATGGAAACGATTGTATAACCTCAAGTTTTACAGCATATTTCGGTAAAGGAAATTTTTTTAACCATTTTTTCCACATTTCTATCAAATCTTTTTCGCTATACCCCATGTACCCCTTGTGTACTTTTTGTTGTGAAGGCAGGTAAGAAGCTAAATGTAATATAACTATTACGACCAATATCAAGCGTAATGTTGATTTGAAATAGCCCATTTTATTTCTCCTCTTCAATTAGAGAAAATACGAAGTCAAAAAAAGAAGGTAAACATTTTTGGATAAGAATTTCGTTCTTTGACATGAAGCATCTCCTTTCATTAAATAACATTTAGATTATTAAAGATCGCTCCATGTGTAAACCATCTCTGTCAGTTTTAGATTTTTCATACCGACCTCGTAAATAAAAATTTAAATGGAATAGAAGAAATTTTTCCATTTTGTGAACTATATGTCAGAAATTTTCTTACCTTTAGTTTACAATATGGTTAATAATAGTCAAATTTTTCTTAATAACATACTCATAAGTATTGTACTTTAGGGTATAAAAAATTAGGAATAATCGATTAGCAATCCCTTTCTAATGGGTGACCATATTTACGTACGGCCAGATTTCCCCAATCTGGGATTTTTTCTGAATCCTGAGAAGTTAACAAATTTTTATCAGAACTACTTGAGGGAGCTATTACAAAACCTAAAACGAAGAGGAAAAAGAAGGTGGTGCAGTCTCTTTTCTGTATTGTTTTTCCTTTTGAAAATCTCATGTTTTTCCCCTCTTATTCAAAATTTCAGATATGATGTATTACAGATTTTGGGAATAGTCCAGGAAAAGCAATCAACCGGACATAATGGAGAGCAATTGACCATTTTTTTAGACAGTAAAACCTGATTACCGGGTCTGTATACCCAAGAAAAAGATTGGCATAAAGCTTGCATTTAATGCTGTGATAACTAAGGAATTAAAAATTCGTATTATACATCATCTAAAAATGGAGACAGGGTAATGAAAAAAATGAGAGAGACTGGAGTCTTAGTCCTACTTGTTATTTTGCTAACCTCGTTTGGATTTTCTCAATATCGATTTCAGGCCGGGGGATATTTTACAATGGGATTTCCCCAGAATGAATTCAAAGAAAATGTAGATAATATAAGCTATGGTGCTTCCGGATATTTCACATACCGGCTGCCCAACTCTCCTTTATCAGTGGGATTGTCCTTCAGTTTTTTAATGTATGGGCACGAGAGCCGGGAGGAGCCCTTCGGCCCCAATGTTCCCGATGTTTGGGTTGATGTCAATACGACCAATGACATGATTATGGGTCACTTTCTTTTGCGTCTGCAGCCTCCGACCGGACGGCTTCGTCCTTATCTTGATGGGCTTTTCGGGTTTAAACTGTTAACTACTGATACCCGGGTGAGGAGCCAGGAATTTCTAGATAATGAAGCCATTGCCTCATCCAATCATATAAAAGATACCGCTTTGAGTTTTGGTGCTGGAGCTGGAGTCATGATTTGCGCTTATGCCGCCCCTCGCCGCCCGAATAGAGGGAGTTCCTTTGCTGTTTACGTGGATTTAGGCGCCCGCTATTTAAAAGGGGGGAATGCGGAATATATGATCGAAGGATCATTGATTAGAGATGGCGACGATATAATATATGAAGTTTATGAATCTACCACTGATATAATCACCATGCATATTGGTGTATCTTTTTCCTTTTGATTATTCATAAAAATTAAAGTTATTGACAAGATAATCAATCATCTCAATTAAATTTTAACTCTTCTTGCTTCGGAGATTTTAGATTAGATTCCCTCTAGTTTTCAATCATCTCCAGCAACTAAGGATTGAAAAGGAGGATGGAATTCAAGGAAATATTCACAAGCTCTCCAATCCTCTGGAAATTGTTTAAATGTCTTCTTTTTTAAGTTTTCAGAAACAGGTATTTTTCTGTAGTCTTTTCGTATTTTACATATCAATTTCCCATTAAAATCATATACCCAAATCTCATATCCTCTGGAAGTCTGAAAGGTACTATAATCTTAACCATGATTAAATATCTCTTTAATAAAATCCCTGAAACTGCTGGAGCAAATCATGAAATTTTGTCACAGCCTGAGTGTTTTCCACTGTATTTTTAACTCTTTTATGAGCATCCTTTGAAATCTCAACAAAGCAAATGTCAATAGTTGTAATATAAGAATTGAGTTCAAGAAGAATCGGTGCGAGCGCAAAAATATGAAGGTTTTCTTTTAGTGCTAGCCACAAATCCCTCATAATTGTCCTTAATTTTTACCTGCTGACATCCTAGGATGAAAATATAACACAAAAAACGGCAGTGTCATTGACAGCAAATAAAGCCAAGGCGACATAAACAGCAAAATGCTCCTTCATAAGATAGACCTAACCACTTAAATCGAGAAGAAGCAACCATGGAGGCTCTCAGAAATACTCTTCCTTCTCCTCAGCTTCGATCAGAAGTTCCTGCTAGAGAACTCGGGGTGGGGGAGGGCATTCGGCATGAAAAGTGAGCTTGAGAAGAGTGATGTTCCTATCGACGGCCTTATGATTCTCTATGAAAGCGATCACTCTCACCTGGTCACCGCATGTAAGACATATGAGAGGGTCAACTTCATAGGATAGCGTTTCATACTGTTTTAAATAGGGTATGACCCTATTCACAATTTTTTATTGACTGGACTTGTTTTTTATGTGTATTATGGGTGATAGAGTCGTCAGAGGGTGGAAATTTGATGAAATTGGGGATAAATCATCATCAACAGAAAAACCTAATTTCTATCGTGTTAAATTTTAATATAATAATAATTCTATTGATTATGAAAGCCATATTTTTTCTTGATTTCTGTTCTAAGGAAAAAGGAATAGTAAACAAAGTTATTGTTTTAGAAAAAGATTTTGAAATAGGATTTTTAGAGGGAGATGAAAATTATATTTTTGGAATTATAACAGATGTTGAAGTAGACTTATCAGGAAACATTTTTGTCTTAGATAGCAAATTGTGCCAAGTATTGAAATATAATAAATATGGTAAATTTATTCTTAAATTTGGGAAAAAGGGTCAAGGACCAGGTGAATTTAGATATCCGGAATCAATAGTTTTAGATTTGGAGCGTAGTATATATGTGCTTGATACTCCAAAAGTGAAAATCTTTAATAAAGAAGGAAGATTTATTCATTCATTTGACTTTGATTTTTATGGCGTGGATATCGCTATAAACAATAAAGGCAATTTGATAATTTTAGGTGCGAAAGACAATAAAATTTTTCATACATACGATAGACAAGGAAAATATTTATATTCCTTTGGAAGTTCATTAAATGTTCCTAACGATTTTGCTAAATTCAGAGAAGCAGATATGTTCAGGACACCTATAAGATTATGGTCAATTAAAAATAGAATTTATTTTATGAATCCTTATAAATATGAAATTTATATTTATGAAAATAGTAATTTGAAAGGAGTATTGACAAAAAAATCTTCTGATTATTTAAAGCCGAAATTTAAAGAGGAAGTTCCTGGAGGATATGTAGGCTATATAGCGGATAATTTTATTTTTAATAAAGGAAATAATATATTTGTTTCTTATAATGGAAATAAAGCAAATTGGTTAGATATTTATGAAAATGGTGAACTATTAAAATCTTTGGAGGTAAAAGGAATTCTTAGAGCTATAGATTTTGAAGGAAAATTTTATTTTATTGAAGAAGAAGATTACCCAAAAATAGTTACATATATTCTTAAATAATGTCTGAAAATCTGTTCTGTAAAAATTAAAAGTAGACGGTTTGTTCTCAGCCGGTATACTTAACTACTTCTACTTCCCCATCTCCACTGCCCAGGTCGAGGGAATTAATAACCACATCAAGGTTATCAAACGCAGGGCCTATGGATACCGTGACCTGGATTAGTTTATGCTAAAAATATACAACCTGCATACTAAAAAGTACAGATTATCGTGATGAACCTAATTAGACGCTTTGGCGGACCAAAATCCTCAATTAAGGCCATATTTTCGGGAAAATAAGGAATGATCTCATTTATTTAGAGTCAACTGCGCGGGTCTGATCTTATTTAGACTAAGGATTTTTTGCGAAGCAATAATTTCAGTAATTATCATCAGGTACGAACTTTTTATGCTTTGTTAGGCGTAGTGCACTCGCATCTGACATCTAGTTCTAATTACTTACTAAATCCAATTTGTATTATCTAAATGGTCACAAATAAACTTCGCCCAAGCGTAAAGCACATAATTTACTTGTTTTTTATATGTTTCCGATTTTATATTAGAAGTTAAATCTGATAATGCCTCTCCAAATTCTTTTCTTGTACATTTTGGATGTTCAAAAAAATACTTTCCAGCTTGCTCTACTTTTTTGGTTTTTAGAGCTTCAATTGCAATTGATTTTTCAAATTCCCTTTTTCCAACTTTTTCCAAAATTAAGTTACCCTTTTTTGTTAAGTATACTCTTTTATCATAATACGTAATTAAACCAATCGACTTTAAGTCATAAAAGGAGTCGTATAACTTTTTAAAGTTATCAATTTTTTGTTGATCTAAGATGTTACGAAAAACATCAATATCCTTTTTAGGAGCTTTTTGAGGAGTAAAAGTCTCTCGATTATCAAACTGTTGTACTCTGCCAGATCTGGCATACATTCCCCTTTTTAATCCTACCAATCTATCTTTAATATCTAAGTTTGTAAAGTCAAACCACGTAATAAGGTATTTTGCATAGGTAGTCCATGTTTTCTCTGTAAATGAAGTTCCTCTGAAAATAGCCTTTAAAGTAGAAACTATTTCTGAAATACTACCGATTTCTTTGTTTTTTAACTCACTTAATTTTAAATAAGGAGTATACCTCTCAAATTTTTTAGACATATACTTTCTAAAATCACCTTCAGTTGCTGATATCCCCGACTGACTAATCTGGAAGTACTCACCTACTTTCCGTATTAACCCCACGCTTCTCAATTCACGCAGGATATTATCAAGTGTCCCTATTCCCGGGTGTCTTGGGTGTAGTTTCTTAAGTTCGTCAAAATTAAATTTCTCTTGATCTCTGAATAGTTTATATACATCAAAGCAAACGCTTACATACTGCCGAAGGATATAACTCTCACCGATTGGAGGAACTTTCTCAGTTACTAAATAGTCTCTAAAAATATCCCAATATACGTTATACTTAGTGCCGGATTTTACAACGAGACGATTATTAATTAGTGCAGTTATAATGGGCGCATTAATTTTTTCATCCACTTCGATTGCATCAAAGAAATTACCGTCGAAAGAACATTTTGCAATGTACTTTAGTGCTCTGATTTCTTCAGGAGACAATCCTTCCACATCATCTTTAAACAAAGCCTCACAGTTTAAATCTTGTTCAACTAAGTTTTCAATTGTCTTTCCAGCTTGTATTTGCTTATAAGTATGTATACACAGTTTTTTGATTAACCAAGGGAATCCTTGAGAACTTTCAATCAAACGCCTTTTAAGATCTAAATCTATTGGTTTACCAATAGATTTTTCTAATTGTTTGATAACTCCATTTATTTCAGATGGATTAAATTCTCGCATTGAAATACAATGAGCATAATTCTTTGCTTGCTGCCATAGAGGATAGGCTTCATGCTCGATTGATACATTTATTTCAGATTTCCATGAAAATCCCAGAACGAAATTAGATTTAACCTCATCGACATCAAGTAAAAATTTATGAAATGCTTTGAAGAGCCCTGGCTTTCTGAAAACATCTTCAAATTGGTCAAAAATTAAGATCAAAGTTTTATTTTGATGTTTTAAATCCTCAAGTAACTGATGTACCGATTCAGAACCCAATATGTCAAAACTGGAAGTGATATCCAATTTTGGACAAAAAAGAGTCCTACTCACAAAGTTAGCCTTTTCTGCCTTTTCTATAAGTTTTTTGAATGCCAATGCTACGAAGTTACTTGATGAAGCACTTCGGGCATCTACTACAAGCACAAAAAAACGCTTACGATAATGCTTATTTTTACTACGTCCCCTTAAATCAGTTATTAAAGAGCTCTTGCCCCAACCGGACTTTCCATCAATATAAAATACCCTACGGGACGTTTTCTTTGAACTTACTTGATTTAAAAAATTAAATAAATTTGTTCTTAAATCCTTCCTGCCAATGAAATGTTTGGTTGAAGCGGGAAGATAATCGTACCAATTTTCACTCTCTTGAACTTCAGCAACGGTCTCGCTAAATTCCTGCTCTGTTGTTTCTTTAACCGCTGATGGGATGGGGAGAAAGTTTAGATCTCTAATTTCCGGGTCAGCATTCTTTAGTTTTTCGATTATATCATTATCTGAAATTAGAGAGGCTCTCTTAGCATTGTAGACACAAAATTGAGTGGGGATTGTATTTTTCATTAAAATCAATATATAAAAAGTTCCAAAATATGTATATGACAAAATGGTCTTAGTGATCGTATATTTTATCTTGCTGCGATCTAATAGAGTTATCACTTTTGCACTTTCAAGCAGCTCAAATATTTTATCGGGTCCCCAGAAATATAGATTTGAATATTTCTTTTTCCCTTTCATTTCTTCAATCAAACCGGCTACCTGGTGTTCGAATTCTGTGGTTGATATAAAATATCCATAATTTGCTTCCCGATATTCTACATTAAAGGCAAATGTTCTTATAGAATCAGAATTAAGTCTCTCTTTTGCCTTACATTCTATATAAGCCGTTTCCGATCTATCCTTATGTTTAGCGATTAAGTCAATTTCCATACCCGTAAAATTAACCCGTTGTTTAATATCATACCTTTGGTTCTCAAAAATATGGCGAATCAAGTCTTCAAAAAAATCTCCTTTTTTAGGATCGGATTTTTTTGGGTCAAGTATTATTTTGATTTGTTTTCTCATATTTACACACCTATATTTTGTCTAATATTGTCTGGTAACTTAATCGAGTGCATTTCGCCTAACTTCTTGCGTGTATCTGAATTCGCCAAAGGTGATTTGGGTTCGGGCTTTTAGCCCGAACCAGATATACGCTGTTATCAGCTATTTGGCTTTCCTCATTTTGAATTCTTCTTATAAGATTGTTTAATAAAACTGATTATGTATTCCAAGTTATCATCATCACTAACTTGCAATTCGTAGTCACACTTTCCCCAATGACCAATATTTGAAATATCCCGTGCTAAGCCTTTTGAATCATCTAATTCGCCTTTTTTAAGGTTAATCCAAATCTTCAATGCTTTATTGTAACATAGGTAACATAATGATGTGATGCATCTCCTGCGGGAGTCGATTGTATGATAGACTACCCGCAAGGTCAAAAATTAAATTATGGAAATACACAAATGAATTATATAGGAATTAACCATCATAATCAATACTCTGTACTCGTTCAGTACGTTAGTGACACATTGCATCTAAGACTGACAGAAAGAATAGAACCGTCCCCCTTTTTATGCTTGGATTCTGTGCTGTGCTTGCCGTAATACCTGCCCTTCGGCATTATCCAGGCTAATTGGATTTGAGCTTATCAGCCTGATATTTCTTTATCCCTGAGCTTAACCTCCTGACTCCTTCGACGATCTGTTCCTTTGTGGGGTAGGAAAAATTTATTCTCATAGAGTTGTGTCTGAGGTAATTTTTGGGGTAAAAAACCTCTCCTGGAACGAAAGCTACCTTTTCCTCGACTGCCTTGTAGAAGAAATCCATTGTATTAATCTCTTCCGGGAGAGTTACCCATAGAAACAGTCCTCCTTCGGGTTTTGTCCACACTACGCCCATATCCTCAGGGAAATTTTCTTCCATTGCGGCCAGAAAAAAATTCAGTTTTTCTTTGTAGTAGGAAACGGCCTTCTTGAAATGGGCATCCGTATCATATTCCCGCAGAAAAGCGGTGCATATATCCTGATTCAATTTCGGGGTGTTTAGTATGTTTGCCCCTTTTATGAATGAGAACTTAGTTATGACTTCAGGGGGGCCTATGTTGAATCCTACTCTCAGGCCAGGACACAGGATTTTTGAAAAAGTATAAAGGCCGATTACGTTTCCCTGGTTTTTGTCCAGTGAATAAATGGAGGGAATATTTTCGCCTTTGTACCTTAATTCCCTGTAGGGGCTGTCTTCAACTATTGGAATATGGAATTTTTTGCTTAATGAGAGAAGATCGAGCCTTTTCTCAAGACTCATCGTGATTCCCGAAGGGTTCTGGAAATCAGGGACTACATATATGAATTTGGGCATTTTCCCCTGATTTATGGAATTCTCAATGTCATTCTCCAGGCCTTCCACATCGGTGCCGTCTTCTTTCAGGTCTCTTGATATATACTGAGCATCTTCCATCTCGAAGGCTGCTAAGGCGCCCCCAAAAGTAGGCAGGTCTGTGACAACTGTATCCTGGGGTTCGAGGAACAGCCTTCCAACAAGGTCTAGTCCGTGCTGTCCTGATGTTGTGATCATTATATTTTCAGGCTCAATGAAAATATTATCTTTCTTGAGATATTCTATTACTGCCTGCATTAAATCATTCTCACCGGGAATTGGAGAATATTGAAGCACACTTTGTGGGTTTTCTTTTAACGCTTTTCCTGCAGCATTTTGAATGAGTTTTAGCGGGAAAACGTCGCTGCTGGGTAATCCGCCGGCAAAGGAGATTATCTCAGGGTCAGTAAGGAAGGCCAGCATTTTTCCGATGGAATATCCCTCGAAATCTTTCATTATTTTGGCAAATAGTGATTTCATGATTGTCCTCACTTATTGTTTTATTCTATAGCGTTCAGGGTCGTCAAATACATCGATGGCGTTTACTCTTGTTAGAAATGTGGCAGAATGGACAACTCCTTCTGGGATATAGTACCAGTCACCCTTTCGGTAAACTCTGGATTCTTCCCCTATTGTCAATCTCATTTCTCCCACCACCACTATGCCCCATTGGGCACAGTGGGAGTGAGGAGGCATGTCACCGATGGGCTCTATATCGAAAAACACAACCTGTTTATCCTCACTTTTAAGGAGCCATCCCTGTATTCCTTTTAGAGAGATGTCGATTTCAGGAAGTTCTCTTATCATATTTGGGAAGGGAGTTCCATCCCATTCCTTTTTAAAATTTTTCATATGAACCTTCCTTCGGCCTTTATATAAGCCTTTATCATACAGCTGTTCATGCGGTTAAAAGAGTCACTTTATTCTTGATATTCAGATTCATCGAATATCCTCACGTATATGAACAGCTTATTTTCTGTAGGCAATCTTCGCATATAAGGCTTTATGTCCTCTTTTCATTATCTCTTTGGCATCTTTATCACATCTTATACACTTGTGATATATAACATTGCCAATCAGATCCGCCTTTTCGTTTCTTTCCTCATCCGGGAGAAAATAGGCTTCCATTGTGTCATAGGGCCGTGATTCTCCATCGCTTTCATATTTAATTGTTAAATTTCTTCCGGCATCGAGCACTTTAAATGCGCTGTCTGTCCAGTTGAAATTAGCCATTCCCAAATCAGGATTTATCCTGATATGAGCGGCGAGCGAAATATTCAAGCCTGAGGCTTCAACTTCTTCAGAACACTGGATGAAGGTTTCGGGTGTTGCCGCATTCCCTATGTTGATCTCATATATGGGAGTTGTGCTGTCATCGCGCAGATATTCTTTAAAGATATTCAGAAGCATCCTGAACTGAATAGCATTTTGGGTGGAAAGAAGCATGGATATTTTAAAAGTAAAGTTTGGAATTTTCCTTGCGTAGTAACAGGCGGCAACGATTGTTGACCAGCTCGGATTAAGGAAAAAATTAGCTCCTGTTGTAATGGCGGCTCTTGTCACACCGTCTAGATAGACAAGATGGTTATTGTTGCCAACTTCTATACCTCCGAAATTGCCAAACGCTGTACCCATATTCTTCAGAATTATCTGGCTTAATCCATTTCCCAGGTCAGTTCTTTCGAATTTTTCTCCGGTTGCTTTCTCTACTCTTGCAAACCGTTCTTCTGGAAGAGGAGTACCCAAAAGGTTTGTAGAGCAGAACTTACTGGCACCGAGAATGTTTTCGGCCATTGCAAGAGTTGTAAGAAGGTCTCCGCTGTAGATGTAGTACTCAGTCAAGCCAACAACTGAAATCATCTCTGTTGGGAAAAGCAGACCCCCGCTTTCTGCTATTCTTTTGATACAGTCGAATGTGGGCCTGGCTCCCTGGAAACCAGACACCTGGGTTGTGCAGATTCCTTTCTTTGTGAAATTGATTCCGTTTTCCTCTATGAAATCTTCAACCTTGGCAAAACTATTTATATATTCTTCAGCTTTTTCAAGCATCTCTCCGTAGCCTTTTTCAGAAGCGGTTCTTTTCCTGGTTTCGTAATTCCGCATAGACTCTATCTGTTTAGAGATTTCTTTTGCTCCTCCGTACGAGTCTAGCAAGGCATCCATGGCTTTGAGGTCCCTGTTGGATAAAAGTTTAAAGTGCATAATTTCCCTCCATTAATAATTTATTATATGGAAAATTTTTCTCTTCTTTATGCTTGTGAAAGGATTTATCCGGTTCCTCATGTTGAGCCATCAATTATATTTAAAAAAAACTTTGGATGCAAGCAGTTGAACGAGTTGCTTAGGAGAGGTGCGATATCCTGTCAAAATTTTTCTTTGCTCAATGCCATGGGGGAGCCGTCTTTTTTAGAGAAGGGACGAAGCCTAAAGCTGTAAGAATATTCTTTATTTGCAGGGAGGGTATATTCTGAGTGTGGACGGGCCTGTTTACCCCAGCTTGTATCTCCTCCTACTCCCATCTGTTTGTAGTCAAGGTTTAAAGTTACCCAGTCCCGTTTGATTAGGTCTGCTGCATGCTTCTGTTCCTTTTCTGGCCCGTTTGCAAAATCATCTATTGAGAAATGATTTGCACTGACGTTTAAGAGAGGCATTCCTGCAGCCAGCAGGCCAATGCCGTTGTCATTAGTCAGAGCAGCCCAGCGGACATCTGTTTTATTGCCGTTTTCTTGAGGTCTGATGTAGGGGTGATATTGTTCCATGACTGTTCCGCTGTAAACACCGACTGAAGCCCCGTTCTTTCTGTCCCAGTAACTCTCATGCGGTCCGCGTCCATACCATGTAATTTTGTCAAATTCCACTGGGAGAGTCATCTGCATGCCGAAGCGCGGCAAATCAGGAAGATTATTGCTGCCGGGTATGAGCCTGGTTTTAATTATGATGTCTCCGCTGCCGAATATTCTATAGGTTGTGTAATATTTCGTGTTCCCTGCAAAAAGTTTCGAAAGAATGTAGACTTGAATTTCACTGGAGGTAATCCTCTTTACAGAAACATTCTCGATTTTTCTTTTTGCCCCGGCATCCCGCCAGACCGAACATCTTGTGGGCATATCACAGCCGAAGTCATTATCGGTGGGTGCACGCCAGAAATTTGGCACAGGACCGCTTTTTATAATCTCGGTTCCCTCATAAATCAATGACCCGATGGTTCCTTTTCTTGTGTCAAACGAAAGATGAAAATTTTCTCCTTTGATATCGATGCACTTCTCATTGAATAAAAGTTCCAATTCAGGCAGGTTTTCTTTATTTACGTGTTCAGCCGGTTTGTATAAAGGTAATTTAAACTGTTCCCAGGCAACTTCATAGCCTCTTGGAATAAGAGGGGTCGCTTCCATTAAAGCAAAGCTCAGTTTTAGAAAATACTCGACACCTGACAGGGATTGAATCTCAGGAATCGGAATAGTAATGACCTTTGAATGATGCGGGGCGATATCGAGGTTTTCAATTTCCCCATATGCAATCATTTTATCATCTCTCATTACTGTCCAGGTCGCATGAATTGTATTTAGAGTGGTGAAGTCATACTTGTTAAAAATTTCGATCTTTCCTGCCTTTAGATCGATCGGTTTTGCTGATATATATTGATAGACTTTTTTTACTTCCCATATATGAGGGTGAAGTTTCCTGTCAGGGGATACCAGGCCGTTTATGCAGAAGTTTTTATCACTTGGAGTGTTTTCAGGCCCGTAATCTCCGCCGTAGGCCCAGAATTCTTCTCCTTTCTCATTTTTTTTGAGCAGTCCCTGGTCGACCCAGTCCCAAATAAAGCCGCCCTGAAGCTGTTCGTATTTTTCGATAACATCCCAGTAATCCTGAAGGTTTCCCACGCTGTTCCCCATGGCATGGGCATACTCGCACATGATACACGGCCGGCTTTGTTTTTTGCCTGCATAATCTTTCAGATGATGGATCTGGTGGTACATAGGGCAGAAAATATCAGTATGAGATTTCAGCCCGGCCTGTTCATATTGGACGGGCCTGGAGGTATCTCGTTTTTTAATCCACGCATACGTGGCTTCAAAGTTTATGCCGTCGCCTGCTTCATTTCCAAGAGACCATATGATTACAGATGGATGATTTTTATCCCGTTCGACCATGCGCACAGTACGGTCCAGATGGGCTGCTTTCCAATCCGGATTATTGCCCAGTGTTTTATCCGGCTCATATCCCATGCCGTGAGACTCGATGTTTGCCTCGTCAATGACATAAATCCCATATTGATCGCATAGATCATACCATTTTGGATTGTTTGGATAATGACTTGTGCGAACTGCGTTTATGTTGAATCTTTTCATCAGCCTGAGGTCTTTCATCATCAATTCCTCTGTGACATAGCGCCCTGTTACAGGGTCATGTTCATGCCGGTTTACTCCTTTAATTAGAATTGGAACTCCATTGACCAGAAGTTTGCCTCCTCTAATTTCTATATTTCTGAATCCGACCTTGCTTGAAACAACCTCGGTTGTCTTTCCGGAATTGTCCGAAAGTGAGAGAATGAGTGAATAAAGGTTTGGTGTTTCAGCAGTCCAATTTGCCGGTTGTTTTACAGGCTGCTCAAGCGTAACAACTTTTTCATGGAGATTATTGAGTTTGATTTCTTTCGTGACCGGAGTGTCGAGTGCTGATTGGCTGTTTTTGTCAAGAAGGTCCATTGTGATATAGAATGAGCCTTTTGTTTTTAATGAGTAATTTTTAATATTGACTTCAACTTTCAGGTTCCCATCTGAATAATTATTGTCAAGTTCGGCGTGGACAAAAAAGTCGCAGATATTGACCTGAGGAGTTGAAAATAAAAAAACATCCCGCTCAATACCGCTTATTTTCCAGTAGTCTTGATCTTCGAGATAGGCTCCGTCACTCCAGCGGTAGATTTCAACTGCCAGGTTATTTTCACCTTCACTCAAAAATTTTGTGATATTAAATTCCGCAGGCGTTTTACTTCCCTGGCTGTAGCCAACTTTTTTCCCGTTTACCCATACATACATGGCAGATTTGGCTCCTGCGAAGTGGAGGAATACCTGGCGGTTTTTCCAGGTTTCAGGGACAGTAAAATCTCTTCGATATGACCCTACAGGATTGTAATCATGAGGAATCTTAGGGGGGTCGGCTGGAAAAAGATAATCAACATCTGTATAAATGGGGATGCCAAAACCCTGAAGTTCCCAGTTGCCCGGAACCTTAATATCGCTCCACTTGCTGACATCATAACCATCTTTAAAAAAATCGACAGGACATTCGGCAGGGCTTTTTACCCAGTTAAATTTCCATGTTCCGTTCAGTGATTTGTAAAACTGTGAAAGGGAAGGATCATTTTTCAAAGCCGTATTAATGTCAGGGTAGGGAATATATGTACAGTGTGCAGGTTCTTTATTTCGGTTGAATATCGCCGGGTTTTCCCAGTCATTGATTTTTGAATTGTCAGCGCAGGGCTTAAGGCTTTTTTCTGGATTGTTTTTCTGAATTGCCGCTATATTTCCATTTGCTGTAGAGAAAATTAATATGATAACAATTGTTTTCAAAATTACTAACGAGGAACCATGTAAATGAGATTTGCTAATTTTGTTAGTATGCAATTTTGCTGACTCCTTCTTGTTTTTTGTGCTTTGAGCCAGTAGATTCGCATCCCTGCATGTTGTTAGAAACTCTTATGCTGTCCTTTCTTTAAGGATAAACAGGGAAATGCTTTTTTATTCTGGCACTCAGAGTTTATAACACACAGAAAATTCGATGTCAAAAAGCCGCAAAATGATATTTTTATTCCTTTTTGTGGTAGAGTTTGGATAAAATATTACAGAGATGTCTTATCACGAATCATTTCAATTTGAATCAAGCACCGAGCTTGTGAAAAAAGCCGAAGCCTTAGGAATTGAGCTTCCTTTCCAGGACAATATATCGAATCTTTTTGATGAGGTTGCGATTGGTCGTGGGAAAGCTGCTAACAGGATGGCTGTCCAGCCCATGGAAGGATATGACGCAACACCGGAGGGCTCTCCAAACGAACTGACTTTCAGACGCTACCGCCGGTTCGGTGGCGGAGGGAGCGGCCTCATATGGTTTGAGGCAACGTGTGTTGCTGAAGAAGGCCGTTCAAACCCCAGGCAGTTAATGATTCATGAAAAAAGTCTTGACGGTTTTAAGTACTTGGTTGAAGAAACACGGCGTTCGGCTTATAAGACTTTTGGAAATTCCAGGGAGGTTTTTCTTATCCTCCAATTGACCTATTCTGGCCGGTACAGCAAACCAGAAGGAAAACCAGCCCCCTTAGCTGCTGCTTTTAATCCTTTTCTGGATAGACAAAAAGAGGATGTCTGTATCCTAAGCGATGAGGATCTGGACTTTCTGCAGCTTAAGTATGTAAAGGCGGCCTGTCTGGCTTATGAAGCTGGTTTTGATGCTGTCGATATCAAGGCCTGCCATGGATATCTTGTTAATGACCTTTTGGCTGCTTATACGAGGAAAAACAGCCGGTATGGCGGAGATTTTGAAAATAGAATACGTTTTCTGACAGAAGTTATTAAAAAGATCCGTGCAGAAGTTCCCGAGATTTATCTTGCGGTTCGGATGAATGCCTATGACGGTGTGCCGTATCCATTTGGTTTTGGCTCTTCCGTGGATGGCTCTTATGAAATGGATCTTAGGGAGCCAAAAGAATTGGTTAAGCGGCTAATCGGGAGCGGATGCAGTATTTTTAATGTCACAGCGGGCATTCCGTGTTTTAATCCCCATGTTGGACGCCCCTTTGACCGACCGATTCTTGATGAATCTTTACCCGAAGAACACCCTCTGGAAGGGATATCACGCCTCATCAAGATGACGGCAGAGCTTCAGAAATCTTTCCCCAAAGTGCCCTTTGTAGGGACAGGCTATTCCTGGCTGCGGCAGTTTCTACCAAATGTCGGGGCTTCTGTTGTCCACAGGGGAGGGGCGGGTCTTATCGGCCTGGGAAGAAGCTCTATAGCTTACCCTGATGCGCCGAAAAACCTGATGGATAAAGGCATAATGGATTCCAGGAAAGTCTGTATTACATGCTCGCGGTGCAGTGAGTTGATGAGGAAAAGCCGTATCAGCGGCTGCGTGATTCATGACAGAGAGATATACGGACGGGAGTATCAGAAGCTTTTTGGCTGTGAGTAAAATTTAAATGATTTTATAAATAGAATAGTTTAGAATTTATAAGAGCTTTTAAAATTTCTGCTTTAAGGAGGGAATATCATGGAAAAAAAGTTAACTTTAATTATGCTGATTCTCTTATTCTCTTGCTCTCTTATGTCCTACGGCCAGGAACTAAAGCCAATAAAGCTTCTGAAGCCTCAAATAGATGGCGGCCGTCCATTGATGCAGGTGCTAAACGAGAGAAAATCTACCCGTCAATTCAGCGCTAAGGAGCTGCCGCTGCAGGTGCTTTCAAACTTGCTTTGGGCGGCATTCGGAATTAATCGGCCGGACTCCGGAAAACGAACCGCACCATCAGCCGTGAATTGGCAGGATATTGATATCTATGTTGCCATGGCTAAAGGCCTCTATGTTTATGATGCAAAAAACAATGTGTTAGACCCTGTTCTGGCTGAAGACATACGGAGCAAGACAGGGGGTCAGGCATTTGTAGGGAAAGTGCCTGTGAATCTTGTTTATGTGTCGGATTTTTCTAAAATCAAGAGGGGTGCGGACGAGCAAAAAGAATTCTACTCTGCGGCTCATACAGGATTTATAAGCCAGAATGTCTACCTTTACTGTGCTTCAGAAGGGCTGGCAACAGTAGTGCGCGGATTAGTAGACAAGACTGCATTGGCAGAAGCGATGCATTTGCGGCCAGATCAAAAGGTCAGGCTGGCTCAATCGGTTGGATATCCTGCTGTTTCGCCTTCAAAAGAAAAAACCATAGTGGATTAATAGGCAAGCGTAAAAGCGTAGCTGCCTCCAGAGCTGAAGCCTGTAAAGATAGATCCTAAAGTAACAGCATTGTCGATCCTTGATATTCAAAACCAGAACTGTAATTCCAAAAGAAGGCCTCGGTGTGTAGCATCTGCTGCTAAAATCCAGGAATTGGTTGCAAAGGCAAGGGGAAAAGGACATGGCAGTTATTTACAGCCTGACGAGCAGTACACAGCCTGGCACCTGGTAAATAGACCCGGGTCAAGGCGAAGCACAACACTGACAAAAATCAGCCTGCTTGAGTTTTAAAAAAGGTGCCAGGTACCGAATATAGGATTTTATTGTGAGGTTATTATGAAAGTTAAAATTAAACAAGTTGAAGGTTTAACATTTGTTGGAAAGGCTGATAGTAATCATTGGGTTATTACTGATGGGCCTAAAGAGTTTTATGGTTCAGATGCAGCAAGTCGGCCTATGGAGCTGCTTTTAATTGCACTTGGTACTTGCACAGGAAGTGATGTTGCATCTATTCTTCAGAAAAAACGTGTAAAACCTGCTAAATTTGAGATTAATGTTGAGGGTGAAAGACAAAAAACTCACCCGCGGGTTTTTACAAAGATTCATTTAGAATATGTATTCTACGGTAATGATATTGATGAAAAATCTGTTGAAAGAGCTATTGATCTTTCGCAGGATAAATATTGCTCTGTTTCTGCAATGCTTACAAAAGCAGATGTTAGTATTGATTACTCATACAGAATAGTTAAAGATCAAAGCAATATTGGTTTATAATTGTGGGCAAGGATGACGGCATCCTTTTATATAATCCGATAATTATGGGTATAGATATTCATTCGGCGTCCTCTCACAAAGCCAATTAAGGTCAGATTCAATTTTTCTGCTAAGCCTACCGCTAAATCTGTGGGTGCTGAGTGAGAAGCAATGATGGGTACTCCCTGTTTCACTATCTTTATTAAGATTTCTGAACTTACTCTTCCACTTGTTAAAATAGCCTTGCCCTGAGTGGAAATTCCTCCTATGAAACATTCTCCAAAGACTTTGTCCACTGCGTTATGTCTGCCAATGTCCTCAGCAAAGACTTCTATACTTTCCTGGTTACATAAGGCACAGGAATGGACTCCACCTGTATTCTTGAAAGTTAAAGACCTTTCCTGGAGTTCTTTCATTAAGTTAACTATGTCCTTATGGGAATACATAACCTGACTTTTTACAGGAACACAATCTTGAGCATCAATTTCCCGGTAAAAGGTAACCGCTCCACTACATCCCGAACCAATCACTCTTTTAAAAGAAAAATTCTTATCACTCGGGAAATCTTTTTCTAAATCTATTCCAATGTACAAACCCTTCTTATTCAGGCTTATAGACTTTATTTTCGTCTCCTTTTTAATAAATCCTTCAGAAAGTAGAAAACCAACGGCTAAATACTTTAGCTTATCAGGACTACATTGTAAGGTTACCAGTTCCTTATCATTCACCAATATGGTTAAGGGAACCTCACGAACTATTATATCCTTTAATTTCTGCCTTTTTTCAGAGGTTAATCGAACTATGTTTACATCCATACTTAAATCCACCTCTTACTCCTTCTGCCTATCTAACTATTGGGAACAAGCTCATAATTTAAATCTCTAATGATCATTTTTCTTGCCCTTTTTAGCTAAATAATCATCAATTGCTGCCTTAAGGGCATCTTTGGCTAAGACGGAACAGTGCATTTTAATAGGAGGCAGCCCATCCAGAGCCTCCGCTACAGTTCTATTGGATATCCTTAGTGCCTCCTCGATTGTCTTTCCCTTGACCATCTCAGTGATCATACTGCTTGTGGCTATAGCGGCACCGCACCCGAATGTCTTAAATTTAGCATCGACAATTTTGTTATCCTTTACCTTAATGTAAAGTTCCATGATATCGCCACAGATAGGATTCCCCACATGACCAACTCCATCGGGGTTATTTATTTCCCCCACATTGCGGGGATGCTGAAAATGCTCCATCACCTTCTTGCTATATAGTGACCATTGATCAGCCATTTTACCCTCTATATTTGTCTGACTTCACCTTTTTCCCAAAGGGAGACATTGCCCTCAGCTTTTCCACAATGGGAGGTAAGACCTCAATTACCCGGCCTACGTCCCCTTCCGTAGTATCCCGACCCAGGCTAAACCTTAATGATCCATGAGCAACTTCTGGAGGAATACCCATAGCCAAAAGGACATGGGATGGCTCTAACAAACCGGAGGTACAAGCAGAACCGCTTGAGGCACAAATCCCCTCCAGGTCCAAATTTATAAGCATAGACTCGCCTTCGACATATTTTACACAGATGTTTAAAATTCCGGGAAGCCTATCCTGGGGATGACCATTTAGAACTATCTCATCTATCCGTTCACTTAAGCCTTTATACAACCTGTCTCTCAACACCTTTAATCTCCTTCCCTCGGCAGCCATTTCTTTAACTGCAATTTCACAGGCTTTCCCCAGGCCAACAATCCCGGGGACGTTCTCTGTTCCCGCCCTTTTATTTCTTTCATGATGACCACCATGAATGAGCGGTGAGATTTTTACTCCCTTCCTTATATATAATGCTCCTACTCCCTTTGGTCCATATAATTTATGCCCGGAAAGCGAGAGTAAATCTACTCCTAATTCTTTCACATCAAGAGAAACTTTCCCTACTGTCTGCACAGCATCGGTATGAAAATATATCCCTTTTTCTTTAGCAATTCTGGCAATCTCTGAGATGGGCTCAATTGTCCCCACTTCATTATTAGCATGCATTATGCTAATAAGTATAGTTTTATCTGTCAAACTCTTCCTTAACTCATCAAGATCGATCATCCCGTATTTATCTACAGAAATATATGTTATCTTAAATCCCTGTTTTTCAAACCACTTACAAGCATTTAAAACCGCATGATGCTCTATTTTGGAGGTTACGATATGATTTCCGCATCTTTTATTTGCGAATACTATACCCTTTATGGTCATATTATCTGCCTCAGTTCCTCCACTGGTAAAGATAATCTCTTCTGCCTTAGCATTAATAAGTCTGGCAACCTTTTCTCTTGCCTCCCCAACCGCCCATTTCGCCCTCTGAGCAATTTGGTAAATAGAGGAGGGATTTCCATAAACTTCGTTAAAATAAGGGAGTATCTCCTTTACCACCTCAGGATGGGTAGGGGTGGTAGCAGCATAATCAAGATATATTCTTTTCATCTTTTATCTTTCCTCCTGTAATTATTCAGCCACTAGTTATCATGAATAATTATATGGGAATTGACCATCACAAGCAATACTCACACATCACAATGCTTAATGAGAAGGGAGAAAAACTCAAATCCGGAAGGGTGGCAAACTACCGCTCAGAGCTGGAGAGGTTTCTTGATGGAAGCGGTGATGTTAAAGCAGTTATTGAAGCCGGCCGTTCGAGCTATACCATGGTAGATATTCTGGATGAATTAAGCATTGATGTTACTATTGCCCATCCTTATGATTTAATTCTAGCGGTTTGGACTGAACCAGCCTTGGGTCCGCAGACAGATCCGCACAAGCATCAGCATCACCGGGACTTCAATGAGGACGCCTATGACTGTTGCGAGGGCTGCTCCTGACGAGAGGCCAAAAAGCATGACTGCTGTGGCGATAGCCACCTCAAAGTGATTGGAGGCACCGATCATAGCCGATGGTGCGGCATCCTGATAAGAAAGCTTCAATACTCTTGCTAATCCGTACGTGATCCAGAATATAAGGTTTGTCTGGATAAAAAGCGGGATGGCAATCCAGAGTATGGTCAAGGGATTTGAAAGTATCACTTCTCCCTTGAAAGAAAATAAGAGAACAAGAGTGACCAAAAGAGCGACAATGGTTACAGGTGTAAGGATATGCAGGAATTTTGTGTTGAACCACTCCAGGCCTTTTTTGGCCACTATCAATTTTCTTGAAATAAATCCTGCAACCAGCGGTAGGGCCACATAAATCCCGATAGACAGCAGAAGAGCTTTCCATGGAACGGGGAGACGGCCTATGCCCAACAGGAATCCGCCGAGAGGTCCATAAAGAAAGAGCATGGCCAAGGAGTTGATGGCCACCATGACCAGCGTGTGCCCGTCGTTTCCTTTTGACAGATAGCCCCAGACCAGAACCATGGCCGTGCAGGGAGCGATCCCGAGCAGAATACATCCCGCCAGATAGCTTCGCCATAAGGGAACGGCCAGCATCTTGACTCCCTCGACAAGAACAACCGTTCCGGCTCCGTGTTCCGCGCCCACAGGAAGATCGAGGCCCAAAGGCATCCTTATTAAATCGAGTGCTTCAGTGCCTATAAAGGTTTTAAACAGTACACCGAGAAACACTAAGGCAATGGCGTACATGGTAAAAGGCTTTATGGCCCAGTTTACGAATAGGGTCAGGCTGACCGGTTTGAGATTCTTGCCAGCCTGAAGCACTTCGGCAAAGTCGATCTTGACCATGATGGGATACATCATGAAGAAGAGGCAGACTGCAATCGGGATGGAAACAACAGGCGCTTCATTGACATAAATGGCCAGGCCATCCAGAAAGGTCGCTGCTTTTGGGGCGAGTTTGCCCAATACGATCCCTGCCGCGATACATAGGATAACCCAGACGCTGAGGTACCGTTCAAATAAACTCAGACCTTTAGGTTGTTTAGTAATACAGGCTTTGTCTTCCATTCCGTTCCCTCCTGTAACTTGTCGTGAATATCATACGTATATCCTAAGTTAAAACGTGGAATATACCAGATAAATTCCGCCTAGCAGGACCAGGATCCCACATATTTTCCTGATGATTGTGATTCCTTTTGATTGTTCATCCCATTTGGTGATTTGCTGAACCAATCTCGTACTCGTCCCCGCAGTAATGATCACGGTACAGTGGCCTACTGCAAAGGCAGATAATAGAACCAGGCCATAGAGAAAATTTTTGGCTGTCAGGTTGAATACTATGCCCAACATGGGGGCCATGAATGCAAATGTGCAGGGGCCAAGGGCTAATCCGAATACCAGCCCTAAAGATAAAACGGAGAAATATCCTTTCTTTTGAGATTTTAAAGTGCTTAGACCGGGAAAGTTCAGAGGAAGAATTCCAAGTAAGTTTAATCCAAATATAAGAAAGACCATTGCGACGACATAATTACCGATTTTTCCTACATCTCCCAGGATTCGTCCAGCCGCCGCAGTAATTCCTCCAATGACTGCTATGGATATAAGGATACCAACAGAAAAGATTATGGATAGGTGAAAGGCTTTTTTTGTGGATAATTCTCTTTGGTTGCTAAGATAGCCAATTATTAAGGGAATACTTGTGAGATGACAGGGACTCAATACAATGCTAAGGATTCCCCAAATGAAAGATGCGGCTACTGCGATTAAAGGAGCACCCTCGATGGCATGAGAAAGAGCAGTAAATAGTTTTAACATTTTATCTAAAGAATGCCTTTTTCCTTTAACATCTTCATTATGTCATCTTTCGCAAAGAAACCGACATGCCGGAAAATCTCATCACTGTTTTTGTCGATGAAGACCTGAGTCGGAATCATTTGTATGCCATAATCTTTCGCGTATTTAGGAGTTTTCCAAACATCGTAAAAAACCACCTGGATCGTGCCTTTATATTTTTGAGCAATTTCACGCATGATCGGTTGCATGGCTTTGCAAGGTATGCATCTGTCTGCTCCAAGCTCAATAAATGTCACTTTGTGCTTTGAGAAGTCTAGCTGCTCACCGCTGATAATAAGATTTTCCTCACTTTTAGGCTTTTGCTCGGTTTTTGGTTCATTGGCCTGTTCTCCGCTGTTTTGGGCGTAGAATTGAGTACTGAATATAAGTAATAATAATGTGATTGTGAGTTTTTTCATGCCTCTCCTCCTATTCGTAGTATGAAAGACTTCATTCGCTAAGTTTAAAAAGCGCGGCTTGGACGACGGTGGTAATATTTTCATTTTTGTCTCCCATAATTTCCTCCTCTGTATGTTTTAGGTTGATATTTCAAGAGATGATTTTCTTTATTTCTTCAACACTCAAGACCTTTCCTACACTCTTGACCTCATTTTCAACCGCAAGAGCAGGGGTCATCATAACGCCGAACTTCATGATTTCGTTGATATCTGTCACTTTGACGATTTCGTATTCACCGTCCAGTTCGTGTGTGGCTTTTTCTGCATTTTCCGTTAGCTTTTTGCATTTTGGACAACCTGTACCCAAGATTTGGATTTTTACCATTTTTTTCATCCTCCTTGAATCAAAAGAATGCTCCGTATATCAAACCGGTTATTGTTGAAAGCAAAATAACAAGGGAGATAAACACTATTGTTTTTTTTGTCCCCATTACGATGCGAATAACCAGCATGTTGGGAAGGCTCAAAGCGGGGCCGGCAAGGAGCAGCGCCAATGCAGGTCCTTGTCCCATCCCATTTCCGATGAGTCCTTGGAGTATGGGGACCTCTGTAAGAGTAGCGAAATACATGAAAGCACCGGCCACCGAAGCGAATAGATTCGACAAAATGGAGTTTCCTCCCACTGCAGAGCTCACCCATTCGGAAGGAATCAGTCCTTCGTGTCCCGGACGTCCGAGCAAAACGCCGGCTATGAGCACTCCGAAAAAGAGAAGAGGTAATATTTGCTTGGTAAATCCCCATGTTGAACTGAACCAGTCTCCAACCTCGCCTTTGTCCGTACTGGTTAAAATTGAAAGCCCGATGACACCCGCAGCAAAGGCAATGACTGGTTCGTGGGGAAATGCCAGCCCAAGGAAAATAGAGGGAATGAACGCCACGGCTACCTTTCCCCATTTAAGTCCGAACCAGGCCACAAGAATAAGAGCCAATGCAAAGGCGAAACTACCGGTGATGAACCATTTTGAAGAGTATATGAGATTCCAGAATCCTGAAGGATCTTCTGGCTTTCCCCAATTCGCAAAGACCAGAATTCCGATCATTGAGGCAAAATAAAGAGCATTCTGCCACAGAGGTCTGGTAACCTCGGGCTCAGGCATTGCCATCTGGGCATTGGCCTTTTCCACTTCTTCTCTGTGGAAAATAAAATGCATCAAAAGCCCGATAACGACACTAAAAATGATGGCCCCCAAAGCGCGGGCGATTCCAAGTTCAAGTCCCAGGACTCTGGCCGTTAAAATTATTGCCAGAACATTGATTGCCGGCCCGGAATACAGGAAGGCTGTGGCAGGACCTAATCCTGCTCCCATCCTGTATATTCCTGCGAAAAGGGGAAGGACCGTACATGAACAAACGGCAAGAATAGAGCCTGATACGGATGCGACGCTGTAGGCGAGAACCTTTTTTGCTTTTGCCCCGAAGTATTTCATTACGGAGGCCTGACTCACAAACACAGCAATGGCCCCAGCAATAAAAAAAGCTGGAGTAAGGCATGTCAGAACGTGTTCTTGAGCGTACCATTTCGCAAGGTGCAGTGATTCCATAAGGGCGTTATTGAACCGGGGGATACCCAAAGGAAGATAAAAAGTGCCCAGAAATACAAGAGTAATTATCAAGAGAGGCTTCCATTCGCTTTTCCAGTCTGTCTGACTCATAGGTTCTATCTCTTAAAATTCATTTTTGCATTGTTTGCCAATTGACCAAATATAGTTTAAAAAATTATTTTATTGCGTCCATTAGGTCTTGTGCTTGCTCTCTAAGCACGGCCTCTACACAATCAAGGAAATTCAAAGCACAGCGCATGCGGAGGCTGTAAAACACCTGTTTTCCTTTTTTCTCAACATGGACTAATCCGGCGTTCTTAAGGATCGACAGGTGTTTTGATACAGTAGAGATATCCAGTCCGACCATTTCTGTAAGTTCGCAGACACAATAGGATTTCTCTGCAAGCACTTCTATCATAAATAGTCGAGTTGGGTGAGCAAGGGCTTTTAATACAACCGCCCTCGTTTCGCAACGAGCTCTTTTCCTGGCATCCATTTTCATATTTGGTAGAATAACCAAATATTGAATTGTTGTCAAGAGAATTGACACAAATTATTTCACAAAAAATTGAATGGAAAATATTAGTAAGTAACTATTACACTGTTCCCGGAAAGTTTATATCTATCATTTTTTAATTTTAGTATACCTTATAATATCTTGTATACAAGTGCACAAAAGACCATTATCCATATTGCTATAATGATGCCACCTGCAATCCAATTTGCAGGCTGTTTGCTGTCTATTCTATCCTGAGACTTTTGTTTGCACTTTACCATGATTTCTTTGGGAATTAACTTAACGGCTAGTGCTATTCCTAATGGAATTGGAATTTGCTTTTTTCCTATTATGACAATTATCTGTAAATTATAGGTAATTTGATGTAAGATGAATAAAAAATATATGAGTATGAAACTCACAATAGTAATCCCTTCATATTGGGGAAGAGAAAGCGAAGTTGGTTGGAAGGAGGGAGACGCCATCTATGACCACACAACACCTTTAGACAGTGAAGGCACTTTACTCAGTGCAATACAGAGCATAGAGCGGCTGGAGGACAAAGATTTTCAACTGGTGATAATTGCAGTCGCTACGGCAGAGGAGATCGAATCTAAGATTGAGAAAAAGGTTGCTAGTATCATTAAGTCTGCCAATCCGGGAGTAGAAGTGCTGCTGTTTGGACAATCACATCTAAAGCAGATACATGAGCTATTGCGTCGTGATAGCGAGGGTAACAAAGCGGAAGAGCATATTAACCTCCTCCAACTTCGAGGGTATTCCAATGTTCGAAATCTCTGCATGTTCATTCCGCATGTTCTGGGTTCGGATGTTGCAGTGCTTATTGACGATGATGAAGTCATCGAAGACCGGGAATTCATGACGAAAGCCAGAGAATTTATTGGAAGGAAAATTGGTGGAATAATCATCAACGCGGTGGCGGGATACTATCTTCAACTAGATGGCGACTACCACGTTACAAAACCATATCGTCCCTGGATGAAATACTGGGATCAATATGAGAGGATGAATGAAGCATTTGATAAGGTAATTGGTACTGAACCGAGGTTGAAAGTGACACCTTTTGTTTTCGGTGGAAATATGGTTGTCCATCGCAATCTCTTTACAGCCGTTCCTTTTGACCCGAATGTCCGGAGAGGAGAGGATATAGATTTTTTGATAAATGCGAGAATGTTTGGTTTTCACTTCTTCCTGGATAATCAACTTTCCATCAAGCACTTACCACCATCAAAGACTCATCCCACATGGATGCAGTTGCGAGAAGACATATATCGTTTTATCTATGAGCGAGCGAAGATCGAAACGCAAAATGCGGTGGAAGGAATGTCAAAAGTTAATCCAGAGGATTTTGACCCTTATCCCGGGTGTTTTCTGAAACCAGACCTCGAAGAGAAGGTTGAGAAGGCTTGCAAACTGTTATCTGAAGAGTATCTCGCTCAAGGTGATAGAAAAGGCGGTGAAGAAGCGTTAAACAATATCCCCCTTGCCAGAACGGATGCCCTACCAAAATTCGACCCTTTTCAAAAGTTATGCGAACTGCAAAAACAGTGGCAGGAATTGATGCGGTTTACAGGTCAGAAAGATATTCGTTCACGGATAAGAGATATTATCTGTAACGGGGTACAAGGAATATGAATATACTGTTTTTACCAAAGCTGTTTCCCAGAGAAGACATTATAGGCGGACCCATTCTCATCTATCACAGAATTAAGAATCTGTCTTCGATGGGACACAAGATAACGCTAATTGCCTCCGCTTATACTGAAGCAGACCGGAAGGATAAAAGCCTTGAGCCCTTCTGTGAGAAGATTATACTTATTAACTCTGTTAAGGAAAGACCTCGTGATGAAGTAGAGGCGCGTTATAAAAGATTAAATAGACCGAAAGTCTTCATAACAGGAGACGGCGGTTACGATGAAGGGATTGAGGATGCATTGAAGCTGATTTTGAAGGAGAAGCATTTTGATGTTGTTATTGCTGAATATTCGATGATGGGGCAGTACATAGAAGCGAATCGCAATCTCATCCCAGCCGATACCATGACTGTGATTTCGGTACACGAATGCTACACGAAGGCATTTACACTAAGAGCTGCAAAAGGAGAGGATATTAGTGACGCTACAATAAACGAGCTGTTTAATTACGAGTTTAGGATGTACAAAGTTGCTGATAGGATTTTAACTTTAACACGGGAGGATGGCGATATTCTGGTAAACTATGCTCCCGGATTGAAGAACAAGATCCGGGTAGTGCCTAATGGCGTTGACACGGGTTTTTACACGCCACAAAATAAGAAGTCTTGGGAAAGAAACACTAAAAATATCCTTTACCTGGGTAATTTTCAGCATTATCCCAATGTGGATGCGGTGAAGAACTTTATCCACCACTGCTGGGATAGAATCCAGCAGGAAGTCCCGGATGCAAAGTTTTATGCAATTGGGTTCAATCCACCCCAAGAACTGCTGGATTTGAGAAGTGACAATGTGACTGTTCGGGAAGGCGGGGATGACGAGAATGTACGGCGATTTTACTGGAATAGCGACGTGTTTGTGGCTCCGATTGAGTTGGGCACTGGTTTCAGAGGCAAGCTCTTAGAAGCTAAGGCTTGCGGGTTGCCAGTAGTTGCTACTCGACTGGCTACCTTTGGAATGAATCCAGCAAATGGGAAAGACATGTTCGTGGCTGATGATTATAACGTTTTTTCCACGTATGTGATTATGCTGTTAAAAGACGCCGAGCTAAGGAAGAAGATTGGTATGAATGCATTAACACGGGTAATGAAATTTGACCACAAGCATGCCGCGGAGAAATTGGAACAGGTGCTTAAAGAAGGGAAAGGTGGTACTAAAAAGAGATAGGAATTTACTAATGAGGCTTCATCTTCAATAATAGGGGAGCAGGAAGGATCAATTCCTGTTTCCGCTTCTTCCCTCTGTGCGCGTTGGCATACAGCCCGTAATAACGGACCATGACTTGACCTTTGTCAGGGATATGAGAGGTAACACGGGCAATAAACTCCAGATAATCCATATGTTCAGTCTCAGCGCTGTGCTTGCCGTATTGATAGATTGCCTGCCCTTGTGCCTCATCCAAGGAAAGCCGTCTGAGGGAGAGGATAGGCCGGATCATATATTTACCTATCTGCTCTGCCTCTTCTCTGGTTTCTATGCGAACCTTACTGTGTACATTGAATCCTGTATGCTGCCAGTGCAATATCCTTTGTACAAGATCCCGGTTGATTAACTGTTTGCGAAGAAGAAGCAAAAAAACCTCGCGTGTGAAAAACCGGCAGAGCAGTGAATCATTGAAGCTTGTGACCTTATGGAACCGGCCTTCTTTATCTGCCCCTCCCTCTGTAACAAGAAAATGGAGGTGAGGATGAAAATTCATTCGGCTCCCAAATGACTGTATCACAGCAATGATGCCTGGTGCGATCTCTTTGCATGTGGCAGCCTTGAAGTATTTCACAAGCGCCTCTTTTCTGCAGAGACAAAGTGAAGAGAGAAGCGGGCGTTTATACTTGAAGAATATCCGCAGCATCTTGGGTATGGTAAATACCACCTGGCGGTGAGGTCTGTCCAGCATAACCGTTCTCTCCGGATGACGCTGAAGATATACCCTGCCCATGGCAGGGATTGTGATTCAAGAAACACGCCAAAAGGGTTAGCTGCCTTGTATTCCCCTGTAAGCAGCTAAGCTCGATTTCAGGCTAAAGTAAGAAGTTGTAAACTGCTGTTTACTTTTATAGGATAAAACGACAACTTCCCGGTATTATTCTCCCTTCAAGCGTTCCTCTTGTAATCATTGGGTCTCTGCCAGACTCTATAAGTCGATTCATGATGAGTTGATATTGTGTTTTTGTTGAATGAAGATCTGAACCTATATAATACATCTAAAAGCCTCCTATGTATTATTATAAAAAATGAAGACTCTTTTTAATACTAGAAATCTTCTAGATGATTATCAGGTCTTCAAATGACTGTTAATAAGAATAACTTCCAGTTTTCTTATCCTTTTTTTGAATCCACTTGTTGATGGTCCTATGCCAGCTCGGACCTAATACTGTTGACCAAAATCTTTTTCAAAAACCTTAGACAATCCTATTCGTAATTCCTAATTTTTTTTACTAAGAGTCAACAGTAGACTTGCTCCCTTTATTATGGCACTGCTTTTTGTGATAAAATATTAATTAAGGAGATATAAGTATGGTAGAAAAAGGAAAAAAAGATAAGAGTAAAAAAGAAAAACAAAAAAAGGCTAAACTTACACTTAAGGAAAAACGCAAACAGAAAAAAGAGAAAAATAATTTGGAATCAAAGTAAGCGTCAATAGAAAGAGGTCAAGCACTGAATCCTTTTTCGGATAGAAGCAATTTAAATAAATTCAAGAATTCAACCTCCGTCCCTGGACTCTTTAGTGGCCTACTCATGCAAAAATTGTAGCAAAAAACTAACTAACAGTCAAACGAAGACCTGACCCCTTTATTAAGGCTAACAGGCCGGGTTCAGGCCCCGACCTGTCAGCAATTTTATTTACCAAATAAATTTGACTCATCAATACTATTTAAAACGAAAATCCAGTTTAAAATCAAATAGCCATGGTATTTTAGGATTTACACCTTCTTTCAGTAACTTATTTGGTAAA
>Ga0265595_1000588_pt1 | contig 31909 bp, 36 predicted proteins | sample saktaG_15_FD_190148 | JGI IMG/M metagenome (GOLD analysis project Ga0265595, IMG submission 190148) | Saline water microbial communities from Sakinaw Lake, British Columbia, Canada - sak_2013_06_06_50m | ecosystem: Environmental > Aquatic > Non-marine Saline and Alkaline > Saline ...
CTCTCTCATCTTTTTTATACTTCCGGGCAGGCTTCCTTGGGCTGAAGTAAAGATAATCTCGCCCCCAAAAGCCTGAATTATTTTCTTCCGTTCTTCGCTCATATTTTCAGGCATCACACAAATTACCCGGTAGCCCTTCTGCACTCCTACTAAAGTTAGACCGATTCCGGTATTCCCGGAAGTAGCCTCTATAATGGTCATACCCGGTTTAAGCTTTCCTTCTTTTTCCGCCATTTCAATGATGTTTTTGGCTACTCTATCTTTAATACTTCCCCCGGGATTCAAGTGTTCAGCTTTAACAAATACATTTCCCGAAGACATCTTTTTTAATTGAATTAAAGGGATGTTTCCTATTGCATCCAGAACAGAATTTATCAGCATAAAAGAAGCCTCCTTAAGCAGTTTACAGATATTTTTAAAATAATTTCTTGATTAAGAATTATAACAAGATTAGTCAGGATTTGCAAGAAAATAAATAAGACCAGAGTTTAACTTCACATCCATTTTCTCCTTTTAAAAAAGATGACCATAACAATCCCTATAATTAGCATCACTGATAAAATTAACGGGTAGGCCCAAACCCATTTAAGTTCTGGCATATATTGAAAATTCATGCCATAAACACCGGCGATAAAAGTCAAGGGAATAAATATAGTGGCAATAATGGTTAATACTTTCATAATTTCATTCATTTTGTTACTTACACTGGAAAGATAAACATCAAGAGTTCCTGAGATTACATCTCTTAAAGTCTCTACAGTGTCCATAACCTGAATGGTATGACCATATATATCTCTTAGATAAATATTGGTAGACTTATCAATAAGAACCGATTCTCCTTTTTCCAGGATACTAATTACTTCTCTTAAGGGCCAAACAGATTTACGTAAAAAAATTAACTCGCTTTTTAATTTATAAATTATTTGTAAGTTAGCTGGTACGGGATCTTTAATTACTTTAGCTTCTAGATCCTCGGTCTCCTCCCCTAGCTTTTCAAGTATGGTAAAATAATTATCAATGATGGCATCCATTAAGGCATAAATAAGATAATCCGCTCTTGCCTTTCTTATACGCCCAATATTATTTCTAATTCTCTCTCTAATAGAATCAAAAACATCTCCTTCTCTTTCCTGAAAAGAGATAACATAATTCTTCCCAAAAATTAAACTCACCTGCTCAATCTTTATTTCATTATTCTCCTTATCATAGTAATGCATCTTTAAAATAATAAAAATATAATCTCCAAAATCTTTTATTTTGGGACGTTGATCGGTATCCACAATATCTTCCAAAATTAGGGGATGAAAATTGTAAATTTTCCCCAGTTCTTCTATAATCTTAACCTCGTGCACACCATCTATATTTATCCAGGTTATGGTTGGTTTTTCTTTATAAGGGCAACATTCTTTAACCGTTTTTACTTCCTTCTCTTGAAACTGTTCTTCGTTATAATCAACAATGGTAATCTTGGTCTTTTCAGCTCTCTTATTTCCGATATGGACTATACTTCCCGGAGGAAGTCCTACCTTTTTTGACTTTTTCTTAACCAGTTTAGACAATGTAATTCACCTCATTTTAATTTATATAAATATAATACCTAATAAATTACAATATTGGTTCGTGGATTTAATCAGGGTTATTTATTCCAAGGGTAATTCTGGTTCTTCGCTCTCAATTTCTTCTTCTGTTTTGTTTTCAGCCTCTTTTTGTAGACCGCTTGCCAGTTCCTGAATCTTCTTCTTCTGACTGGAAATTAATTTCATTCTCTTTATTTTTGAAGGTACCGAGACCAATAAGCTCATTATAACTCCCAAAGCGACAGTAATTAAAAGGACTAGCGCTAATGAGCTTTCAAATCTCCAGGTTAAAAAACTCACTGTGATAGGAACTGCATTCTGAAGTGCAAAAACGACAGCTAAAATAGCTACAATAATAGCCACAATCAATTGTAACTGCATACAAATCTCACCCCTTTCTTTTAATTTCTTTTAATTTTAACTTTGTCAGGTAATGGTCCTTTGACAAAATTTTCACCCTCAAGCTTGTTATTATAGAAACGCTGGGTAGGGTAGGCGAAATCTATATCGTTATTTCGGGTGAATTCTTTTAAGATATCTTCCCAAATTACCTGCTCGCTGTCCCGACGACGTTGAGGTTCACAAAGATAACGTATTGTTAACAAGACTCCGCTATCCTGCACACTGGTATAAACAATGGGAGTAAGTTTAGAATATAATATCATAAATTTTTTACTGGCTTCTTTTACTCTCTTCTCAGCTGCTTTGCTTAATTGTTCAGCATCCTTATCGGCAATTTTCTGTAATATTTTTTTGGCTTTTTTCCAATTACTTTCGAAAGTTATCAGAACCGGAATTTCATTCCAGATATATTGAAATCCTTTGCTGTAATTTGCCAGCACCTCACTTAACACCATGCCGTTAGGAATATGGACAATTCGACCAGTACTCTGGTCGGCATTTACCCAATTACCAATCTCCAAAAGAGTAAATTGGAAAACCCGGGTATCGATAACATCCCCGGCATAATTCCCAATTTGAATCCGGTCTCCTACAGAAAAAGGTCTCCGGCTGATGATAAAGAGCCATCCCGCGAAATTGGCCACTACATCCTTTAAGGCAATGGCTATACCGGCTGACAATAAACCCAGGTAAGTGGCTATAGACTGAAAACCGCTAAACCATACACGTCCTATAAAAAATATACCTAAAACAATAAATATATAACCTGATGTTTTTCTCCAGCTGTAACGGGTACGTACATTTTCAGTTCTGCGTAAAACAATCTTGACAACCAAAGAGTAAAGAATCCAGAGAATTAAGCCTATAATCAGCGAAGCAAACATCTTGACTTGTACTTCGGGACTCAAGCCCAGAGCTTTCTGTACCCAATCCATTAAATTTTTCATATTTAGTTTATCCTCTTCTTAATTTTAAATAATAATTCTTTCTCTCTGCAATTTCATTTAATATTGAGTGGAGAACCTTGGATTTACCTTTAATTTCTAAACCAATCGAATCTTTCTTGGCCTTAGTCAGTGCCTCCTCTAATTCTTCAATCTCTAACACTGTTGCGGCAATACAATAATAACTTTTAGAGCGTCCTTCGTTAAATTCATGTAACATCTCTTTTAATAAATCTTCTCTTTTTTTCTGTATCTTTTCAAACTCATGAACTCCATTTTTCTGAATAAAAGTAATATTATCTTCCAATTTCTGATAACAAATAAAAGAATCTACCTGTTTGCTAAATCCTCTATGCTTTCTCCACTTTTCACAGGTTTCATTTTCTTTACATTGCCAACAAAACTCAACTCCCTTGTTCTTTACCGCACAAGTTATAAAAGGACAGCCAGCAGACATTCTAAATTCACTCTTACATCCTCCACATCTGCTTTTACTTTCGGTGTGATAACGGGGGCAAAGTCTACAAGAAAGGCCACAGATTCCGATCTCTGGATATTTGATTTGCAAATTTAACTTTTTTGTCATATTATTTACTTTTCTTGTTTTCAAGAAACTCTTTTATCTTTAGCCTCTTTATCTTATAACTTCTACGATGTCAGTGGGTATTATATCTGCATTGGAAAATTTAGTTGTAACCAGGGCTATAGAAAGTTTTTCTTTAACTGTAATTATCCTTGCCTGGGCAATTAAATCTAATTCTCTATCCAGGATTTCATTAGTTTTAGGATCTAATATAACTTCTCCTTCCTGGAAGATTTTTATTTCATCACCTACTTTGATGTTGGAATCTTCCCCCAGATTTATATACACTTTAGTTATTTCACCACTTGAAGTTGATTCTACTTTTACTACATATCCTTCTAAAGGCAGGGAAGAGACTACCATTGCCTTACTATCTAACTTTGCCGCAAATTCCACTGCAGCTTGCAGGCATACATCCTCTATTGCAGAAAAAATATCAGTTACCGATTCCGAAGACAAGCCAAATCCTCCTGCCACAGGAATACGAATAGATACTCCGGATTTGGAAGTAGTTCCTTTTTTTACTTCAGAAAAAATAATCTCTCCGGTGGTCACATTGATAGCCCTTACTGTCATGGTTACTGAAGCAGATGATTTTTTTAGACTTACCGGCCCTAACTTAATTCCTCCTGATTTCTGGTAAAGTACACTGGTCACACTTCCGGTAACTATCAAATCTACACCAAGCATTTTTCCAATTTTAACCGCGGTAGAAGGGTCAACTCTTCCGGAGTAAGCTTGAAAATCTTGTTCTTTCAAGATGGCATCTAACTTAACCCTTTCGAATACTCGAAAGCCCTCAGTCTTTATCAAGGCATTTATCATTAAATCTGTAGCGGCCTTGGATAATTCCGAATTAATATGCCAGATGTATCCCGGGGCAGTTGAGTCAAATCCGATAACTGCTACTCTGGGTAGTTCTTGAGAAAATCCCAGACTCGAAATCGTTAAGACAATTATTAAAACCATTAAAGCTATTAAAGCTATATTTCTTCCCTTTCTCATTTTTGTAACCTCCAATTTCTTATTATTTTAAAATATCTTAAATAAAATTCTCTTTATAAGTTCTTTTTAAAAGCACAAAGATAATGCATAGAATAAAAAAGTATTATTATATATATACTCTATATGATATTAAAATTCCTTCTTTTTTAATAATATTTATTTAAAAAAACCGACAGAGGACTTTTAGGGGTCAGGTCTTCACATTTGACATAAGTTACCTGATTATCTACCTTAAGATTCACTTATGTCAAATGTGAAGACCTGACCCCTAGCACACCTGCAGAACCACCTGCTACACTTTGGGTAAATCCTTTAAGGCTTCTTCAATTTTTTCCTGGGGATAGGCATAATCTTTTAATTTTCCGGCAAAGTAAGCTTCATAAGCAGCCATATCCACATGTCCATGTCCACTATGAGCCAGTAGTATCGTTTTTGACTCTCCGGATTCTCTGCATTTAATTGCTTCATCGATAGTAGCTCGGATGGCATGATTGGTTTCCGGAGCACTGATAATCCCTTCATTTCTGGCAAAGGTTACTCCAGCTTCAAAAGTACCTAATTGATGCTCTGCCCGCGCTTCCACTAATCCCATATTAAGTAAATGACAGATAATGGGAGCCATTCCGTGATATCTTAATCCGCCAGCATGAACAGGTGGGGGAATAAAACCATGCCCCAGAGTATACATCTTTAGTAAAGGGGTGAGTCCGGCTACATCACCATAATCATAACCATAAGGGCCCCTGGTTAAAGTCGGGCAGCTTGCCGGTTCAACACATATTATCCTCAAATCGGGTTTTCGCCCTTCAATCTTATCTTTCACAAATGGTAAGAAAAGACCGGCAAAGTTTGACCCGCCTCCCACACAACCAATAATAATATCAGGATATTCACCAATCTGTTCCATAATCTTCTTAGTCTCTAATCCGTTTATGGTCTGGTGTAATAGAACATGATTCAATACACTTCCCAGTGAATAATGGGTATCATCACGACCGACCGCTTCTTCTACCGCCTCACTGATAGCCAGACCAAGACTCCCCGGACAATCAGGATCTTTAGCCAACATATCCCTTCCGGCTTGTGTATCAGGAGAAGGGCTGGGAATACAATTTGCCCCCCAAGTCTCCATCATTACCCGGCGATAAGGTTTTTGCATATAACTGATCTTAACCATATATACTTTAATCTCCAAACCAAAACAGGCACCGGCAAAAGATAAAGCACTGCCCCATTGCCCCGCCCCCGTTTCTGTAGTAATCCGATTAATCCCTTCTTTCTTATTATAGTAAGCCTGGGCAACTGCTGTATTGGGTTTATGACTTCCGGGAGGACTGGTTCCTTCATACTTATAGTAAATTTTTGCGGGGGTATCCAATGCTTTTTCTAATCTCCACGCTCGATGAAGGGTAGTTGGCCTCCACATTCGATAAATATCCTGCACTTCTTCGGGAATTTCAATATACCTCTCGGTACTCATTTCCTGTTTTATTAAAGCCATGGGAAACAGAGGAGCAAGATCATCTGGCCCAATAGGTTGGCCTGTTGCCGGATGTAAAGGAGGTGGGAGCGGCTCTGGCAAATCGGCTAAAATATTATACCAGGATGTGGGCATTTCTTTTTCATCAAGAACAAATTTAAATCTTTTCATTTTTTTTATTATCCTTTCATATTTTCAAATTTAATTTTAACTCAATTATCTTTTTTGCTCTTTTACAAATATCTCTTGCCCCCTGAGGGGCCAATTGTAAAATAAAAATACAAACATACCTAACCTCCTTTCTCTTCGTATCTCTTACATTAGCGTACAGCGTTTAGCGTAGAGCGTATACATTTAGTTATATAGTTAGTTGGTTACCTGGTTAGTTAGTTAAGAAAATAATAGGAAAAAGCCAGGAATCAGAAAAAGAATAGCCCTCTGTCCCAATTTATTCTAATAATAGGGACGGAGAGCTATTCTTTCCGCGGTGCCACCCTGATTGAATCTAACAGATTAATATAATTTAATATTAAAATTATTATCTATTAAACCCCTCTTGATTAAGTATACGGGCATATAAACAAAAAAACCTTTCATCTCCAAGAGACGAAAGGTTAATTCCGTGGTGCCACTCTAATAGGATTTTCAATATAGCCAAATAAAAGTTTTAGAAATCCTACTCTTTAAGAGTACGGGTAATATAAATCAATTATACACCGATACACTTTTCCTTTTTACGGTGGAAAAGTCCGTCAAAACTTACTCGGGCTATTTACGTCCTTTCAGCTTGAAGCTTGTGGGTCCATTTCACAAATCCTTTAAAATTTTTGCCGATTCTCACCATAAACGACTCTCTGTAAAATTTTGTAATCTGCTACTTCTCCCACGCTTTGCTTTTAACTATTTGTTATTTTTAGTCATTATAACACGGGTGTCAAGTTTAATTAAAAAATACCCGCAAATTTATTCGTATATAGTATGTCGTATATCGTATATCGTATGTAGCGTGGAGCATACAGTTAAGAAAAGAAGAACAAAATACAGAAACCAAGAATCAAAGTAAATTCTTATTGCGTATTGTGTTTAGTCAGTTATTAGGCCTAGGTAAACAAAGGTGCCAGGCACCTTTGTTTACCTATAATATTTTTCTTTTCTTGTTAAACATGACTATAGTGCCGATTACTCCAATTACAAAGCCTATGGGGCAGGCAAAGATAGCAATAAGAAAAAATATCACTTCAAAGGCTTTCATTAGATAACTTAGTATCGTTATATGGTTGGTAATCTGCTCTAAAGCATAAAAGATATTGTGCAGCAAGACAAAAACAAAAAATCCGGCAGCAGAAGCCCCAGTTAATATTAAAAACTTTTTAAGCTTCCCCTCTACTTTTTGTACCAAAGTTAGACCAATTAACACACTACTAAATGTAAGCAAAATAGCTGAGGAAATTATCATAAAAGTACCACTTACAATTCCTCTAAATGCGGGGATAAAAATTATACTTACTGCTAAAATAAATACTGCTACCAGCAAATAAAATGTTATTCTCAATACATTTTCTTTTTGACTCATCGCAACTAAACCCATGCTTTTCAGCCCCCTATTGAGTGAAGACTTTGTCAGCGGGTAACGATTCCTTAACAAAGCTAATAATTTTCATAAATTTTACGAAAATGAAAACCGTAGACAGCATAGGTTATGGCCATGGGTAAGAGCTGCGGACGCCGAAACAAAGTCCAGAAAAAGATTTTCCAATAATAAGTTCTTTCTTTCCCTATTATACCCAGCTGCCAGATAGATTTAAGGAAGGCGGTAAGATACCAAAGATGAAATTGATATTTTTGTTTTTGCAGAGGTTTCATATTTTTTAAAAGCGTTAGGACACGTTCATAGTAATATTTAGGGGAATAAATGGTCTTGAGAACTCTTTTATAGCCATAAATAAGTGCTTTATAGTTCATTTTGGGAATAAAATTAAGGGAAAGGTCAGTGTTGTCACCTGTGGCTTCTTTTAATAATCTATTCTCTTTAACAAGTCGCTTATAGAGTTTAGTGCCCCGGGGAGCGTTTAATAGCCCGACCATGGCGCTGACTATCCCACTTTTTTGAACAAATTCAATCATATTTTCAAAAATTGAAGATGGGTCACTATCGAAGCCTATAATAAATCCTCCGTTAACTATTAAACCAAACCCTTGTATTTTCTTAACACAAGCGATCAGATTACGATTTTTATTTTGTAACTTGTTGCATTCTGCCAAGCTTTCTTCATTAGGAGTCTCAATGCCTACAAATACTGAACTAAAGCGCGCCTGAACCATCAAACGCATAAGTTCCTCATCATCGGAGAGATTTATCGAGGCCTGAGTAGTAAAGGTGAAAGGATATTTTCGTTCTTCCATCCAATGAATCATCGCCGGCAGTACTTCAACTTTTAATTCTCTTTTATTCCCAATAAAATTATCATCAACAATAAATACGCCACCTCTCCATCCCCGTAAGTACAAACTATCTAATTCTGCTAATATCTGGTCTTTAGTTTTTAATCTCATCTTATGTCCAAAGAGGTAGGTAACATCACAAAAATCACAATTAAAGGGACACCCCCGAGAATATTGGATACACATAGTAACATATTTATTTATATCAACTAATTCCCAAAGGGGAATGGGGGTCTTTTTTATATCTACCCACTGATCTGAGGTATAGATAGGTTTAAGATGTCCTCTTTTTAAATCTTCTAAAAATAGAGGCAGGGTGATTTCAGCCTCGTTAAGTATAAAATAATCTACATCATCCTCAAAGTCTTCATATCCGGATGTAAAGAGAGGGCCACCGGCAACAATCTTAGTTCCTAACCTCCTACATTGAGTAATTATCTTTTTCACCGACTCTTTTTGTATAGACATAGCACTAATAAATATATAATCAGCCCATTTGATATCTCTATCACCTAATGCTGTTACAGTCATATCTACCAATTTTTTCTCCCACTCTTTAGGAAGCAGGGCCGCTACGGTTAACAGTCCCAAAGGAGGGAGGCTCGCCTTTTTAGAAATAAATTTTAAAGCATATTTAAAACTCCAGAAGGTCTCTGGATATTCAGGATAAACAAGAAGTATTTTCATAAAAACCCTCCTCTATAAATATAATTCGCTATTATAAGAAAGGAATCCTTCTTCTCTAAAGATTTTTTCTGATTTCTGAAAGAGTAATCTTTCGCTACTTTTTCCCTTTCCTTATTATCGTTTTTCTGAGTAGCTATAAATGCCGGGCATTCGGTACAGGTTAATCCGCAAAAGGCAATCATCTTATCCATAATTCTCACCCCTTTTTATTATTTTATACTATCCTGGTAATTTATTCAAAAAGTTCGTCAAAAGTAATACCCCCCCCTCAAATTTTATCGTACAATTAATTCTCCATACACTTCCGTAATTGTGGGGATTAAGATATTGTGTTCTTTAGCCAGACGAATTAAAGTACCTCCCAATGTATCTATTTCATGTCGATTATTCCCTTTTTCATAATCTCTTTGGAAGGAAGTTTTCGTTTCATAAGGAAAATTCTGGGTTTTTTGTATAGTTTTTTCTATTATATCCTGCTCAAAATTTATATTTTTTGCTTTGCAGATTAAAATGACTTCTTTCATAATATTTTTCGCCATATGCTTTAACTTATCATCAGCGAGTACTGCGCCTATTGTTTTTCCCGAATAGGCGGTTATTAAACTAAACGCGGTAATAAATATATACTTTTTCCATATTGCAGGGTAAGGATTATCATACCAGGTGCTGCTAATTCCCATTTCATTAAAGAATTCAATAAGAAACCTGTAGTCATAATTTAAGTGTTTTGGGTCTTTGCCAAATACGATATGCCCTTCAGGACCTCTTTGTCTGATGGTACCGGGTTTTTCAATACTGGAGGAAACATAGACACTGGCGGGCGAGACTATCGCTTTTTGCAAACTACTCCTTATGCGCTCATAAATATCTACCCCATTAAGCAAGGGAAGAATGAACGTATCAGTTGATATATTTTTTGAAATTGATGCAACAGCATTATCCAAGTCATACCCTTTTACGCATAGTAAATACAAATCCGGGATAGGAATATGTCTTATATTATCTGTGGCAATATTGGGAAAGCAAATAAATTCCTCTTTATCAGTGATTAGATGCAGCCCGTGTTGCTGAATGGTTTTTAAGTGTTCCCCTCGGCCTATAAAATAGACCTGCATAGCACGGTTACCCTTACTAACTTCATGAGCTATTCTGCCGCCAAAATATCCACCGACACCTCCGATACCATATACACATACACTTTTAATCCTTTTGCTCATATATTATCCTTTCTATCTATTTTTAAATCAACTTTGATTTCGCTTATTATTAGACTAAACTATATTAAATTAAATTTAAACTATTCTTAAAACATTTTTTTAATTTTATCAGGTTTTGTAACTTATGTAAATTTATGTAAATTTCTTGACAACAGGACTTTTTTGCTGTAAATTGATAAACACTTTTACTTTCCGCTTGAATGAATCCAAAAATTATAATTCAAAATAAATAATTGTGGAGGGAATGGAAATGAACTTAATCGACTTTGGTACTTTAATTCCCTTCGTTTTGATTACTACTTTCACCCCGGGACCCAATAACCTGAGCTGTGCCTCCATGAGTATTAACTTTGGAATTAAAAAAACCATGAATTACATCTATGGAATTGTTACCGGATTTTTCTTACTGCTGTTGCTCTGCGGATTTTTTTCTAATCTGCTTTTCACGGCCATTCCCTCTGTTGAGCCTATCATGCGCTGGATTGGAGCGGCCTATATTCTCTACCTGGCTTATGGCACTTTTAGAGTCAGCTTTTCTCTTCAGGAAAAATCTGAGCAGTATCTCTGGGGTTTTTATAAAGGTGTATTACTCCAATTTTTAAATCCTAAAGCAATCATTTATGGCCTGACACTTTACTCGGTCTTTCTAAATCCCCTTATTGGTAATCCCACCTATATTATCCTCTTCTCATTGGGCTTTGCTCTCGTAGGTCTTTGTGCTGTTTTAATCTGGGCTGCATTCGGGGCAATTATTAACCAATATTTGCATCACCTTAAATTAAGAATTATTTTAAACAGTATCCTATCCCTTCTTCTGGCTTATACTGCAGTAAAGATTAGCGGAATACTTTCCTGAATAAATTCTTTTTGGGAAGCATTGGGTTCTGATCCCTCTTATTTCCGCAAACTGATTAATTCTTTTTCTTAATTCAGGAAACTATCTATCAGAATATAACCATTTAAAGTTACTGAATTATTGAGTTCGTCCCCCTGTTCTTTTTTATTTTAGTTAAAATTCCTTAAAAACTCTGGCTAAAGATTCCCCAGGTGCTTTTAAGTCCAAATCTAAAAAATAACCAAAGGGAGTTTGCCATGTATTGAAACCCGCACTTTCTAATCGCTTTTCGGCATTATTAAATATTTTTTTTGTTATCTCCGGTTCAGCCTTACTTAAAGATAAATGAGCAAAAGAATGTAATACAATATTGTTTGTGTTATTCTTTTTAGCTGCCCATTTTAAATTTTTAATTAATTTAGTTTCAATTTTGTCAATTTTTTCTTCGTCTTCTTTTTCAACTTGAATAAATCCTACCAAAACATCTTCTATTTGCTTTTCTTCTTCATATTCTTCAACTGTTTCTAAAGTCTTCTTACTCGTTTTATAAGCAAATCTATCGGCATAAATCATTAATAGTTTCACATCTTGTATCCTCCTATTTATTAATTTCTATAAATTAAGTGACATAGTTAATTCCTCGCTTATTATTTTTATAAAACTACGCTTTAGTATTTTGTACTTCTCTAAGTAATTAATTCTATTATTTCAAAGACCTAATCCCGTTAGATTATTCTTCTTCTTATTTTATATTTTCAACAAATTGAATTTTTATTCCATTTGGGTCGAGTATATACATAAACTTAATCGAGGGATTTGGTTGAAATGGTCCTGAATGTATTGGGATATTTTTTTTCTTCAATATCTCACTCATTTGTTCGATTGAATCAACTACAAAACCCAGAGAAATATCTTTTCCAATAGCAATATCATCAACTTTTGTATTGTAAATTAATTCTATTTGTGTTTCGCTAGATCCCAGAAAAATAATTTCCATATCAGAGTTTGGCTTCATTCTCCTATTAACATTAAGACCAATGATCTCTTGATAAAAATGCAATGATTTTTCCATGTCCTTTACATTGATAGTTACCCAACAAAATTTCATTTATGCCTCCTTAAAATATAGATATTAATTATATTACATTGAACATAATCTTTCAGGATATCCGATGTTCGGCCCCCTGACTTTCGCAAAACTTAAAATATCCGGACTACTTTGTTTATGCGTTCAACCTGGCATATTTTTCAAGTACTTTATTTCAATGTAAAATAATTTTTCTATATTTATTATACTACAAATCTTCTATAAATCCTTTTTTAAACAAAAAAGCCCTTCAGCAAAATGCAAAGGACTATAAATGTCTGGGGCAGATTTCACAACTTCACATGCTTTCCAAAGAAATATTCTTTTATCTATTTTTATCTTAAAAAAATAGGTGTCTGTCTATTATTTCCCTTAATGACAGAGGAATTAAAACTCACAATATTTACTTATAAATGGGGAAAATGTTTAAAACCTGTGGGGAAAAACTTCTTGAAAGCCTTGTAAATAAAGGTTTTTAAAGATAGTAAACAGGAATGGAGAACCGTCCCCTGTTCCTTTTATATTTTTAAGCCTTTCTCTTTTTTACTCATTGCAGTTAGGACAAGCGCCTTAATTTCTGATGGCAATTGTTCATTTTGCCATTTTCTTTCTGTATCTACTGATTGACCTGCATTTTTTACAGCTTTCAAAGCATACAACGCTGCTCCCAATGAATGGTCAGCCATATGAGCAGTTGCTACAGCGTGTCCAATGGAACGAGCTACTGCTATTATCATTGGGTTCGAAGATTCCCTGGCTAGAGCATGTGCACTGACAGAGGCATTTCTTGCTTCACCTACTGTTGCTTTTTCTTTTTCCCATTCTTTGGCAACAGATAGTGCATGAATGAGCCGTTGGTCAATATTCTCGTCAATAAGTGATAATACGTGTTCTGAACATTCCCTTGCCCATCTCATTAATTGATGATGATGGTCTTTGGTGAGCGGTCCGCCACGATGTAGGGCAACAAATCGGTTATCTCGCATAATGATTACTCCAAAAATAAGAAAGGGGAAAGTAATAAATGCTTGAAACTTTTAGATTATATTCGACCCTTACTATTAAAAATCCTTCTTTTTCTGAAAAATAATATATAACAATAAAAAAGCCTGCCCCTCTCCACTCTTTTCCGTTTCTCCGTTTTTTCATATTCCATGTTATAATAAAAAATATAAGAATTATTCAAAATTGAAATACCCAGAAGCACTTCAGATATCTGGTTAAATGTGGGGTATAGACAAACTGGTGCGGCCATGAACCAGTTAGATGTCATTGCAGGAGGAAGAAGAGATGATTAGAGAAGTAACCTTTGATGATATACAGCAAATTTGTGATATTTATAACCACTATATACAAAATACTATAATCACTTTTGAAGAGAATCCTGTTTCCTATAAAGAAATGAAAAAACGTATAGTCGAAATTACTTCGTCTCTACCATTTTTTGTTTATACAGAAAATGAAGAAATCATTGGCTATACATATGCAAGCAAATGGAAAGGTAGATGTGCCTATCGTTTTTCTGTTGAAGCAACAGTTTACTTAAAGACCGGTAAACTGGGTAAAGGAATTGGGACTAAACTATACACTGCGCTATTAAATGATCTCAGGAAAAGAAACATTCATGCAGTTATAGGTGGTATAGCACTGCCTAATAAGGAAAGCCAATATCTGCATGAAAAATTTGGTTTTAAAAAAGTCGCTCATTTTACAGAAGTTGGATATAAGTTTAATAAATGGATAGATGTTGGTTATTGGGAACTACTGTTAGAATAAACTCTTAAGCTATTGCAACTATATCTAAATTTATGGTCTTTGTTATTATTCAAATTTATAAAAAATCAGAAATATTTTTAAAAACATGATTGTTTATATCCAAATATTTCTTTTCTTTTGTTTAGCTATAGAAATTTTTCAATACTTTAAGGGCATTTAAAGTTATCCATTTGCTTGGTTTACCCTTTTGTTCGATATTAGTTTGGAAACGCCCGTTAAAAGTACTTTCCAATTTCCATTTACCTTGATCATCCTGTTTAAGAATTAACCGATCTATGGCTTCTTGCATCCGTTCATCATGGTAACCTAATTGGGTTAATATTCCTAAAATTTCCAGAATATCATCCTGATACATTAAAGGAAAACCCAAGCGCAACCATCCAGGTTTAGACACCCGACTCAAATCATGACTTCTTTTATAAATATGATGCTTAAGTAAATATTCCACCCCCTCTTCTATCGTGTTTTTAACCTCTTTATTTCTTTGCGTAATAGGAATTTCTGCCAAGGCCTTTACCGTTTTTACTACGCCCATATGGCAAGAATGTTTACCCCAACACATAACAAATCTATCGAAAGGCCCACCTTTTGGTCGTTCATTTATCCCATCATCGAATCTATGATAAGTGGTAATCCAATTGATACTTTTTTGCACCCTATCATCTTTAAAATAACCAAGCTTAATTAAACTGCAAACTAAATTTCCGGTTAAGCAGGGTATAACGCCACTGGGTCTACCCCCTCCTGTTTTGGCACTTACCCATATAGAAAAACCATGACTTTCACGATCTTGAGAGTTTTCCATAAGGAATTCGCAAGCTTTCTTAATGCGACTATCTTTCCCATCCGCTCCGAGTTCAGCCAGGATAAGAATCTGCCATACGGTCCCTTTATATTTGGCATTATAAAATTTTTCTGCCTCTTCCCAATATCCTTCCTCTTTCTGTTTGATTAAAATCCTGGGTACTACGCCTTTCTTCATAATTTCTTCTCTGGTTTTTCTAACTTCAGGGTCATTCTCCACTTTTTCTAAGAGATCAACTAAGGTAAAATATCTAACCGAAGGATTATCATCTTCTAATAACCAATTTGTCTGGTCGCCTTTCAGCATTGATTTCCAATGATTCATTTTTTACCCTCCATAAAAATTAAAGTTATTTAGTATAAGATTTCCATTGGCATTTTAGAAAACCATTAGTAATCTTTGAGTATAAAAATCTTTCGCATATGCAGAGACCATCTTCTCAGGCTCAGTCTCCATTTCTGATTTCAGTTTTTCTAAAAAAATATTATTCATTCTATTTTACTGTCCGGTGAGATATTTTTAAAATTCCCCTTTACATTTTTAAATTCGACAAAAGATTCAAAAATCCTTCTTTTTAGAAAAAATGGAGCTAAATCCTTATTCTTGACAGTTGATCTACTTTTAAGCTATCCTTTCTTTATGGCCAGAGCATCAAGAATCAAATATAAAAATGCCTTCTTGGTAGTTAAGCGATATGTTTGGAAATGAGGAAGAAAAAAATGAAAACAATTGAAGCATATAATTTGACAAAAAAATTTAAGGATTTGATTGCTGTCAATAATATTTCCCTTGAAGTAGAATCTGGAGAAATATATGGCTTTGTCGGTTTAAATGGCGCAGGGAAAACCACCACAATTAGGTTGTTACTTGGAATGATTAAACCCAAAAAAAATCAAGGGACTGTTAAGTTATTTGGCAAAGATATAAGGAATAATTTTGCTCTCTGGAATGATGTGGGGTATATGGTAGAGTCCACGGATTCATATCCTAACCTCTCTGTTAGAGAAAATCTTGAAGTATTTTTTAATTTGAGGAAATTGATAGATAAAAACTTAATTGATAATGTTATTGATAGATTAAAACTTAAAGACTATCATAATGCTAAAGCTAAACATCTATCGTTAGGTAACTTACAACGACTTGGACTGGCAAAAGTATTAATGCATAGGCCTAAACTACTTCTTTTAGATGAACCTATGAGTGGACTGGACCCCGCAGGAATAATAGAGATTCGAGAAATGCTAAAAGAGCTTTCAAGAAATGGAACTACTATTTTTATCTCAAGTCATATTTTGGGTGAGCTTTCAAAGTTAGTAACTAAAATCGGTATTATTCATAAAGGAAGGCTCATAAAAGAGTTGAAATCTGAGAAATTAAAAGACCAGGTAATAAAAAAGTTAATAATAGAAACCGGGAATAATTCAAAGGCTTTAGAATTTCTAAAGAGCAAGAACATATCTTCAAATATTAACCAAAAAAATATGATTGAAATATATGACCCAAGTGTAATAAATAGGCCAGAAACCATTTGTGAATGGTTGGTAACAGCAGGTTTAACACCACGAACACTATCTGTCTTTGAAGAGGATCTTGAATCCTTTTTCATAAGAACAATAAATACCGAGGAGGCATAAAGTATGAATGAACTAAAAAGGGCATTTTTATCAGAGTGTCTTAAACTCAAGCATTTAAACATGATTTGGATTACTTTTATTGCCTTTTCTTTAGGTCCTATTTTTGGAGGACTTTTAATGTTTTTATTACAAAATCCAGAACTTGTCCCTAAGTCAGGAATCATAAGCACCAAGCTCTCTATACTATCGACCTTAGTAGGCTGGGGCGCTTATTTTTCAATGTTATCGCAGGTTATGGCAATTGGTGGAGTCATTGTTTTTGGATTTATAGCCAGTTATATATTTGGTAGAGAATATGTAGATCGTACTTACAGGGATTTACTATCATTACCGATTTCCCGCACGCATATATTAAATGCAAAATTCATTGTTTATGTTATTTGGTGTCTTTGTCTGACAGTTTTCATCTTGGTTTTAGGATTTATAATTGCGGGAATATTAAAACTGCCTGGGTGGGAATACAGTATTATCTTTGAAAATATTATAACTTATTTAATTACCGCCTTATTAACCATGGCGCTGGGAACTCTCATCGCCTTTTTTGCTTTATGGAGTAAGGGATTTTTAGCGCCTTTAGGTTTTCTAGTGTTGACATTGATTTTTGCACAGCTTATCCCTATTGTGGGCTGGGGCTATTATTTCCCCTGGTCAATTCCTTCAATATATTGTGGGGCTGCTGGTGAGGTGTTAAAAAGTCGATTAAACGAGTGGAGTTATCTTTCATTGATTTTTACTTCTTTTGCAGGCTACATATTGTCAATAGCATGGTGGAAATATAGTGACCAAACATAATAAAAAACCAAAGCACATCGTCTAATAGGGTATTAGATGTGGAATTTACGCTTATGGGCTTTCTGGAGGCCTCCAACGATAAGGTAGTCAATAACCCTTTACTTCTCCTCTTCTAATAATTTAAAAAATGCATCTACCACTTTGGGATCAAACTGGATTCCAGAAAATTTTTTTATTTTTCTAGCCAACCTGCTTTTAAAGCTGGATTAGCGCAGTATATAGGTAGTTTTCCACTCATTACTCTACGGATATTTTCTGCTACTTTAGCAGCTATCCCCTGATAAGAAACATCGGTTACTCCGGCAATGTGGGGAGTAGCCAAGACATTGGAATAATTCAAAATCGGATCTTTCGGTTCCGGAGGTTCTTCCCAATATACATCTAAAGCAGCACCTCGTAAATGTCCACTATCCAAAGCCTTCATTAAAGCATTTTTATTTATAATTGGACCTCTTGCGGCATTGAGAATAAAAGCACCTTTAGGAAGTAAAGATAATTCCCGTTCATCAATCATATTTCTAGTCTCTGAATTTAGAGGAACAGAATGTCAAGGGGACGGCAGACCGTGTGACAATCAAATAGGTCACTTGTCAAAGATAAAGATGCGACCCCATTTTTTTTACATTTCTTTTCTAAAAAGTGTCGATAAATGATTGATATTTTAAATAATATTTCCTTGTATCCAATAAAAATTCGAAAAATATCATCACTATTTCTATTTATATCTAAGCTGTGATAGTATATAAATCAGGTTGAATTTAGCACTCAAAAAAGATAGACTTTTTCTATAAACTACAGGGGCGCGATAAACATGTTAAAACAACTGTTAAATCCTGATTTATTTCACGGACGAGGCAAAAGAAGTCATTTTTTTGAAGGTTGGTACTTTAAAATTGTGGACGCAAATAAGAAACGGACTTTTGCCTTTATTCCGGGACTATTTTTAGGTAACACGAAAGAAGAATCCCATAGCTTTATTCAGCTTTTACATGGTACGGATACTGCCTATAAATACAAAAGATTCCCCACTAATGATTTCAGTTCAACCCGGGACACCTTTTCCGTTTCGATTGCGGATAACTATTTTTCCCTTGACCGTATAGAATTAAATATCGATGATCCGGACTTTAAAGTAAAAGGGACTCTGGGCTTTAAAAACGTCCTTAAATGGCCTGACACACTGATAAATCCAGGAAGCATGGGCTTTTATAACTATATTCCTTCCTTGCAGTGCTACAGTCAGGTATGCGCTATGGATATGGATTTAATGGGAAAACTAAATGTTAACGGAGAAATCATTGATTTTGAAAATGGAAAAGGCTACATAGAGAAAAACTGGGGTAAAGCTTTTCCTTATTCCTGGATATGGATACAATCTAATAATTTTTCTCATCCTAAAACCTCTTTGAGCTGTTCTTTGGCCCACATCCCTTTTTCATTTTTTTCTTTTCGTGGTTTTCTTATCGGCTTGTATGTTAAAGAGGTTTTTTATTCTTTTACCTCGATGAACCAAAGCCGGATCCATATTGCACAGAATCATTCTGATATTAAAATACAGGTCGAAAATGCGAAATATATCTTGCACCTACAAACCAGTACAAAGCAGAGCGATTTTGTCCTGCTTAACGGTCCAAGGAACGGAAAAATGATTCCCCTGGTCCAAGAAAACCTTCAGGGCAAAGTAGAAGTGACTCTCCTGGAAAAGAAGTATAAAAAAACCATTTTTCAAGACGAAGGATTTTGTGCCGGCATTGAGTTCGGCGGTGAGCAAATGCTGGTTTTAGATAAAGACAATCAACAAACTATTCACATTAAAAACGATGTACTAAAATAATAGGGACATCTTGAGCTCAAGCTGTCCCTATTTATCTATAATAGAAGAATAAAATGAACTGAACTGGCACACACTTTATGTTTTTATTCTAAAAGACCTTGGGCAAATTCTAGCGCTTTTTGGCAATCTTCTTCATTGGGCCGACCTTTATTTATCCCGCCCATCAGTTTCATGGGTCCATACGTATCAAGACCTTTGCAAGAAAAATCCCTCACCATCTGAAATCCCTTTGTAGTTAAATACGCTTTTAAGGATTCATTGTAATTTCTTAAAATACCACTGGTACTAAAAACAAAAGCTTTTTTACCTTTAACTGCTGGTAATTGCCCTACTAATTGGAGAATACTTTCATGATGTTTCCCGAAATAAATTCCAGAACCAAAACCAATCAAATCATATTCCTCCCATTTGCTCGCTTCCTCATCTGACGGTTTGACCATTTTGGTTTTCAGTTCATCCGCAATGACTTTTGTAATCTTTTCTGTATTTCCATGATGGACAGAATTGTATATATGGGTTCATGCTTCACAACTTCACATTTTTATCAATTTCTCTATTTAATCTGTTGATGAAGTCATTTTCCGTATATCTTCCGCTTAACACATTGGTTACCGTTGAATTTCCGATCTCAAGTAAATCGGCTATTTCTTTTTTGGGTATAGTTATATATTTTTTAAAGTTTTTAATATAAAGTTTTCTGATATCTGATATTTTTTTACTTTTGGTGTTTCCTTTTATTTTATCCAGTTTTATTTCCGTAACTTCTTCAATAATTTTAATTAATGCTTCTTTCGTTATTTTATATCCTTCTTCTGTATTTTTTGCCACCTCTATTGTATCCTCTTCTTTCGTCATTGATTCAACCACTTTTATTTCCGTCTCGTCCATAAAAATTAGATATCTTTTGATAGCTTTGTTTTTTTGGGATTCAAACAAACTGAGCGGGAAATTGACATCGGCAAGTTACGAATTTCCGATATACTCCCGGTGACTGCTCCATTCATAATCGAGGGTACCGGTTAATTTTGAGCGGACCGGATTTTGGTGAATATATCGGATTAAGGAAAGCAAGTAGTGATCTTTATCGCATAAGAAGGATTTATATCTTTGCTCAAATACATGACCGGTAGTTCTACTTCTTCTATTGTAATATTGGGTAAAAACTTGCTGGATACCTTGCATGATCTTTGATAAAGGAATATCTTCAACTTCTATCAGTAAATGAGCATGATTATCCATGATGCAATAGGCATATAATTTGAAGCGATATCTTTTCTTACATTTTGAGATGATTGTTTTATACTCTTCTTTATTGTCCTTGCTCCTAAAAATATAGGAACGATTGTTGCCCCGAACCAAAACATGATAAAGTGCACCCTCGTAGTGAATTCTCGGTTTTCTGGCCATGCTTATCACCTGTCTTTATTTTTTTCAGTATATCATTATTTTGTGAACTTGTGGAGACTGACCCCCAGTCTCAGAGCCCGGGTATGTTATTTGAGGAAAGTTATGCATGTTATTCAGGGTAAAGTTTTCTAAATTATTCCGAATCAAAAATTTTTTGTAGCTATGAAAATTCAACACAAAGAAACAATGAGTAATTTTGAATATTATACCGGCGCTATCCAACCTATAAGGATAATGTTCTTTTCCGATGAAATAGCCTATCCTTTAATCTAGCGGGAATTCCCACTAGATTAAATATTTTACTTTTCAGATTTTAAAAAGATTGAATTTAAGAAAAAGAGATAAATGAAAAAATGTGAATATTATTAAAAATAATTTGCCAAACTTAATCTATCCATTATAATAAATAAAAGGATTGCTCATTTTATGCATTTCATTTTATAATTAAGTAAAATAGGAGGTCTATCTTGAAAACAATAAACTTAGTGGGCATTTATCCACCTATTGTTACACCCTTTCTAAAAGATGATGTAGCCCACCACTATTTAGCTGAAAATGTAGAAAAGTTAAGCAAAAGTGGCATTAAAGGGCTCGTTGTTTTGGGATCTAATGGAGAAAATGTTTATCTTTCGGAAGAAGAAAAAATTGATGTTGTGAAAACGACTATCCAATCCGCTTCCAAAAACATGTTAATTATTGTTGGTTCCGGTTGCGAATCAACTCGGCCAATATCTTAATCAGGTCAATCCTGATTTTAACGTTTTGGTTGGTACAGCAGGTGCCTTGTTTGGAGCACTCACCCTTTGTTGTAAAGGAGGGATACTTGCTCTGGCCAATATTCTTCCCAAAAAGTGTGTTGAAATTTTTCAACTGGTACAAGACGGTAAAATAAAAGAGGCTCGGGAATTACAACTTCGTATGATACCGGTAAATCATTCTATCACAGCCAAATATGGTATCAGCGGTCTGAAATATGCTATGAACTTACTTGGTTATAAAGGGGGAGAGGTCAGGTCACCTCTTCTGGCAACTAAATATGAGGAACAGGAAAAGATCAAAGAAATTCTAATGGGGGCAGGAATAGAAATCACTTAGCATAAAAACTCTTTCCCAGAAAATAAAATAATCATTATCGTGATATTGCAAGACAGTACCTGACCCATATTACTTATTATTTCTCGGAAATCTTTATCCTGAGAAAAGAACAATTAATTCTAAACGAATATCTTTTTAAGGAATATTCATTTTAATATTTACTAATATAATTATTTGGAGGTAAATAAATATGAAAAAATTGTATCGCTCTCGAAAAGATACAAAAATTGCCGGAGTATGCGGTGGAATTGCTGAATATTTTAATGTTGACTCTAATATTATCCGACTTTTAGCAGTATTGACTATCTTCTTCGGAGGGGGAGGTTTTATTGCCTATATTATTGCCTGGATTATCATCCCGTTAGAACCGGTAGAAGACGAATCATCAGATAAACAGACAACTCGATCAAGAGAAGAAAATCAGGCGGAAACCATTGTTGATGCCGAAATTATTGATGATTCGGAAAAGAAAAAAGAATAGTGCAGAAAAGGAAAGACAAGTGGATGTTTCGCTTGTCATATTTGAAAAGCTTTCTCTATAATGTTTCTTCCTACGCTTAATCCCCTGCTTAAATCTCTGATGCTTGCACCAGTTTTGTGGTATATATCTTTTATTGTGCTGGATCAAACAAAGGGTCAAACAAAGGGACGGTTCTCTGTTTTATACTCTAAAGATCTTATTGACCGCCAATCCGGATAACGGCCCTAGTGAACTGCCACCGAGTTCTTTTAAATATTTAAAAATCCCAGTTTGTATTTGCAAGTGCAAACGAATCTATCAAGAATATCAATAGATTTTCAATAATCATCATCTACAAATATATTTACTGGGTATAGCCTTATACTTTTCTTTATTTTACTATTACTTCTTCTTCTTGTTTCCCCGGGCATAAAAATCATCCCGTTAAAAGCTTATTTTGCGAACACTAATAATAGGTATTGTCAAACAAAGAACCGTCCCCTTGTTTTACTTCTTGTGATGCTAATTTAGCACAGCCTGTAGAAGAAGTGGCTGCTGATGCCGGGTATTCCAGTTACGATAATTATGAGTATCTGGAAAAAAATAAGATCGGATATATCCCTGATCAAAACCTCAGGAAAGATTTAAAGGGAAAAGGACCCTATCACCGGGATCGTTTTCGCTATGACCTGGAAAAAGATATCTTTCTTTGTCCTGAAGGCAAGAAACTGAAGTTACACCATATCCGCCGAAAGGATTATGGTTACCGGAAATTTCAGACGAAAATTTATAAGTGCAAAGATTGTCCCAATTGTAAAAATAGATCATTATGTACCAGACAGAAGTATCGTACCATTAACCGGGAAGACCGGAAAGTATTGGTTAACCAGATACGAAACAGGCTACAGACCGAGGTAGGAGGTAAGAAGTACCTCCAGAGGCTATGGACTACCGAGCCGGTATTTGGGCATCTGAAATACAATCTAGGTTACCGGCACTTTTTCCTAAGGTCACTTAAGAAGGTAAGGGGTGAATTCAGATTGATGTGTATCGGTTGGAACCTAAAGAAAATGCATAAACTGATGGCTTTTGGTTAAGCTATTTTACAAAAGTAAGGAAATAAATATCTAATAAGTAGAATTTCTTGCACTAACTTTGATAGAATCTGATTTATATGATATTAAAATACTGTGGAAACCCTACAGACTTGTCCGTGGTATTTTGCCCTTCGGGTTAATAAATTCTCGGTCAGCCTGTTGAGACCTGACCCTTTATTCCTCTTTTTAAAGTATGATTGATTAGACTTGCTTAATTATTTATCTTTTTTTATCTGCAAATAGCTTATATTCAAAAATACAGCAAAAGATTGAATAGTGAGCTTTGGAGTCAGGCCTTGAAATGACACTTTTTTGTAACAACAAGCAAGTATTAATGGAAAATGTGACATTTCAAGACCTGACCCTTTTTTTCTTCAGATATTGTCCGGCTGTCTAAGTTTGGACATCACACTTCCATCCTGGATTTCAGGTTAGCAAGGATTACTTCTCCTTCATGCTCATTCATCTTGACGATGATGGCCTCGGCCAGCTTGCCTAGAACCGGGATGGGCACGGTGTATTCCACCTCGAAGGTCACCTTTGTCCCACCGGCCTCGGGTTGAAACGTCCAGGTCTGGGTACTCTCAACGCCGCCTTTGGTCTTACTGACGATGCGCTGGTTAGCAACGGACTCAACGCCTTCACTGGTGCCTTCCAATCGTATACCGGCCATTTTATATACCCACCGATTTTTGGTTTTGCCGTCGGGTAACCGCTGCACATCTTTAATCTCCATCAAGCTAGGCCAGATCTCCGGTTGGTTGTTAGGTTCGCTTATGTAATCGAAAATCTTTTTTATCGGAGCATTTATGGTGATGCTACTTCCTGCTTTTATCATAGTTTTCACCTCCTTTTTTGTAATTAATCTTTTAGACTTTTAAGTTTTTCACTGATTATTGATCACTCATCACCTTTTTTATGTTTATAATTTTCGGGTATATTATGTAAGTATCAATTCATTTGCCAATCAAATTATTGTGATAAATTTTCGATTATGGTTCATAGTTATTAGAATGTTATTATATTATTCTTTCTTTTCCTGACTAAGGACTACTCTGTTAATTTGGATTCTTTGAAGATATATGGTGGAGTTTTAATAGGTTTTGCAAGTTTAAATTGGAAAGTAAACTAATACTTCTTTTGGAGCTTATTAAATACAATAATTATAATGTATATTTAATATTTATATTTTAGAAAGGAATTGTATAAGTTTTTTATATCCTTTTATATCTCTACTACATAGTATTTTAAAAATCCTTCTTTTTTAGAAAAATAATTTATAAAAAATAATAAAGCCTTTCAGCAAATGCCAAAGGGCTTGGAATTGTCAGGCTCCCCAGACAGGACGATTTTCGCAACTTCTGTCTGGGGGATGAAATTAGCAAAATACATCAAAGGTTAGAAGAAATTATATGTGTATAGATTTTGTACAATTCAATAAATATCAGGATATTATAAGATGTAACCCAAATTAGGTCTTATTTTTTCCCAAAAAACCGCGATTCTCTTTCGAATCCATGAAGGAAAATGGTAAATTTCTATTTCTTATATCCACAAGACATATTTCATATTAGGAAGATTTACCCATCCCGAAATACCTGGGCGTTCTCTTCATATAATCTTTATATTCCTGTCCAAATTTTTCAATATTTTTTCTCTCTTCCATCAAAATATAAAAATGACTAAAGATAATTTGCAAAATAAGGTAAATCCACAAAATTGTATAAATCAAAGAATCAGGATTCCATCCCATGATAATTACACCCAAATAAGTAATCATTCCGGCTAGTTGATGGGAGTACCGACTCATCCTGTAAATCCCCCAATCAACCACCTTATGTTTTTTCTCAGGATGTTCTTGCATCGCAATAAAGCCCAAAGCAAAAACCACTTCACCAAAAATAATAATGCCAAGCCCGATCCAAAAAGCCAGATTAATACTAAATGGGATAAACCACAACAATACGATAAATATGATAAGGCTTATTATTTGAAAAGCCATCCAGATTTTTCCACCTTCCGGCATACCCATTCTTTTTGCTTTGAGTATGAACGATAGAAAAAGACTAAATGCCATACCAATGATAGCTACATAAAAAAGACGATGATACCAAACAATTTCCATTGCTTTATCCCCCTCCTTTTTTCATAAAATCTCATCTAAGTTCTTGATATTCTTTAATTTGTATAGGCAAACTATTAGGCTTGTTAGATTAACAAAACAGATCATTTCATCCCTTCACAATAGCAATATTAAATGAAAAATTTAAACGGCAAGGAAGGAAGTGATCCTGAGATACACTCCCTATCCTTGTCTAACCAACATCATAAGATAACATGAAATGACACTATTGTATGACTACTTTGATCACATCAACATGAGAACTTCAACCTGGTGACTTGCTTCAACTTCCCCCCACTTAGGCATGAGTCCTTGCATTTCCTTATCTACCATTATTTTCTCAAAGAAATCAGACATTGCAGTAAGGCTATCCCACTCGACCTCTATAATGACGGTATGCATGGAATCTCCACCACCGATGAAAGGCCGGTATGTCCTCATGGGGAATTTCTCCCGAGGTGTATTCAGTATGCGGCTTACAATCGACATATGTTGATCTAAAAGTGTCATCGCTTCTGCCATCTTGCCCGGTAGGATATTCATAATCTCTCTTTGTACTACTTTCATTTTAAACCCCCTCTTACTAAATTCGTCGGACTTGAAATGAAAAATCATTTAACTCTCTTCAGTTATAAAAAGATGCAACCTTATTGCGTATTTGGCATAGGCATCATCTCCCAAATAGTAACTTTTATCTGGGGAAGGAGGAAATTGTACCAAAGGAACGTCCCCTGGCACTTCTCTAAGGTTATTTTCCTTAAAGAAACATTTTCCTATTTCTATATCTTAAACTAAATTAACCTTTCTAATAAATTCACTAAAAGAAATCCATAAAAACTATTAGATAAAACAGCGGTAATAATCAATAAACACTTTAACTGCATTAAATAATTTTCTTATTTTTGAACTATAGGCCACTTTAATGCATACCACAATATCAAGGCTGGCAATAAAATCATTAACAAACACATGACTAAATGGTCAACGGGAAGCTTTCCTTGCATGAGATGCATCAGTAAATGACCGATGTAAAAAACAGTAAAAATGATCCCAAGTATAATATTGATTTTACGATTTATGCTATCCTGAAGCGTCACAGATAAAAAGGCCATCGCCATAGGAATCAACCAAAAGAGTGAAAAGAAGATTATTGTTCCTGAATTTATCTTTAGCCCCTCCATGATTCCAGTCATGACCTCTTCTATAGCCCCTGGTCCCATAAAATACAGGATCATTGAAGCGGACATGGCCACAGCTAGGAATATCCATAATACAGCAATCCTAACCTTCAAAAGCATATTTTCCATTTGCTTTCATCTCCTTCTTACCGCTGTTTTATCATGGGTATCAAAATAATATGTTTGGTAAAATTTTTGTAACGAACTGATAGTGTTATTTTTGGTATCGGTATTCCTGATTCCGTGAACACCAACGAACTTTGGAGTACTTTTGTGGAATGATCTGTGGAGTAACCCTTATTGAGAAAGTGAAGTATATATCTTATAGCATACTTGTAATATTACATTTTGCTTCTTTGTTTATATTATACTACAAAATTTTACTTTTTCCTTCTTTTTTCAAAATATTTTACAGTGTATTCTCAAAATGATAAATAAACAAAAAAGCCCTTCAGCAAAGGCCGAAGGACTGGGAATTAGCAAGCTCCCCCTATTGGACGTGTTCAGAACCTTAGATTGAATAAGAATAAAAGAAGAGTTAGAAAGTTTTAAAATGAGAATGCCTATTTTTGGACGATGTTAGAACCTGTTTGGTGGAAATTTTAACCTAATAATTTACAACCATCGCCTTATCTGATTCTTGTATTCTATATATTCCTTCCCGAAAGCTCTTTCAAGATTTTTTTCCTCAAAGGGAATAAACATTAATTCCATTAAAATAAAAAATGTAATTGGAGATAAGAATGTGATTAAGGTTCCGTGATTGATTGCTACGCCCAACAGTATTGCAGCGAATCCCAAATATGATGGGTTTCTGCTAATACGGAAGGGGCCTGAAGTTATTAAATATGTAGGATTCTCATATGGTTTTACTGTGGTTCTCTTTCTCTTTAATAATAAATCAGTCCAAAGATTTATAACCCCACCAAAAATAATTAAAATAAACCCTAAATAGGTATATAGAGGAAAAATTACTTTCTTAATAGGGAAAATAAAGTGCAATCCTATTGATAATAGTAAAAGTATTATGAAATATGTCGGCGGGAGAAGCTTCTTATTTTCTTTCATTTCTAATAATTATTTAAATTTTACCTCCAGCTTGGCCTGGGTGAAATAGGGCCTTTTCCTTTTCCTCTACCCAATCCTCTTCCTTTACCTTTTGACCTTAGAAGAGGTCTTACCGGGGTCAAATCTTTATTCTTGACAGTTAACCAAATTTGTGACAACAATAATGACCCCATATTTCTTACAATAAGCAATGATGAATAAATGCTCATTTATATTTTCAAAATATTTTTTTAGGAATTTTTATAAAAAGAAAGCAAATATCGTTTTGGTTGAAATTTTAATATAGCTCGTCAAGGTAAGAATAATTAAAAGAAAAAAAATGATGCCAAGCATGATATTTCTTTTTAAATAGTGCATTTTTTAGGGACTCGCTTTTTTAATTAGTTGTTAGTCAAAATAATATTAAAGCAAAAAATGCAAGTAGAATAATAAATAGGTCGGTTATTTGTTGGTGTAAAAAATAATTGATTTTTAGATTTAAATGTAAACCCACTTAATAACATACCACATTTATTTTGAATATCCTTCTTTTTACAAAAATATTTTTAATTGCCTGTTACAGTTAGAGGAAAGTAGAAAAGAAATATTGAAGTAATTATCAATTTAACTTCATCAATTACCTCGTTAAAGGTTCAAAAAATGAACCTGGTCAGGTACAAAAATTGAACCAACCAGGCACAGAAATTGAATTTACCAGGTTCAATATTTGAACACTAACAATAACAATATAACAACAACAAAGAAAAATGTTGTTGTTAGCTTCAATAAATTTAAAGAAAAAGATAAGAAGAAATGCAAAAGCTTGATTTTAAGGAAAGTTTTATAAATGAGGAAATTAAAAGATATGCGTTTGAATAAGTGAAAAAAAATTAATCCATCTCTTTGTTTTTCTTTTTCTCTTCATACATCCTCTGGTCAGCAATGCGTATCAGTTCTTCTATTGTTTTTGGTTCATCGGGTAGGTATTCTGAGAATCCTATGCTAAATTTTATATTATAATCCTTTTTTATGGTCTCATTTAGCTGAGACAAATTCTTGCTTATGCGGTTTTTTATTAGTGGCACTTCTTTTAGGGAACTATCCGGGAATATTAATAGAAATTCGTCCCCTCCTATTCGGCAAATAATATCAACCTCTCTTAAGATACGCTTTAGCAAGCCGGCTAATTCTTTTAAGACTTTGTCTCCTTCATCGTGGCCAAAGGTATCATTGATCACTTTAAAGCCATCTATATCTAAAAAAGCCAATAATATGGAAGATTTATTACGCTGAGATAATTTAAAATGCCTATCAATTAGCTCCAAAGCATGTCTCCGATTATAGCAACCGGTTAAGGAATCAACCCGCGCAAGTTTTATTAGCTGTTTTTCCATATGCTTTTTTTCGCTAACATCCACATAAATTCGTATCCACCTTTCTTTCTCATCAACTACGAGGGTAGAAACAGATAAATAGACTGGAAAAAGAGTGCCATCTTTTTTCTTTCTAATAGTTTCAAAATTAATATTAGACCGATGATTCAATAATTCTTTTGTTAGAAATATTTCTTCCTTCATCTTATCCGTAGGATTAATTATGTCTTCATTAATGTTCTTGCCTTCTATCTCCTCCGAAGTATATCCAAAAAGTTCACTAAAACGGGGATTTATTTTTAATATAGTCCCTTTCTCATCTGTATAGGCGATAGCCTCGGGACTTTCATTAAAAAGACTGGCAAATTCTTGCCGACTTTTCTGTATAGCCTCTTTATCTTGTTGGTGCATAAAAATATCTTTTTGAAGGCGTTCGTTTGCCCTTTTTAATTTTAAGGTACGTTCGTTTACTAATTCTTCGAGATACTCTTTATATATGCTTATCTCTTTTTGCATCTTCCTATATTCAGTAATATTCTCTACTACACCCAATATTAATTTTTTTCCTTTGATCTTTGCCGGATAAGTGGAGAGTTTAACTGTCACTTTACTTTTATCTTTTCTATTTAATATGAATCCATCTGGTCCTGTTGTCATACCTATTTTATTTTTCAGTAATATTTTGGCTACTTTGGGTATACCAGTCAGGTTAAATAAATTTAAGTTAAAAAAATTCTTTCCGATTAATTCTTCTTTTTTATAACCGGTTATTCTTTCAGTTGCCCTATTTACATCAACAAAATTACCTTTTAAATCATTAATATAATAAGCTTCAGGCACATGCTCGAATACTATTTTAAAAAGTGTTTCCAAATTTAATAATTCTTCTTCTACTTGTTTACATTCGCTAATGTTATTTAGTAGCCATTCTCCCCGTTCTTCTTTAAATATTTTCAGTTCTTTTATTAATTCTGTTATTGTCTTATCTTCATCTTCCATCCTATACCTTCCTATTGAGCTCATAAGATAAATTAGCGTATAAATATTATTGATATTATTTACTTTCTATAATATTTTTAACTTGCAATTTATAATTTATACTTTTCAAAAATTACTCATATGACAAAAGTTATTTTTCTTTCATGCTTCACTTGCACGGTTATCTTTTTATTGATTATAAATATTTTGACTATCTTTTTGATGCATTAATGATATTTTTGAACTTGCAGAGTAAATTATTCCGCAATATTTTTTTAAATTTTAGGGAAAAGGTTAATTTACAAATATTTGTTTTAACTTCATTAAAAAAGATAGAGCACGAAAAAAATAATATCACTCTCTTGCTCTATCTTTTTCCCTTGAAATATTTTTCCTAGAAAATTAGGAAATGATTTTTAGTAAACTCTGTATGTGATTTCCTAAAGACTAGAAATTGACCCATCGATGATTTTTTTTATAAATCTTTCCAGAGTTCTATCCGGCAACAGTCAGTTTGCCTGAAAGTTTGAATACTTTTGATATCTTACCTCTTCGGCTCCTTTTCTCTTTTTATAAAAAAGAAAAGGTCTCTCCTGCTACCTTCATACAGGTTACAATATTAAATTTAATACAGTTTTAAATAAAATCCTTTTTTATTTTAAAGTTACAATATTAAAAAAAATAGATAAACAACGGGAGGCAAAAGAAGATTGCCTCTCCTTTAAAATATATCATTTAGGTCAAATATGCAAGACAAAATAAGTGGGTGGTTTCTGCTTGCAAGATGTATCAGCCGTTGGTATTAAAAATAATGTCTTTTTTTAGATTGAAATGAAAACTTATCTATAAAATACGATATCAATTTTAAAAATCCTTCTTTTTGGAAGAAAAGTTTTTGGTTCTTAGGAAAAGAAAGACGGGTCGGATAAATCCGACCCCTACTCTTGAGATTGCAGCGTCGTTTCGCAATGACAGAGGGAGTAATGATTAGAATCCTATATCTAATTCACAGAAGAACATTATAAAATAGGTTTACAAATAATCTCATTAATTCGTAGTGAAGTTACATTGGCACTGGACGCTGCAGTAGCCACAACTGCAAAATCTGCCCCGCTTCCCGTCCCGGCAACCACAATCACTTTTTCACCCATTTTTATACAACCACCATCACAAGCCATCATAGTTATCTCAACACATACTTTCATTCCTTGTCCAAAAATTCGAAGAATGTCAGCCAAAGCTTTGGGAGTATTTGTACCGTACAAATTATCGGTATGAAATAACATTGTTCCAAAGTGTACCAGATGTTTCTTTTCCCGTAGTTCATTGACTAATTCTTGCGGAAAAGGATTCCCCCCGTCCTCTTTTAAAACCGAATTGCCAGGGAATGACAACTAAATGAATATCCTTTCCAATAACAGCATCCAAGAATGATTTTGCAGTGTATCCCCTGGTTGATGCCATAACAATCTTGTTGATATCTCTTAACTTTGCCCTTTCTAGAACTAATTTTACAACTTCTGCCGTATTTTCTTTCCCTGGTTTTTCGAAATAAACAATTTTTTCTTCCATTTTTTTTCCTTTCATATTTATAATATAAAACATGATTATTTCACTATAATAAATAGATACAGACACCTATTTATCAAATTTCTTCTTAGACTTTCCTTCCGGCTTTGGCTTAAAAAACCTCTTAAGCTTCCCTTCAAATCTTTTTATAAAAAGATAAATATGTGTCTGCGTGGGTCCTGTTTTGAATAATCTCCAAAAAGATCCAGAGTTAAACGGTGGGGACATTTGACATAATTATATAGCATATTTGCAGAGAGTTTATCTGTCATAGAATTTCACCTATAGGCAGGCGAATCCTGCCCCCATATTGCCTGCTGGAATTATATATTACTTTTCATTTTTTACTTTTAATATGTTTCTTTACTGATTTAATCATTTTTCCAAATTGTTTATCTTTCCGTCGTTTTTCGTAATACGACTTCTCATGGTAAGCTGATTCTTTATTCATTTTTATATAGTTTTCATAGCGTTCCCGGGAAA
>Ga0265595_1000589_pt1 | contig 31873 bp, 27 predicted proteins | sample saktaG_15_FD_190148 | JGI IMG/M metagenome (GOLD analysis project Ga0265595, IMG submission 190148) | Saline water microbial communities from Sakinaw Lake, British Columbia, Canada - sak_2013_06_06_50m | ecosystem: Environmental > Aquatic > Non-marine Saline and Alkaline > Saline ...
ATTCTAAAGCGTAAAAAAACATGTTTATAAATTAAAATAATTATATTCATACTATCAAAATCAATAGGGGGCACAAAAATGAAAAAACAAATTATATCTTTAATGATTGTTTTGCTGCTGGCTAGCATGATTCCTACATCTTTTGCCAAGGAGAATGGCAAACAATCAAACACAACAATAGAAAATGTCCAGCAGGTTACTGCAAAAAGTCTTGCAAACCTAAACCCTAAGCAGATTGCGGCAAAAACAGAAGGATGGAGAGTAAAAACAACACAAAGAATTATAAACAAAATAGAATCGGCAGAACAGTTCATGCAAGGGCTTTCTGAAGAACAAACAAATATATTGCTTCATCTTTCAAGAGCACAACAAAAAGGAATACTTGCAATGGACAATGAGAGTGTATTGCAGGCAATGGAAAAATTCAGCCTTAAGCTTGTAAACAAGAGCCTTATGTTCAAGAAAAGATTGATTGCACAGGAAAAACTTAAAATTGCAGAGAATAACTATATGAAAGCAAAGCAGAATTATCTTATGGCAATGAACTCATACAAGGAAGCAAAAGGGCTTTTGCTTCAGGAAAAGGAAATGCTCAAGCAATGCACTGATTCTGATACAGAAGAATGTATCCAGTTTAGAGAAAGAGCTGAAAATCATTCAAGAGAAATGATTGTTAATAGTGCCAACATGATGATTGAGCATTTAAACAAGATAAAGGAAAAGGTTAACTCATCTGAAGAAATGGATGAGGATAGAGCTGAAGAAATAATTTCAGAGATTAATGGCTATATATCAGAGCTTGAGGATGCAATAGCACAGGCAGAAGCTGCTGAAACAAAAGATGAGATAAAAGAAGCTGCAAAAACAGTCTCAAAACTCTGGATAAGGATAAGGAACAGGGAAAGGCTTCATGCAGCAAGTGTTGTCAAAGCAAGAGTCTGGGGAATAATAAAGAGAAGTGAGCATCTTGAGAAAAGATTGGATCAAACCGTTGCAAAGATGGAAGAACAGGGAATTAATGTTGAAGATATTAATGCAAAAGTAGATGAATTCAGCGAAAAAATAGAACAAGCAAAAAACAAATATGAACAAGCACAGGATTTGATGGATGGAGCATACTTTGAAGAAGACAAGGAAAACCTCAAGGAGATTGTTGATGAGGCAAAACAACTAATTGACCAAACTCATGAACTGCTTAAAGAAGCACACACACTGCTTGTTGAAATAGTAAGGGATGTCAAAGCAGCAGCAGGAGAGATAACACCTGAAACAGAGAATGATGAGGATGATTATGAAGTAGTTGAGGAAGAAGAAGAAAATATAACTCTTTCATCTTCTGTAAAGGGATGTGCTGAAACAGAAAAAGGCACAACAACAAAATCAATTGATAAAGAAACTGAAAAAGAACCAACAATTGAGGTTGATGGAAACAGGGTTGTATACTCAAGGGCACTTAATCATCTGTGCTGCAGAAAAGCGGAAATTGAGAAAGAAATTGGAGATTTTACAATAAATATATATGAAGTATGGAGCGGAGCTGGATGCAAATGCATTTGTTTCTCTGAAATAGAAGCAAAGCTTAAAAACATTCCTTCCGGAACTTACAAAGTTAATGTGTATGAGAAAGGCACCCAAACAGGCAGTGATGAGCCAATGGAGCAAACCTTGATTATTTCTGAGGAGATTATAGTACAATAATTTTTATTTTTTTATTTTTTAAAATCCAGAAATAACAGCATTGCCAATATTTGTTGCATGATCGCTTATTCTTTCAAGATTACGCAATGCGTCAACAAAGACTATGCCTGAAGATGGATTGCAGATTTTTTTCTTTATTCTTTCTATGTGATTATGTTCAAATTCCTTCTCTTTTCTGTCAACCTCCATCTCCAGCTCATCAATCTCTGATGCAGCAGCTTTGTCATCATTTTTTAGGGCTGTGATTGCCTTGTCATAAACAGCTTCTACGCTTTCAAACATTGCTCTTAACTCCCTAATCGCATTTCTTGAAAATTTCAGTTTTTCTTTATTCTTTCTCTCAAGAAGCTCAACAATATTATTAACATGGTCTCCAACCCTTTCAATATCACCAACGCTGTGCATAAGGATTGCAAGTTTTTTTGAATCCTGCTTATTCAATGACTTTTCAGCTATCTTGCTAAGATAATCATTTAAAGCCTCAAATATCTCATCAATAGCATCTTCTTTTCTGAGAACAATATCAATAAGATCTGTTCTTCCGTCCAAAAAAGCAATCTCACTTTCTTTTAGCATAACCTGTGTTATTCTTGCCATTCTTACTGTTTCTCTTCCAGCCTGCGACAAAGCAATAGACGGCGTGTTCAAAATCCTTTTGTCTAGAAATTTAGTTCCTCTGTCAATCCTTATATCTTTCCCAGGAATTAGTTTTTTAAGAAAGCGAATTAAGACAAAAATAAAAGGCAATAGAAGGAATGCAGTAGAAACATTAAATAAAGTGTGAGCATTGGCAACCTGTCTTGGAAGATTATTTGATGTTAGAGAAACAAAATTTGTAAATAATGAAATAAATGGAATAAAGATTATGGCTCCTATTATTTTGAATATAAGATGAAACCAGGCTGCTCTTTTTGATGATATAGAAGAGCCTATTGAGGCAATTATAACAGTAGCGCATGTCCCAACATTAGCACCAATCATTATGGCAATAGCTGCCTTTAGGGTGATTATGTTTTCCATACTCATTGCAATTACCAAACCAGAGGTTGCAGAGCTGCTTTGTATTATTCCTGTGAAAGCTGCTCCTGCCAAAACCCCTAAAATAGGTATATCAGAAAATCCAGTTATCATATTCAGAAAAAAAACAGAATCCTGCAGTGGTCTTGCTCCATCTGCCATAAGGTTCATTCCAAGAAAAAGAAGCCCAAAACCAAGGAAAATCTGCCCAATATAATGTGTTTTTTTCTTTTTTCCAATAAGCATTAATGCTGTTCCTATTGCGATTATCGGCAGTGCATATTTACCTACTTTAAATGCTACTAACTGTGCTGTTATTGTTGTCCCTATGTTGCTCCCAATTATAACACCAACTGACTGCTCTAATGTTATTAATCCAGCATTAATCAATCCAACTAATGTTACTGTTGTTATGCTGCTGCTTTGGATTATTGCTGTAATTAAGGCACCGCCCAGAATTCCCTTAATAGGCCTGTCTGTTAATCTTTCCAGTATAATCTTTAGTCTTTTGCCAGCAGCCTTTTGTAGGCCCTCACTCAACAAATAAATGCCATATATAAATAAGGCAAGCCCTCCGATAATCCCAAAAGCAATTGTTGAAATTTCCATATTCTTTAAAGCTTAAGGCAGCTATTCTTATTTAAGTTTTATTATTCTCTAGTAGAGTATTTATTTTTTAAACCATCAAATATTTAAATGATAACAGAATTATGAAATAAATATAGGTGTTTTATAATGAAAAGATTTACGATTGCTATATTTTCCTTAACAATATTAGCTATATTTTTTGTTGCTGGCTGCTTTAAAATGACAGAAACAGAAACAAAACCTTCTGATGAACAGGGAGTTATAAGCTACGAACAGCAAGAAACAAAACCAACAGGAGATGAGACAATTAATAAGATATCTAATGATATATCTGATATTGGTGTAATGGATGATGATCTTGATACTCAGGATTTGAATAATTTAGCACAGGATTTGAATGACATTGACTGGTAAAACTTTTCTTTTTATTTTTTTATAGCTATTTTTATTTTTTTATACCACAATCTTTATATACTATTTAGAATCTTATCTTCCTGTGAGGATATTAAAATGAGAAGAACAAACACATGCGGAGAACTTACAAAAAAGGATGTTGGAAAGAAAGTAGTGCTTGATGGCTGGACCCAGAGTAGAAGAGACCATGGCGGATTAATATTCATTGATCTTAGGGACAGGCATGGCTTGACACAGATAGTTTTTGATCCCTCACATAATAAAGAAACCCATAAAATGGCCGAGCACATTGGCCGCGAATTTGTTCTTGAAATAAATGGGAAGATAAGGGACAGAAAAAGCGGAATGATAAATCCAAACATGAAGACAGGAGAGATTGAGGTTTTGGTTGACGAGCTTAATATTCTTAACAAAGCAAAAACCCCTCCAATTGAGATTGATGACAAGATTGAATCTGGAGAGGAAACAAGATTAAAATACAGGTATCTTGACTTGAGAAGGCCAATAATGCAGAAAAGGCTTGCACTAAGGCATAAGATTATAACAACTGTAAGGGATTATTTCAATAAGCATGATTTTCTTGAGATAACAACGCCAATGCTTGTCAAGTCAACACCAGAGGGAGCCCGTGATTATATTGTTCCATCAAGAGTAAATCCTGGAAAATTTTATGCATTGCCGCAAAGCCCACAATTGTATAAGCAGATATTAATGATTGCAGGATTTGACCGTTACTATCAGACAGCTATCTGCCTAAGAGATGAGGATTTAAGAACTGACAGGCAGCCAGAGCACATGCAGTTTGATTTTGAGATGAGCTTTGTAACAAGCGATGATATAAGAGAGTTTACAGAAGGGCTTTACAAGCATCTCTTCAAAGAGATTTTAAACATTAAACTGGACAAATTTCCTGTATTTACATACAAAGAGGCTATTGAAAGGTTTGGAATAGATAAACCGGATATAAGATTTGGTCTTGAGCTGATTGATGTTACTGATATTGCAAAGAAATCAGATTTCTCAGTTTTCAAAAATGCTGAAACTGTGAAATGCATAAACCCTGAAAAAGACCTTAGCAGAAAAGAGCTTGACAACTATATTGATTTCTGCCAGAAAAATGGGGCAAATGGAATGGCCTGGATGCGGGTTTCAGACAAGGGCTTGGAAAGCAGTATTGTTAAATACTTTAATAATGATATTCAGAAAGAACTTTTAAAGAAAACAAATGCAAAACCAAGCAGTGTTTTGATGTTCATTGCAGAAAAGTCAAAAAAGGTCGCAGGAATCTTGAACTTGTTAAGGCTAAAGCTAAGAGATGACTTGAAGCTTGTCAAGGAAAATGATTTTAAGATGTGCTGGGTCAAGGATTTTCCGCTTTTTTCATGGAATGAAGATAAGGAAAGATGGGATCCCGAACACCACATGTTTACAATGCCAAAGCAGGAGTTTATCAAGGATTTTGAGAAAAGGCCTGGCGAGGTCATAGGTGATCTCTGGGATGTAGTTCTTAATGGCACTGAACTCGGCTCAGGCTCAATAAGAGTCACTTCACCTGAGCTTCAGGAAAGGATAATGAAGTTTATTGGAATGACAAAACAGGAAGCAAAAGAGAAATTTGGGTTTTTGCTTGAAGCATATGAGTATGGCGGCCCAGTGCATGGAGGAATGGGCCTTGGTTTGGACAGGACAGTTGCTTTAATGGCCGGATTAAGCGATATAAGAGAGATAATAGCTTTCCCCAAGAACAAGGCGGCCCAGTGCCCAATGGATGGCTCACCATCCGATGTTGATGAAACACAATTAAAAGAATTGCATATAAAGTCAACATTCCTTAAGAAAAAGTAATTATTTTTCTTTTTTATTAAATCTTTCTTCGAATTCTTTTTTGAATTTTTCAAACTGGCCTTCTTTTATCGCTGCTCTGGCCTTTTTCATTAATTCCTGCATAAAATGAAGATTATGGTGTTGCATATATCTCTTTACTTCTGGGTCATTTATTTTTGTTAAATGATTAAGATAGCTTTTTGTTAAGTTCTGGCAGATTTTGCAGTTGCAGTTTTTGTCAATTGGATTTAAGTCAAATTTGTACTTTCCTTTTTTTATTGAGATTTTTCCATTTGAGGTAAACAATGTATTGTGTCTTGCATTTTGTGTTGGAAAAACAGAATCAAAGCAATCTATACCTTTGCTTATGCAGTCCAATAAATGGTCAGGGCTTCCAACGCCCATCAGATAATGTATTTTTTCCTTTGAAATATAAGGCATTGAATAGTCTATTGCCTTGAACATTTCTTTCATTGGCTCACCTATTGCCAGTCCGCCGATTGCAATTCCATCAAGATCTAAATCACTGACAAACTTAGCACTTTCTTCTCTTAAATCCTTGAAAAAGCCGCCCTGCACAATTCCAAATAATAATTGTTTTTTATTGGTGTGGTATTTTTTGCATTCCTCTGCCCATTTTTTTGTGTTTTTCAGGGAATTTACAAACTGCTCATAAGAAGCTCCATAAGGCGAAACATCATCAAGAACCATTGCAACATCTGAGTTAATGGTCTGCTCAATATGCATTATTTTCTCTGGTGTTACAAGCTGTGTTGAATTGTCAAAAGGATTCGTGAAATTAATTCCTTTTTTTGTTGAATTCTGCAAAAAGCTCTCCCTAAGCATCTGGAATCCGCCGCAGTCAGTAAAAATTGTCTTGTCAAAGTTCATGAACTTATGGATTCCGCCTGCTTTGTGGATTACATCAATTCCAGGCCTTAAAGATAAAATAAAAGCATTGCATATTATTGCATTGGCATTAACTTCTTTATAATCAAAAGCCCCAATATATTTTCCAATTGCCCTGGTTGCAACAGGCATGAAAAAAGGTGTTTCTACTTTTCCATGGGCTGTTTTTAATAGGCCGGCCCTTGCTATGCTCTTTTCATCTTCATATTGTATCTTAAACATAAAAAAGAAGAATAACAAAGTTTATTAAATAGTTTTCCAAAAGTCAACTAGAAAATAAGCAAAAGAATAAATTTTTTCCTATAGGGGCACATTGAATTGGACTAACTTATATAACTCATTGTGAAGTAATCCGAACAGAACGAAGTGAAATAGTATCTTAGGATTACGGAAAGTTCACCTCCATTTTTTATTTGCTATTAGAATAATAAATCTACAATTTAATGTATAGGGTGGATTAGCTGCTTCGAAATCTTCTACAACTTCTGATTCACGCATTTCTATTTGATATTTTCTGAAAAAATTTTTTAGAATTATTTTTGCATCTTCTAAAGTATAAAGTGGTTCTTTGCCAAATGTAACCAATTTTCCATTTGGAGATGTCCTTTTAATATCTGTTGCAAAATCAATTATTATTTTCCCATTTGACTTAAGAATTCTATCAATTTCAGAAATTATCTTTCGCAAGACTTCTTTTGGAAAAAGATGCAAAGTACCCGTACAAAAAATACCATCAAAAGAATTATTTTCAAATGGGAACTTCTTAGTAATATCAAATGCTTTTATACTTGATTTTGATTTATACTCCTCAGAAGTGTTATGCCATAATTTACTAAGGGCACTTTCATCGATATCTCCCGCAACAACAAAATCAGCTTTTTCCAATAAGTTCAGATTATAACGACCATCACCTGCAGCAAGATTAAGCCATTTACCATGAATTTCAATTTTTTTCAGAAGTCGTTCAGTATCTTTATCACCAAAACCCCAAATAGAAGTTTTACCAGTTGTAAAATAATCAATTCCCTCTGTGAATATATATTTTTCTTCTTCTGGTTTGGTTGGTTTTGTTATTTTATCCATAATCTCCTAAATTTGTTTACATTTTTATAAATTCTTCGGAAAGGCAACCCCTAATAGCAATTTCACTTAACTATTATTATACCTGCTTTTTATAAAGATTATTATTTTCCAAATTTTACAAAATTTTATAAAGAATGAATTTTATACTAGACTGGGTGCATATTTATGGAGTTCATATCAATAAAACAGGCAATGGAAAAAGGCACAGGCCAAGTAAGCATAAGAGGATGGTGCTACAGAGTGAGAAATAGCAATAAGATGGCCTTTATAGTATTAAGAGATTCAACAGACATAATACAATGTGTTGTTGAAAAATCAAAAATAAGCGAGGACATCTGGAATCAGGCCTTAAAAGCCACAATGGAATGCTCTCTTGAGATAATAGGGGAGATAAAAAAAGATGAACGTGCCCCAACAGGCTATGAAGTATCTGTTTCTTCACTAAATATAGTTGGGGAAAGCGACACATTCCCAATAACAAAAGACCAGAGCCCTGAGTTTTTACTTGATCAAAGGCATCTCTGGCTAAGGTCAAGAAAAATGACTGCAATCTTAAAGGTAAGGTCAGCGGTTTTTCAGGCAATAAGAAAATTTTTCAATGATAAGGGCTTTTATGAAGAACATTCTCCTATTTTTTCCCCAACAAGCTGCGAGGGTGGCTCAACACTTTTTGAGGTAAAATATTTTGATGATATTATGTATTTAACGCAATCATGGCAGCTTTATGCAGAAGCAATGATATCTGCTTTGGAAAAAATATACACAATTTCTCCATGCTTTAGGGCTGAACGCTCAAAAACATCTAGGCATCTCTCAGAATTCTGGATGGCTGAAACAGAAGTCGCATGGTTTAAGCTTGATGACATATTGAAGAATGCAGAGGATTTAGTTGCTTTTATTGTGAAATATGTTGTTGAGCATAATGAAGAAGAACTGAAATTTTTAGGCCAGGATATTGAAAAGCTAAAGAAAATAAAAACACCATTCCCAAGGCTTACATACACTCAGGTTTTAGAGGAATTAAAAAAAGATGGCATCGAAATAGAGTGGGGAAAGGATTTAAGAACAGTTGAAGAGGATTTAATATCAAAGAAATATGAAAAGCCAATAATAATAACAAACTATCCTAAAAAGATAATGGCATTTTACAAATCAAGAGATCCTGAAAATCCAGAAACAGCATTGTGCTTTGACATGATAGCTCCAGAGGGATATGGAGAAATAATCGGCGGAAGCGAAAGAGATACTGATATTGAGGAGATGAAAAAGGCCTTAATAGAACAAGGTGAAAAGCCTGAAAAATACGAATGGTATTTTGACACAAGGAAATACGGGAAAGTGCCTCATTCAGGCTATGGCCTTGGAGTTGAAAGAGTAATTGCATGGCTCTGTAAATCAGATAACATAAAAGACACAATACCTTTCCCAAGAACAATGTTAAGAAAGACACCTTAAAGTAACTATTTAATTATGTTTACAGCTTTCTTTTCTTCCCTTTTTTTTGATTCTAAAAAAGCATTTTCTATGCTGCAGTAATAGGTTCCTATAGGTGATTCAGTAAAATCTTCTTTGAACCCTCTCCTGACAAGCAAAGGTAAAATGGAGTTAGATACTTTTTTAACATAGATATCATCACTTTCTTTGAAAGGTGTTTCATTACTTAAGGAATCTTGATGAATAGCTGCTAAAGTCATGGATAATATAAATGAGCCCAAACCTTTTATTCTAATATTTTTAGAATATCTAAATGGATAAAACATTGAAAATTCAAGACAATAACAACCAGTATCATAATCATGCCACTTAATTTTAACATCTGAATTTAGTTTTTTGTTAACCGATAATTCAATTTTATCTTCTAAATAAGCCGGGAATGGAAATGATGATACAAATTTATTTTCTTTATTAATAGTATCTAATCTTGAATCTAGTGTTGCTTTTTCCATAATTTCATATGAGAAAAATGAGCAGTCCTGGTAATTCTTATCCCTTGATACAATTAAATGCAATGACATTGTAGAAATTAAATTAAGAGAACCTTTTTTTATTAGCTTTTAATGCTTCAAATACTGGTGTTGTTCCGTTAACTACAAAATAAAGCGCTGAACCGCCTCCTGTTGAGAATGGCTCATACTTTAGTTCAGCAGCACTGTCTCCTCCAAGCACAATCCCTTTTATTTTATCTTTGTTGTTTTTCATTATATCTAAAATTGGATCTGTTGAAGATTTGAATCCTTCAGTATATATACTTGGAGTTCCTGCTATTATTATTCTTCCCCCTTCATTTGCTAACTTGCCTAATGATGACTTCATTGCATCACTTAGTTCGAAGTCAACAGTTGGATAGCCAGCAGGGAAATGAGAATTATCTGAGATATTCCTTGTTTCTGAGTTCCATCCCTTATCTTCATCATTATATGCAATGATTACTGTCTCTGGCAGGTATATTTCAGCCCTTCTTTCAGAATTTTCTTTGGGATGCAATATTTTACTCTTTTTATCAAAATCATATTCTTTTAATATTTTTTCAACATTTCCTTCAAAACTCTTTCCTCCATCACTTATAATAGAATCTCCAATTTCATATCCAAGAACCTTTAATATTGTGTTCATTACTATCCCGCCAGGAATTACAGCATCATATATTTTACTGAATCCCTCTAGTCCAGTAATAATTTTTTCTTTTTTAATTCCTCCAAGAACAGCAACAGAATATTTTTTTTCATCTTTTCCAGCCCAGGGAGACAATAACATCATTTCTCTTAATTGGCTTCTAGTTGCATATCCTGGCAAATATTCTAAAATTCCAACATTAGAAGCATGTTCTCTGTGTGCCTTACCAAATCCACCAACAGCAACAAAATCACTAAGTTCTGCAAACTGTTCTGCAAGCTTAGGATTGTTTTTTTCTTCTCCTTCATGAAACCTTGTGTTGCCCATTATAGCAACCTGGCCAGGTTTTAATTCTTTAACAAAATTTACTGCATTTTCTGTATTATTTTCTGGAAAATACTTAACATTAGTACCTAATTTTTCAGATAAGCAAGGGACAATAAAATCCAAATCTTCATTATCCTTGTCCTTAAATCTTCCTTTATGGGCAAGAATAGCAGTTTTAGCACCTTGATTCATAAGTTGTTTAAGATCATCAATTTCAACGTCAATCCTGTCAGTACTTTTTAATTTATTTCCTTCATGTTTAATATTAAAGTCTGCAATATAAACCCACTTCTTTCCTTCTTCTATATTTATTTTTTCTAATTGACACACATCATCAAAATTTATACCCATATTTCTCACCCTCGTTTAATTAAAATATTACAAAAATAATATGTAGAGGTATATAAATTTTACTATTTAAAAGTACTATCAGCTTAAGTGGGCAAATCATTTTGACTTATAGTAAAATCTTACCAACACATTTAAGCTGATTTGATCAGATAATAGCAATATTTAAATAATAACAAACTAAATTAACACAATAGGGTGATTATATGAAAAAAGTACTATTATTTATTTTGATAATTGGTTTGTTTTTGATTTCTGGATGTGCTGAGAAAGTTGAAGATAAAGAAATAATTGATGATTCTGCTGATGTTATTGAAGAAGCTCCTGAGGTAATTGAACAAGAACCAATTGAACCAGAAGAGCCAGTTGAAGAAGAGGTTGAAGAAATCGAGCCACAGGAAGCAGTTGAATTAAAAGAAAATATTGCTGATAGAAAAAACAAGTTTGCAATAACTGAGTCTAGTTTTGAGATTGAAAGAAAGGGAGAGAAAACTCTTTATTTTGGAATAATGAACCAAAAAGATAAAACATCTGACTTTATAGTAGAGTTTTCCTGTAATGAGGCAATGGATTCAAGGGCAAAGCCAGCTACAGATATTATTTTTGAATACACAGACACAATAGAAGGCCTTGAAAAAGACCAGATTGAGGTTTTATCTCTTGTTGTAAAAGCAACTGAGGATGCAAAGCCAACAGAGTACAAGTGCAAAGCATTGATTGGCCCTGAAAGCTACGCAACAAAGGCCTTTGTGATAACAGTTATAAATCCGTAAGTTATTGACAAAATTTAGCTATTGTTCATCTTTATGATATAAGTCTAAGAAAATTATTTTATTCTCTTCTTTTATATATAAATAAGATAACCTGAAAGGAGGTATGTAAACCTCTCTTGTACCTTTTCGGGTATATTTCATGGGCTTGCCTGTTTCAGGATTGTTTTTAATTTTTAAAAATTGTTTTATTATTTTTTCTTTTAAGGATTTGTCTTTGATTCTGGAAAAGGTTTTCTTAAAAAAAGCATGAAAAGAAACATTTACCATTTTTTTGCGTCTTTCAAGAAATCATCAAAATCCATTTCAATGAATTCCCCTTTTTCATATCTTTTAAGGGCTTCCTCTGTTCTCTTTGCAAAAATCAAATCTTCCTCTAAATTTTTACTGAGCTTACTAACCTTTTTCATAATGAACTGGTCATCATTCTGTATAATAATCAATTTCTCGCCATAATTAATACCATTCCTCATTTCAGAAGGTATCACAACCTGCCCCTTTGAGCTCATTTTTGTTATAGCAATATTCATAATAAATCACCGAGTAAGATTAATCTTACATCATATATAAATCTTTCGGTTTTTTAAGCCTCTGTTGGATAATATCACATATAACCTTAAGCTAGTTTAACTATTCCATAAATCCGTAAGTTATATAAACATTTTATAATCATTATAGTATATGACTGAAATAAAGTGCGGCCTCGAGATACATGGCTATATCAATGTAGAGAATAAAACTAAATTATTCTGTAACTGCGCTATTGAGGAAAATGCAAAGCCAAACACAAACATCTGCCCAATATGCACAGCAATGCCTGGCTCAAAGCCGATGCTTCCAAACAAGGAAGCAGTTGACAAGATAATTGCAATAGCTTTAATGCTTGGATGCAAAATAAACAAAAGAATGCTTTTCCAGAGAAAGCATTATTCATGGCCAGACCTTCCTGCTGGATTCCAGAAAACAATCTCTGGCTCGTATTCTAATCCTGTCGGCGTAAATGGAAAATTTCTCGGTATAAGAATATCTGATGTCCATCTTGAGGAAGACCCTGCAAGATGGGATCCTTTAACAGGGAATGTTGACTATAACCGCTCAGGTTTTCCATTGGTTGAAATTGTAACAGAGCCGGACTTTAAATCAACAACTGAATTAAGAGACTGGTTAAAGGCATTGCTCACAACATTAAATTACATAAAAGCAATTGACAAAAACTCAGGGGTAAAAGCAGACACAAATGTTTCTATTGGCCCAAAATTCAACAGGGTTGAGGTAAAAAATGTTAATTCATTCAGTAACATTGTAAAGGCAGCAGAGTATGAGGTTTTAAGGCAGGAAGAAGAGATAAAGGAAGGAAAAGAAATAAAGCAGCAAACCCGCGCATTTGATGAAAAGCATTGCAAAACAGTTTTCATGCGCTCAAAAGAAAAGGCAGCTGACTATATGTTTATACCAGAGCCAGACTTGCCTGTAATAAATATTGATGATAATTATATTGAAAAGATAAGAAAAACACTGCCTGAAAGCCCGGACAAAAAAATAGAAAGATTAGCAAAGCAGTATAAAATAAAAAAAGAGGATTCATTTGTTATTTGCTCTGATATTTTGCTTTCTGAGCTGTTTGAGAAAACAGCCAGGAAAATAAATCCATTGCTTGCAGCAAGATGGCTGAGGTTTGAATTATTAAGAGTCTTGAATTACAATAAAAAAGAGCTTTCTGAAACAAAAATAAATGAAAAGCATATTATTGATTTGTTAAGCTTAATTGAAACTAAAAAAATAACAGAAACAACTGCACAGAAAATCCTTGAAAAACTTGCTGGAAAACTGTTTGATGTAAATAGCTATGTAAAAGAGCATAAACTAGGGGTTATTTCAGGTGTTGAAGAGCTTGAAAAAATATGCAAGGATGTTATAAAAAAGAATAATAAAGTTGTTTCTGACTACAAAAAAGGAAGAAAAGAAGCATTAAACTTTCTTGTAGGCCAGGTAATGAAAGCTACCAAAGGAAAGGCCTCGCCAAAGGAATTAAAGGAGGTATTCACAAAGCTGATTAATTAAGATGGAAACTTATCAAGAGCCTTTTTTGCATGAAAAAAATGCAAGTGTAACAAATATTGAAGAAAAAGAAGGATTTCTTTTAGTTGAATTAGACGATACTGTATTTTATCCTGCTGGTGGAGGGCAGCCCTGCGACACAGGCACTATAAAAAACAATTATTTTGAGGGGAAGGTTGTTGATGTCTCTAAAAAAGATGGCAGGATAATCCATAAGGTTAAGATTGTTGATGGAATCTTAAAAATAAATGATAATGTTACATGCAGGCATAGCGTTAAGAAAAGGCTCAGCCTTGTAAGAATGCATTCCGGAGAGCATGTTTTTATGGGAGCTTTGCTGAAAACAATAAAAGATATTAAAGTTAACAAAGTAAGATTAGATGAAGATGAATCCTCGCTTTTTGTAATCTGTGAAAATTTAACATGGGAGAAAATCTTTGAGGCAGAAAAGCTTGCAAACAAAATCATAGAAGAAAACAGAGACATAATTGTGAAAGATGTAACAAAAAAAGAGGCAGCAAAAATACCAGGATTAAGGATAAAGCTTGATCGCATAAAAGATGAGAAAATAAGGATTGTTGAAGTAAAGGATTGTGACATTGCAGCATGCGCTGGAACCCATGCTTTAAAGACAGGTTTTATTGGAAATTTCCTTGTAACAAGATTCAACCTTGTTAGGGGGGCTTATGAAATAAGATTTAAGACAAATATTTCTGATGATTTGTTTGAGCTTGCAAGGATTGCAAGAAAAACTGCCTCAATAATAAAAAAAGATGTTAAGGAAGTTCCTGAGTTTATTGAAAATTTAATGCAGGAAAATGAAAAGAAAACCACTAAGCTAAGGGAGTTAAGCGCAAGCCTTGTAAAAGAATTCAAAGAAGAAAAAATTAGCAAAATTAATTTTGTTTACAATACCTTTGATGAGGTTGAAAAAAAGCAGCTGATTGATCAGGCAGCATTATTAAAAAAAGAAAAAACAGTTGTTTGCTTTCTGAACAAGCTTGGAGATAATGCACAGATAATTATTGTTGCTTCAGAAGATTCTGGATTTAAGGCAAATGAGCTGCTGAAAGATGTTATGGAAAAGTTTAATGGAAAAGGTGGCGGAAGGGAAAACTTTGCAATGGGTTCAATAAAGGTGGATTTTTCTGAAAAGGCAATTGAAACTGTTAGGGATTTAATCAGAAACTAAAAAGTAAGCTCTTTGAATCTATTGCTTTTCTTGTATATTATAAAGCCTGCAAAAGCTATTATGAAAACAGCTATCCACTGTGAGCCTGTAAGAGAGAAAAAGATATACTTTCCATTAACATCCCTGAAAAACTCAACAACAAAGCGGAAAATTGAGTATAAAACAAGATAAGACAAAACCATGAAGCCATTGAAGTTTTTCTTTTTGTTAAATCTCAAAAGAATTATGAAAATTATAATGGCTGATAATGCATGATAAACAGGTGTTGGGTGCCTTATGGCTTCTCTGTAATAAACAGCCCATGGGATATTCATAACAACAGGTTTTCCATAACAGCATCCATTGAAAAAGCAGCCAATCCTGTTTGCAAGGTTTGCTAATGGCGCGCCCAAAGTAAATAAATCAGCATATTCCCAATAATTGATTTTTTTCAGTTTTGTATAAACAACAGGAAGCAAGAATGCAAAGATGATTCCTCCATAAGCAACAAAGCCTCCTGAAAGCATTATTTTCCATCTTGAAGTATCTTCCATGAGCCATGACCATCTTGTGATTATGTAAAGCAGCTTTGAGCCAAAGAAAATTCCAAGCATAACTAAAAAGCTAAACCAAATAGCATGCTTAATATTCTTTTTTTTCTTTTTAGCCTGTATAAGGCCAACAATAGGCACGATTAGGCAGGCTATGGCCAGCATGAGATTATAGATAGTTATTTTAAAGAAAAAAAAGTTTAACAATAAATCAGGATAAGCAGCATAAGGCAGTACAGGGATTATAGGAAACATATTTATCTTGGGGAATTAATCATAGGCCATGTATATATAATTTATGATTTGATATTAATACAATTTGAAAATTTTGCTTTGAATCTAAAAATTTGCATATACTAAAATTATACAATAGTTTATAATACATAATTTTTTATATTAGCAGTTAAAATAATAGTTTTTATTGGTGTTTCGAAAAATGTTTAAACCTCTTAAAAATATTATTAATTCTTTAGAAAATTCAAAAGCCCCGCTTATCTATTTTATTCTTACCTTTATATTTATAACAAGTTTAAGAAATTTTATAGAGCTTTTTTCTGATACAGATACAAGCCAAATTTCATTTGCAGAGTTTTTTCATTATGACATTTCTTATATTGCCTTGGCAATGATTATTATTATCCTACTTTATTTTTTCATAAAGAAGGACATTCTTAAGATAACAAAAGTTGTCCTTACATCTTTTTTAATATTATTAATAGTTCCAATCATAGACCTAATTTGGAGTTTTGGCAAGGGCTTGAATATGGCTTACATGCTGCCAGGATACCATTCAAACCTTATGCAAAGATTTTTTACTTTTTTTGGTGATTTCTCTGGCCTTGGAATAACGCCTGGAATAAGGATTGAAATCATTATTGTATTGTTAGGCGTTTTCTTCTATATATATATAAACAGTTCAAGGATAATTAAAAGCTTATTAGGTGTATTGTTTGCTTATTCTATTTACTTCTTTTACCTTGCAGCCCCCTTCCTTGTAAAGGGATTGCTTGAAATTTTTGGGTTAACATACAAATACTCAGATAGTTTAATGACTAACTTTTTTCTTTTGGTAATTCTTTTTGCAGGAATATTTATTGCATATATTTCAAATAAAGAATATTTTAGGCTTATAATAAAAGATATTAGACCATTCAGATTGTTGCATTTTGAACTCATGTTTCTCATTGGTTTTATAATAGGATTTAATAAGTTTGGTACTTTTGTCTTTGATAGTAATAATATTTTTAGTTTTATTTTTATAGCAGCAGGAATAGCATTTGCCTGGCTTTATTCTGTAATTACAAATAACATTATTGATTATGATATTGATAAGGTATCTAACAATAATCGCCCTTTAATAGAATCAAAAATAAACAAGATAGCATACTATAAATTATCATGGATAATTCTGTTTTTTGCATTATTTTATTCTCTGATGGTCAGTTTTAAGGCTTTTTTTATGATCTTGCTTTTCGTAGGAAATTATTTCCTGTATTCAATGCCTCCATTGAGGTTAAAGAGGATTCCTTTGTTTTCAAAGATGATTATTGCTTTTAATTCACTGATTTTGGTTATGTTTGGATTCATCATCAGCACAGGAAAATTAGAAGGCTTTCCAATTATTTTAATTGCATTTTTCCTGATTGGTTTTGCACTGGCAATTAATTTTATAGATATAAAAGATTATAAAGGGGATAAGAAAGTAGGCATAAAGACATTGCCTGTAATTTTAGGACTGAAAAAATCTAAATTCATTATTGGTTTATTTTTTCTTTTAGCTTATCTTGCAGCTTATTTCTTGATAAACAACTTATATTTGATTCCTGTTCTTTTCATTTTTGGAATAACAGAATTCCTTTTGATAAACAGAAAGAATTATAATGAAAAACCTGTGTTTTTTGTTTATCTGTTAAGTTTATTTTTGGTTATTCTTTACTTAACAATATTTTAAATTATAATATAAAATGTCAAAAAACAAATCCAATTTTCAAGGAGTTTTTATAGGATATATTGAATTATTCAAATACTTGTTTTCATATCCTAAAATAACTCATCTTCTTAATGTTCCTTTAAGTACAAATATGATAATTGTAATTCTTGGTTCAATGGGTGTGCTTAGAAATGTAATGGAATATTATATAGCCGGGAAATGGGCGCGGGGATGGTTTCTTCTTACACCAGATGTATTTTTGACTATGTTTATTTTTCCAATTTTTTTATGTTTTTTTGCTACAACATTACTGTACTTTTTTTCCAACAGGTTGAATTTAAATGTAAAAATAAAAGAGATTTTATCTGTTTTATTTTTTCTCCAGGTTGTGCATCTTATGATACCTTTTTTTGATGGATTGGCACCAATATGCCATAATCTGCTTTATGTTGATTTTAGATGCTTGCCAATTATATTCAATATCCCTGAATTATTATATATCAAGCTGATTTTTTCACCATTGGCATTAACACCATTTATCTTATTTGTTACTACTTATTCAAGTTTAGGAATTGCCATTGCATGGATTTTTGTAGGTTTCATTTTAATTAAATTATACTTGAAACATTTTAAATTTCCAGTGATAAAGTCTGTTCTTGCATTATCAATTACATTTTACATTGTCTACCTTTGTGTATATGTATTGTACCATTTTTTCATAAATGAAGTTATATTAGGTTCCAATTATATGTATGGATTGTTTTTTGTGTTTATGTCTATCCCATCTGTTATGTATGTAAAAATGCTTTTAAAAGAGAAAATAACTAAAAAAGGTGATTAAAATTATGAAAAGAATAATAAAGTGTTTTAGTGACTCTCTTCATTGTTTAATCTCAAATAAAAAATTAAATAAGATTATAAATAATAAGATTGACCTAAAATTTATTATCTTAATTCTTTTGTCTTTTGGGTTGGTTAGGGTGGTTCTTGAATACATCTGGCTTGGAATCATAGGTGAAACTTATGATTTTGCTTATCATCCAATTACTACTTCTTTAGGAATTATTTGGTATATTTATTTTTTATTTGCACTTGTGCCCTTATTTTTAGGATTTTGGTTTAAGATGCTATATAGAATAAATTCCTCTAGAAAAGAGTTGAAAAAAATTTATGTTGCATCCATGTATATATGGGTTGTTTACCCTTTAGTTGGGTTATTGAATATTATTTTTAGAAGCCCTGTTCAAGTGATTGACTCAAAAATTTTTTCATTCATACCATTTCATATTCTAAATTCATATTTTCCTTTGGGGATGGTTGTTGTAACTCTTATTTTATACTACAAATTCAGTTATATTGCGAAAAAGGTTTATAATCTCTCATTTTTTAAATCTTTTTTAGCTGTTTTTTTGAGTTTTTGCTTGATTTACTTATTGGCATATCATTGGTTATTGCAGGTATATAGGTTTTTTCTTGTAAAACCATATGGAGAAATTATCCTGCTTTTCATATCTATATCTTTTCTTATATATTTTTTTATGATTTATCTGCCAAAAATTTTTCATTTAGGGGATGCTAATAGTTAATTATATAAACAAAAAAATAAAATTAAAAAAGAATGTATAACTTTTCAAAATTTAAGGATTTGATGAAAGGCTATTATGAACTGTTTAGTTATCTTTTCTCTTCAAAAACAAAACATTTTTTGAATCTTGAGCTTAATCTTTGTCCAGTGCTTATATTGCTTGGACTGATAGGAGTTCTGAGAAACATATTAGAGGTTTATATTGGCGGGGAGTGGGCAAATGAATGGTTTGCCTTAACTCCTGACATATTCTTGACGATGTTTTTTTACCCAATATTCCTATGTTTCTTTTCTGCAACATTACTACATTTCTTTTCAAATAAATTTGGACTTAAGGTTAAAATGAAGCACGTATTTTCCGTTTTGTTTTTTCTTCAAATAACTCATCTTTTTATTCCTTTTTTTGATGGTCTTGCAGAGGTTTTTTCAATACCCTACAATGTGATCTTGCCTTCTGCAACATATTCTAAGATAATATTCACTCCTCTTGCTTTATCCCCTTTGATTATGTTCTTTACAAAACCAACATCCTTAGGAATTGATATTGTCTGGATTTTTATTACATTTATATGGTTAAAGTTATATTGGAACAAGTTTAAATTTCCAAAAATAAAATCTCTTGTAGTTTTAGCAATTAGTTTTTATGTTCTTTATATGTCAATTTATCCTACTTATTATTTCTTTCTTAATGAGCTGGTTATTGGCTCTAATTACATGTATGGATTGTTTTTCATGTTTATGTCAATACCTTCCATAATATATGTTAGGACTTTTCTGAAAGATAATTCTAATATTAAGTCAGATAAAGTGTTAGTATGCCCGATATTTAAAAAGTAACTAATTTGGCATCTTTTAATTACTTAGGTATAACCAAGGTATAGAAAAATTTATATACTTTTTTATGATTTAGTGAAATAATATGAATTTGCATATAAAATTAACATCATTCTTTTTAATAACACTCCTTCTTGTTAGTTTTGCATATGCAGATTACATAACAATAGAAACAAATGTAGAAAGTCAGGTAGAAGGGAGTATTCTAAACAATGAAGTAAAGATAACAAATCTTGGCGATGAATATGCTTTTAATGTAAGAGCATCTTTAATATTAGGTGGAAACGATTACAAAAGTATTACTAAAGAAACATTGAGTGTTGGAGAATCCTTTAAATTTAACAAATCAACTGAAATTCCTTATTTAATCAAGGGAACATACCCATTAATCACAAAGGTTGATTACCAAGACAGTAATAATTATCCTTTTCAAGCTTTATCTGTTTCCTCATTTAATCTTATTAACATTACTATAAGTAATGTTGAGGTTAGATTAGAAAACACAAAACTTTCTGACAAGGGCACCTTAAATCTTTTGATACTAAATAAAGATAATAAAGAAAAAGATATTATCATCACTCTTTATGCCTCAGAAGAAATAGAAATAGTTAATACCCCTATAATAACTAAACTTAAAAATAATCTCAAACTAAATTTTGATTTGGAAAGAGCAAATGCTTTAAGCGGAAGCAATTATGCTGTTTTTGCAGTTGTAGAATATGATGAGAATAATAAACATTTTACATCAATTGGTTCTGCAAATGTTGAGATTGTTGATTTCATACCTGATGAAAAGAATATAACTTCCAAAATTTTCATAATTTCTTTCATTGCTCTTTTATTGTTCTATATTTTTGTGAAAAAGAAAAGATTATTAAATTAAAGATTTATTGCATAATTAAAGATGAAACCAAAAGTATCAGTTATCATTCCAACATTGAATGAAGAAAAAAATCTGTCAATTGTTCTTAGAGAAATTCCAGAGTATGTGCATGAAGTTATAATTGTCGATGGATACTCCAAAGATAAAACTGTTGAGCAGGCAAAAAGATTCAAATGCAAAATTATCTATGATAATAAAGGAAAAGGTTCTGCATTAATTAAAGGAATGAAAGAAGCAAAAGGAGATATAATAATTATGATGGATGCGGATTGTAGTCACAGAATAAATGAATTTCCCTTACTAATTTGGGGAATTGAGTCTGGTTATGATGTTTGTATGGGCTCAAGGTTTATACAAGGGGGAGGAACAGCAGATATGCCTTGGTACAGGAGGATTGGAAATAAATTCTTTGTAATGCTTGTCAACTTGCTCTGGGGAATGAAATACTCAGACTTATGCTATGGTTACAGAAGTTTAAGTAAGGAAGCGGTAAAAAAACTTAACCTTAAGTCAAACTCTTTTGCTATTGAAACAGAAATATCCATTCATGCTGCAAAAAGGAAGCTGAAAGTAGTTGAGGTGCCTAGTTTTGAAAAGTCAAGAAAATACGGCAAAGGAAAATTAAGGACATTTAAGCATGGATGGGAAATATTAAAAACAATCATACATGAGATGTTTACAGGGAGGAAATAATATAATGTATATTTTAGGAATTTGGGATGGGCATGATGCTGGCGCAGCAATCATAAAAGGAAACAAAATTTTAGAGTATGTTAATTAGGTATTTAGGAAGAAAAGGTATACAGAAGCTTTTATATTTGAACTTCACAAACATCTTGTAGAAGTACTTTGTTATCCATTCAAGGTACCAGGAATTCAAGCCAGCATTATAGTTATAATGCTCAAGTTCAATGTTTGCATATTTTACAGCTCACGCTAAACAAGTTGGAAATTTGAGTGCACGCGCCAAAATCTATTGCGCAATCATTTTATAATCAAAATGTTAGAAAAAACTTATGGAGGAAAGGCAACTCCCTATAGACTAACGTCTGTGAGATTATCCTTGCCTAAGGGAAATAAAAAATGATTCTCGCAATTGCATACTTGGCGTCTTGCATGCTTATTGGGCTTGTTATTGAATATTTTGTCGGATTTTCAGAGCATCTGTATTCAAAGATTTCCTTTTCTTTCATAATTGGAACTGTGTTTTGTGGTTCTATTGTTTATCTTGTAAGCCTTTTATTTGGTTTTAATATAATCTGCTGCATAGCATGTCTTTTACTGATACTTATGATCCTGACATTTCTCTTCTCAAGAAATGGAAAGGCGGTTATTAGCTCAATAAAGAAAAGCTCAAAAACCCTATCTATATTTGCAGTAGTCTTGCTTTTGTTTTTCTTGCCTTTCTTCATTTTCGGAATTTGCAAGTCAGAAACAGGTGAAATCTCCTTCACAGGAAACTACTATGACTACTCCTACCATTCTGCAATTACCAATTCTTTTGCAGAACAGGAAAAAGTGATTATAGACAATCCACAATCGGCATTCGATCCACTGCGCTACCATTACATAGTAAATTTCTACTCAGCGATACTTGTGAAACTTGGAATGTTTTCCTTATTTGCGATAAGCCTCATGCAGGTACTGACTGCATTAAGCGCAATCTTCATCTTAGAAAACTTTTTTAAAACTCTTTTCAAAAATAAGGGCGCAACAATAATTTCCTCATGCTTCCTGCTTTTTATTAATATAGGAATATTCAGCCTTGCTTTTGCTGTGTTGGGCTTAAGATACGGCGCAACAAAAATTATGGAAGTTCAAGATTTACTAAATCCCTTTATTTTAAAGGAAATTGCCATTTATCCATATTTCAATTTTCTTGACCCTGTGATAAACCTTTTCAATCCGCAACGCCCCTTTCTTTTAGCTCTTCCTCTATTTTGCATAATAATCACGATGCTTTTAAAGTCAGACTTTTCAAACGAGCCGGAAAGAATTTCTGCACGGAGTTTTTTCAAATCAAAATATTTTATAATCTTCCTGATAAGCCTCTTCCCACTCATACACATACATACCTTTCTTGCTTCTGTATCCATCTTGTTTTTTTTCATAATTCAGAATATAAAAAAAATCATGAAAAAAACATTTGCACAGATAAAATCTAACCACATTGTGCTTCTTTTCTTACTCTTTTCAATAATTCTCATAATTGTGCAGATATCTTACTTTCTTTCATCTCCAAGACCACCTGATTACTCCGGATTTGACGTTTCCTCACATAGTGGATTGGAAGAGAACGAAATTACAAAGTCAGCGTTCCTTAACAGAATGATTTTCTGGGCAAGGGTAGCTGGACCCTCTCTGCTGATTGGGCTTTTCTGTTCTTGTGTTTTTATATTTGATTTTTTTATCAAAAAGAGGAACAAAACCAGGAGAACATCACCCGAACAGGTTTTTGCATGCGATTTTGACAATGCCAAGAGGATTATGTTTTCAATGCTTGCTTCCGGAACCCTATTTTTTCTGCTTATCAACTTTTACCGTATGACTCCAAACTGGGGCGACAGTAACAAGCTCTATTTCTTTCTGAATTTTGCTTTTGCGCTAACATTGGGCTACATATACTCAAAAAATGCATTTTCTAAGAGCAGGAATAGGATTTTAAGAATAGCGTTGCTCTGGTTCATTGTGCTGCTATTCTGCTCGCCATTTTTAATTGAATTTTATCTCAACTTCGGAGGACCTTTCAAAGAATCAATACTTCAGCCAAAGACATTTTCGGCCAAAATAGGAGCTCTTAGATTTTGTAGAGGTTATCATTTTAGAACACTTGTTAATGAAGGAGAGCCTGAAATCGTAGAATGGATAAAGAGGAACACTATTCCACAATCAATATTTCTCACTTCAGATGATATTGTTCATTTCCTTGCAGCTGAGACAGGAAGAAGGGTTATCATGGGTTCCTATGTGCACGAAAACGGATATTTTAGCCAGGAAAAGGCTAGGGACATTGAAGCAGTGTATTCTAATGGAGATATTGAGCTGATAAGAAAATACAAGATTGATTATGTTTTCATAGGCCCCCTTGAAAGAAGAAGGTTCTCAGTAAATGATAGTGCTTTTGAAAGATATCCCATAGCATATTTAGCAGATGAGAAAAAGGGACAATACAAAATATATGATGTGAGACAGAAATAATTCCTGAGTATTAATCTAAAATTTGGTTCTTTTCTACTCAGAAGTTTCCTGAATGGCTTAATGGGAAAATAAAAGAGTATAAAAACTGGTTTAACAGAAAAAGATTTCATAAAGGTATTAATATAATTCCTTATGAGATGTATACTTAATAACTTTACTTAATAATTTGCAAAGATTTAAAAATGTGCTTGAAAAATCTTTCCTTAGAAAATAAGAAGTAAATCTTATTTTAATAACTTTTGAAATCATAAAAACATCCGGGTATGATTTGTAATGAAATTAAGCATAACCATTCCAGTGTATAATGAAGATGAGATAATAGAAGCCTGCGTAAAGAAATTAAACCTTTTTCTCAAGAAGAAAAAATATGATTATGAAATAATAATTGCAGACAATGCTTCAACTGACAAAACTCCTGAAATATCAAAGAGGATATGCAGAAAATACAAAAAAGTTAAGTATTTTAGATTAGAGCAGAAAGGTAAGGGAAGAGCTCTTAAAAAAGCATGGAACTCCAGCAATGCTGATATTTTGTGCTATACGGATGCTGACCTTGCCACAAGACTAGAAGCACTGCCAAAGCTGGTTAATGCCATAAGAAACGGTTATGACATAGCAATAGGATCCAGGCTGGTGAAAGGGGCTATTGTAAAAAGGTCTTTCAGCAGAGAGATTCTTTCCAAGGGGTACAACTTCATGCTCAGAAAAATTCTCAGAATACATTTCAAGGATTCTCAGTGTGGTTTTAAGGCAATAAACAGAAAAATTCTAAGAAAAATACTTCCAAAAGCTGAAGATAATGAATGGTTCTTTGATACAGAAATCCTATTCCTTGCAGAAAAAGCCGGCTTTAAGATAAAAGAGATTCCTGTAAGATGGATTGAAGAAGGAACAATAAAAAAATCAAAGAAAACAGAAAAGAAAAATAAAAAATCAGTAAGGAAAAGCAAAGTAAAACTGTTGAAAACCATACTTAATTATTTAAACTCAGTAAATAGACTGCGTCAAAGGGAAAAATGAAAAATCTTATTTTATTGAACGAAAGTAATAAAAGGATAACACAGTTTATTATGTTCAATAAACATTTATAACTTAAATTTAATATTCAAATGAGGTATAAGAATGATTTTAGGAATTTGGGATGGGCATGATGCTGGCGCAGCAATCATAAAAGGAAACAAGATATTAGTAGCAATAAATGAAGAAAGGATAACAAGGAGAAAGCTTTATGTAGGCTTTCCAGTTAATTCTATAAAGGCATGCCTTGATTATTTAAAGATAAAACCTTCCGATATTCAAGCAGTAGCTGTGAGCACTTCTGATTTTGCAAAAACCTTTACTCGTTATTTTCCTTCTTCTAAAGAAAATTATTACAAATTTCGCAGAAGAACGACAGAAAAGCCTGCTTTTGTTCATCTAAGGAGAAATCTGAAGTACAAACTTACTGAAATAAATTCAAGCAGTTTAACAAAATTTCTTACAAAAGAATGGTTCAAAAAACAGTTTAGCAAAATTGGATTTAAAGATATTAACCTTTACCTTGTGGAGCATCATCAGGCGCATGCTGTATCTGCTGCTTTCTGTTCAGGAATGAAAAAAATGCTTACAATAACAATTGATGGAATAGGTGATGGGCTGAGCGGGACTGTAAATATATTTGAAGATGGAAAATTTGAGAGAATTTCAAGTATTTCAGGAAGGGATTCCTTAGGCATTTTTTTCGAGCAGGTTACTAACCTTCTAGGAATGAGAGAACTTGAAGATGAAGGAAAAGTTATGGCTTTAAGTGATTTTGCTTATCCAATAGATGAGAAAAAAAATAAGATGCTTGATTTCTTTAAAATAAGTGGAACGAACATTAAAGCAAAGTATTCTGTTTCAAAACAATGCTCTTTATTGAGCAGGATGCTCTGGAATACCCAAAGGGAGCAGTTTGCATACATGGCACAGTATACTATAGAGAAAAAAATGCTTGAATTATTCAAGAATTCAATTAATGCAACAGGAATAAAAAATGTGTGCTGGTCAGGAGGGGTTGCATCAAACATAAAGGCAAATATGAAGATAAGGCTTAAATCAGGGCTAAAAAACTGGTTTGTTTTCCCCCATATGGGTGATGGCGGTCTTGCCTTGGGAGCTGCCATGCAGATAAATTTTGAATTGAACAATATTAGCAGTTATGACTTTGATAATATCTATTTTGGAACAGATTACAAGGATGATTATATTGAAAAAGAATTGAAAAAATATAAAATGCCTTACTCAATTCAGGATAATATATCAAAAGAGGCTGGAAATCTTATTTCAAGAGGGGAAATAGTGTTATGGTTTCAAGGTAGAATGGAATATGGTCCAAGAGCGCTTGGAAATAGGAGTATAATTACATTAGCATCAGAAAAAGAACTAAAAGATAAGTTGAATATAATGGTTAAAAAACGCGATTGGTTTCAGCCTTTTTGTCCCACTATTCTTAAAGAAGATGCTAAAAAATTTATTGGAGATGCCAATGGATTTGACAAGTTTATGACAATGGCTTATACAACAAGGAAAGAAGCAAGGTCTAAGATTGAGGCTGTTATGAATGTTGATAACTCAATAAGGCCGCAGATTCTTGGGAATGAAAATAAGAAATATAGAAGAGTTATAGAGCAGGTTAAGAGAAACACAGGAGATGGAATCATCTTAAACACATCTTTTAATATTCATGGCTATCCAATCGTAATGACTCCTGAGGATGCAATAAAATCTTTTAAGATTACAAAAGCCAAGTATTTAGCTATAGGAAACTTTTTGGTTAAGCAGGGATAAAAATGGATTTTAAAAGATACCTAAACTTTTTGCCAGCAATATTAATACTTAATTTCTTTTTGATAGTTTACTCAATTGTAAAGATCAGTGAAGAAACACTTTTTTGGTTTTGTGCACTTATTTTGATAATAAACTTTTTACTTATTGTAATTAGTGTTTGCCTTGGATATAAAGATATTGTCTCAGGTTTTAAAAAAATAAAAAAGAGCACTTGGATAATCCTGATTGTTATACTGCTTTTTGGTTTTTGTCTCAGAATGTTTGTAGCTCCCCACTCCCACCATATCTTCTTTGATGAGGATATATACCTTAACATGGCACAAAACATAGTCAATGAAGGCAAAGCATGCCTATGCAATTATGGTGATACGGAAAATTGTTTTAACTGCATATCAAATAAACAGCCTTATGGGCTTTCTGCTTTTTATGCTATATTCTTCTTTTTGTTTGGAGTTTCGGAAACAATTGCTGTCAATGTTTCTATTATTATAGCAACATTCTCAATACTGCTTGTCTTCCTTGTATCATACCTTTTATTCAGGGAGGAAAAACTTTCAATTTACTCTGCTCTTGTCTTTACACTTATTCCAACCCATATTAGATGGAGTGTAACCCAGGCATTGGGACCATTGCTTGTATTTTTTTCACTCTTAACAATATTATTGTTTTTGATTTATCTTGAAAAAAGAAAGGTATTTATTTTATTTGCATTTTTTTGTACCCTTGCGTATACCTGCCAGATAAGGCCAGAATCAATGATTATGGCTATTGTTGCAGCAAGCTTCTTTATTTTTATGGACAATAAAATATTTAAAACTGTAAGGGACTGGAAATTTCTAATTGCACTGGCATTATTTCTTATTTTAATATTGCCTACTGTTGAACATACAGATAATATGAAATATGAGGATTGGGGTGCTTCAGGAAACAAGTTTAGTAAAGATATTATAAAAAGAAACTTAGCAGATAATTCAAAATTCTTTGTTGAAAATACGCGGTTTCCACTAATTTTTACAATCTTTTCAATAATAGGCATTATTTTTGGTCTTTACAAATACCCCAAAAAAATTATTCCATTTATCATTTGGTTTCTGCTTTTCTTTGCAATATTTATCCCATTCTATGCAGGCAGTTTCAATTATGGCAAGGATGTAAGATTCAGTTTGAACCTTTATCCTTCTGTTGCAATTTTCTCTGGCTTGGGCTTTTATTCACTAAATCTAATATTATTGAAAAAATTTAAGCAAAAGAAACAATTTGCTGAATTAAGCATACATATTTTAATTATGCTCTTAATTCTTCTCCCCTTTATCCCATTTATTGGGCTTGTAAGCAATTATGGTGAGAATGGATGGGATGCGAAAGCAGCTCATGATTTTGCTGTTAGCGAAGCCCCAAACATAAAAAATTGTATAGTAATTTCCAAGGTTCCATCAATGTTTTTAGTGGAAGGGGTTCCTTCAATACAGCTGTTCTTGGTATCTGACAAGATGATGAAATTACATAAAGAATATGATTGTGTGATGTTCTATGAGGGATACTGGTGCATTAATTTCCCTGAAGATGACGAAGGCGTCTGCAGTAATTTTAAGAATGATTATAATCTCAAAATATACAAAAGCTCTCAAACAAGAGATAAAACCTACACATTTTATACAGTTGAAAAATGAAAAAAACACTTGCGCTTTTTGGAAAGATATTGAAATCAAATATTTTTAGTAGTATTTATCCTTACAAATTAACTTTTGCTGTGACCTATAAATGCAACTCTAAATGCAAAACATGCAGTATTTGGAAAAAGAAACCAGAAAATGAGCTGTCAATTAGTGAGATTGATGAGATATTTTCTAAATACAATAATTTTTCCTGGGTGGATATTACTGGAGGGGAAATTTTTTTAAGAAAAGATATTATTGAAATTATAAAAATAATAATCCAAAAGTGCAGGAACCTCTATGTGCTTCATTTTCCAACAAATGGTTTGCTGCCTGAAATTATTGTGGAAAAGACAAAACAAATTCTTAAATTAAATCCAAAAAAACTGATTGTTTCAGTATCTTTAGATGGACCAAAAGATGTTAATGACAGAATAAGGGGTGTGCCTGGAAGTTTTGAAAAGGCAGTGCAAACATTCTCAGAGCTTAAGAAAATAAAAAATAGAAGACTTAATGTATTTTTTGGCTTCACTCTTTCAAAATATAATATAGGATATTTTGATAAAATGGTTGAAGAAGTTAAAAAAACATTGCCCTGGATTAAATACAATGATTTTCACATGAACATAATACATAGTTCGGAACATTATTATCATAATAAAGAAGTTGAGTTTCCTGCAAAAAGAGTTATAAGTGAGATTAGGGGGTTTATAAAAAAAAGAAAACTGCCATTAAATCCCATTTCATATATCGAGAAAATATATCTTAAATTAATAAAGAAGTATTTAATAACAAAAAAAACACCCCTTCCCTGTAAGGCATTGTCTGTCTCATGCTTTATTGATCCGCATGGTTTTGTATATCCCTGCTCAATAATGGATGAAAAAGCAGGAAGCCTGAGAAATAATAATTATGATTTAAAAAAAGTACTAGATTCTGAAAAATCAAGAGAGATAATTAAGAAAATAAAAAGAGGCCAATGCCCAATGTGCTGGACACCATGCGAGGCCTATCAAACAATATTAGGAAATCTTACAAAGACTTTTTTTATAAAGACTTAAAGATTTGCTTATCACTAAGATTTAAGATTTGTTTATCAATAAGACTTTCTTATCAATATTCTTATTAACCACTCAGACGTAACAAATAAACCAAAAGATTTATATATCAGTTATAATATAAAAGATATTATACTAATGTTAACATTAAACCATAATTGGAAAGATAAAAATGGATGTAAATCAAAATGATCTTGTAACTAAAATAAATGAACAGATTGATTTCTATAAGGCTCATAATTTAATCCAACCAGTTTTTAGTATGTTAGATAGCGAGGATAGAAAAGCAAGGAAAGAAGAAAACAGAAAGTTAGAGTCAATTCTTAATGCTGTTGATAACTCAAAAACCAATAATCCAAATGATAATCAAGCTAATCTTAGTGAAGGTTATATACCTGAAGAGAAACCAAGCTTGCTTACTAGAATATCCAGCAAGTTCAGTAGTCCCTGGGTTAAATACCCCTTAATTATTACAGGAGGAGGAATACTTCTTTCTCAAGTGGGTTGTGCTGGTGTTGTAACACCAGTTGAAGAATCTTATTATATAAGTGGGGTCCCTTATGTACAACAACCTACAGATAAAACATGGTGTCTTCCTGCCTCAGGCACAATGGTTTTCAATTATTATGATGTAAATGTTACCCTACAGCAGGTGGCTGATAAAGTAATTAATGAGGATACTGGGTTAGGTAGTACAAAGAAACTAAGGGAATATGCTAAGGAGCTAGGATTTAAAGCTGAATTTCGTAATCTTACCCTAGAATGGGTAAAGAAAGTATTGCAACAAGATATTCCAATAATAGTTGCACAAGATATCAGTTTAACTGATCCTATTGGTCATGCTCGTGTAATTATTGGATATGATGATGAAAAACAAGAGTTAATTACTCACGATCCACTTCCTATTCATGGTGAGAATTATACCATATCCTACTCAGAAGCTATAGCCCTTAATACTATTGAACCACCATTTTTCCGTTCAAATATGATTTATCCAAAAGATGTGAATCTTAACTTGCCTTAAATAATCTTTAATTTTATATTTTTTATACTATTTTCTAGGGGTAGTAAAACTTTATATAGTAATTAGTTTTTAAAGATAAATAATGGCTGAAATAGACAATTGGATTAAGGAACAGCTGAAAAAAGGCTATAAAAAAGAGCAGATTCAAGAGGGCTTGAGAAAAGCTGGCTATGGCTTGGATGTTATTGATTCTGTTGATTCCCTTGCAAAGAGAAACAAGCAAACCAAACAACTGGTGATTGGTTTAACTGTGTTTTTAGTTGTCGTTATTATTACATGGTTGGTTATTGGAAATTATGTTGCTAAGAAAGAAGAAGTTGGTGGAATTCAAAAATTTACTCCTTCATCTTATTTTTCTCTAGATCATCCTACAACTTTAGAAGAACGTAATAATTTTGTAAGTGTATGTAATGGGTTTTTAGGATATGAAAAATTAGAGGATAAAGAAGCAATTTTATGCAGTCTTAGACTAAATAAAGAATTCAATGTCTATGTTCCATTCATCTTTTATTCTCCTATTCCTAATTTTGAATCTGATCAATATATTAGCATTGCTGTTAACTTAAATTATTTAATTAAAAAATTGCCTGATATTTCAGAAGATAATTCTTTCAATATTTGCAGCATATCTGAACCACCACTTGAGGATCCTTTATCTGAAGAAATGAATCTTGAGCAAAATCTCATTTTTCCTGAGGGAGAGATTTTTTGCAGTAAAGCTTTTCAGTTAGATAAACCAATCTTTGCATACTTTACTGGCTTTGTTCCAAAAGCAGAGCTTTTTAATGCTAAAATATATATTGTTCCACAAGAAGTTATTTCTGAAATCCTTACTAAAAAATCTTTTTCAGAAGCAGAGAACATAGTTAACAGTTACACACTCTTATGGCAGCTTGAAAGACCAATTTTCTCTCAAGAGCAGAGGTAGAAAAGATGAAAAATAATTTATTAACAAATATACAACAAAAAATAAAATTTATCATATTTATTACCTTAATTTGTTTTATTTTTCTATTATTTTTCCCAGGAAAGGTTTGGGCTTCAGCTGGGGCTATTGGTGGTGGTGGGGGAAGTCATGATTGTGGTCCTAATGAGAAATGTGTAGCCGGACACTCAGTATGGGTAGATGATCCTGTTATTCCTGGTTGGGATTATATTTGCACAAAATGTGGGCCAATTAAGGAATGCTGTTATAAGCATTGCACTTCATCAGGAAGTTGTAGAGAGAGTTGTGGCACTAGTGCCTATATCTGTGGTCATAGTGATGACTGCCAACACGCTTCTGACTGTAGAGATGATGATGAGGTGGGTGGAACAACAACAACAACACCATCAACTTGTTTCCTTGCTGGAACATCCGTTAGTATGTCAGATGGCACTGAAAAGCCAATTGAAGATATCACAGTTGGAGATGTTGTTTTAAGTTATGATGAAAAAAGCAAAACAAATGTGCCTTCAAAAATTGAAAAAATTTCTCATCATCCAAAAGAGCAAACCAATAGTTATCTTATTATTAATAATAAACTA
>Ga0265595_1000590_pt1 | contig 31867 bp, 20 predicted proteins | sample saktaG_15_FD_190148 | JGI IMG/M metagenome (GOLD analysis project Ga0265595, IMG submission 190148) | Saline water microbial communities from Sakinaw Lake, British Columbia, Canada - sak_2013_06_06_50m | ecosystem: Environmental > Aquatic > Non-marine Saline and Alkaline > Saline ...
CCCTAGATGTGGGTTGGTCATGGATAGAGATCTGAATGCTTCAAAGAATATCCTTCGACTGGGATTACAGTCCTTGGTTGGGATACAACCTAGATGCCCCCGAATTCATTCGGGGGAGTAGTCACGTCGTGAACATGCATTTCAGAAGCTATCTCGATGGCTTTTCGGGATCCGCTCCTGACAACGCCCGCTTATGCATGAAGAATAAAAAATCGATATCATGCGATCCTCTTCTTATGCAAGATTGCCGCATATTCTCGCGCGCCATGGCAATAGATTCTGCCAAAAGTGATTTATCCTCCTTTTCCAACTTCCGACCTGATTGAAAAGAGAGGTCTATGCCATGAAGGTAATACTCATGGGCAATCCCAACGTGGGCAAGAGCGTCATCTTCTCCAGGCTCACCGGGGTTGACGTCATCTCCTCCAATTATCCCGGCACAACCGTGGAGTACAGCGAGGGGCGCTTGAAGATCGCAGGAGGCCAGGCCATCCTAATCGATGCCCCGGGGGTATACTCCCTCGATCCCACCTCCAAAGCGGAAGAGGTGACCCGGAGAATCGTGGATGAAGGGGCAGACGTGATCGTCAATGTCGTGGATGCAACCCACCTTGAGAGGAACCTCAACCTGACCCTCCAGCTCCTCGAACGTGGAATTCCCACAGTGGTCGCCTTAAACCTCTGGGACGTCGCAACCAAGCAGGGCATAATAATCGATGTCGATGCCCTCTCCCGAGAGCTTGGAGTCCCCGTGATTCCCACAGTTGCCCATTCGGGCCAGGGAATACTGGACCTCGTAATGGCGATAGAGGCCGCGGAGCAGCCCGAGTACATCGAGTTCACCTCCTCAGACCAGCGCTGGGCAAGGATTGGGGAGATCGCAGCGCTTACGCAGAGGGTGACCCATCGCCATCCCTCCTTGCTTGAGAACCTTGAGGACCTGACGATCAAGCCCCTAACGGGGATTCCCGTTGCAATTTTCGTGCTCTACCTCTCCTTCAGCCTGGTGATAAGGATCGGTGAGTTCATTATTGAGAGGGTGACCGATCCCCTCTTCGCCGCCTACTCGAACTGGGCCTTCGATCTCGTGGGCCGCTACACCTTGGGAATAGCACATGACCTCTTGGTTGGGACCTCCCCTGGGCTGTTGGAGTCCTTCGGGCTCCTCACAACCGGCCTCTACATACCCTTCGGAATTGTGCTGCCCTTCCTGATACCCTTCTATTTGCTCCTCGGCCTTCTCGAGGACCTGGGATATCTTCCCCGCCTGAGCGTCCTCATGGATGCTCTCTTCCATAGGATCGGGCTGCATGGAGCGTCCATCATGCCATGTATACTCGGATTGGGATGCAGCGTTCCCGGGGTGCTTGCTGTCCGCATACTGGATTCCCCCAAACAGAGGTACATCGCAGCGACGCTTATGACGATGGCCATACCCTGCGCATCCCAAAATGCCATGGTCTTCGGAATCCTTGGGCCCTACGGCCTGCGCTATATCGCAATAGTCTACTGTACCCTCTTCCTGGTCTTCATAGCAACCGGCTTCATACTGCATCGGATCATCAAGGAGGAGTCTCCGGAGATATTCATGGAGATCCCACCCTATCGGATACCCGACCGCAAATCGCTCCTCAAGAAGACATTCGTCCGCCTCAGGGCCTTCTTGAACGAGGCAGTCCCCTATATAGGCGTGGGAATGCTTGCGATGAACCTCTTCCACATGACCGGCTTCATGGACTACATGGGAGTCGCGTTGCGGCCGGTCATATCGGGGATGCTCGGCCTTCCAAGCGACGCTGCAGCCACATTGATCATAGGATTCCTGAGAAAGGACGTGGGGATAGCAATGTTCGCTCCTCTGGAGATGACACCGATGCAGCTAGCAATAGCCTCGGTAATGCTTGCCATGTACTTCCCATGCGTTGCAACGTTGATGGTGCTCCTGAAGGAGCTTGGACCCTACAATACCCTCAAATCGATCTTGATAAGGCTGATCGCAGCCCTGCTTGTTGGAACTACCATGAACCTCCTCCTAACATGATCGCGCTCATGACCACATTAGCGTTCATTCGCGTTCATTCGGGGTTGAAATACATGAAGCCCTCTCCTGACCTGAATGCGCTCATGAACCACATTAGCGTTCATTCGCGTTCATTCGGGGTTGAAATACATGAGCCTATCTCCTAACATGATCGCGCTCATGACCACATTAGCGTTCATTCGCGTTCATTCGGGGTTGAAATACATGAGCCTATCTCCTAACATGATCGCGCTCATGACCACATTAGCGTTCATTCGCGTTCATTCGGGGTTGAAATACATGAAGCCCTCTCCTGACCTGAATGCGCGATCTGAGTGAAGCCCTGCCCTTAAAGCACGGCAATTCAATCCCTGATCATCTCCAGCGGAATCGAGAGGTTATGCACCGCGGTTGCAACAAGGGCGCCCTCGATTCCCAGCGACTCAAGCAGGGCCAGGTCGTGAGGATCCTTTACGCCTCCGCCCAAGAGGAGCGGATGACTGCTCAGGCGAGCCATCTTCCGGAGAAAATCGGGGTCGATTCCTTTGGACGTGCCAACCCGATCGAGCTCGAGCAGGATCACCTCCCTAAGCGGGATCTCGTTAAGGCGCCTGATCAGCTCCTCTGGCGGGAGCTTCAGAGCGGGATCGCGGGCGAGAACGCTTCTTCCCAACATATCGACGCTTGCCACAATCGGCATCGATGATGCGGCCCTCTCCATCAGATCGAGCGAGGCGGTCTCCGTCCCGAGTACCGGCACTGCTCCGTCCAGCCGGCGGATCCCGTCCATATCGCTCAGGCCGGCATCGGCCATCGTAGGCCACTTGGACGCGATCTCAACCGTTAGCGAGAGGTTCTCTCCAAGCCCTCTCAGGCTGTTCAGGTCGGCAACATAGACCTCTCGGGGAGCGATCGACTCGAGGATCGCCAAGGGGATGGAACTTGATACCAGCCTGCTGCTGAGATGGATGGGCCTGTACCTCTCCCGCTCGCCCCTCTGGGCATGGACTACCTCACCGTTAAATATATCGAGGACGAAGATGCAGCGCACGTGCATTATTCCTAGGATTTGGTGAATATGAGGTTGTTGGTTAGCCCTATGAACTTGGAAGAGGCCAAAGCGGCTTTGGCTGGCGGAACGGATATACTGGATGTCAAGAACCCTCGTGAGGGCTCGCTCGGGGCCAACTTTCCCTGGGCCATAAGAGAGGTCGTCGAGCTTGCTGGAGGCGCAGTTCCTGTGAGCGCGACAATCGGCGATCTGCAATATAAACCCGGAACGGCAAGCCTCGCCGCGCTAGGGGCGGCCTATGCCGGGGCTGACTATATCAAGGCCGGCCTTCTCGGGATCCACACCCCTAGCCAGGCATCGGAGATGCTGGTAAACATCGTTCGGGCTGTGAAGGACTTCGATTCGAGGAAGAGAGTAGTTGCCGCAGCCTACTCGGATCATGAACGCGTGGACTCCATCGATCCGGCGATCCTCCCAGAGGTCGCCGCCTATGCTGGGGCTGATGTGATCATGGTGGACACGGCGATGAAGGACGGCAGGTCCACATTCGAGTTCATGACTGAGGAGGAGCTGGAGGCCTTTATCAGAGCTGGCAGGGATCAAGGGCTGGATGTTGCAATCGCCGGAAACATCGGATTCCAGCACATGGATCTGCTCATGAGATTAGATCCGGAAATAATCGGGATAAGGGGCATGGTATGCGGAGGAGACCGACAGGCTTCCATCCGCCAGGATCTGGTCGAGAAGGCAAGGGAGGCCATGTTGGCCGCTCCCTGAAAAAGGGAAGGTGGAAGGGCTTATGCCCTTCCTGGCCTATAGCCTGACCATCCTTGCGCTGACGACACCGGGGACCTCGGCCAGCTTCTTCAGCGTCTCCTCGGGCACTGGCTGGTCCACGTTGAGCACCATGAGCTGGACGAGCCCTTCGGCGCTTTGCCCTACGTGCATCCCGCCGATATTGATTCGATCCTCGCCCAGGATGACGCAGCAAGGCCCTATGATCTTTGGCCTGTCCTGGATGACCGCGATCACCATGTCCCCTTTCTCCGCTGGGATGGAGACCATGTTCTCGTTCATCATGACTATACGCCTCTCCTTGTTGCCGTAGACCGTGCCCTGGACCGTCGTGACCTCCCCGTTGTTCTTCAGCCGCAATGTAATTGTGTTGCTGTAGCCGTTTGCGGCATCGGTCTTCGACTCGATCAACTTTGTTCCCATCTCGCTTAGCAGGCTTAGAGCGTTGACGAAGTTAGCGTTTCCGCCTGCGCTCCTGATCAATCCCTTCACCGCGGAGATGGTCACCGGATGGACGTCCTTCTTCGAGAGGCTTCCGCCATAGACGACCTCAAGGCTCCCGAAGCGGCCATCGCTCAGCTGGCCTATAAGTCGTCCCATCCTCTCGGCGAGCAACATGTACGGCTCCATCACCGCGAGGGTCTCGGGAGATATAGCCGGCATGTTCACGGCGCTCGTGGGCATTCCTCCCTGGCTTATTGCCAGTATCTGGTCGGCCACGGCCAAAGCGACGTTGATCTGAGCCTCCGCGGTCGAGGCGCCGAGGTGTGGGGTTGTAACGATCCTATCCTGGTCCAAGAGGGGGCTCTCGGTGGGTGGCTCCTTGGTGTAGACGTCGATTGCAGCCCCCGCCACCTTGCCCTGGGCAACAGCCTCGGCCAGGGCTTCCTCGTTGATTATCCCGCCTCGGGCACAGTTGATGAGGCGTACCGTTGGCTTCATCATATCGAACTCTGGCCCTGAGATGAGGTCCTTTGTCTCCGGCGTCAAGGGTGTGTGAACGGTGATGAAGTCGCTCTCCCGATAGATCTTCTCGAGCGAGGCGAGCTTGATCCCGAGCTCAGCAGCACGGTCCTCGGTGATGAAGGGATCGTATGCGAGTATCCTCATGCCAAAGGACTTCATCCTCTGGGCAACCTCGGCGCCGATACGACCCAGGCCCACTATTCCAAGCGTCTTGTTGAATACCTCGACGCCGGTATACTTCTTGCGGTTCCACTCGCCCCGGCGGACCGAGGCGTTGGCCTGGGGGATGTTCCTGGCCATGGAGAGCATCATCGCTATGGTATGCTCAGCCGCAGATATTGTGTTGCCTCCGGGGGCGTTTAGGACAATTATGCCCTTCTTGGTCGCGGCGTCTACGTCGACGTTATCGACGCCCACCCCTGCCCGACCGATGACCTTGAGCCTATTTGCGGCGTCGATGACCTCCGCGGTCACCTTCGTCCCGCTGCGTATCACCAGGCCATCGTAATCCTTAATCCTCTCGATGAGCTCCGCTGGGGAGAGATTGGTGATCACATCGACCTCTGCCGCCTCTTGAAGCCTCTTTACGCCATCTTCGGCCAAGGGATCGCTGACGAGAATCCTCATGACATCTTCCTCCATCGTCGATCAGATATGTACAAGCATTTTATCTTTGCCGTCGAGACGGATAAGGTGGTATCCTCCGCCCAGGATGGGAGGCCTTGGCAAGGCTGATATCATCAAAGATCCACGACTAGGCTGATGACCCCTGCTGGAGAGGAGAAGAACATACATCGTCTCGGCCTAGTCAGCCTGCTGAATGATATGAGCAGCGAGATCATACAGCCGATCCTTCCACTTTTCATATCATCGCTGGGTGGGGGAGGCCTCGCAATTGGACTCATCGGCGGCATTTCCGAGGGAATTCCAAGCCTGCTGAAGATCTACTCCGGCTACTGGGCTGACAGATTGGGCAAGAGAAAGCCCCTCGTGATCGCAGGATATGCAATCTCCACCTTGGCAAAGATGCTGCTTCCCCTGAGCGAAGCCTGGACGCACGTCTTCCTGGCGAAAACCCTTGAGCGATGCGGGAAGGGGGTCCGCTCCGCCCCACGGGACGGGATCGTTGCAGACTCGGTCCGCAGCGATTTAAGAGGCCGGGGATTTGGATTGCTCCGGGCGCTCGATAGCACAGGCGCGGTTGGGGGGTCAATACTCGCATTCCTGCTATGGCAGGCAGGGATCGAGATCAGGACGATCTTGGTTATTGCCGCCCTCCTTGCGCTGCTTGCCTTCATCCCGCTACTCTTGGTAGAGGATGTAGCTGCAGCGCGAAGCCCGGGTATGCGGATGAGCCTCGATGGATTGAATCAAGACCTTCGCAGATTCGTTTTGATCGCAGCCCTCTTCGCGCTTGGCAACTTCAGCTACATGTTCTTTCTCCTTAGGGCCGGCGAGCTCTACTCGGGAGCGATGGCCCTCGGAGCCCCACTCCTCCTCTACATTCTATTCAATGCGGTATATGCGGCAATGTCCGTGCCAAGCGGAATCCTCTCGGACCGCATCGGCCGCCGCCGCGTTCTCGCCTGCGGATACGGCCTCTTCTCGGCGGTCTGCCTGGGCTTTGCATTGGTCAGCTCCACCGAGGGGCTGGTCATCCTCTTCCTGCTTTATGGCCTAGTCTTCGCCCTTGTGGACGGGACCGAGAGGGCGTTTGTCTCCGATCTAAGTTGTTCAAGCACTCGATGCAGCTCGCTTGGAGTCTATCATGGGGCCGTTGGAATCTCTGCAATTGCCTCAGGGATCGCAGCCGGCCTGCTCTGGCAGTCGTGGGGATCGAAGGCAACGTTCATCTTCGGATCGATTGCGGCCCTCCTCTCGGCCTTGGCCGTCCTTTCCTTATGCAGGGAGGGGCCGCGAGATTTGATGGGAGACGCGGCCCTGAGGAATGGATGAAAGAGGATTAAGGCGGACGATTGATAAGTAGAAAAGATGATCCCCTCACTGCAGAGGATCAAACAGAAAGGGGGCGGGATGTGCCAGTGTTCGTTCAGCTGGCCACCCGTACGATGTACTCTATCAGATCGTAGCCAAGCCTGATCCTCTCCTTCAACTGGTCCGCCATCTCCTCTATGGGCAGTCCTCCCTTGGCCATAGTGCGAATCTCATTAACGGTCCTATCGTTGACGGTGAAGTAAGCATCCAAGTCCTTTCGATGACCCCAGACATCCCCTTGCAGCACCCTTATGCCCTGCATGTCAAGGAAGACCTGCATGGCATGGGAGAGGGTCTTATGGTAGGATCGGGGCAGCTGGACAACCCTCAACCTTGGGCAGCTCTGGATGAGGTTTAGGAAGTCCACATTGGAGGGGCGAAAGGCCAGATGGATCATCCTCTCGTTCTTATCCAGAACATCTATCTCATTTCTCGAACTGACTACTCTAAGCTTCATCACATATCACATGCTCTAGTAGTTCCGCAGGATATTAATAGACGCTTGCGGTGTTCACTACTGTTCAAATCAGCTAAAACTGTCCACCTACTGTATGAATAAAAAATCATTGTGTCTTAGACGAATGGATAATTCTAAGCTTTGTTTTTTCCAATATAGTCTGAGATCATTTAATCTGGGAGTTTTTACTCAAAAAATATTAAACTATGGCTCAGTTTTGAAATTCTACCCACAATATTACAGGAAAAATTGCTGGATAAAGTATGGCCAAGAAAGAGGATGGTCAGCGTATTTTGCAGGTGTGAATCCTTTCCACCATCTTTAAATAACTTATCATGGACTCTTCTGGAGGATCGATCCCATCGCCTCGGCAGGGACCTACCCAAGAGATGCGATCAAACGCCAACGCAGAGAGAGTTCAGGCGCATGCGGCGACGGGAGGCCTCGTGGAGGATTTGGCCACAGCAGCGAAGGCATAGGCTGCCGAGCATGGAGCGGATAGATTGGCCGAAGGTGGACTATCGCTGAAGGGCAGAGAGACCCGCTCTCGGCGATGCAACATTGGAGCCTGAGGACGAGTAATCAGATGGAGAGAGATGGAAATGGGCAGGGTAAAGCTAACTGAGACGGTATTGAGGGACGCTCACCAATCGTTGCTGGCAACGAGGATGAGGACGAGGGATATGTTGCCCATAGCGGAGCTTCTCGATCAGGTAGGATTCTTCTCCCTCGAGTCATGGGGTGGGGCCACCTTCGATTCCTGTATCAGATATCTGAACGAGGACCCCTGGGAGCGCCTTCGGGCACTCAAGGCTGCCATGCCAAACACACCCATCCAGATGCTTCTTCGAGGCCAAAACCTGGTTGGATACCGCCATTATGCTGATGACGTTGTGGAGAAGTTCGTCGCAAAAGCGGCGGAGAACGGCGTCGACATCTTCAGGATATTCGATGCGGTCAACGATATCAGGAATATGGAGCTCTCCATAAAGGTGGCGAAGAGGATGGAAGCCCATGTTCAGGGCGCCGTGAGCTATACCACAAGCCCTGTTCATACAATTGAGCAGTTCACTGACCTCACAGTGAGGCTCGCAGAGCTCGGTTGCGACTCAATCTGCATCAAGGATATGGCAGGCCTCATCTCCCCTCACGACGCAAAGGCGCTTGTAAGCGCGATCAAGAAGGAGGTCAGCCTGCCCATATGTCTTCACTCCCATTGCACAGCGGGAATCGCCCCGATGAGCTATCTCTTCGCATGCGAGGCTGGGGCCGACATCCTCGACGTTGCCATCTCTCCCCTCGCCTGGGGAAGCTCACAGCCACCTACTGAGAGCATCGTCGCGGCGCTCAAAGGGACGCCCTACGATACAGGCCTCGACCTCGAGCTCCTAACCAAGATCAAGAGGTACTTCGAGAAGATCATGGAGATCTACGCGCCGGTCTTCAACCCGATCTCAGCGAGGTTGGACACTAACGTCCTGGTATACCAGGTCCCTGGAGGCATGCTATCCAACCTGGTATCGCAGCTGATCGAGCAGAAAGCCATGGACAGGTATGACGAGGTCTTGGAGGAGATCCCCCAGGTGAGGAAGGACCTTGGCTACCCCCCACTCGTCACCCCGACCAGCCAGATCGTGGGAACCCAGGCCGTTCTCAATGTGATCACGGGCGAGAAGTACAAGATGGTGCCAAAAGAGGTCAGGGACTACGTGAAGGGGCTCTACGGAAGGCCTCCGGCGATGATAGATCCCAAGGTGAGGCTGAAGATCCTCTGCGACGAGGAGCCGATTACCGTTAGGCCCGGCGACCTGATAGAGCCGGAGTACGAGGCTGCCAAAAGGGAGGTTGACGCTCTGGGCCTTGCCAAGAAGGAGGAGGACTATCTGACATATGTCCTCTATCCTCAGGTGGCGCTGAAGTTCCTCAAGGGAGCGGCCATCGAGGAGGTCATGGTGGAGAAGCCGAAGTCCGATCTGCCTGCCAGCGGATCGGCCGCTGGAGAGGCGAGGGCCTTCAACGTAGAGGTCGACGGCGAGGCCTATCTGGTCAAGGTGGCTCCTGCCGGGGTCTCGATCGTAGAAGCCCAGCCCAAGGCGCCCGTCGATGGCGTGACCGTGCCCATGCAAGGCGTGCTGATCAAGTACAATGTCAAGAAAGGGGATTCCGTCAGCAAGGGCGATGTGGTGGCGGTGCTCGAGGCAATGAAGATGGAGAACGCCGTATACGCGAACAAGGACGGCGTTGTGAAGGAGATATACGCCAAGGAGGGCTCCACGGTCTCCCCCGGCGACGTCCTCATGTCAATTGATTGACCTCTGCAGATATGGAATGAGAAGGAGAGATCCCTTTGTCCATTAAGCGAGAACAGGTGCTCATCGAGGCACTTCCCTACATCCGTGAGTTCTACGACTCCATCATGATCTTCAAGATAGGCGGCTCCATCATGTCCAACCGGGAGGTGCTCGAGGACTTCGTCGAGGACGTCGTCTTGCTGCGCTTCATAGGCATCCACCCGGTGATCGTACATGGAGGCGGTCCTGAGATCTCCGAGGCCATGGCGCGATTCGGCAAGAAGGCCGAGTTCGTGGCAGGGCTTCGTGTCACCGATAGGGAGACGATGGCGATTGCGCGGATGGTCCTTGTTGGAAACATCAATGCCGAGCTCGTAACATTGATTGGCAAGTACGGTGGAAAGGGGATAGGGCTCTCTGGAACGGACGGACAGCTGATCATTGCGAAGAAGAAGGGGCCCGTGACGGTCAAAGGGAACGACCATCCGGTGGACCTGGGGTACGTCGGCGAGATCGAGAGGATCAATCCGGAGATCATCATGATCACAGCAGGGAAGGGCTACATCCCCGTCGTCTCGCCGATCGCAGTCGATAAGGAGGGCAACAGCTTCAACGTCAACGCCGATACGGCAGCAGGCGCAATAGCAATCGCCCTCATGGCAAAGAAGCTCGTCTCGATAACCGATGTGGAGGGGGTCAAGCTCGACTCGGAGGATCCAACTTCCGTCATATCCCGCTTTCCCGCATCCGACTTCTATCGAATGGTCGAGGACGGCGTGATCAAGGGAGGGATGATCCCCAAGGTCGAGGCCTGCGTCGAAGCGGTGGTTGGAGGAGTAGAAAAGGCTCATATCATCGACGGAAGAACGCCGCACGCAATCCTCCTGGAGCTCTTCACCGACTCGGGCGTAGGGACGATGGTAAGCCGGGGATAAGGGACGAAGGCATGGCCATCTCCTTCTATACTGCCGGACTTTTTCCCATCATTGCCTCGGCAAGTCGATGGCGGGCAATGGGTGCGGGCAACTAAAAAAAATCGCAAGAATCGATAGCCCGCTGGCAATTCTTTCAACGATCCACGCAAGGTCGGGTCGATCGCTACCGATTTTAAGTAACTCTCACACACGACCCGATGGTGCATGGTTACGCATTTGACAGCGGCATTTCTTAGATCATACCGCGGCTCGCCATATATTCCACCACCTCGGCGAAGCCCTCGCCGTAGGGGCTCGGCGAGACGTAGTCGGCGATCTCCTTGACCTGGGGAACAGCGTTTGCAACAGCTGCGACGAACCCTGCCTCCTCCATCATGGGTATGTCGCTCAAGCTGTCGCCGACCGCGGCAAACGCGCGAGGATCGAGGCCCATCCTTGAAGCGACACGCAAAAGGGCCGCGCCTTTGCTTATGCCCTTGTTCTTGATGTGAACTGCAAAGCCGGTATCCACGAGGTCGACTGGAATTCCCGTCCTCTCGATGAAGGCGGATGCTGCCTTCAAGTCGAAGCCCCTCCTCAAGACGAGATCGGTGAGACGATAGCGCGCGTCGAGGAGCTCCACGGAGAACTCCTGGGCCAATTGCGAATACGCCTCGTCGCAAGGTCTCCGGTCTGCGATAATCTCCATATGGTCGTCGATCGAGATCACGCCGCCGTTCTCGGCGATCGAGTGAGAGGCGCCGAGCATGATAGTCGCAGCCCTCGTGAAGCAGTGGGTGTTTCCCGTTGCGATGACCAAGGGGACATGCAGCCGCCCAAGGCTCTGCAAGGCAGCCGGGCTCAGCTTTCTCAGGTCGTCCGTGAGCGTGCCGTCGATATCGACTGCAATCGCTTTGATCTTCAATCCCTCAGGCCCTCCATCGTTACGGAGAAGACGGCCTCGCCATCGGGCAGGCATGGGGAGTCGATGAGGCGTGCGATTCTCTTCTCCCCCTTCGACTTCCTCAGGTAGAGCCGAAACGTCGCAGTATGGCCCAGGACGTGGCCTCCGACGGGCCTCGTAGGGTCGCCGAAGAAAGTGTCCGGCTTGGACATAACCTGGTTCGTAACGAGGATCAGGGCGTTGTTCAGGTCGCCGAACCTCATCAGGTCGTGGAGGTGCTTGTTGAGCTTCTGCTGACGGTCCGCAAGCGTTCCGCGCCCGACGTACTCGGCGCGGAAGTGCGCCGTCACCGAATCCACAACGAGCAGCCGGACAGGCATATCCGTCTCTCGAAGCCTTTCTGCCAGGTCCAGGGCCGAATCGGCGAGTAGGATCTGGTGGTTGGAGTTGTAGGCACGGGCGACGTGGATGTTTCTAAGGAACTCCTCGGACGTCCATTCCCCCTCCTCCCGCAGGGGAAGTCCGCGGACCATCTGGCCGATCCTCTCCGGGCGGAAGGTGTTCTCGGTATCGATTATGATGGCCGAGCCAGAGAGCCCGCCGCTCTCGACTGGAAGCTGAACGTTTACAGCCATCTGGTGCGCAACCTGGGTCTTGCCGCACCCGAACTCCCCGTAGACCTCCACAATGCACTGGGTCTCCATGCCGCCTCCGCCAAGGAGGTCGTCGAAGCTCTTGCTCCCCGTGGTGATCTTTCCGACGAGCTTTCGCCTCTCCAGGACCAGATCGCCTGTCTCGAAGCCGCCGATGTCGGCAGCTTCCCTGGCCGAGGCGATGATCTTCGCCGCGGTTGTCTCTCCCACCTCGGCCGCACCCACGAGTTCGCCTGGCGAGGCCACAGCTATGGCCTCAACGGTGCTGTATCCGGCCTCCCTAAGCTTCTCTGCAGTGGCGGGGCCTACCCCCTGCAGATCCTCCAGAAGCATCTTGGACATCTCGCTCTTCCTCCTCTTTACATCCGTCTTGGCCTTTATCTTCATTGCTCGTGCGGGGCGAAAGTGACCTGGCTCCTCCAGCCGCAGCTCACCTCCATCTCCTCGTTCCAGCCGCTTTTTACCTGGCAATCGAAGAGATCGGCACGATGGCCCAGGTCCAGCCCTTCGACCAGACCGGCATGGTCATCCCAGAGGCTTACGCGCACCCTCCCGGTCTCGTCGGATACGTAGATGTTCGCAACCCTGCCCATGCGGCCATCGTCTCGTGGAAACTCCCTGACCTCGCCCAGGCCGGAAACGAAGCCCGAGATGCTGCAGATGCAACCAATCTCGAGGTCCGCGATCGAGGTGATGTGCTCCTTGTAGCTCAAGACGGCATTGCTCTTTCTAGTGATCGAGTAGCCGCCGGTCTGCACCTCAACCTGACCGTATCTCTCCCTAGTGGTGGCATTGATCACCTCAAGGGACTCGCCCTCTTTTATCTCCATCTTGGCCTGCTCGTTCCAAAGGGTGAGGCGGATTTTTCCCGTCTCGTCTCCCAGGAGGACCGACCTCACCACTCCGGGGGATCCGTCCTTCCTTGTGAACTCGCGAGGCTCGCCTGGGTCTAGCACTTGAGCGACCAGGTTGACCTCGCCCATGTCACGCTCGATCTCCGAGATCTTATAGGGCTCGATCCTCGGCTTGATGTCGAGGTCCACCTCCTCCAGGCCGCCATTTCGACCGAGGTTCACCTCGCATCCGGCAAAGCCCTCCTTGGTGAAGCCTCTTACCTTCAGCACCAGGTCCACGGCTAGGTCGCCTGACTTGATCAGATCGGTCGACTCGTCCCAGAGGGTGACGCGAATCGTGCCCGTCTCGTCAGCCATAGTGAGGTTTGCAACCCGTCCCAGCGATCCGTCCGCGCGCTTGAACTCATGTATGGGCGATATTGTGATCACGCGGCCGACGAAGGCGACGGATCCGGTCTCCGGCTTGATCCTGCCGATCTTCACAGTCACATCGCTTGCGCCGAGCTCGCGGGCTACGAGCATTGCTGCGGTCTTTCGGTCGCAGAGGCCGCCCATCAAGGAGACCTTCTCCTCCAGCCTGGAGTCGAATTCCTCCCTGGATATCTGCTCAGCAAGCTGCCCGAAGATCTCCGAGATCTCATCATCCATGGTCCAACACCTTATTTCAGAGGTTCTATGCTCGTCTTAGATATATCCTGGTATGATCCTGGGATGCCTTAGCCTTCCCCAAAAGATCGACCATGGGCTACCCCTCGACCGGGGCGGGTCTCTTGGCACCCCTTGCACCATAAAGGTAGGGGCAATCGCATCGGGAGAGGAATGTCTGACAGACCTCGTCCGGCGACCCGTCCATGATGATCGCTCCCTTCTCCATCAGGATGGCCCTATGCGAGATCTCCCTTACGAAGTCCACATGATGGCTGACGAGGAGAATGGTGCATCCCTTTGCGTTCACTCGCTTTATGGCGTTTGAGACCTCTCGAAGGGTTATTGGATCGATATCGCCAAACGGCTCGTCGAGGATCAGTATGCTGGGATTGGCTGCAAGCAGCATGGCGAGCGTTGAGCGAACCTTCTCTCCGCCGCTTAGCTGCTCTGGCAGCTTGTCGAGGACGGTAGAATCGAGGTCCATCAGCTCCATGATCGGCTGGGCGTACTCCCTGGCAATGCTTGCTGGAAAGCGGGGGAATAGCTCCGATATTGCCTCCCTCGATAATCCCAGCTTATTCAGCACCGCTTCTGCCTCCTCCTTCTGCATATCGGCCACGGTGTAGAGCATGTCGAGCACACGGTCGCTGATTCCCATCTCCCCTGAAACCTTCCGGGCGTGCTCGAGAACCTCAGGTCCCTTCACCCCGAGCTGGTAGCCGATCTGCTCCAGAATCGTCTCCCCGGGCATGAGGGCGAACTCCTGGTACATGATGCCGATCCTCCTCCTGACCTCCTTTCTCAGCTTGCTGTAGGAGGTTATATCCACCCAGTCGTCCCCGTGTCTATAGAGGACGGTCCCCTCGTCTGGTGGTTTGAGCCCTTGCATGATCTTGAGTAGCGTGGTCTTGCCCCCGCCGCTCGATCCGATCAATGACGTGATCTCCCCCTCGTTTATGGAAAACGTTAGATCCTTGATGCGCAGGACCTCCCCCGTTCCAACCAGATAGTTCCTCTTGGAGAGGCCCTCAACAACGATCTCAGGCTTCGGCGGATCCGGCCTCTCGGGAAGGGGGTCGCATGGGCCCATGCAAGATAGGAAGGACTCGAGCACCTCATCTGTATCGCCCTCCGCTTTGATCATCCCTCGATCCAGCCATATCAACCGATCTGCGAGATAGCGATGGACCTCTGGCAGGTGGGAGACCACGAGAATTGTCAGCTCAAGCTCCCTGTTGACCTTGAGGATGGTGTCCATTACCTCTTGTTTTGTAGTAGGACAGGCCATCGTGGCCGGCTCGTCGAGGAGCAGGATCTGAGGCTTCTTTGCGAGCTGCCTTGCGATGAGCAGCCTCTGCTTCTCCCCGCCGCTGAGGAGGGTTGCGAGGTGGTTGGCCTTGTTTGCAAGCCCCACGACGCGGAGGTAGCCCATCGCCTCATCGTACATCTCTTCGTAAGTGGCGTCCTCCTCAACTGGCAGCACCTCGTAGCCTGTGACCCGGGAGTTGACGCGACGGACCACGTTCTTCAGGGCTGACTCGGTCCAGAGGCCAAAGTCCCTCTGCAGATGGATGGCTGTGATGCGGCGCTGCTCGACCTTGATCGCCGGATCTGAATCAGGGGCGATCGCAAGATCGCCCATGACGATGCTCCCCGAGTTGAAGTCCTCGATGCCCCGCAAGATCTTCAGAAGGGTGCTCTTCCCCCCACCGCTTCTGCCAACGAAGCCAAGTATCTCGCCGGACTCTACCCGAAATCCGATCCCCTTCAGGGCAGGAACCTCGATGTCACGAATTCGATAGGTCTTCGATAGATTATCTACTACTATCATCATAAATACCTCCTAGCGAACCCTCGTCCCCGGCTCCACCCTCTTCTCCGGATGGAGAAGGAGAGCTTTCCCGTCCACGTCGGCTGCAAGCAGCATTCCCTGGGACTCGACGCCGAAGAGCTTTGCCGGCTCCAGGTTTGCGACAACGATCACCTGGGTTCCCACTAGATCCGCTGGGCTGTAGCCCTTGGCGATGCCTGCCACGATCTGCCTTTTACCTTCGCCTATATCGACCGACAGCTTGAGCAGCTTCTCCGATCCCTTGATGCCCTCAGCCGCAGCGATCTCTCCCACCCTGAGATCGATCGCCATGAAATCCTTGTAGGGGATTGTCTCCATCTTCTCCTCTTTACGCTTGCCTTCTCTTGATCCTGCTTCGCTTATCCGTCTCTGGAATATCGCTTCCAGCTCCGCTACGGTCTCTTCCTCCATCCTTTTAAAGAGGATCTTTGGCCGCCCCATGGTGTGGCCAGGCTCCAAGGGAACTGTTGCCTCTGAGTAGCGGGCAGCGGTCGCCGTCCCATCGAGCCCGAGCTGTCCCCAGGCCTTCTCCATCACGCCCGGCATGAAGGGCTGCATGAGGATGATCAGGGCCTTTGCCACCTGGAGGCTGGAGCGAACTGCAGAGCCTGCCGCATCGAGGTCGGACTTGATGAGCTTCCATGGCTCGTGGCCCTGGAAGTAGGTGTTTCCGTAGTCGGCAAGGGACATTATGCCGTCTGCCGCCTTCTTGAACTCGTACTCCCGGAGATTCGCCTCGGCCTCGATCACTGCCTGCTCTATCCGGGCGATGACCTCGGGGTCGATCTCGCCATCGGGCACCTTGCCATGGAAGTTCTTAACTGTGAATGTAAATGCCCGGTTGAGGAAGTTTCCAAGTGCACCCACGAGCTCCGAGTTCACCTTCTCCGCAAAGATCCGCCATGCGAAGTTCACCTCCTTGGTGTGGGAGGTGTAGGATGCGAGGTAGTATCGAAGGAGGTCGGGGTCGAGCCCCTTTTCCAGGTAGTCGTCCTCGACCCAGACCACGTAGCCCCTGCTCTTCGAGAACTTCTTGTCGTCGATCTTGAGCATGCCGCTTGCAACGACAGCCTTTGGGAGTGAGTAGCCCGCGCCCTTGAGCATGGCGGGCCAGAAGATGCAGTGGTGGTAGACGATGTCCCCCCCGATGAAGTGGATGATCGTTGAGTCTCCCTTCCAGTAGTCCTCCCAGCGGGCGCCGTGTGCATTGCACCACTCCTCGGTAAACGCGATGTAGCCTATCGGCGCATCCACCCAGACGTATACGACGAGGCCCTCTTTGCCTGGGAATTTGACGCCCCAGCTCATGTTGCGGGTTATGCACCAGTCCTTCAGCTCCTGGCGGACCCACTCTGCAGCGTAGTTCCTGGCGCTTGCGGATCCCCCGAGCGTCTCCAGGTACTCGAGCAGGAAGTCTCGGAACTTCGAGAGGCTGAAGAAGTAGTGGGTCTGCTCTCTGTACTCGGCCTTTCCTCCGCAGACCTTGCAGACGGCCTCCTTGATCTCGCCTGGCTCCAGGTGCCTTCCGCAGCCCTGGTCGCATTCGTCGCCCCGGGCGGGAACGCCGCAGTACGGGCAGATCCCCTCAACGTAGCGGTCGGGAAGGAAGCGCTCGCAGTGGGGGCAGTAGGCGAGCTCTATAACTTTGGGGTAGACGTTGCCTCCTTCCATGAGGGCCTTTACGATCTCCTGGGTTCGGTGGTGGTTGACCTCCCCATCGGTCGATCCGAAGTGGTTGAACTCTATCCCCATCCCGCGAAAGACGTTATCGAAGTGATCGTGATAGCGGGCGACGAGCTCGGGGGGGGCGATCCCCTGCGACTCGGCGTTTACGACAATGGGCGTCCCGTGGGCGTCTGAGCCGCAGACGAAGAGGACGTCCTCGCCCATCTTTCTAAGAGACCTCACGAATATGTCGGCTGGGACGTAGGTGCGGAGATGGCCGATGTGGCAGGGCCCGTTCGCATAAGGCAGGCCGCAGGTTACTAGGATTGGCTTGGGGGACAATGAAACCACCTCCTAGCCATGGGGAAACCTGCAGATATAGGTTTTCCCAAGGGAGGGATCTCTCGGCTTGGCCACGCAGGGGGTGCTGTGGAGGGAAGGAGCGTGCGATATGGCGAATGGATGCGAGACGGATGGAGATGCTCTCAGCAACATTCGGCATTTTATTATATATGTACGATGAGGGATGGCTGTGTTCGGCTCTTGGCTAGAGGATTGATTTAAATATTATTGCTTGACTGTTTGTATACCCTCAAGAGGCCATTCCATCACTTTCGCGCCATGCCATACTTATATCTCCTTTCCCGTAGATGATATTCTATCTGATCTTCGCTGCAGGTTGAAAGGCTGCTGATGCCTATGACTTCGGTCAGGGGAGTTCGGTCACGAGGTGGGATGAGGATGTATATAAAGGCAGGATTAGCAATTCTTTTAATGGTGATAGCAGCAGGAACTCAAGCTGCAGAAGAGACCGACTGCGATGCTGCAGATACCTGGATTGCCAAGGGGATTGAGAATTATAACTCAGCTAAATACGACTTCGCGGTTTGGGCCTTCAACGAGGCCATTCGGGTGAGTCCCGAGTGTGCCGAGGCATACTATTTTAGGGGCCTAGCCCTCAATGAGCTGGGCAACTACACCGCAGCGGTTCAGGCCTTCAATGAGACCATCAGGCTGGATTCTGAGTTTGGAGCAGCCTGGTTCAACAAGGGAGTTGCTCTCGGGAACCTGGGCAATTACTCCGAAGCGATTCAAGCCTTCGATGAGGTCATCAGGCTGGATCCTGAGCTTGCCGCCTCGGCCTGGAATAACATAGGAAATGCCCTCAGCGACATGGGCAATTACTCCGATGCTGTTGTTGCCTACGACGAAGCCATCAGGCTGGATCAAGAGGATGCTGTACCATGGTATAACAAAGGCAATGCTCTAAGCGACCTGGGAAACTATTCCGACGCTATCTGGGCATACGATGAAGCCATCAGGCTGGATCCTGAGAATGCCTCTCCGGAATTGTATAACAAAGGCAGTGCGCTCTTTAGCCTGGAGAATTACACGGGAGCGATTCAGGCATTCGATGAGGTCATCAGGCTCGATCCTGAGCTTGCAGCCTCAGCCTGGTTAAACAAGGGCATTGCTTTCTATAACATGGACAACTGCACGGCTGCGATCGAGGCCTATGACGAGGCCATGAGGCTGGATCCCGAGCTTGTCGGCAAGGCATTGAAATACAAAGCATATTGTTCGGGAACCTCAAAGGGATGATGAAGCAGATGAAGCATTCAAGGAATCTGGACGAGCTCAGCGGCGAGAGGCGGCGAGGGGAGAACGCCCTCCTCAATCATCCTGACTGGGCTGTGCACCAGGTTGGATGCAAAATCATAGCAGCATATCCGAAAGATCTATCGAGAGATCACAGTTGGCGAAGCCGGCGATGAAGCCGAGGTGGGCTTCACGCAGGGCCACGGGATCAAGGCCTCGGCTTTCCAGGATTCATCGGCTCCTAGAACTCGCGGATGTGATGCGCTTTACCTCCTAGATCTCCCCTCCTGTTGAGGATCAGGGAAGGGATCTGGCGAGAGGGAAGCGCTTACAACCGCCTTGCAGGCGTCAAATGGCAGCAACGTCCGTCGGGTGTGCAGCGTCGAGATGTGGCCATGCCTGATCGACTTCTGCCGGCGGCCTGGCCCACGATCTTCCATCTCTATTTATTTCAACCGCGAATGAACGCGAATGAACGCTAATATTATCCTTTAATTCTCGTGTAATTGCGGCACATCTGGCCATTTATTGGGACTTTATTGAAGCTTATTCGTGACGAAGTTGGCAATAAGTCCAAATGGACGATTGGTTGCCTTCACATAATTGAGGAGTTGCGATCTTCCCCATGGGAAGGTCAATATCGATCAAACCTTGACAACAAATTTAGAATTACCACCGAAAAGTATTCATGGCTATATGAGCTTAGAAAAGCAATGAACCGATTCGTATTCCTCTCAATCTTGATGCTTCTCGGGTTCTCCGCTTCGGCATCTGCCTCACCTCTTGAGTCGATAAATAACACCCTGCCAACGAGCAATCCTCCGGTAATCTCCTGGGATGAAGCGGATGATTACGTCAACCAATTCGTAATTGTCCAAGGGACCATTGTCCTCACCCACTACGCAGCGGGATCTAATGGCCAGCCTACATTCCTCAATTTTCACGATCCATACGAGGATTACTTAACCTGCATTATCTGGGGTGACGATCGCCCCGAATTCCCCCCGAACCCGGAGGATTACTACCTCTACAAACTCGTTAGAGTTAGAGGATCAATTAAGAATTACGAAGGTTCCCCAGAGATAATCCTTTATGGGCCCTCGCAGATACAAATAGTGAATCCCGATGGAAGCTGGCCGGGATTCGAATAGCGCTCGTAACACGCGCTATCGATTGCGACACGATCGAAGTCAGGCGTTGCTCTCTATGACCTGGGCAGATCCAGGCCTACGGCGAGGCCACGCGGCTGGATGCATGGCCACCGGCCGCCATGCGCCCTGGCATTGCCAGCCGTCGGCGTCGTGGAGCTGCCGGCCGTCGCCCCGAGGCCCCGCATCGACAAGGGGGGCTTATATCGCAAGCATTGTGAGAGGCAGCGGCATGAAGATCCCCATCCAGGTACATAAAGAGGGCAAGTTCTATGTGGCTCTCGACCTCTTGACCAATGTAGCCGATCAGGGCCTCACCGAGGAAGAGGCCATAGCCAACCTGAAGATTGGGCTGGAGGAGCATTACAAGATCCTGATGGAGTTGGCCCCAAAAGGGAAGAAGCTCTCATTCCTCGAGATTGATATGAAGGGATTTGCCCCGACCTAACTGCTCAATTGCTTGAGGGGTGTCAATCTTTAGCTTAGACTTTATGTGAATATCTACACGCTTAAATTCGACAATAGCGTAATAAAACGCTAATATTGGCCGCAAATTCCCTCAAATTTCATGAAAATATTAGTGTTCATTAGCGTTCATTCGTGGTTGAAATAAAGGGAGATAGTACCTGTTCAATATCGTGAGGAGTCTTGAGATACTTATCAAAAGAGATTACCATCAGGAGGCATTGCGGTTCCGCTGAAGATTAGCCAAGGGGGCAATTCACCTCAACGTATTGAGCATGTTCGCCCCGCCTATCAGCTCAGTCCCATAAGATGCCCCCCTCCGCTCAAGCCCCCGCAGCCCTCCAGGCCGGGATCGCCTCGAGCTCCGAGAGCTCGCCCTCGCCGGAGATGACGCGGGCAAGAGCCTCCAGGAGGGCGGGGTCGGGGTGGTCGCGGGCGGCCTTCACGTTTGCGGTGAGGTCCCAGCCGGGAGATCTGACGCCCTCCTCCATGAGGGCCTTGATTTCCGAGAGGGCCTCGTCCCTTTGGCCTGGGTCGGGGGAGTGGGCGTAGAGGTAGAAGAAGCACTCAAGCCGAAGCGGCCTGTAGGCGGTCTCGTTCTCGGAGAGCTGGAGGGCCTCCTCCAGGGGCGCAAAGCCGCTTTCATTCCCGAGGGCCAGCAGCAGGCCTGCGTAGTTTCCGAGGGTATTGGGATCATGGGGGCTAAGGTCGAGCGCCCTCTCGTAGGCGGCGAGGGCCTCATCCTTCCGGCCCAGAGCGGAGAGGGCAACGCCCTTGTTGAACCAGGCCAAGGCATAGCCCGGGTTGATCTTGAGGGCTCGGTCGTATGCTACAATGGCCTCATCCTTCCGGCCCAGATCAGAAAGGGCAACGCCCTTGTTGGTCCAGGCGTTGGCATAGCCCGGGTTGATCTTGAGGGCTCGGTCGTATGCTACAATGGCCTCATCCTTCCGGCCCAGATCAGAAAGGGCAACGCCCTTGTTGAACCAGGCCAAGGCATAGCCCGGGTTGATCTTGAGGGCTCGGTCGTATGCTACAATGGCCTCATCCTTCCGGCCCAGATCAGAAAGGGTAACGCCCTTGTTGTTCCAGGCCAAGGCAAAGCCAGGGTCGATCTTGAGGGCTTGGTCGTATGCTACAATGGCCTCATCCTTCCGGCCCAGATCAGAAAGGGCAACGCCCTTGTTGAACCAGGCCAAGGCATAGCCCGGGTTGATCTTGAGGGCTTGGTCGTATGCTACAATGGCCTCATCCTTCCGGCCCAGATCAGAAAGGGCAACGCCCTTGTTGAACCAGGCCAAGGCATAGCCCGGGTTGATCTTGAGGGCTTGGTCGTATGCTATAATGGCCTCATCCTTCCGGCCCAGATCAGAAAGGGTAACGCCTTTGTTGTTCCAGGCCAAGGCATAGCCCGGGTTGATGCGTATGGCCTCATCGTAAGCGGCAAGGGCCGCGCTGTCGTTTCCTCTCGAAGAATAGATCAACCCACGACCGAAGGCGCTGGAGGCAGGCTTGTCCTCGGCGATCTCCTCGAAGATAATCATTGCCTCATCATACCACCCCAGTACCACATACTCATAGCCCAAGTCCGAAAGCACCTCGGACGAGCCCATGTACCCAGGCTCCAGAGCCTTTGCCTCGCGGGCCTTTTCGCGGGAGAGATTCAGCTGATCGAGATCACCCGCTGCCAGATATGCCTGCCTGGCCTCCATCGCCTGGGTGATGCTCAAAAAGGCCCTCCAGTCCCTTGCAAGCTTGACCTCGGTTTGTCGGACGTCGAGGCGGCTCTCCCTCATGCAGAGGCCATGATAAACCTTGAAGGCCAGGTCCTGTATGAGCTGGGGAGTCCCGCCGGAGAAATTGCCTTCGTAGATCGCCTCCCAGGCCTCGATCCCCCGGCCGTCATCGAAGAGAGCGACGGCAAGGACACGAGAGCCGTAGCGCTGAAGGCTGCATGATAGCGTGGGAGATGGCCTGCTCCAGGGCGCAAGCCTCTTCAAAGTTAGAAGGAGCTGGCCCAGGGATAAAGAGACCGGACCCTGGCCCAGCATTCCCACATTGGAGATGCTGTAATCGATGGAGAATCCTTGAGGGGTGATCTCAGGGACCGAGTAGTTGCCTATGGGAAGAGGATGTGGTAGGTCTTTCTCGGCCTCATGAATCTGCTTGATCCTCAAGAGATCGTGGGTGAGGAGGTCTGCGAGCGCCTGGCCGCTGTATCCCTCATCCCCGGTCTCGAATGGGAGGATGATGATCCCCCCTTCGTCGAACCAGATCCAAGAGACAAGCGAGAATAGGCATATCAGGAGTAAAGCTGCGAGCATGGTCTTTGCAAGGGAGATGAGAAAGCCCTCTGCAAGCCGCATCCGCTCCAGAATCCCGGCAGGCTGCGCCCGTTTTTCTCCCTTTGGCCAGTTTGCCCTCTTTGCGATCTCCCGAGACGTAATCTCCCTCCGTAATCCGGCAACGCCGCCTGCCCGCAGCCGCACTTACGAAAGGGAGTGATCTTCCCTCATAAATAGCTGCTCTGCCGCCCTACCCCGCCTCCACCGGCTGGCTCCCTTCCTCCGCTTGTGGCATCGATCCGGATTCCTCCCCCATCTCGCCCGCGCCATTCTCCGCCGCCTTTCGAAGAGCGGCGCGGCTTGCGACATCGTAGGCCTTGGCAAGGAATGAAGCGAGGTTCGCCCCGTCGATCGTGAATGGTGAGTCCCCTAGCCTCTTCAGGACAGCCCTTGCGACAGCAGGCGCCGCAGGGGATGGGGCGACGCCATCGATCCCGGCCCCAAGCTCCCAGAAGGAGTCGAGGCACTCTTCAAGGGGCTTTAGCGCCTTCGCCGGGGCGGCGGCACCCTCGGGCGACGGCTCAGCCTTCGCCGCCCGGATCCTCCGGAGAGCTGCGACTATCTCCTCCTTCGTCCTTCCGCGCAGCTTGAAGATGAGGAAGGGATCCTCGTCGAACTTCTCTGCGAGAAGGTAATAGACTGCTGCGATATGCTTGCAGGGGTTTGCCCAGTCAGGGCAGGAGCAGCCGGTAGAAAGATCGGATCCATCGGGAAAGAGGGAGACCCCTGCTTCAAAGAAGGCCTCCTCGATCTCGTTTGGCATCTCGCCTGAGAGGAGCTTTGCCGCGAATATGGCCTTCGATGCCATGGCTTCGATTGCCCGCTCCCATTCCTCGTCCGAGATCAAGTCGAGCTCGATTACGATCTCGTAGGGCATCGACATTACCCCTTGAACCTGTGATCTAACGACCCCCTTCTCGACCTCGATTGCGATCACCTGCCCCTTTCTCGCATAAGAGCGGCCCCTTGTGAGCCTTGCCCCCATATCGAACGACTCGAGGACGGCAACCCAGCGCTTCGACCACCACTGCTGGCCGATTGCGCCGCGCTTGCTCTTCGCCTTTATCCCGTCCTTCACCTGCTTTGGCCTTGCCGGTTGATAGTATCCCCAGTAGCTGCCCATCCTCGATCACCTCATCAGGGCATCGCGGGAGAGAGCGATGACCTCTCTTAGCTCGTCTGTCGAGAGCTCGGTCAGCCAGCCCTCGCCAGTTCCCACGATCGACTCGGCGAGCACCTTCTTCTCTTCGATCATCTTGTCTATCCTCTCCTCGAGGGTTCCCATGCAGACGAACTTGTTCACGAAGACGTTCTTCTTCTGGCCTATGCGAAATGCCCTGTCCGTCGCCTGGTTCTCGACTGCTGGGTTCCACCACCGATCAAAGTGGAAGACGTAGCTCGCAGCCGTCAGGTTGAGGCCAAGGCCGCCTGCCTTGAGGGAGAGGATGAAGAGGGGCGGGCCGTCCGACTGGAACCGCTCGATCATCCGATCTCGCTCCTTCTTGGGCGTTCCTCCGTGGAGGAAGAGCGCCTCGCAGCCGAGCTTCTCCTGGAGATGGTGTCTCAGCATCGTCCCCATCCCCGCATACTGCGTGAAGATCAGGGCCTTCTCGCCTGCTGCGAGCACCTCCTCTAGCATCTCCTCCAGGCGGGCGAGCTTTCCTGAACGATTCCCAAGAACGCTTCCATCCTGTATGAAGAGCGCCGGATGGTTGCAGATCTGCTTCAGCCTTGTGAGCGTTGCGAGGACCTTTCCCTTCCGCTCGATTCCCGCGGACGATTCGATCTCTCGAAGCATCTCCTCTACGACAGCGCCGTAAAGCGATGCCTGTTCGGGCGTGAGGTTGCAGTAGACCTTCGCCTCGACCTTCTCCGGCAGATCGCTGATGATATCGGGATCGGTCTTCAGGCGTCGAAGGATGAAAGGCTGGGTCATGCGGCGTAGAGCCGCTGCCTGCTCCGTATTCCTGTACTTTTCTATCGGGAGAGCGAACTTCTCACGAAAGCCCTTCGCAGAGCCGAGGAAGCCTGGATTCAAGAAGTCCATGATAGACCAGAGCTCAGAGAGGCGGTTTTCAACCGGAGTTCCCGTGAGGGCGATCCTCTTTCCTGCCTTTAGCTTCTTTATCGCCTGGGTCTGCTTGGCGCTTGGATTCTTTATGTTCTGCGCTTCATCCAGGACCACATGCTCCCAGTCGACGGTAGCGAGCGTCGCCTCGTCCCTTTGGGCGGTCGCATAGGTCGTGATCACGAGATCCCGCCCCTTCGCCGCATCTGCGAACTCCTCCTCTGAGAGCCTCTGGGATCCGTGATGGACGAGCACCTCGATGGAGGGGGAAAAGCGTTCGATCTCGCGCTCCCAGTTTCCAACAACCGACATGGGGCAGATGAGGAGCGTGGGGCCGGTCGATGGAGATCCCTCCTTCTCGTGGAGGAGGAAGGCGAGGAGCTCTATGGTCTTTCCTAGACCCATGTCATCTGCAAGACATGCGCCAAGGCCGAAGCCCTGGAGGTATGCGAGCCAGGAGAGGCCCTTCTCTTGGTAGGGGCGAAGTTGCCCTTTGAACGAGGGCGGAGCTTCGACTGTTGCCATCTCCCCCCCTTCTGAGAGGACGGCCAACATCTCCTTGATCTTGCCCTCGGCCTCGACCTTTGCCACATGAAGTGGGGAGGAGAGCATATCGCCTGCGCCAAGCGCAAGCCGGAGCGCTTCACCCATTGTGATCGTTCCCCCCATCCTCCTCTCCTCGAAGGACTTTATCGCGGACTCGACGTCCTCGGATCTAAGCTCCACCCACTCTCCCCGAACCTGGACGAGGGGGACCTTGAGGTCGATGAGCTCCCTGAACTCCTCCTCCGAGAGCGTCATATCGCCTAACGCCATCTCCCAATCGTAATTCACGATCGAGCTTGTGCCGAATAGGCCCTGGCTCAGGGACCCTCCGCTGTTGGACGAAGGCGTCTTGAGCTTGAGCTTCATTCCGATTCCGACACTCGGCTTCTCCCACCAAGCGGGAAGGAGGACCCCAAAACCGTTCTGCTCTAGAAGGGGCGCTGCCTCTCGAAGGAATGCGTAGGCCTCCTCCGTCGAAAGATCGAGGGCGTCCGGGCATGCGGACTGGAGGCATCTATCGATCCAAGGATAGATCCTCGATGCCCTGCCAAGGTCAGCGAGGAGCTGCTCTTGAGGGTTTGCCATGCTTCGCTGGAGGAGGGTTATCGTCGAGCTTCTGGCCCTCCATACCTCCTCCGCCGGGACGAGGAGGCTTCTGTCGTCCTTCGCCTGGAGGAAGATTCTAAGCTGCCAGAGCTCATCGTCCGCATTAGTTGGCGCCTCGAGCCGAAACGATGTGCGAAGGAGCGCATCTGAGGGGGCTGGCTCGAGCATGGAATGCCATGCCCGCATCTTCGTCGAGAAGTCGGTCATCTCCCGTGAAGACGCCTCGAGGGACAGGCAGTCATCGGCGATTGCCTGGAGGAACTGGCGCGGCAGAGGAGCCCTTCTCGGAGGGCGGCCCCTTCTGGGCGGCTCCAGGCGCGTCTGTGATGCCTTGAGCGATTCAAAGACGAATGCAGCTACCGTCCGGTCGATAAAGCTCTCGACCAGCCGCTCGGGCGTCGCGTCTTCGCCGGGCTCGCTCGCTTCAAAGATGGATCGGGCGCTTGGCGGAAGCGCTTCCTCTAGCATCTCGATGCGCGCGCGGTCGCCACCGTCGATCACAGGCACCCAGACCGCCTTTCCATCTCGAATGGTCGGCGCAAACTGCTCTTTTGCGATGATCTCAAGCGCGAGCCTTGCAGCCTCGATCCAGAACCGAAGGGATGCGGCAAAGGCGATTCCATGCGGCGGATGAGCTGGGAGATCTATCAAGAGATCGAGGGCCGAGTAGGGGTCGAACGTCGCGGAATTGATCGACCACGGGGAGAGGCGCGAGGGCTTCTCGATTGGGCAATCCTCCCTGATGAGCCATGGAGAGGGAAGCGGCCCCCTCTTCGTCGATGGCAGAAGGCAGGTGATCGTCTCGATGCTTGATGGGGCACTCTCGAAGGCCGTCTCGATCTCATCATTCAACATCTCCCCAGGAACGGAGAAGGGGTGCGGCCTTGGCTTTGGATTCTTGGCAGGCCTTCCCCGCGGAGGCGAGACGGTCAGGGGGAGTACCGACGATTCCGCCCAGATATGGAGGCGTTTCCAATCCCATACGGCGTGAATGGCCAACATGTTCTCCTGAGTATTTGGAGCTTCACTCTATATAAATAATGGGATTATCAAGGTTCCAGCTTCGCGCAGTGAATCGATTCGAGAGTAGATAATCCACGATAACGCTAGCCTGCTAGCGATCCATCCGTCTCGTCCAACGCCAGTAGGCAAAGCCCGCCGCCCTTTCGCTCGTCCTCTGCACCAGTTGATCTGCGATGACTTACACGCAGCGAAGAAAATATATGGCATTATAAAAATGTATATAGTGATAAAAAATATATATCCTGATACGGCTGTATAACTGAAATCCTCTCCGGCAAGGATAATTGGGTCCACCTGGCTGCAAGCCGACGACTGCCCTTGAATGGATCGAGACGGTAAGAAGTGTCCACTCCCGAAGAGCTTTAAACTCTTAAGCAGGACAATCTCGATCAATTGATTCAGATGAGATACATCAGCGTTTCGATGCTGCTTGCGGCAATTGGATTTATGGTCTCGCCCCGCCGCGAAGGGCAGACGCCCAAGGCGCGAAGGCCTGCCCCACGTCAGATGCAGGCAAGATCCGACTCATCGGTCGTAGAATGCCTGAAAGAGCCATTTAGGAGGAGGCTCTGAATGGACAGAATAGCTATGAAGATACTTGCCATAGGCGAGAGCGAGGAGATCCTTCTGGCCTTGAGGGCAGATCTCCTGTATGCATTTCCCGATGCGATGGTCTCGACTGCTAAAAGCGGCCAGGATGGCATACAGATGGCGCTCAATGAGGATCCGGACGTAATCCTCATCGATATCTCCATAGCTGCCATCGATGGGTTCGAGGCATGCCGAAGGCTGAAGGACGACGACCTCCTGGGGCACATCCCTGTCGTCTTTCTAACCACCCCGAAGACAGGCCGTGAAAGCCGGGTCAAAGCGCTGGAAGCCGGCGCCGATGCGTTTTGCGCAATGCCGGTTGATCATCTAGAGCTCGAGGCAGAGATCCGGGCGATGATTAAGGTCAAGATGGCCAATGCATTATTGCAGCGGCAGGAGATTGAGAAACTGGCTGAGCAGGATGCAACGCTCTCAGGCAAGCTTCCACAAGAGCTTGCCGAGCGCCGAAGATTCGAGGAGGCTCTGCGGGAGAGCGATGCGATGTTCAGGGCGATCTTCGAGCACATGGCAGCTGGTTGTTGCATCGACGAGGTAATCTATGAGAACGGGCAGGCTGTTGACTATCGAATCCTTGACGTCAATCCAGCCTATGAACGGATCCTGGGGATCCCTCGAAGCCAGGCAGCCGGCGCCCTTGCATCAGAGCTCTATGGGCTAGGCAAAGCGCCGTATCTCGATATATATAGCAAGGTGGCGGAGATGGGGAAATCCGCCTCGTTTGAGACCTACTTCGAGCCATCGAATAAGCACCTGGCAATAAATGTTGGCTCTCCGGTAAAGGGGAAGTTCTCGGCGGTATTCATCGATATTACCGAACGAAGGAGGGCGGAAGAAGCGCTTCAGGAGAGCGCGAAGGGCGTCAGGAGAAGGCTTGACGCAATCCTCGAGCCGAAAGGGGAGATCGGCGAGCTTTCGCTATCCGACGTGATCGATCCCGAAGCCATCCAATCCCTCATGGATGATTTCTACAGGCTCACAGGGATCGGCGTTGGTATACTCGATCTAAACGGGAATGCCCTTGTTTCCACCGGGTGGATGGATATCTGCACTCAGTTCCACAGGGTTTGCCCTGAAACGCTGAAAAACTGCCTTGAAAGCGACACAAAGCTCTCGAAAGGCGTGCCTCCAGGCACCTACAGACAGTACCGCTGCAAGAACAATATGTGGGATATGGCCTCGCCCATCGTCGTTGGCGAAAGACACATCGGCAATATCTTCCTTGGGCAGTTCTTCTTCGATGACGAGACCATTGATTACGATCTATTTCGAGATCAGGCGCGTCGGTACGGCTTCGATGAGCGCGAATATATCGCAGCGCTCGACCGGGTTCCTCGATGGAGCCGCGAGAAGGTCGACGCAGTCATGAATTTTTATAGCAAGTTCGCGAACCTGATTTCTTCTTTGAGCCATGGAAACATCATGCTCGCACGGGCTCTTTTGGAGCGCGATAGGCTTCTTAGCGATCTCAAGGATAGCGAGGAGCGTTACAGGAGCTACATCGACAACTCGCCGTTTGGCGTCTTCATTTCCGACGAGAGAGGAAGATACATTGAAGTCAATGCCATGGCATCGAGGATAACCGGATACGAGGTCTCAGAGCTGCTCCAGCTCAGCATCTCGGACATGATCTCTCCCGACTCTCTGGAAGAGGGGCACAGCCACTTTCGAAAGGTGCAGACGGAAGGCTATTCCTCCGGCGAAGTGCCGTTTATGACGAAGAACCAGGAGAAGCGATGGTGGTCGGTGACCGCCACAAAGCTCTCCGAGACGAGGTTCCTGGGATTCGTCGAGGACATCACCAAGCGAAAATTGGCAGAGGAGGCGCTGCAGGAGTTCCAAAACCGCCTCGCCAAGATCATCGACTTCCTTCCGGATGCGACATTCGTAATCGACCGCGAAGGGAAGGTTATCGCCTGGAACAAATCCATCGAGAAGCTGACTGGAGTCAAGTCAAAGGATATGATCGGAAAGGGCAACTACGAATATACCATTCCCTTCTACGGAAAGAGGAGGCCCATACTGATCGACCTCGTTTTAAGGCCGCGCGACGAGGTGGAGAGGAGATACGAGCATATCACGTGGCTGGAGGACGGAACTCTCATGGGCGAGGCTTATATGCGCGACCTTAAATTGGGCCAGATCTTCTTGCTCGGAAGGGCGTCCATCCTTTACGATTCTCAAGGGGAGATAGCCGGAGCAATAGAGTCCATTCGTGATATATCCGATCGAAAGATGCTCGAGGAGGATCTGCGCCTTAAAGATCGGGCGATCTCTGCCTCGATAAACGCCATTGCCATGGCAGACCTGGATGGTTACTTGACTTATGTGAACGACTCCTTCCTCAAGCTCTGGGGATATGATAAGGAGGGCGAGGTTCTAAAGAGGCATTGCACGGAATTCTGGAGCTATAGTAGGGGTGCCCAGGAGATCCTGCAAGAGGTGCTGGAAAAAGGGGCATATCATGGCGAGTTGACGGGAGTTAGAAGGGATGGCTCCTACTTCGACGCCAAGCTATCCGCAAACGCGGTTTTCAGCGATGCCGAGGAGCCCATTCTCATGATGGCCTCCTTCCTTGATATCACCGAGGAGAAGAGGGCCAAAGAGGCATTGGAGAAGGCCGAGGAAAAGTACCGGGCAATCGTCGAGGACATGCCCAACCTGCTCTGTCGCTTCAAGTCGGATGGAACGTTAACCTATGTCAACGACGAGTACTGCATGAGCTTCGGCCGGAGCCGGGAAGAGCTGATCGGCAGCTCGTTTTTGCCGCTCATCCCCAAAGAGGATAGGGAGAACGTCAGGGATGAATATACATCGCTATCCTCATCCAACCCCGTAACCTCATATGAACACCGAGAGATCCTTACAGGAGGGGATATCCGCTGGTATAGGTGGACGGACCGAGCGATATTCGACGATTCTGGTGCAATCGTAGAGTACCAGTCGATTGGCGAGGATATAACGGATATGAAGCGCGCTCAAGAGGCACTCATCCAGGCCAAGGAGACGGCGGAGAAGGCTGCCCGCGCCAAATCCGAGTTTCTGGCAAACATGAGCCATGAGATACGCACACCTCTCAACGCAATAATAGGCATGTCGGAGCTCTTGTTGAACAGTCCATTGGGATTTGAGCAGAGGGACTATGTCGATACCATGAAGAAGAGCGGCTCTGCATTGCTTGCCATAATCAACGATATACTCGACTTCTCGAAGATCGACGCCGGGAAGATGACCCTCGATAAGCAGCCATTCAATCTCCGCCAGGTGGTGGAGGAGGCCCTCGATTTCGTCTACATCTCCGCGGCGGAGAAGGGCCTGGAGCTGATATACGATATCGACGATTCCTGCGTGAAAACCGTGGTGGGCGATCCATCGAGGTTGCGCCAGATACTGTTGAACCTGCTCAGCAACTCCATCAAGTTCACCGACCATGGAGATGTGGTCTTGACCGTCGCGTCGAAGGCCATCGAAGAAGGTCATCATGAGCTGCACTTCCAGGTGAAGGATACCGGCATGGGCATAGATCCGGATCAGATCGGCCAGCTCTTCCAGAGCTTCAGTCAGCTCGACTCCTCCATGACCAAGCGATATAGTGGAACTGGGCTTGGACTTGCCATATGCAAGAGCCTGGTGGAGATGATGGGCGGCCGAATTTGGGCTGAAAGCCGGGTTGGAGAGGGAAGCACCTTTCATTTCACAATCCGATCGGTTGATGCAGCAGATGTAGGCCGTGATGCAGGGATGGTGCCTACCAAACTGAGGGGATTGAGGGTGCTGATCGTAGATGATAACCTGACAAATCTGAAGATCCTCGATCGCCAGGTGCTCTCCTGGGGAATGATCCCAATCGAGGCCACGTCGGGAGGGGATGCCCTCAGGATAATCGGTCGCAAAGAGCGATTTGATATGGCGATTCTTGACCTGTGCATGCCGGAGATGGATGGAACTGAGCTTGCCATGAGGATCCATAGGCTTCCGGGACTGGGTCGTTTGCCGGTGTTGATACTGACATCACTGGGTTATGCGGGGACGACCGAAGGGATCTCGGGGGTCTTGAGCAAGCCAGTGAAGCCCATGCTACTATTCCAGTCACTCCTCCGCCTGAAAGGAGAAAGCATAGATAGAGAAGTGAGGCCCAGCAGTTCAATAGATACAGAACTGGGCCTGAAATATCCCTTGCGCATCCTGCTTGCCGAGGATAATGTCGTAAACCAGAAGGTGCTCGTAAAGATCCTGACCAAGCTCGGATATAAGCCAGCTCTGGCATCCAATGGCGCAGAAGTACTGGAGATGGTCGAGATGGAGGAGTTCGACCTGATCCTAATGGATCTGCAGATGCCTGAGATGGACGGCATCGAGGCAACCCGCCGGATAAGAGCTAGAAACGGCAGGAAAGGAATCCCCAGGATCGTAGCAATGACCGCTTACTCCG
>Ga0265595_1000599_pt1 | contig 31602 bp, 32 predicted proteins | sample saktaG_15_FD_190148 | JGI IMG/M metagenome (GOLD analysis project Ga0265595, IMG submission 190148) | Saline water microbial communities from Sakinaw Lake, British Columbia, Canada - sak_2013_06_06_50m | ecosystem: Environmental > Aquatic > Non-marine Saline and Alkaline > Saline ...
GGAGGATTCCCGGGCGCAATATCAGGAGGATCATCATCCGGTAAATCGTCGTCCAGTGCAAAAGACTACATCACCAAATCAGAGCTGTCTGACATTGAACGGACTGCCGGGAAGTATGGCACGGTGTATCCAATCTATCAGGACAGCGACAAGATAAAAGTGGGGGACAACGAGGGACGGGCAACCATTTACGGCATGCGCGAAGATGATATGACCGAGGTCCTGACCGTTGAGGAAGGGGCACTGCCGAAAACCTCAAGTGCTGTCGTGATCGGACCCACGTTTGCGGAACGCCATGACCTTACCATCGGGAGCCGTATCACCATCGGCGATGCATCCATCAATGAATCGGTGCAGAAATTCCGGGTCGTGGGGATCCTCCAGGAAAAAGGTATGTCGATGGACCTGAACAGCGACAATGCCATCATCATGCCCGAGAAGTCCTTTGTCGGCCTCTATGGCGGCGACCAGGAATATGACCAAGTCAATGTGATCCTTGACGATATCAAGAACGCGAATGTAACAAAAACCGCGATCACCGACCAGCTGAACCGCAAGGAGAACGTGGTTTCCATCCAGGACAGCAGCAGGATGATGGAGAGCATCACGTCAACGGTTGGCACCCTGACCACGTTTGTCATGGCAATCGCCGGCATCTCGCTCCTTGTTGCCGCAACCTCGATCTTCAACGTCATGATGATGTCGGTGACAGAAAGGATCCGGGAGATCGGCATCCTGCGCAGCATCGGCACGCAGAAGGGTGAAGTGCGGCGGATGTTCCTCTACGAAGCGGTGATCCTCGGGCTCGTCGGTGCCGGCATCGGCGCGGTGATGAGCGTCATCTTAGGCTGGCTTGTCGTGCTGGCCATGGTCGGCACGACGAAATATTTCTTCACCTACCAGAGTCTCGTGTACGTCCCCATGGCGATGACCATCGGGATCGCCATCTGCATTTTTTCGGGCGTTTACCCGGCGTGGAGGGCAGCAAATCTCGATCCGATCGAAGCCCTGCGGGCGGACTGACAGCCCGGGCTTTCCCTTTTTTGCCAATATATTGAGGGAAATGTACTATTTTAGTACCTGAATCCAAGAAGGATTTACGGAGTTAAAATTGGTAATAACTGCATGTCCAAAATGCAATTCAAAAAAGTTAAACAAAATAAATGGTGGAAAAAGCAGCCGTCGTCCTCAGATCCGCCCCTATCCCTGATTGCCTGCATCCATCTGCAGCTTCAACAGCGCAGCGGCAATCTCAAGCGAGGTATAATCGTCAACCATGATTCGCTCAATGGTCTCTATCTGTTTTTCAAGGTTACCGGCATCGACAGTCTGCTTGATTTTATCGGCAAATGCTTTTGTCCTTGACTCTGCAGCATCACGCGCTGAGGGGATGGGGATCCGGGAGATCGTGATATTTGCGAGGCGCTGGATCTCTCGCATCTTGTAAACATCTTCAGGGCCGACAAAGGTGATGGCACGTCCGCTCCTGCCCGCCCGTGCCGTCCTGCCGATCCGGTGGACGTAATATTCAGCGACCTGAGGGACATCCAGGTTGACAACAAGATCGATGTCATCGACGTCAATCCCCCGTGCCGCAACATCGGTAGCCACAAGCAGGTCAATCTCGCCTTTGCGGAACTGCGCCATCACCCGGTCACGCTGGGACTGTTTCAAGTCCCCGTGAATTTCGCCCACACGGTACCCAAGGGTTTTGAGCCGTTTTGTCAACTGGTCGACGCGCCGTTTCGTGTTACAGAATACCAGCACGAGTTTTGGGTCCATCTGGTCCAGGAGCCGGCAGAGTACGTCGAACTTATCCCTGCTGTGTACGTCGATATACCGCTGTTCGACCTCGGGGACGGTCAGCTCCTTATGAGGGATCTCGACAAACTCCGGGTTCTTCTGGAACCGCCGGGAGATTGCAAGGATTGGTTTTGGCATGGTTGCGGAGAAGAGGACGGTCTGCCGTTCCTGGGGGGTCTGCTTAAGAATCGTTTCGATATCAGGAAGAAACCCCATATCCAGCATCTGGTCTGCCTCATCGAGGACAACCATTTTCACCCGGGACAGCGAAAGCGTCCGGCGGCGGAGGTGGTCGAGAACGCGTCCCGGAGTCCCGACAACGATCTGGACACCGGTCTTTAATGAGCGCAACTGCCGTTCGATCGGCTGCCCGCCATAGATGGGTAGTACGGTTGTATGGGTCATGTGGGCTGCAAGCAGGGCGATCTCTTCTGCGGTCTGGATTGCAAGTTCCCGGGTGGGGGAGAGGATGATGACCTGGGTCTGCCGGTTATGGGGATCGAGCCCTTCGAGCGCGGGAATACCAAACGCCGCAGTTTTTCCGGTACCGGTCTTTGCCTGACCGGTCACATCATTGCCTGCAAGGATAAGGGGTATTGCACTGATCTGGATTGGTGTGGGTTCTTCAAAGCCCATATCTTCGACAGCCCGGAGTATTTTTGGGCTGATGTTGAATTTTTTGAACGAAAAAGAGGTTTCCATTTCTTAATTATTGGTGCCCTGAGGTCTTTATAGATGTTATTGAACAAAAACAAAAAAATGCCGGCCGTGAATTAAAAATTTCCTGAACCTCTCCTGTCTGATTCGGGTTTTAACGTGTTTTATCAATCACACAATACCTTAATCCCGTCAGACATCATTTATAATACTCTGATAACCTGTATTCAAGCAGAGATAAGATTATCATAGAATCAGGAGTGGATTAACTGTCATTCAGGAAAGATCAAAATAACGGGGAGTTCGATGTTGAGACCCAGAACGAGACCGGCACTGAAGTAATCCGTGTACGGTTACCAAAAAAACGGAACCGGGAGATATTTGCCTCTGCCGACCTTATGATGGGGGCAAATCACATCCGTGTCCGGTGTTTCGATGGTGTCACCCGCATGGGCAGGATCAAAGGGAAGATCAAAAAAAGGGTCTGGATACGGGAAGGAGATACGTTAATTGTTGTTCCCTGGAGCTTTCAGGACGAAAAATGTGATATTATTTACCGGTACCTCAAACCACAGGTAGAGTGGTTACGAAGGAACCGGTATCTCTGAAATTTTTTTTATTGGATTTTTGTAATTCTTACCCGAATTTTTCATCCGGTTTTGTAACTTCAATCAGGACATTCCCCGAAGGTCTCTCTTTTCACTCCTTGTAAAACACCACTTATACAACGATTCCCGACAAGGGATGACTACTTCATCTCTCAGGACATATACTATACAGTGATTCGTTCACAGGATGAAAGATGAAAGGGATATTTCTCGATTCACGGGTCTTTGTGCCCGATACCACCCAAATCCAGATCCTCAAAACAGTCGCAGATAAACCAGCCTGCCATATCAGTCATGTTGTGCACCAGTTACTGCCTGACCACAGCGAAAGTATCGTCCGCTCCGGTGTACACAAGTTGCTTTCAAAAAGGTATCTCGACGGGGGAAAAGCAAATAACGAGATCCTTTTAAGGATCACTTCGGGTGGCCGTATGGCTCTCCAGCGGACAGCGGACTAAAACACCTCGTAATCTAACTGACTCTTTTTTGTTATCGCCGCTCATCAGGGCGAATCTTTGTCTCGTCATGAGTCTTCTTGTCGGACACATCACATATCGGGAGGAACAGGGTTCCCAAGGGTTTATCATCCTGATGGTTATTCATTGTAGCAGGATGCTGCAGTAGTTAGAAAAGGAGATAGATCGCGGTGATTTCAATCCGTTTTTACCGGATTTATGATATAGGCAGGGAGATCGATCTCGACTGGCTGGAACGCGAACTTGCAAAGAGCTTCGTAACAGCACGGGCGAGTTTCTTGAGGGTCAAGCAAAAGTCCATCATGATCGAGGACCCGCCCCTTTCGATCCGTATGCTGCCGGTGCGGGTGGAACGGAAAGGAAAAACGTTTGAGTTTTCCGTGGTTGCCCGTGTATATGATATCGGGGCGATCAGTTTCTGTTTTGTGTATGAAGATTCCACATCTGATTTTTCCTCGCTCAACGAGATCGCCTTCCTTTTTGCCGGTCAGGAAGGGCTCTCGGACTTTTATCTCCAGAACCTCACCAAACTTGGGGAGATCATCAAACCGCATATCAAAAACTTTGCATTCGATCAGGATTTTTTTGAGGATTATACCATCTATGTGACCGACCATAGGGACGATGCGATTGACCCGGTACCCCTGCTGATTGGTGAAAGCACAACAATTTCCCCCCAGATGGGAGAGGAAATTATCAGGAATTCGCTCAGTTACACCCCGGATGACATTGCGATCATCTCCTGGGATTCAGCCCTCCTCTGCAATCCGGAGTTGCCTACTGATCTTATTGACCTTATCGAATATGCCAATGTGCAGGTTCTCGAGCTGAGGTACTATGACCGGGAACTCACCCGCCAGATGGAGAAGATGTATGACGATATCGAGCATGCTGACAGGATGTGGAGGTTCCTGCGGACGCACCAGTACCACGCGATCATGGGCAAACAGATGGAAACGTATGCAGAGATCTCCGAGATTATCGAGAAAGTCAACAACCTGATCAAAGTCACTGAGGACGTTTATTATGCCCGGGTCTATGCAACAGCCTTAAAGGTGTTCCGGAGCGGGCAATGGAGCGGAAGCGTGAGCCGGAAGATTGATGTGATCCGGGAGAATTATTCGATGCTCTCAGATGAAGTCCGTATCCAGCACTCAAACTTCCTCGAATGGGTGATTATCATCCTGATAGCTCTGGAGTTTGGCCTCGCCATCTGGCAGAGCATGCGGGCATAGCACCCGTAAAGAGGCACCAGACAGGAGTTCATTCCCTGATCCATGACGGATGCATCAGATCCTGTTAAAATCTGCAATTCTCCAATCCAATAAAAACCGTAAGGTCGAGGAATAAAAGAACAAGACATGTTCACGATATAACCTGAAAAGAACAGGACATGTCGTGAAATTTTTATTTAAAAACGAAAGAAAGAAAAAATTTAGAACCGGGGTTTCCGGTGCTTTGGAAGGCAGTCCTGGCAATAGACAGGTCTTCCTTCGGTTGGCTTAAATGGTACTTCGCAATCTTTACCGCAGTCTGAACAGACTACCTTTGTCATTTCACGGGGGCCGAAGTTTCTCGGACCGCCAAAATTTGATCCATACATAATGTTTCTCAAACAGCCTTTTGTTAGAAAACTGTATACTAAAGAGAACGGCTGAGTTTAAGAATCTCTGCATGCCTGCAGGAGAATTTATGGTGCGATACTCATGCCCTTGTATATTTCTGTTTCACTGCCATCCTTCCCGCAATCGTTTCTCTTATTTCCTGAACCGATCCATGTAGTGAGTGTGATGCGCGAGCCGCCGGTCAAAAAGATCCTGTACTGGTGCGACCACTGCAATGTTCCGCTTATCGGGCAGGGATGCGCCTGCGGCATGAACGGAAAAAAGATCCCCCTCCTCCAGCCCTACGATCTCCGCCCGGCATTAGCGGCAGATATGGCGCTGATAACACGGCTCATCCATGAGCGGTTCGGTGAAGTCCCACTCCAGAAAATAGTACTTTTCAATAAAACCGGCGGTATCGACCGGGCTGATCTTGTGATTATGAACGGGGAGCGGTTTGGCTGGCTGACGTTCAATCTGGTGGCGCGGAGATATTCCCTCGATATCGCACCGGAAGCCCTGCCGTTCCTGCTCCCTCATGCAAACCAAGGCATCGTCGACCTTGAACAATACACCGGTGTCAGCAGGGAACAGGGCAGGATCGGGGGCAAGAAGTTGGTGCTCAACACCCCGGTACCCGATGGGACGGCGATAGTAAAATACCGGAATAAGTTTGGCACCGGTATGGTGAGAGACGGGCAGATCAAAGTCAGGGAGATCGTTTCCGTTGAACCAAGAACGCCCCAAAACCCGGACTGGAGCGTTGCTGTCCACCAGAACCGGTACCACCTCAAAAACCTTGAGCGCACCGCTGTCAGGACTATCAGGCACCACATAAAGGACCGCCCGGTCATCAACGTCTCGTTCTCCGGGGGCAAGGATAGCACTGCTGTCCTGCACCTTGCCCGTAAGGCAGGCGTGACATCGGCGTTTTTTATCGATACCGGCATCGAATTCCCCGAAACGGTCGAGTTTATTCGGGCACAGGGAATTGAGATCATCCCGCCGGTTGTCGATTTCTGGCAGGCTGCGGAGAAAGCAGGTCCTCCGGGTAAGGACCACCGCTGGTGCTGCAAGCTCTTAAAACTCCGGCCGCTCAAACTCTACCTCACAAAGATTGGCCCGTGCGTGACCGTGCAGGGCAACCGGTGGTACGAGTCATGGAACCGGGCCGATCTCGAAGAGACAAGCCAGAACCCTGACAATGTGCTCCAGCTCAACCTCTCGCCGATCCGGAACTGGCGGGCGCTCGAAGTATTTTTGTATCTCTGGTGGCAGAAGATACCGATCAATGTGCTCTATGAACGGGGCATCGAGCGGATCGGGTGCTACCCCTGCCCGTCAATGCTTGAGAGCGAGTACGAGGAACTGGGGAAGATGCACCCCGGTGCGGTGCACCGCTGGAACAAGGTGCTTGAACGGTGGGCTGCAAAAAAAGGGCTGCCGGAAGAATACCATCGGTGGGGGCTCTGGCGCTGGAAGGCACTGCCCCCCAAAATGCGGGAGCTGTGCGGTGCCCGGGGGATTTTACTCAATGAGGATTATTCCTTAAAGCCTGTGAGGGAACACAACGTGGAACAGAAACAGGATACAAAACAAGGTGATGCAATCGTGACACAACCTTTTGACCGGCTACCGAACACATTTGATGCGGAGAAAGCCCGCAGGGACTTCCCGATCCTTTCAGAACTCATCTACTTTGACAACGCGGCAACTTCTTTCTCCCCGGAGCCGGTGGTGCAGGCAGTGGTCGAATTCGAGCACCAGTACCGTGCAAACGTCGGGAGAGGGGTGCACCGGCTGACACGGATCGCCTCGCAGCGTTACTGGCACGCCCATGAAAAGGTGGCGAAGTTTATCGGCGGTCAGGATGGAGTAACAGTTTTTACGAAAAATACTACTGAGGCAATCAACATGGTGGCGCAGGGGCTTGCTTGGAAGGCAGGAGATCATGTCATCACCACCGTCCTTGAACACCATTCAAATCTCCTGCCCTGGAGGAACCTGAAAAAGCAGGGCGTCGGCGTCGACATCGTCAGTATTGAACCGGACTATTCACTCGACCTTGGTGCATTTGAACGGTTAATTTCAGATAATACACGTCTTGTCGCGGTCACGCATGCCTCAAATGTGCTCGGCGTGATCACCCCTATTGAGACGATCGCCCGGATCTGCCATGACCACGGCGCTCTCCTCCTCATTGATGGTGCGCAGGCAGTCCCGCACATGCCGGTTGATGTCGCACAGCTCGGGTGCGACTTTTACGCTTTCTCCGGTCACAAGATGCTCGGGCCGACCGGCACCGGCGTCCTCTGGATGAAGGAACCAGTCATCGAACCTTCGATGCTCGGCGGCGGCATGATTGAGACCGTGACAGCCGAAGGATATACCCCTGTGGAAGGCTACCAGAAATATGAGGCAGGCACCCCGAATATTGCCGGGGGGATCGGCCTTGGTGCGGCAACCGATTACCTGACGGCGATTGGAATGGACAAGATACGGGAGCATGAAGAGCGGATCACAACCCGGCTTATCGACGGGCTCTTGAAGATCAACCGGGTCCGTGTGTATGCCCCGGCACAGCAGGCATCCCGGATTGGTGTTGTCTCGTTTACCATTGACGGGCTTCACCCGCATGAGGTCGCCCAGCAGCTCGATGAGGGCTCCGACATCATGGTGCGGTCAGGGCACCACTGCTGCCAGCCGCTTATGGACTATCTCGGGCTTACCGAAGGTACGGTGCGGGCGAGCCTCGCGCTCTATAACATCGAACAGGAAGTTGACCTGCTCATCGCAGCGATTGACGAGATCGTCCAGGGATTGTAAACCGGGCGATACTCCAATCAATGGTCCACCCAATGACTTCGCAAAACGATGCAAAGCAACGGGCTGCGATTGTGCCCGGAATGAGCGTTGATATCGTAACAAAAGCGAACCAGCGGAGCGGAAAGGTTGTCAGGGGCATCGTGAAAGAAGTGCTCACCAACACCTCATTCCACCCTCACGGGATTAAAGTAAGGTTACAGGACGGACAGGTGGGAAGGGTGCAGGCGATTATTCCGGCGGAATCGGAAAAGGGCGAGTGATGATTTCCGGCTCATTCATCTGCTAACCTTCTCTTCGAATACTCCTTCCATGCATCATCCCGGTTTTCATAATCGATCTCAATCTTCGCCTTCCGGAAAATGATCCGGTCGTCATCCGATGAAATCTTCAGGTAATCCCCTGCCTCAATACCAAGGCGCGAACGGATTTTCTTGGGAAGGGTGATCAGCCCGTTTGAAGATACCTTGACAAGTGTCTGGTCCGGCATATATTCCCACATCTTAGAATTAAAGATTCTTAGATTAATAGTGTTGTGGGATCGAAAGGGTTTCATTGTGCAACAAACTGGTTGACGATACCTATGACATCGTACACTTTTAAGAGTGAATTCCGATAAGACCTATATGCTTCCGTCACGTACGAGACCACCCTGCCACTTGCAAAAAAATCCGGGGCAAGGGGGGTATGCCATGTGGGGGGAGGTCTCATTCCGGCAACAGTAGGGGGTGGTCTCACGGGAACCCCCCGCCCCCAGTTTTCCACGAATACCGGAAACCGGCCTCACCGCTTGAAACTCCATGCGAACCGCTGCCCGACCGGATGCAGCAAGGGGGGTTCAAACCAGAAAAGAGGGGGAGGGGGTTGATCTTGTAGTGTAAAGTGACATCGTGTCCTTTAAGCAGTCCTCAAAGATCTTTGAAACAAACTGTCCGCCATTGTCTGTGTAAAGCATCCGTGGCTTATTGAATCTCTTAAAATTGAACAATAAAAATATATTTTTTATCAGAATAAAATGATGTTTACATACCAAAGACTATTAAAATTTATCCTCTTACCGCTCCTGGTGCTTCTCCTTTACGAACTTTAGAAGAGAATTCTTTTTTCACCTTGTCCTTTACAGTATCAATGACACTTTTATCAGACTTTTTTTTATCTGCCATAATAATTTCCTCGCACTACCAGATTTGCTAAATATGAATTTATCAACTATCAATATTTATATAAAATATAAAAACTTTGCCGTTATATCAGCAGCATCCATTAAATGACATCGTATCTTTTATTTTCACACCACGAGAAAAGTACTTTATATACTATAAATTTATATAACGATCTTATGTCCTCCTTATACATTGAGAACAAAAATACTTGGGGGAGAGAGGGTCGTTTAGAGATTGAAAACCAAAAAATATCAACCCCAAATTATGTTCCAACCAGAAGTGAATTTTTAAATTTACAGGAGTCTCCTTTCGTCGATAAAAGGGATTATAGGAAAATAAATTTTGGAATTTATGGTTACTGGCTCAATGATAGTACCATTAAACGAATAAGCGATAAAGGGAAAGCATATCAAAATATTAAAAATTACATCAACCAACGGATTCAAATTATTGAAACCCCCATCAAAATGCTTCATTTTGAATTTAATCCGGATGTTTCTCATTTAGATGCCGTTACGTTGAAACTTTTATTGGATCTTCAAGTTTCAGCGGGAGCAAATGTTATTGAGATTCCCCATGTCCCAAAACAAGGTAATAACTATAAAAAAATACTGGAAAAAGCTGTTGAATGGAAAAAAGAGAGTTTAAATGAAAATCAACTTATGGCAATTGCATATGAGCGCGACGATATTAAAATTATAAAAACAAAACTCAACGAGATAAATTCCATCGGGATCCACATCCATTCTGAAAATTTCCCTCTCCTATATGAGATTGAAGAAAAGATACGTCCTTTAGATATCTGGACACACGCATTTTCAACACCTAGATCTTACCGGAAAGTAAATTATAAAGGAACGATGGGTGCATTCCTCAACAAATTTGGAATCGATACTTTCAGTACATATGTTGCAACTTCAGAAGTTGCCAGAAATTACGCTTATGCACAAGAAAATAAAACTGATATTCAAAAACAAGAAGATGCGAGGACAAGCAAATATTTTAATCCTATTGACTACAGCACAACTAAATATGAGACTATGGATAAAATATTAAATCCGGATAATATCGCAGAAATTGAGCTATCGAAATTTTGTTCTTGCCCTGTTTGTAGAAAAAATTCTCTCCTTAGTATTGTATCTAATTTCGGTTCAACTCATATAAACACAAGATCACACGAAGTTTTAGCAAATGCTAACGAATCAGCAATGATTAAGGAGAAGATAAGAAGTAATGAATTTGATGACTATCTCAAATCAAAGAAATTCGCTTACATGCTGACGGGGAGATCTCAAGCTACGTTCCAATAAGAACCATAGTTGCTTCAAATCTTTCTGTTAATTTTTGAATCTCGTTCTCATCTAATGGGAAAGTAGTTTTTGGTGCAATGAGGATATCGGTAAACTCTCTCTGTAAATGTAACAACGATTTTAATATGCTTTTATCTTCGATAGGCGCATTGGGAATAAATTCAATAAATAACAATTCTGCATTACGGTTTAGATTTCTTTGAATGCTATTTCGTATTTGTTTGAAATAATCCCCATCGAAATGGGAAAGATCAACTTTTCGTTTAATAATTTGGATCTTCTGCATTTTATTAACCCGTTTTGTTTTCAGGGAGAAGCAATACCATCACATCACGGCCAATCCATGTTTTTGGTACGTAAATCAAACCATTCGATTTTCCAGATTTTCCAACAGAAAATTTTTCGAAATCTACTATGTCCAGCGAGATCGACCCCTCAAACTTCATATGGCATCCAAACTTTTACCTAGTCATTAACTAGTTTAAAACCAGTTAATGACTAGTTTTATTTACAAATGTTGATACTGTATTATTTAAATATTTTCCAAGATTCAGACAGAAACGGGTTTCTCCTTCATAATCTGCATTGGTGTCTTGTATCCCAGCTTCTGGATTTCCCTTTCGTTGTTGAACCAGTTCCGGAACTCTTCAAGGCTTTCAGAGAGTGATTTGGGAGTCATATAATTATGGTATGCGATCCACTCGTCAAACATAATCGACAAGACGGTAAAATCTATTGGGAACTCTGGTGGGATTCTTGTTCCGAAAAAGTGGATCGGGAGAAGGGTAAAAGTTCTGTTACTTGAAGAAGTCGCTGAAGAAGAGTGAATCTACATTTTCGATATTTTTCATTGTTTCGTTAAGTGCCGAAATCTCCTTAGTTTGGTACTTTATTTTACATTTCCGGTATTTTAAGGACGTTTCTCAGAAAGTCTATATTCCGGAAATTTCAAATAGTAAAAATAGTGTGAGGTGATCATAAGTCCCATTCGCCGATTCGTAAAGCGGATCGCCAAATTAGAATGGGCATATCACTATGTGCGGACGGGTTGTAAAACTTTAAAACCGAAGTGGCGAGAGTCGGAAGACTCAGGACACGCGGCAGTAGAATCGACAACTATCTGTTTTGTTGTCCTGAGAAAAATAGTTTTCGGTATTGGATAGCGAGTGCTCTAATTTGCCTTTTAAGGCAGGAGAAAGATAAACTATGAATCTGGCAGAAATAATACTGCTTACTTTGGCTCTCTATATTGGGGCATATATTGTCTTTTCATTCGCATCAAATCTTTGGTGGCTTGGATTGATAATGGCAGGGTTTGCAGTGCTTCTTACAATACGGGTTGCCGGGGAAATACTGTTTGGAGATCCTTCAAGCAGTTAAAATATTTTAATTTTTTACGGATTTTCTACCAATACCCCAAAAACTTAGTAACAAGAATAAGAAGAACAATCAAGAAAACAACAATCCATACAGACCAGCTCTTTTTCTTTTGCCAAGGAATACCCCGATTTCGATGTAATAACTTATTGAACTTTTCATCCACACCCTTCGCTCTCATCGGAGGAAGGTTGGTTTGTGGTATTTTTGAGTGCTTATCCGTTTCATATGCAACCTCCCGTCTTTGTCCGATTTTTGCCCGATCAATATCATCCATGTGTGTAATTCAATTCGTGTCTCGATATAATTGTTTTCGTACAATCATTTTTCTTATTTGAATTCTGAATCATTCACTTATGGGGCTTTGTGAATTTTGTGGAAAGGAAACCAGAATACCATTTACTTGTAAGTTGTGCGGTCAGAACGTATGTGGAGATCATAAACTTCCTGAGAATCACAAATGTATGTATGTCGATATTGCAAGAGGCAAATCTGAGAAATTCAAAATTCCAGAACAAAATATTTTCAAAGGGACTAAACAGCATAAATAAATTTCATATTCTGAAGAACTTTTTAAATTTGTAAACTACCCATACCCCAAAAATATATTCGAACAGTGTTCTTTTCATTGATGGATTTTGGTACTGAACCTTTTTCCATAACCGGTTTCGGATTTTTTGCCGAATTGTATGCCCACGAAGTCCACGTCCTTTACACATATCGTGGCTGGTACAAACAATACTCCAGTTAATTTTCTTGAATTTTATTGGGCGTGGTGTATCTTCGTGTGAGATTCTTTCGGCATAATCAAGCGTTCGCTTTGTAAAAAAGTAATCAGAATCTCGCATTTGCTCAACTCTATCTTTTACGATTATTCACAACTCTACTTTAATTAAATGTTTTACAAAAAGGACACGATGTCACTTTACACCACAGATAGTGGCAGGGGGTATCCCCCACCATCGTACATGAGTGGGGGGAGCTGGTCTGAGCAAGGTCGACCCCTTGGAGGGGTCTGAGGGGGTACCTCACTTTGATCGGGTGGGGGGGCACCTCATGACACATGAGTGGGGGTACCCCCTCTGTTTGCACAAGAAACAAAGGCCGTCCCGCTGGAGTCTCCGTCGGAGACCCAAAACCGGGAAAGGGTGGGGGTACCCCCTCATGTGCTCATGGGTGGGGGGCAGGTGCTCGTACTCAAGACCCCCTCACGCGATCGCGGAAGGGGTCTCGATCAAAGTGGGTGGGGGGTATACCCCATGTCCGCGAGTGGGGGGTGCCACCCTGTTGTCGTCGGGAGGTTTCTGAAGATTGATGCGGCATAGGAAAAGATGAGGGGGGTAAATGAGTTTGAAGGTGGGGGCAGGGTATGACCGATGGGGGGTATCAGGGTGGCCCCCAAGTATGTTGATTAAAAATTTTTAGGATCGTGATAATCATTAATTTTTAATTCATCAGGGAATTTTTGCAGAGAAATTTGTGCTAATTTTATCGTCTTCTCCCTTTTTTTCCCACGTTCAAATTCTTCATATTGCATTGCAAGGATTAAATAAATCAATGCGGCACGAACGGTTTTAAGTAATTTTAGTGTTTTTCTCTCAAAATCATGAATTTCAATTGAATATGAAAGATTCTTGTCAACTTCACCTAAAAAATTATAGGATAAATTGGGATTATCATCATCTGATAACTTTAATTTTAAAAATTTATGTTCAAGATGATTTCGGATTTTATACCACTCCTTTGCATCTGGTTCTAATGCATCGGTATATCTGATATCATCCTCAAATAGATCTTTACTTATCCAAAATAATCCCAGTAACGGGAGATTATTTTTTTGTGTGAGATTTGGATTTAACACAAAAATTTTTTCACCTGAAATGCTCGATTTGCGTTTATTCTTTTTTTGTTCAATATACCATATCTTTTTGAAATACACTCTATTCTCGATTAGCCCTAATTTGAAATAGTAATTTAAAAAGAAGGCAATCTTATCAAAAATAGAATAGCAGATCCTGAATGAATTTTTTATTTCTTCGGAAGCTTTCGAATAAACAGGATTGTCTTCTGTATCAAATAAAAAAACCTCTTTATCTGAAAAATGGGCTTCATTTTCTGAAATGCCCTTATAATAAGAATATCTAGCTGTCACAAATTCTTGTTTCAGGAGGTTATACAATATTTGACAGTTAGGACCTTCATAGATTTTTGTTGTAATGGACGGAATATGTAGGATATCATTTGCTGCTATCGGATATGGCCCAATATCATTAAGCGGATTTAAAAATAGGCAATTTTGTAAACACCATTTTCGATATTGAATTTCTTCATCTGAATTTCCAAGGGAGAATGAATTCAAATCCAGATCTTTTTCGAGGTATACATTGTTAATTCTAGATTGAATGTATGAGATTCCTTGTTGAAAATTCTTTGAATTATCGTGTGCTAAATCACATTCTAATGATGATTTTAATAATTCATAAGCGGCATGTGAAATAACAGACTGATGGCCACGGTCGTATAAAAATTGTGCATACCACAGGTAGCTAATACCTTTGCACCCTAAAGCCATCCCAAACTTCGGATTGAGGGATAATACTTTACTTCTATATTCAATCGCCTCGACAAACCTGCCGATATTTGCCATCAAATTTCCTAAATTCGTGTTGATTTGAGAATACCTCGTATTTTCCCAAAATTTTTCTTCTTTAGATCTTTTAGTTTTGGAAGATGATTTGGTGATCGAGAGTTGAATATATTTCAGAGATAATCGAAAATTTAGAATTTCTTTGTCGATTTCTGGATTTTCCCATTTCGAGATAACATCATCCTTAGTTTTTTTCAAAATTCTTTGATTACAATAAGCGTTAGCCAAAAAGTAGTGGCCTCCTGCTTTTTCATAATCAGTTAATTCTTGTTCCAAAAAAGGTTCCAGATTTGTTATTGCATAATTGAGCCCATCCAATCTTTTAAGGTCTAATGAAAAATCTATCAGTAGTGATATTCTTTTTAAATACTCTTGATTGGTTAAGTCAAGGAGAACATTCGAATTAAAAAAAGACTGAATTATTTGATTTTTTTCAAGATCAGTTATTTTTGAAGGATTAAAGTCGAAATTCAATTTGTTCCCACTCAAGGGATAATAATATTTTTAAACAGATGACAGTTTCGATTCCGAATGAAATTTTTAAAAAGAGCGCGTCGCTATTCAAAATACTTTTCAGAGCAGAGAAAGCGTACTTACAAAAGTGACATTTTTTCGGGATACCTATAATCAAAACCCGCGATGCGAGGGAGGGGATTTGAACCCCCGAACTCCTGCGAGATCAGGCCCTGAACCTGACGCCTTTGACCTGGCTTGGCAACCCTCGCGCCTGTAATCATTACTTCTAAAATTACATAAAGTTAGGTATTCACTGCTTCTTTGACCCGGATACCCTATCTACCATATCGATCTTTTTGCCAGTTCCTCATCCATGGTAACTAAAAAATCGCACCATCATGATTTGCCAAAAAGGACGGGCACAATAATTTCTGACAGATTGGGCACTATGCCGTCGTCACTGGAGAATAGGACATAAAGGTTCTCCATTAGTATTATGATTTGAAGCGCAGATTACATACTGGATGGCTGATAAACAGTACGAAACATTAAAGATCGAAAATATCGTCGCGTCCGGCGTTATTGCTGATTCTATCGATCTCGCAATGGTCTCAAAAAAGATCCCCAGCTGCGAGCTCAACACCAAACGGTTCCCGGGCGCAGTATATCGGATCGAAAAGCCAAAAATTGCATCCCTGATATTTTCCTCAGGAAAGGTTGTGCTCACCGGAATCCGGGACAAAAAAGCACTTAATGATGGGTTAAAAATCATCATCAGCTCACTCAAAGGAGCAGGAGTGAAGACCTACAAGGAACCCAGAGTTGCCATCACCAATATCGTCTGTTCGTACGACATCGGCAAATACATCAACCTCAACAAAGTCGTCATCACGTTAAACCTTGAAAATATCGAGTATGAACCCGAACAGTTCCCCGGCCTTGTTTACCGTATCAAGGACCCCAAAATCGTTGCCCTTCTCTTCAGCTCAGGTAAGATCATCCTCACCGGAGGGAAAAACATTGAAGATATCAAGAAGGGACTGGACTTCCTCGAGCAGAAACTCGAAAGTATAATGTAATTTTTTTCACATTCCTTTTTTTTATAGTTTTGAACGCAACACTCTTGGCAATTGTTAACTCAAAAGTGTCAGAAATTGGTCTGATTAGGATCTGGCTGCGTTAACACTATTTGAGAAGGCTAATTTAGTATTAAGTAAGGTCTTCGACAATACTTTTTCATTGCCAGAAACGATGCGTCTGGATAAAATTGCGCTCTGCTTTCAGGATTTCACGGTAAAACCCATCCCCATCGGCAAGAGTTGCAATGATGCGGGATGCGTTCTCAGGACCAACCCCGCGTGCCGCAAGCGCAATTACTGCTTTTTTCCCGCTGGAGAGTATGATATTTGCATTTTTCATCAGCCGCCGCTCGGTTTCCTGTTCTTCAGGTGTTTTTTTCTTTTTTTTCGCAATCGCGTATAACGGTTCCTCCCATGGTTTGAGCGCTGCAATCAGCCGGGCCCCGCACTTCGGGCACTGGGGCTTGTCCGGGACGCGGGAGACCACCGTGCGGCTCTTCCAGTCACGGCAGTTCATACAGCAGAGCACAACATCATCGGCGTCAAGCCGGCGCTTGACCGCAGCGATTACTGCCTGATCTGCAGTGGGGGGTGGGATCTGGTCGCGTGATGTAAGCAGTCCTTCTGCACCGATTATGGAGAGCCTCCCGATACTCATGCTGATTTCCCCCTTCTGGATCAGCGCAACAATGGCCGCAGCAGTCTCGATATCCATATACTCAGACAGCAGCTCGCGGTAGGCTTCCTGCTGGACGACAGTACCATCGAAGAATTCCAGGAGTCTTTGAATACTAATTTTTTCATAGTCGGCATCCGGGTCAATTGCGCCAAATTTTTTTGCCACCTGCACGAGTTTCCACTTAAAAAGTGCTGTTCGTTTGAGGGCGAGCCTGATGATGCCCGGCAGGTGCAGGGGATCAAGCGAAATAAGTACGTCACGGACATCTGCCGCCCGGAGAGAGGAAGGGAGGCGAAGCAGGATCCTGTACGCGTCCAGTTCGATACCAACAGTAGTGCCGAACTTTGCCGAGATCAGGATGGAGATAACACGCCCCAGCGCTTCATTTGCCTTGTGCCCGGCACAGATGTTACAGACCACCCCCTCGTCAGAATTTTCAAGCGTGATGAGGTCATCGGTAGGAACCGGCGAACGGTTCTTGTCCATTGCACCAAGAAATGTCCGGACATACCGTATTCCGTCAGATTCGCGGGTGTAATCCTCGATGTTCCTCCTCTTTCGAATTGCCCCAGCTTCCCTCGCAATATTGTATGGTACCGGGATCTGTTCTCCTTCCCAAGAGGGTATCTCCCCCTGAACCTTCTTTGCCGGTTCAACGGTGAGTTTACCGTCCGCGATCTCGATGACACGCCATAACTGGCCCTTGGTGATAAAAACCGCACCCGTATGCACCCACCCAACAACAAAGGATTCATCAAGTGTTCCAACAGTCCGTCGTGATACCATGTCAAAGACCGGCACCTTGCGCTCATCATGGATCATGGAAAGGTTGCCGGCGAGATACTTCCGCGCCCGTGCCGTGGTCACGATCCTGCTGCCGTCCAGCCAGATGAGCCGGTGCTCCTGCATCTGCCGACAGACATCATCAAGAAGGTTGCCATGGTCCGAAAATACATGCGTCCGTTCGACAATTTCGCGCACCCTGTCCTTCTCGATCTCGCCATACTCGACAGCGATCGCGGCGATCTGGTTTGCGAGCACATCGGCAGCATTTTTGTGGGGTGTGACATCTTCGATATCGTTTGCAAGCGCCCTGCGCGCAATTACCACAGATTCCAGAAGATCAGAAAACCCGGTGGCAAGGATCGTGCCACGCGAAACTGTATGGAGCTGGTGCCCCGCCCTTCCGACACGCTGGACCAACCGGGCAACTTCACGCGGTGACCCGAACTGGATGACATGATCCACCCTGCCGATGTCGATCCCGAGTTCCATTGACGAAGTGCAGATAAGGGTCTTGATCTCCCCCCGTTTGAACCGTTCCTCGGCATCGATCCGCACATCCTTTGACAGAGAGCCATGGTGTACCTCAATATCGCCGCGTTCAAAAAGTTCGTGTGCCAGTGCCTCGGCGGTTACCCGCGTGTTCACAAAGACAAGTGTTGACCCTGCGGCGCCAAGCATAGAGGAGAGCACCTTTAACTGTTCTTTGAAGGTTTCGCCGGCAAATCTGACGCTGATGTCCAGGTGTTTTGCCACCGGAACCTGCACGACAAAGAAAGGTCGGTTACCGCACAGGAACCGCCCAATCTCATCGGGGTTTCCAACCGTGGCAGAGAGACCGATACGCTGGAAACTTCCTGCATAGACACATAGCCTTTCAAGCGCCACGGCAAGTTGCGCACCCCGTTTACTTCCGGCCAGTTCGTGAATTTCATCAACAATCACATACCGTATCCCGGTAAGGTGCTTGCGAAGGAGTTTACCCATGAAAAGTGCCTGCAGGGTCTCAGGCGTCGTGATGAGAAGGTCCGGGGGGGAAAGCGCCTGCCTGCGTCGCTCTGATGCAGGGGTATCCCCATGCCGTACTCCGATAGTGAGTGAAAGTTCATGACACCACCATTCCATCCGGGAAAGGATATCGCGGTTGAGAGAGCGCAGGGGAGTGATATACAGCGCCTTGATCCCTCCTCCTGATGAACCCGATACCAACCCGTTAAAGACCGGGATCATCGCGCTCTCGGTTTTGCCGGTACCGGTCGGTGCAATGAGGACGATATTTTTCCCGTTAAGGATCTGGGGGATTGCCTGCAACTGGGGATCCGACAATGTAGAAAATCCCCGCTTTTTTATACAGGCGCTTACCCGTTCATCGAGCTGGTCAAGTGGTGACATTGTCCTCTAATGCAGATACTAATCCGACATACGTACCATCGGCAAGAAAGACCTCTGCCCCCTCAATGCGGATTGACCGTGAGAGGGGAGAGAACGGGTGTCTTATGATCCGGAGAATATCAAAACCTGCGCATTCATTGAATGCGGGCATGAAAAGAACCCGTGTCTTTTTAAGAGCAATATCATTTTTTGCCCCCCATTCCTCCTCATCCTGATGTAGTTCTGCCAGAAGGTATGCCGGTGCCCGCAGCGAGCACCCCACCTCGTCATGCAGCGAGACCATGGGGTGGTGGTGGCCGCTGATGATCAGGCGTCCGGAAAGATCCGGATTTGGAATCGTATGCCCGTGCATATATGCAACACCATCGATTATTGCTCCATCCTTTGGCATGATCTCCCCTTTCTGCAGGAACCGCGTGATCCCAATGTCGTGATTACCGGGCAGTACCCTGATCGGGACTTCTTCCCGCAGAGAAGAGAGGATGTCGGGGATCTCCCGGTATTCCTGCCGGGTGGTCCGGGGAATGCTGTGTTTTACATCCCCAAGAAGGACAAGGACATCGGGGCTCGTCGCTTGTATGCACGCAATGACGCGTCTGAGCCGTTCTTTACTCCTGCTCGCAAAATGCCAGCCATGCAGGGCAAGGTCAGATTCGATGCCAAAATGGAGGTCGGCGACAACCAGCAGGCGCTTTTTGTTCTCAACGATAAGCGCGGGCCCGTCCTCAATAAACTGAAGGTTCATAGCAACTTGATGAAGCCTTTCTGGGGCTGATAACACTCATCTTCCCTGATCATCTCTTCAATTGCAGCCTTTGCATCATCCGGAGAAATGCCAACAGGCCCAGCGTGCGAGATTATTTCTTCAATCGCTAAGCCCCGTGCGCCCTGGTGTTCTTGTAGGATCGTTCTGATGAGATCAAGGGGGTTTACCCGTTGCTGCGCTAGAGTTACCGATGTGCGGACTGTAGAAACCGCCGATTCGGCCATCAGCACGAGATCCCGGAGATGCCCTTTGGTAATCGCATAGTGTACTATTACAGCCTCTATTTCAGGGATTACCAATCGTTTGTCGAGAGAATTCGCAAGGTCCTCCAGACGGCGTATTGTGAGATCGGCAGTCCGTAATATCCAGAGATCGCGAACAGTGCGGTCGACGACCTGTATGGATTCGGGACGTACAGACAGTGCATAAACCCCGTTTCTCTGGTACATCTGCGCTGTTCCTATAACCGTAAGAAATGAGGGGACCGGGATCTTCTTTGCCATCATGAAAAGTTCTGTCCTGAATCCCCTGATCACAACGTCAAAGGTGCCGGTCGGGTCAGAGATCCTGCAATGGAGCATATCCCCTTGATCGGATACTTCGGTCAGGGCTCCGCAGACAAACATCAGCCGGCACCATGCGCCACCGGGGGTAACAACAAATGAGGATCCTAATGATCCTGCTTTCTGAACGGTTAAGGTCGCGCGGTTGAATTCACCGGCAAAGACCCTTGCTGCACCTTCCATAGACCTGCCAGAGTATTTGGAGAGAAGAGAACTTCAAGGTATAGTCGTATGCAAAAAATGGATCAATTGCAGCTCATGCAGGCAGAGTTGTGGGGGAGCTCGCTCTCGCGGATCGCTTCCATTGCCGCGACCCGGTCATTTGTCGACATGACAAAGTTGTACGTATTGACGTACGAAACGTACGCATCATAATCCCATTTCTGGAGGGTCTGGGTAGCACCCGCCCGTTCTTCGAGTGCCTTCATGTTGGTCTTGATCGTCTGGATATCATAAAAAATACTCATCACGTAATTTACCTTACCATACAGGAGCGTCCCTGTGCCAACGGGGACAATGATCGGCGAGGGGGCTTTCCCGTACTCGTCATCATAAAACCCGATCAGCCGCGTTGTTGTCGTCTCGATATAAACATAATCCCTTTTCATGTCAGAAAATACCTTAAACGAGGGTTTGTTTGTCGATAAGTGAATCCTGATCCCTGCAGTTGCATGGTTCAGGGTGGGAAATATCAGGAGACCGACATCATACCCTTCACGGGAGAGGAGCCCGGTGAGAAGGATGGATTTTTCATCGCAGTCTCCCTTCTGGTCGTAGATGACCTCTATCGGATACCGCGGGTTGCCCGGGGTAGTATTATCATAGGGTATCTGTTGCACGAAACTTACGAGAAATTCCAGATATTCGTCGTCGGTAAGCGTCTGGCCACCTTTATAACGCTGTTTTCGTATCTCCTTAAGGATATCCGAGTAGAACGCCTCCATCGAGGGATCATCAGTCATCTGCTGGTAGAAATACCCCACCTCTTTGCTGTCGATGATCATATGTTTGTTTGATGATGCGTTTACTGCATGCATTATGGATGTGTTCACCGGGAGCCGCACTGAGTAGTCAACATCCCGGTACCTGAAATTAAAGGACCGGTATTCTATGGTATCATCTGCCCGGGGAACGACGCGTATCTGGTTATAGGAATAAGGATCCTCAGTAGGTGTTAAGGTGATTTCAGGAGTTTTGGGTATGGTCAGAGGGGGTGTTGTCTGGACGGGGACCGTGGAAGGCAATGGCACAAGCGCCGGAGGATGATGAGAGGATACAACGTATCTGGTCAGGGGCCCTTCACTTGTCAGGAGGCCTGAACAGCCCGCAGTGACCATACATCCTGACATGAGAATCAAGACTAAAAGGGGAAAAACCGGCCGCCGCATATTCGATGGTAAGAAGGCATTGTATTCAAGGATTGCCATGTTTAGTCGAAAACCCTGCTTTTGATACAACTTGGGTTTTCTCAAATGGTTGTTTGCGACAGCCATAGCAAACGGCCACGAGAAGAACCGCAAGGTTCTCCGAATTGTTGAATCTCGAAGAGATGAGACACGAGAAGAACCGCAAGGTTCTCCGAATTGTTGAATCTCGAAGAGATGAGACACGAGAAGAACCGCAAGGTTCTACGAATTGTCGAACCACGAAGTGGTGAGACTGGAGAAGAACTCATCAGAGTTCTTCGCTGGAGTGTTCACACATTCAATTCCTAAATAGACCAATCTTTTGCCTCTTTTGAGGCTACGATTGGTCAATTATTGTTGTGTTCTACACTATAATTAAAAAATTAATTTCTTGATCGGAAACCTAAACAGACTGCACAGGCACCGGTAATCCCTGCAATTGCAGCAACCGGGGAAAGGGGAGATTTCGTTGTTACCGGTACAACCGGTGTTACCGGTACGCTCATATCCGGGGGAATCAGGGCAGGGTCAAGTGCCTGCGCCTTATTAAACATATCCCGGGCTTCATCAGTTCTTCCGAGGTGTCGGAGGGCATCTCCCTTGTTATAATATGCGATTGAGTGGGTTGTTGTGAGGTTCCCGCTCACTGACAACGCCGAATCTGCCGCAGCGATCGCATCCTCATACCTGCCAAGCATTACAAGGATTCCCGCCCTGTTTGCCTGGATGAGGTGGTTAAGTGAAGTTGCGTTGAGCGCAAGTGCATCATCGGCAGCCCTGAGGGCTTCCTGATATTTCCCTTCATTTGCGAGATCAACGCTTTTTGAGTACAATGCTCCTGCGCTTGTGTACGAGTCTTGTCCTGTGGTAGCAGAGGCTGTGATAACAGCGGTGACTGGAGAGAACACAAGGAAGAGCACAAGAAGCCCGATGAATATGATACGAGTCTGTATGTCCATAAAATGCCTCACGTTAAGGTTGATATTCCCACTATGATTGCAAATGCGAGTAAAAAAAGATGATCAAGAATCATCGGTTGCCTTTTTGGCACAACACAAACACCACACATCCTATGCCGAGTGCAATTACCGTCAACCATCCCGGGAGGGGGGCCGAGGTCCAGGTCGGTTTTTTCGTAGGAGTAGTGACTGCCCGCGTTGTGGCAACCGTACTGACCGTTGTTGATGTTTTGGTCGGTTCAGGAGTGGTAAGAAGGGTAGCCGGAGTCGCTGTTGGGGAAGGAGTAACCACTTCGGAAGTAAAGGTAATATCCACAGGACCCGAAACCGTGACCCCGACAAGATCCCCGTAATAATTTTTCATGGCATTGAGGTTCTGGGTTGCGGTGAAGGTATACGTTCCCGGAGGATAGAGGGGTGTCCCGTCACCGCTCCGTGCTGTATGGTTCCATACATTCCCGTCTCTCCAGATATAGGGGGATGCCCTCACATCAGGTTTTGAATCAAAGGTCAGGATCTCGGTACCCGTTACACCCGCACTGCCCGTATAGATATTCGAGATACCGGCTCCGTTTGGCCCTTTGAGCCGGACATCGAACAACCTGTCCAGAGGGTTGACCAGAGGACGGTACAGGTAGTTAAAAACACGGTCAAGGTTTGTATCGATCCGGTAGGTGACCCGGGTGTTTCGTGGCACGCTCTGTCCGGTGACATCGTTGTTTTGGTCAACGTCCCATATTTTCAAGGTAAATTGAGGTTTTTCAACGGTAAACGCCTTGACAATCGGTTTTTTATTTGAGCAATACCATGCGCCTTCATACCCGGAAAAGAGGTCGGGACTGATATTATAGCTGAACCTGTTTTGCGTGATTTCAATTACCTTGCCTGCGGGAGAACTCGTATCATTACCAACAGGCCACCACGAGATCTGGTTACACCCGTTAAGCGCAGAGGAGATGTCAAGTCCCATTTCGCCGACAAATACCGGAGCCCCCACATCAATCTTCGTGAGACCGGCAGATACCGGAACAGCGAGGATTCCCAGTAATAATAAAAGAACACAAAAAATGAGCCGGTAATTCATAAGGAGTAATTTCAAAACTCTTATGATAAAGATTATGACATTCATCTAGTACAATCAGGTAATATTTGCATTCGTCCAAAAATGTGGATGGAAATCAATACTTACCCTTTGAATTTCAATACATGAACTGGATACAGCAGGGGTGTACATGGAGGAGAATCACACAATCTGGATCGAGAAATACCGCCCGACGCGGCTTGCCGATATTGTCGGGCAGGACGAGATCGTCGAACGTCTCTCCTCGTATGTAAAAACAAAAAATCTTCCACATCTTCTTTTCACGGGAAGCGCCGGGGTTGGAAAGACTACCGCAGCAGTGACGCTGGCACGGGAGATCTTTGGTGAATCATGGCAGATGAACTTCCGTGAACTGAATGCTTCTGACGAGAGAGGGATCGATGTGGTACGCAACCAGATCAAACAGTTTGCACGCACGACACCACTGGGTGATGCGACCTACAAAATCCTTTTCCTGGACGAGGCGGATGCACTCACTACTGACGCGCAGGCAGCACTGCGCAGGACGATGGAGAGCTATGCACAGACCTGCCGGTTCATCCTTTCCTGTAACTACTCTTCCAAAATCATCGACCCGATCCAGAGCCGGTGCGCGATCTACCGTTTCAAACCCCTTTCACATGGGGCAATTAAAGAAGAAATCCTGCGCATTGCAAACCGCGAAGGGCTTACCGTGAGTTCCGATGCCATGGATGCGATGGTCTATATCGCGCAGGGGGATATGCGCAGGGCAATCAATGCCCTCCAGGGTGCGGCAATCATTACCAAGAACATCGATGCCCCAAGGGTCTACGCGATCACCTCGACTGCCCGCCCGGAAGAGATCGATGAACTCTTAACCCTCTCCCTTGCCGGGGAATTTGACGCTGCCGAATCACTGCTCGCGCATCTCATGCACGAGCGGGGGATTGCCGCAAATGAACTGATCAACCAGTGCTATCGTGCTCTCCTCAAACGTAACATTGACCGGGGTCTGAAAGTCCGGTTAATCGATCATCTGGGTGAGGCGGATTTCCGGCTCTCGGAAGGTGCAGACAGCGATATCCAGATGGAAGCCCTCATTGCAAGGTTTGTGATGAGTGCACAGGAACGGTCATGAGGTGCTAATTTTGGATAAGGATGCGGAAAACAGCGTTGCTGACCGGGCATCAGACTGGAGCCGGTTCTTAAAAAGCCGGTATAAAAAAGAACTCGGCGAACTGGGACGTGAATACCCCCACCGTCGTTCCCTTTATATCGATTACCGCGAGATCGAGAAATTCGGAAAGCCGGGCATCACACTTGCCGATGAACTTCTCGAAAACCCGGGAAAGGTGCTCGAAGACGTCTGGGACGCAATCAAAAGCAACCAGCTGATTAGGACAAAAGATGGAAAAGAGCCCCGGGGCATCAATATCAGGTTTAAGAACCTCCCGCAAAAGCTCGGGGTCCGCAACATCAGGTCTGATGACATTAACCGGTTTATCTCGGTTGAAGGCATTTTGCGCAAGACCACCGAAGTCCGCCCACGGATTGTCGAAGCGGTCTTCAAGTGTCCTGCCGGCCATTTCACCTATAAAAAGCAGAAGTACGGGAAGTTTATCGAACCGGAGGGATGCGCCACTGACGGATGTACGTTCAGGAAACTGGAACTGCTCCCCAAACGTTCCAGGTTTGTCGATTCGCAAAAGCTCCGTGTACAGGAATCTCCTGAAGGGTTGCGCGGCGGCGAACAGCCCCAGACACTTGATATTGACGTAACCGATGACCTTGCCGGGCGGGTGTCACCGGGTGATCGTGTGATAATCAACGGGATCCTGCGTTCGATGCAGCGGATGATCAGGGGCGAGAAAAGCACGGTCTTTGATATTTTTCTTGAGTGCAACTCCATCGAGATCCAGGAAAAAGAGTTTGAGGAGGTGGATATCGATGAACATGCGGAGGACGAGATCAGGGAGCTCTCCCGTGACCCCTTGATCTACCGGAAGATCACGCATTCAATTGCCCCGACGATATACGGGAGCGAGGATGTAAAAGAGGCAATTGCGCTCCAGTTGTTCGGAGGAATAGCCAAGGAGATGCCGGACGGAAGCCACCTGCGCGGTGACATTCACGTGCTGCTCATCGGAGACCCCGGCATTGCAAAGAGCCAGCTCCTGAGGTATATCGTAAAACTTTCACCCCGTGCGATTTACACCAGCGGTCAGTCCTCGACATCTGCGGGACTTACGGCAACTGCCGTCAAGGACGAGTTTGGAGACGGGCGCTGGACACTTGAAGCGGGTGCGCTGGTACTTGCCGATATGGGAGTCGCCGCAGTTGATGAGATGGATAAGATGCAGAAAGAGGACCGTAGCGCCCTGCATGAAGCGATGGAGCAGCAAACGATCAGTGTCGCAAAGGCTGGCATTACGGCTACGCTCAAATCCCGTTGTGCCCTTCTCGGGGCGGCAAACCCGAAATACGGGAGGTTTGACATGTATGGCGACATCGCAGACCAGATCAATATGCCCCCCACCCTTCTTTCACGATTTGACCTGATCTTCATCATGGCCGACCAGCCCGAGCCGAGAAGAGACCTTGCCATTGCCGAACACATCCTTATGACGCACAGCATCGGGGAGCTGATCCAGCAGCACAATAAGACACCGATCCCCGGAGTCACCCAGGAGTATATCGACCAGCAGCTCTCTCAGGTAAAACCTGACATCGATCCCACGCTCTTCCGCAAGTATGTTGCATATGCAAAACGGTCCTGTTACCCGATTCTTTCCGCGGAAGCAAAGGAGGCCCTCGTTAATTATTACCTCAAACTCAGGGGAATTGCAGAGCCCAACAAGCCTGTCCCGGTGACCGCACGGCAGCTTGAAGCCCTTGTCCGGCTAGGAGAGGCAAGCGCGCGGATCCGGCTCTCCAATACCATTGAGCAGTCTGATGCAGAACGCGTGATCCATATTGTTGATGCCTGCCTGCGCCAGATTGCCTATGATGCCAAGACCGGCTCATTTGACATCGATAAGGTGGCAACCGGCATATCCAAGGAGAAACGCGATATCGTCCGGGTGATCAAGGACGCGATACGTGACATTGGAGGTGAGGGGAAGCGCGCTGCAATCGACCAGGTGATCGAGGTGGCATCCCAGAAAGGGTTTGCCAGAGACAAGGTGCGCGAGGGCATCGATATGCTGCTGCGGAATGGTGAGGCGATGGAGCCCAAGAACGGGATCATCCAGCTGATCTGAGGATGTATCATGCAAAACGAGCGGGAACAGGCGGTTTTTGAAGCAGGGATTAAACTGGGGGCTTTGTACCACCAGTGGGTGGGAACCCCTGTATCTCAGGAGAGCGCACCAGTGGTCGAACGCGCAATTGAAAGGAGTGTCATACTCCAGCCGTGTGTTGAGGAGATCACCGTGCGCCTTGACTGCAATCTTATGCTGCCGAACCGGTTCGGGTACAGTGAACTGTCGGGGCTGATGTTTGATGTGGAGATTGTAACACGCGCGGGGTTTGCGTACTGCAGGGCACGACTTTCCCCGGATCTGGGGTATCCCTTCATGCAGGTTGTGGAATGCCTTGAAATTGAACACCTTCCCCATCACTGACGACCATATCCACATCGACCCGAAGAATGGGCGGGGGATCGAGGCGGCAAAGGAATTCCAGCGTGCAGGTGGCACCCACCTTTTCCTTGTCTCAAAACCGTCGTGGTCTCTTGGAGTGCACCCGTCATGTGGTACTGATTTTGCTCCTGTTTTTGACGAGACCATCCGTATCGGACAGATGATATCGGAACTCGGGATCATAGTTTTTCCTGTACTGGGCGTGCATCCCGCAGAGATCTCGCGGCTCGGGGAGCGGCTGGGTACAGAGGGCGCTGGAGTGGTGATGAAAGGGGGGCTTGACCTCGCCGCGCGCTATGTAAACGAGGGGAGGGCATACGCTCTAAAAAGCGGGAGACCGCATTACGAGGTCAGTCCCGTAATCCTGGCGGCATCCAACGATGTCCTTGACCACGCGCTAAGGCTGGCAAAAGGATGCGACTGTGCACTCCAGATCCATGCTGAGAGCGGGGCTTGTGATGATATCTTTGATATGGCACAGCGTGCCGGAATAAACCCGCAACGGGTCGTAAAGCATTATGCCACACCTGATACCCACCTCATGCCCTCGTTTATTGCAAAGCATGAGGCAATTCCCATACTCTGTAAGGAGAAGCGGCACTTCACGATGGAGAGCGATTATATGGACGAAAACACGAGGCCCGGCGCAGTGATCGGCCCAAAGTCAGTGCCGCGGTTCACAAAAAATCTCCTTTTGCAGGGACTTATCAGCGAGGAGGACTGCCACCGCATCCATACAGAAACGGTGGAGATGGCATACGGTGTACCCATCAGTCTTTCTTAAAATACCGGTCACCTTTTTTATCACACCCTCCCAATGAGTGATCAATGTTTTTGAAGATCCACCGCGCACCCCAGACTCGCGACATCGTGGCAGTATGTGACGGTGAACTGATCAACACCATCATCAGCAACGGAGATGTTGAGGTGCATATCACCGAAGCATTCTATGGAACCCGCCGGGCGAGTGATGATGAAGTCCGTGAAGCATTGAAAAACACGGAAAATGCAAACATCATGGGCGAGCGCGCGGTAGCAATTGCAATTGAACTGGGACTTATTTCACGTGCCGGGTGCATCATGATTGGCGGCGTTCCGCACGCACAGATCTTCAGGTTGTAACTTTTATGGGTATCAAGGACGGGTTCTGCCCGAACTGCGGGAGGCCTTCGGATATGGAGGGATTATGCGATCACTGCAAGGTGGAAAAGACCCGCTGGTTTTCCTGTGATGCGACAGTGAAATGCATACACTGCCCGGGTTGTGGAGCATTGAAGCAGGGAAATACCTGGACAGATACAGACCGCGAGCGCTCTCTTCTTGCACCTGATATTGCAAGGAGCGCAGTCCATCTCCATCCAGATGTCAAAAAGGTACAGATCGATACCAGGATTGATGACCTGAGCATCAACCGTTCGCGTGCAGTCCTCTCAATTAAAGGAATACTCTATGGTAAAGAGGTCGAGGCAACGTGCGAGACACAGATCGCATGGCAGCGGGAGTCGTGTGACCGGTGCAACCGGATCAGCGGCAGTTACTATGAAGGAGTGGTCCAGGTAAGGGCGCAGGACCGGCTCCCCAGCCCTTACGAGATCCAGACGGCAGCAGAAATCGCTTCAGGGGTGGAAGAATCACTTCAGATTGGGGGAGAGCGCCTCTCGTTTGTATCAGATACCACGGAAACGCGCGATGGTCTCGATATCATTGTCGGTTCCCAGCATATCGGTCTTCTGATCTCCCGGAAGATCACCGCTGAACTGGGGGGGAGATACACCACACACCCTAAGCTTGTTGGGGAAAAGAACGGGCGGCAGCTCTTCCGGATCACGTATTCGGTACGCCTTCCGAGATTCCAGCGGCGTGATGTAATCAGGTTCAGGGGAAGGTATGGGGAGGTAGTCCAGGTGGATCCCCACAACATGCGGATATTGGATTTTACAGACGCGGTAGTAAAGACCATCAGAGAGGATGAGATTGAAAAGATCATCGGGAACGCACGCAATGCCAGAGAAGCTCTCGTTGCTTATTGCTCCCAAAATACAATCGGCGTGATCGACCCGTCTTCCTTTGAGACTTTGGAATATGCTGCTGGGGCATCTCTACGGGACATAAAGCCGGGCCAGCATGTCCTTGTCCTCCGGGATGGAGATCATCTTGTGGTGCTCGGGTGAAGCATGAAAGTCCGTGTGACTCCAAAAGACAGCCTCACCTTAACGGTCCGTGAAGATTGGGTTGACCCTCATCGCAAACCTTATGTCAGAGGAGGGACGGCCTATATTCCAGTGCGCGATGGGTTTACATTTGACCACGAAATCCCCGAGCGTGTGCAGTATTCCGGCAGAGGATATTTCATGATCGGGGACGTTGCGGTGCTCAATGGCGGAAGACCGTCGCATAAGGAGATCATGGACGTCATCAATGTTGTTCACCCGAAGGGCATCCTCTGGATCCGTTCCCTCAACGATTGTACACGGATTCCGGATACTGAGGTGCTCTTTGGTGAAGTGGGGGAAGTGCAGCACAACGAAAACGGTTTTATATACGTTCTTGACCCCAGAAAAGTCATGTTCGCGCAGGGAAACCACGAAGAAAAGCGGAGGATGGCCGATCTCATAAAAAAAGCGGGACACCCTGAACGCGTTGCAGACATGTATGCCGGTATCGGGTATTTCACAATTCCCATGGCGGGAAACGGGGCGTTCGTTCATGCTATGGAGATTAATCCGGTCGCGTTCGCGTACCTCCAGAAAAATATTTCCAAAAACAACCTTTCTGATCATGTGCTGGCATCGTGCGGAAACTGCCGGGACCTGCTTTCCGGTTTGTATGACCGGATCGTGATGGGACATTTCGATGCCATCACCATGCTCCCTCTGGCACTGCGGCATATCAGGAGTGGCGGGGTAATTCACCTCCACAGTCTTGGTCCCATCGAAAGCGAGATCCAATCGTTGTTGGAAGGCGCAGGTTTTTCTGCGGAGATTCATGTACATAAGGTGAAGAAGTACCGACCCCACACATGGCATGTGGTTCAGGATATCATGATTGCATGAAACAAGTACAGACGCTTGCGGGTAAAGAGATCGTTATAGGCATCACGGGAAGCATCGCTGCCGTTGAAGTTGTAAAACTCATCCATGCCCTCAGGCGAAAAGGGGCTGTAATCCAACCGGTAATGAGTCAGGCGGCAACCGGGATCATCCATCCCGATGCGCTCACGTATGCTGCCGGGAGGCCCGCTATAACCCGGCTTTCCGGGATGGTCGAGCATGTCGGTTACTGTGGTGACGGGGGAACTGCAGACCTCTTCCTGATCGCCCCCTGCACCGCTAATACCATCGGAAAGATTGCCTCCGGTATCGATGACACGCCGGTAACCACCTTTGCAACAACTGCTCTGGGCAGCGGTGTCCCTGTTCTTATCGTACCTGCCATGCACCACAGCATGTACCGCCACCCCGCGGTGCTCGAGAACTTAAAAAGGCTGAAACGCTGGGGTGTCGGGGTTATTGACCCCAGGATCGAAGAAGAGAAGGCAAAGATTGCGGGGATGGAAGAGATCATACTCTCATGTGAAAGGCAGGTGCTTGGCCATCCGTTGAAAGGCAGGAGGGTACTGATCACGAGCGGCTCATGCAGGGAACCAGTGGATGATGTGCGGATACTGACCACGCGCTCCAGCGGGCAGATGGGAAGAGAACTTGCTCTTTGTGCGTTCAGGCTTGGGGCAGATGTTACGGTCGTGCACAACAATTCATTCCCCTGCGTAAGAAATGTGCTTGCAGAGACAGGACATGATATGCAGGAGGAGGTAATCAGGCATCTCACCGAACATGGCGCTGATATCTACATCAGTGCGGCTGCACTCTCGGATTTTGCACCTGTAAAATTCAAAGGCAAGATCCCGAGCGGAAAAGAACGGAGCATCGATCTCAAACCACTCCCAAAACTGCTCGATAAGGTCATGTCGCAATATAAACCCGTAACAGTCGCATTCAAGATGGGATGGGATACCAAGAATGCGGCAAAAACCCTTCTTAAAAAGGGGGCGACGATGGTCGTGGCCAATACACCTGATGCAATGGGGGGCGGACATGGGTCATTTGTCCTCTACACAAAAGATCAAATGCTGACGGTCAATGGTACCAAAGAGGAAGCAGCTGTCGCGATCTGGAATGCTCTGATATCTGGAAAACCGGAAGGGTGATGGATTTTTCTCGTTAGTCATTTTCCCTTTTAATTTCTGATTCACCCGTCAAAACTGCGATGATTTTTTCATCGATTATGTTAAATCATAACCATTACAACAGGATTTGATGCGGATGACAGGGGAAAGTGTTGCATTCT
>Ga0265595_1000601_pt1 | contig 31583 bp, 25 predicted proteins | sample saktaG_15_FD_190148 | JGI IMG/M metagenome (GOLD analysis project Ga0265595, IMG submission 190148) | Saline water microbial communities from Sakinaw Lake, British Columbia, Canada - sak_2013_06_06_50m | ecosystem: Environmental > Aquatic > Non-marine Saline and Alkaline > Saline ...
TCAAAGAACAACTTATGTTAAGTGAAAGTCCCAAGTGCATTTAGCAGAGGTCTGTCTACTATTCTCCGATACACTCTCCATCTGGATCTCTTCCAACTTTTTCATGATCTTGCGCCGCTCCTCCACGTCGAGGATGCCATTGGCCTCCATCAGCAGACCATGGAACTCTTCGTCGCACCAGCGGGTCTCGTTCCAAGGCACGGGCTCCCCGTTGGCGTCGCAGATGTAGGCCAGGTTGAGCACCATGGTACCCAACGGGCGGTGCGTCCAGGGGGTAATGCCCAGGTCTACCTCTGTCCACAGGTCCCAGTATTGGCTACTGGGCATGGTGTTCAGGGTGATGTTGAAGCCGCCGGCCACGGCGTCCTGTTTCAGCGTCTCGCCGTAGGCGACCACATCGGGCCAGCCGGTGGCGACCGCCAGCTCGACATCCAACCCATCCGGGTAGCCAGCCTCCGCCAGCAACGCCTTGGCCCGCTCCGGGTCGTACTTGGGGGTGGGCACTTCGGCGTACTCAGGATGGACCCCCGGCGCTACGTGGTGATCCTGGCCGATTATACCTTCGCCGAAGAAGGCCAGGTCGAGGATCTTTTGGCGGTTCTGGCACAGCTTGAGCGCCAGGCGCACGCGATTGTCTGTCCATGGCTCCTTGTCCACCCTCATACGCAAGACTCGTCCGCGAGCGGTGCCGACGGCATCTACCTTGACACCCTCAAAGTCCTTCAGCGCTTCCCAGGTAGCGGGTGTTATGTCATAGATGTTATCAATTTGCCCGGCTTTGATGGCCGTGACGGCCGCGGTCTGATCCTCGCCCTGGTCAATGTAGATGATCTCGTCCAGGTAGGGTAGGGGCTTGCCGTCCTCGCTCATCTGCCAGTAGTCGGGCCGGGCCTTGAGCACGGCGCGCTCGCCCACCGAGTACTCTTCCAGGGTGAAGGGGCCGGTGCCTATGGGTTGGGCTACGATGTCGCCCTCAAAACTGTGGTGCAAAATCTGGCTTGGGTAGTGGAAAAGGTGCTCCGGCACAGCAATCTCGCCTGTATCCAGGTGTAGCCGTACGTGGTAATCGTCCACCTTTTCGATGCCGGTGGGCTTCAGGTAGGCCATCAGGCCCAGGATCGAGGAGCCGACCTCGGGATTCAGCCACTCATTCATGGTAAAGATGACATCCTCGGCCGTAAAGTCATCCCCGTTGTTCCAAGTGACGTTCTTACGCAGGTACAGATCCCAGGTCTTCACGTCGTCGCTGGCCTCCCACTTTTCCAGCAAGTAGGGGTGGGTGACGTTGAATCTGTCAGTTAGCGTGAGATACTCACAGATGTGGCGGGTAACGTTGGAGTCGTAGACCCAAGAGTAGCGGGCCGGGTGGTCAATGCGGATGACTTGCATCGAGCCACGGAGGGTGCCGCCGCGCTTGGGACCGGCCGGTTTGGGCGTGGCCGTGGGGGCTGCCGCCTCTGTCGGCCTGGGAGTCGCTGTAGGCTCAGGCGCCTGAGCACAGGAAGCCAAAAAGGCGCTGGCACTGGCCAGGGACATACCCAGCAGGGTCACATTCCGCAAGAACTCACGGCGGGTGATGCGGCCCTGTCGGTAAAGGTCCTCTAGCTCCGGGATGTACGCATGCACATCGTCTCTCTTTTTCTTCTTGATAATCTCCACTATCTGTTCCTCCTTTTTTGTTTTGTCTAAGTGTTTCCGTCGGGATCAGGAAAGTCGCCGAGATTGTCGGCCAACGCTAATCCTTCACCCTGACACCGATAAACTGAGCAAAGCTTCGTGAGGCACCTCCTTTCCACTTCTACTTAGTCTATTTATTGCCATCTGGCATCCGAGACATATTATTATATCATCATTCCGGGGTTTGGGCAAACCGCCCCCCTACTAGTACTACTTAATGAGACTTCGAGCCACAGTCACCTCTCACTGCTGCTAAGGGGCACCCTTGCCCTGCCTTCGACGGCGTTCTGTGGCGTTCTGGCGATGAGACGGGGCGAGGATGCCTCTTGATAGCAAGTTATGTCAAAATCTCGTTGTAGTACTAGGCGCTCGTGGAAAAATCGCCTGCCTGAGCGCCCTCGATGGCCCGCAGCAGATCCTGGGGTGCCAGGGCCAGGCCGGCGTCGGGACGGCCGGAGCTGATGAGCGCTTGCTCCAGCGCCAGAACCCCCTGGTCTACAAAGGCGATAATGTCTTTCCGACGAAAGCCTACCACGGACACGGCTCCGACCTGGAAGCCGGTCACCCGTTGCACATCTCGCTCCGACGCCATAGCGACATCCTTCTCACCCAAAGCCTCGGCCACTTTTTTCAGGCTCAACTGCCTGTCGCCAGGGACCACCACCAGGGCGAAATCCCTCTTCGACCTCTGCACGATCATGGCCTTCACCACCCAGGCCACCGGCACACCCAGGTCTTCAGCCACCCCTTCGGCCGTATATCGCTTGCGGACGTGCTTGTGATAGGTGTACGGGATACCCTTCGCCTCCAAGGCCCGCATGACTATCGTCTTGCCCATCAGCAGCCTCCTACATTGAAAGTTGGATGTTGGATTGTCAGACCTTCCAATCTCTAACCTCCAACCTCTAATCTCCAGCTTCGCAGAGAGCAGGGTAGAGGCACACCCCTACCCTGCTCAACCAGCCTCCGATCTCTAATTTCCAGGCTATGCCAGGGCTACTTTTTCCTCTTCCCTGTGTCGCTCGTCGGCCTGGGCGATGATCTCCTTCAGTCTGTTCTCCACGTCGTCGGGGATGGGCTCAGGCTCGTACGTTTCGATCAGATTTATGACCTTCTCGTGCACCCGGTCTCCCAGGGTCTTGGAGCCGGCGGCCTCCCAATCATCCACTTTGGCTCGGTCAATGAGCTCCGGAAGCCAGAACTTCCTGAAGTGCTTGAAGGTATGCTTCTCGCCCAGGAAGTGGCCGCCAGGGCCCACCTTGGCGATGACATCCACGGCCAGGGTCTCCTCATTCACGGGGATGCCGCCCATGATGCGCTTGACCATGCCGATGATCTCATTGGACATGACCAGCATGTCGTAGGAGCCGACCAGGCCGGACTCCAGATACCCAACATCGTGTATCAGACTGGCCCCTGACAGGGCTGCCGTGGCGATGGATATCGCGCCCTCGATGGCCGCCTGCTGGTCTGGTGACTTGGCGTCGCTGCAGCCCGCGGTGGAGAACATGGGCAGGCCCAGCCATTTGGAGATCTCGGTCAATCCCGCGCTGAGCAAGGATAGCTCCGGCGCGCCATAGGAGTAAGTTGTGGTGAGCATGTCCATGATGGTCATCACCCCTCCCATGATCACGGGCGCTCCTTCTTTCTTCAGTTGAGATATGACGATGCCCGACAGGGTCTCGGCCAGGGCCTGAACCAGAAGGCCCGCCATGGTGGCCGGCGCCGTTCCGCCGGCGCTGGGGCAGGGGGTGATGATGGCCGGGATGTTGTTCTCCGCCGCGAAGAGCACTTTCTCCACCGCTTCCTTAGTGTGCTCCAGAGGGGAACTGGGCTCGGTATAGATCACGAAGAGGGGCGCCTTCTCGAACTCATCCTCGCCATTCACCACTTCGCACGCCATCTCGAATTGATCGGCCAGCCCCTCTCTGTCCACAGCGGTAACGACCAGAGGCTTGGTCACACCCTGGAGCGCGGCCAGGAACTGATGCCGGTCGTAGGTGCCGATAGGCACGTCCGAGGTCAGCCCCAGAGGCATATAGAAGTCAATGTGGGGCAGCGAATCGGCGATCCTGGCCGCGTTGTAGTTGTCCTCGTAGGTGTAGCGCCTCCGCTCATTGTTGTAGGGATCGCGGACGAAGGGGCAGTCGGAACCAGTGCCGAAGTAGATGTGGTTCCTCTCCAGAGCGATCTTCTTCGAGCGATCCCGCCCGGCGACGACGATCCGCGAGGGCGCCTCAGCCACAGCCTCCTCAACCATTGCGGCGGGAATATGCACCAGGGTGTCATCGCTGACGTACGCCCCCTCCTCCAGCAGGAGTTCCAGAGCTTCTTGGTGGTAGACCCTGACTCCTGTCTCCCTCAGCACCTCCAGGGTAGCAAAGAAGATCTCCTTGATCTGGCCATCGGAGAGGATGCGAAACTGAGGTGTGGTATGTACTTGATAGTTTACCCTCATGGTTTTTTCTCCTTCCCAAAAACCAGGTTTTTCAGGATACTTTGTACCCAAATCATCTGCCAGTTGCGGGCATTTTCATCACCCCAACAGACACTCTCAAGTTGAAAAATCTGGTTTCTCTCACTCCAACCTATGCCAGACCTATGAGACTCTTGGCCAAATCAACAGCCGCCGGGGCGCTGGAGGCAGTGCCGTCGGCCCCGATCTGCTCGGCGAAGTCGCCGGTCACCGGGGCCCCGCCGACCATAACCTTGACCTGGTCCCTCAGGCCGGCCTCCTTAAGGGCGTCAATGGTGCGGCCCATGTTGCGCATGGTGGTGGTCAACAGAGCCGACATGCCCACGATGTCCGGTTTCTCCTTCTTCGCTGCTTCCACGAAGGCATCGGGGGACACATCGGTGCCCAGGTCAATGATCTGAAAGCCGGCGCCCTCCATCATCATGGCCACCAGGTTCTTGCCGATGTCGTGAAGGTCGCCCTCTACCGTGCCCATGATGGCTTTCCCCACAGCGATGGACTCGCCCTCGGCCAACAGCGGCTCCAGGACGGCCACGGACGCCTTCATGGTACGGGCTGAGAGCAACACCTCAGGCACGAACATCCGCCCAGCTTTGAACTCCACGCCCACGTGGTCCATGCCGGGCATAAGCCCTCCCTGCAGGATGTCCTTGGCCCCCAGGCCCTCGTCCAGAGCCTGCTTCGTCAGAGCGGCGATCCCATCATCGTCGCCCTCGATTACTGCCTTAGAAATCTTCTCTAGTACGTCGCTCATTGTTGCCTCCTTAGCTTGTTGTCTACTATGCTTTCGTACTTTTTGGGAAGCCACTATCCGGCGGCTTTCAGTCGCCGGCGATAGGCTTTGATCCACCGCGCGCCCCATTCGTCGCGCCCCATGGCGAGATCCGCCGCCAGGATAGCCGTGGCTACTTCTTCGTGCAGCGGGTTGACGATGGGACAGGTCAGGCCGGCGTGGATGGCCATAACGATGAAGGCGGCGTTGATGGCGCTGCGGTCGGGCATGCCAAAGGAGATGTTACTCGCTCCCATGGTGATGTTGACCCCGAACTCGGCGACGATCAACTCGATGGCGTCCAGGGCGATCTTTCCCGCCTTGTGATCCGCCCCCAGCGTGAGCGCCAGCGGGTCAATGGCGATGTCTTCCGGGGAGATGCCCAGCTTGCCCGCCCGCTCAATGATCTTGCCCGCCACCGTGAGCCGCCGCTCCGCCGTAGTCGGGATACCCTCGTCGTCCATGCACAGTCCGATCACCGCCGCGCCGTACTCCTTGACCAGCGGCAGCACGCTCACCAATCGCGCCTCCTCGCCATTGACCGAATTGATCAGGGCCTTGCCGTCGTAGACCTTCAACCCCGCTTCCAGGGCCTCCGCATCGGCGGTGTCAATGCACAGCGGCACATCGGTGACCTCGCGCACGGACTGGATGGCCTGGACGAGCAGGGCCGGCTCGTCAGCGCCCGGCACGCCCACGTTCACGTCCAGGATCTTAGCCCCCGCCTCGACCTGGGCCACCGCGTCGTGGCGCACGATGTCGAAGTTGCCCTCTTGCAACGCCGCCGCCAACTTCTTGCGCCCGGTGGGGTTGATCCGCTCCCCAATGATCACACAAGGTCGGTCACGGCTGATGAGGACTTCTTTTGTTTGAGATGTGACAATAGTTGTGAGATTCTCTGCCATCTTTCCCCCTTGGTGTTTGATGCCCACTATGTTGCTACCACTTCTCGGCCACAGTTTGGCCACGAATTGGTGGCAAACCACCTAAGATTAACGGTCGGCATCAGCGGCGGCGAAGCGAGCGCAGCGAGCGAAGCCGTCCGCTGGATGCCGTTGTTGGGCGGCTCTTTACCTATACGTTCGGCGGCATTTGATATGCAATTCGTCAATAGGAGTATGTGTGCTCATAATGAATGATTGCTACCGTTGTGTTGAAACAGCATCTTTTTTTCTGAGACCTCAACCGCACCCAATACCATGAGGGTGGCCTTCTGAGCATCTGTTAGCCCTGACACACCTATAATGTTCATGCGCTCATAAGGTCTGTCGGGCGTCAATGTTTTGAGACACTCGCCCGTCTGCATGTTCCACACCTTGATCGTTTCATCATTGCTGCCACTAGCAAGTATGTAATTATCGGGGCTAAAAGCAACTGATCCTACCCAGTCGGTATGCCCATGTAATATTTTAAGGCATCGACCTGTATTAACATCCCATAAGCGCACGGACTGATCTTCGCTACCACTAGCCACTACCTGACCGCTTGAGGCAAAGGCAACTGATCTCACACGACTGGTATGCCCTTGCAAAGTCTTGATACACCGACAAGTCTGGACTTCCCACAATCGCACTGCCTGATCGTCGCTGCCACTAGCAAGTACTTGACCATCGGGGCTGAAAGCAACAGACCTCACCCAATCGGTATGCCCTTGCAACGTATTGACACACTGACCTGTGCCGACATCCCACAATCTTATCGAGTGATCAACACTGCCACTAGCCAGCATGTGATCATCAGGGCTGAACGCTACCGATCTTACCCAATTAGTATGCCCTCGGAATGTCCTGAGACACTCACCTGTTTGTATGTCCCATAGTCTTATCGTATGATCTTCACTGCCACTGGCAAGCGTCTTACCGTCGCTGCTTAGAGCAATTGACCACACACGACCGGTATGTCCTTGTAGAGTCTTGACACACTGACCAGTCCGAATGTCCCACAACCACACTGTCTGATCTTCACTGCCACTGGCTAGAGTGCGACCATCAGAACTGAAAACAACTGACCATGCCATGTGAGAGTACCCCTTTAGTGTTCGGATACATTGACCTGTGCTCACATCCCACAATCGTACTATGCGATCCTCGCTTCCACCAGCAAGGATACGTCCATCAGAACTAAATGCAATTGACCATACCCAGTTGATATATCCCTTCAATGTCTTGAGGCATTCGCCGGCATTTACATCCCATAGCCGCACACTACCTTGATCATCCCCGCTGGCTAGAATATGTTCACTAGGGGAAAACACTACAGATCGTAGTCGCCCTATGTGCCCTTGTAATGACTTGAGAAATCGACCTGTTTTGATATCCCAAAGCCGTACCTCACCATCATCACTACAACTTGCGATCATCATGCCATCAAGGCTTAGAGCAACTGACCATACACGACCAGTATGTCCTTGCAGAGTCTTGATACACCGACAAGTCTGGACTTCCCACAATCGCACTGTCCGGTCTTCGCTACCACTAGCAAGTACTTGACCATCGGGGCTGAAAGCAACAGACCTCACCCAATCGGTATGCCCTTGCAACGTATTGACACACTGACCTGTGCCGACATCCCACAATCTTATCGAGTGATCAACACTGCCACTAGCCAGCATGTGATCATCAGGGCTGAACGCTACCGATCTTACCCAATTAGTATGCCCTCGGAATGTCCTGAGACACTCACCTGTTTGTATGTCCCATAGTCTTATCGTATGATCTTCACTGCCACTGGCAAGCGTCTTACCGTCGCTGCTTAGAGCAATTGACCATACACGACCGGTATGTCCTTGTAGAGTCTTGACACACTGACCAGTCCGAATGTCCCACAATCGCACCGTCTGATCTTCACTGCTACTGGCTAGTATTTGACCATCGGAATTGAAAACGATGGATCTTACGTAGTCAGTATGTCCTCTAAAAGACATAAGCTGCTTACTATCCTTGATTTGCCACAATCTGATTTCATTAGTGGCCCCTACAGCAAGAACTTTTCCATTGGGACTGATTGCTAACGAAAAGACGCTACCAAAGGCTTCTGTGAAAACCGATCTAGATAGATTGGAGTAAGCAAGATTTACGTCGCGCATACTCACGCCTTGGAAATAAGCTTGCTGAATGGTAAGATGGGATAAATCAAGACCATCTAGCTCTCCCTTAAGGCATGAAAGAAGATTGATCATATTTCCGCCAATGTAAGCTGGAGCGATTGGAGAACGAACTCGTATATCAGTGAGAATCCCCAACAACTTAGATTCGATATTTGATTGACTTAAACGGGCAAGCAATTTAGCCACAATCGATCTAAGAATTAGGCGAACTTGAATATCTCTGATATACTCTTTCGCTTGAGCCTTAATTAAAGCATGTGTTCTACACAGGTCTATAACTCCAGAGTCGATCTCAATACATACTTTCTCTATCAACCGGTCGGTTACGTATTCTAAGACCACTGCTTGCAGAGTGAAATGTGGGGGAATCGTCTCAATCAAAGATCTTTCTCGGAGAGACCCAAGAGATTCTTGTAATTCTCGTTGTGTGACTGGCTCTACAATATCAACTTTTAAATCATCCAACGAAACTGGTTCTCGGTTGATCATCAGCCAGTACATCATACTAATTTCAAGTCCTGACAGTCGATTAAATTGCTCATTCAAGAGATCCTGGATTTCCCCAAAAGTAGTTGCACCCTGGTCTAAAAATTTGGTTATGTCACCTCCGAATTGTTCCTTTATAGTCGCGGGAACTATCTTTAATGCCAGTGGATTGCCTGCATAATGAAAAACTAAGCGTGCCACCGCTCCGTCTGTCCCATGTAAGTTCTTGCCACTAAGGATCTTCTGGCCATCCTTTTGCCCTAGTCCACCCAACTGTATTGATCGTGTAGGCGATGTTTTACCTTCTAATAGGCTGATTTCTTTTGGCTTCTCCCGACTAGTTAACACCAAGCAACTTTTGTGAGCGGCTTCTCCAATCCTCTGAATTAGCAAGCCATAGCTCTCATATCCTGCACGATAACGACCTACACGATCGCTGACACGTAGAATTGCTTCAACATTATCGAATATTAGAAGACAGCGGTGTTCTTGCAAGTATTTAACAAGCAGAAGTATTCTATTGTCTATATTTTCTGGCAGATCAATCTCTCGTTGATTCGATAAAAATTTGATGCAGTCTCTCAATATATCCTCAAGGGGTGGTTCATTTCGCAGGTCTCGCCAAAACACATAGTCAAATTCGGCTTGAATCTGTTCCGCTACCTTCTTCGCAAGTGACGATTTGCCAATTCCTCCTATGCCTAATATCGCTATCAATCGGCAATGTTCATCAACAATCCAGCGCTTTAGCTTACCAATATCTCTTCTCCGTCCATAGAAAATACTCACATCAGGGGACCCGTTCCAATCCTGCTGATAGAAATATTCTGATACACCTTCCACGTGAGGTTCAAGTAGACCCTGAGTATCGCGATCCTTCTCGTGTGTGTTTCGTACAGTAAGAACGATGAAGAATATTGTTAATACACCAAGTATAGGCCAGGCTATCCACAAGAAAGGTTGAAGCCAACCAGGAACTTGAGTGGTTGCTATATTGGTTATAATACCAACAGCCACCGTAATAAGTGCAAGCAAGGCATAGAAAAGTGAACGGGATTTTTTCAATTCCAAATTCCTTTGCGCATTCCTCGTATTACACCAAGAAGCTTTCTACTCCAACGGCATGAAGAACCTATCCAACTCTGACTGACGACAACGAAATATCAAGCCGCCCAACTACTTCATATCTGGACATCTGTCCACCTAGTCAACCGATCTGGGATGTTAGGCGGACGTTGCTCCAATTTAGCTCCCTCGTTCGACATGCTAGGAAAAGAGCAGCTCACAGCGTGGCCATCGTCTGGTTCGCAGACGACAGCTTTCAGGACACACCGGCAACTATAGGGCGGCTCCGTCGCAAGGGGAAATGGCGCTGAATGTGAAGTAATGGAGGGTTAAGGCAGAAAGTCCGCCAGTGGAACACCCTTCATTGCTTCCCTGAGATAATCACGGATTTCGGAACGAGGCATTTCCACTAACGGATGCTCAAACTCCATCCTACGATTCAGGATTTCAGCCACTTCTTGAGGCCAATAGGCCATGCTCATTTGGACAATGTCACCGTCCACTTCCCGGGCCAAATCCTTGATTCTACTGCCTCTACCTATGCGGTCAACAATAACAACAGTGGCCATGTACCAATTGGTTCGGCCTAACTCTACCTCACGAGCAAACCTTGAAACTTTGTCCAGTGAGAGCTCAGGGTTCCCTCGGCCAATGAACCCAATATCGAAACGGGCTCCCTGTCCTGCTTGCCAGAGGGCGGTTGCGTCACTCTCTCTTCTTTCCCTCTGTGAGGATAGCCAGAACTCTCGCTCGAACCATCTCGGACCATCTAACCCCGTGAACCGAAAACCAAGGATGTGTAGCAAAGAGCCAAGAACCAACCGCTCGAAGAGCTTTCCGTAGGCTGATTTCTCTGAGCCACGTATCGTCAGAGTCTGCGCCCCAACTGTTCCAAGCAAATAAACCATGAACTTCCAGGTAATATCTGCCACGAGTTCGTCACCAAGCCGCACCTCACCACCAAGATTGCCAAACTCGGCTACGCTCTCGCGAATGACTTCCTCACATGTCGCAATGTAACGCTCTTTATACTCCTCCAGCAGACTGGCATCGTCGCGGAGGACGTTTTGGCTGGCTTTATCTGTAAGGCCAAGCGCCCACTGGGCCACCCATCTCTCAGATTTAGATAGACTGCCATGCTCAAGAATCCTGGCGGCAATGCTCGGAAGCTGCTCAATGAAGCCTGGATGAATGGCAGCACCTTTGAAAAGCATGGATACCGTAGCGGCATTTAGAGCAGCCAATCTACGGCGTGTCAGCATCTCAGTAGAATCTCGCAGGTTTCTGCCCGATAGAACATCAAAGACCACCGTTCTAACAGCTTCCACGCCTATCCTTCTCACCAGGTCGGTGCCGCTGGAATCAAGCAGACTGAGGGATTCTTCGCTCATCAATTCGGTCAGGCTCGTGATTGGTGGGGTCTGCGATTCGCTCATCGAATTTCACCCTGCGCTCGTTTCATCTTGCTCATAGAAGCATGTCATCAACAGAAATAGGCGGACAATTAAGCAATAAAACATCCTGGGCTTCTCTCTTACCCAGCCACATCTTTGCCCGCCGACAGATTTCCCGTGCATATTCGGGATCAACCTCAATTAACACAAAGCGTCTACCCAGCTTGGCAGCAGCTTGCCCCACCGTACCTATGCCAGCAAAGGGATCAAGGACAACGTCATCTGTAAAAGAGTAGTAAGTGATGACCTTTGCTGCGAGTTCCTCGGGGAACACGGCCGGATGGTCTTTGTCATAGGCTGGCTTGATTCGCCAGATATTGGTCGTTTCATATCCATCAGGTATTTTCGAAGCCTGCACTAAATCCTGTTTCGGATGTGCCCGAATATTCCAATCTATTAGACGATCCGTGTGCTTTCGGTACACGAGAACATACTCGGTGACGGGAACTGGTTTGTATTGCAGTGGATTTCGATCTGCTGCGAACCTACGACCTCTTCCCGTTGCCCAACCAGCCCCTTCGGGCTTTTCCCAGATGATGTCATCAATGAAATCGAACCCTTCCTCAACGAATAATCTATGCATATCGAATGGGACAGCAATCCTCTTTGAAGACTCATTCCTACTCGTTCGACGCACCAGAACGGGCGATACGTTCATGACAAAGAATCGCCCCTCATTCAGAACCCGATGACAAAGTTGGACCACCTTGCGTATTTTCAGAAGATACTCTTCGTAGGTGATATACTCTGTGTATTCGGGTCTTGCATTGTAATATGGCGGCGATGTGAAGATGAGATCAACAGACTCCTCTGGGAAATCCTGCAGAATCTCCTCGGCATCTCCACAAGCTATTGTGTTTCTCAAAGCTGAGATCTTATAGAGCTTGTTTCGAGGTTTGCTCCTTCTCGCAGCCCCCCTCTTCCTCAACAGCCGCCTTTCAAGAATATCCTTGGAAGTTGTCTTGTCTTCGCAAATCAAGGATGTTCGTGCGTCAATGACCATTTCCCCAACTCTTACCCGTTGGTCTCTCCCCACAAGCGAAACACGCCACACATGATACCTATCATCTATTTCCGGCAATCCAAAAGCTATGGCATTCTCTAACCCCACTGTCTTGAGCCAGACTTGCCCAACCTTGCGAGCATCTTCCACCGTGAGGACTTTGTAATCTCTCTGTTCAGCAACTGTCCTGGTTGAATTTGTCATCTTCACGAGTCCCTCTACTGCAACAGGCTAGTCAGTGGCCCAAGTTTACACTAGAAGAACGGGATAGTCAAGTGAGGAGCCACCTAACTAATTACGTAACCCGCCGCAGGTGCAAACAAGCGCCCGCGCGCCTATCTCTGCAACGCAACCACCCCTGCTATCACCAGCGCACCCCCAACGATCTGCGGCCAGGTCAGCGATTCGCCCAGGAACAGAGCGGCCCACAACGTGGCCATCACCGGCTCGATGGTGGCCAAGATGGTTGCCACTGTTGCTTCCAGGAAACGCAAGCCAGAGGCGAACAGTGTGTGGCCAGCCAGTGTAGGCACCAACGCCAGGATCACCAGCCACAATGCTGCGCCAGGTTGAGCAAAGGCGGATACCATGCGCGATGGTGATTGTGTGGCCAACAGGAACAACGCGCCGGCGGCAAAGGCGTAGGTGATAATCGTCCAGAAGCTATAGCGCTTCAGCGCTCGCCGAATGAAGATACTATACAACCCATAGAGCACGCCACTGGCCAGCCCCCACAGCAGTCCCACCACGTTCAAGGACAGGAATTGCGCGTCGAAGATATGCACGATCAGCGCCACCCCTGTGGTCGTCAACAGAAGAGCTATTCCCTTTTGCCGGTTGATCCGCTCACCCAGGAGAGGCCAGGCGAACAGCGCGGCCCAGGCTGGCGCCGTGTAGTTGAGCACAACCGCCACCCCAACGTCAATCAACGACACGGCGTACGCCCAGCTAGCCTGGAGCAACGCCATGCAGACGAGGCCAAACAGCAGAAAGAAAGGGATGTCGCGGGCTCGGATGCGCAACAGTTTCCGGTCTCGCACCCCCAAAAAGCCAAATAGCATCAGCGCCGCCAGAGCGGTCCGCACCGCCACAACGGTGAGCGGCTGCAGACCATAACCCTGGACCAAATGCTTGATAAGTACACCGCTGGTTGCGAATAGGGAGCCCGCCAGCAGAACAGAAATCGTGCCCGCCCGCGGCCCTTTTAGCCGACTCGTATCCTTCACAGCTTAGAGACACAAAAAGGCAGGCCTCGGCGCTTGCCGGGCACTGCCCTGACGCTTACAACGCAGCTTTAATCTCCTGTTGAAATTGGGTGACGTGCTGCTGGACGAGCGCTTCCGCCCGCGCCCCATCCCCAGCCTTCAGTGCCTCAGCGACTCCTCGGTGCTGTTCTATCGCTCCGCGCACATCGTTGAGGCGATCCAGGGCCAGATGCCAAAGGCGTAAACTCGGGGCATAGAGACGCTCCAAAGTCTCGGCCAGGAATTCGTTGTCCGCAGCCTGGTACAGCAAGGCGTGGAAGCGTTCATCAATGGCCATCAAAGCTTCAACATCCCCATTCTGCACCTGCCCCAGGTGCAGGAGTATCGCCTCCATCTGCGCGATTTGCTCCTCGGTGATCCGCTGAGCCGCCAGCCTGGCACAGAAACCCTCCAGGAGCATCCGCACTTCGAAGATCTTCTGCAGGTCGGTGATTTTAATATTGGCCACGAACATCCCCCGCCGAGGAACGATGTCCACCAAACCTTCGGCCGCAAGCCGGAGCAACGCTTCGCGGATCGGTGTGCGTCCCAACTCGAGCTCCTCCATCAGGGCCTGTTCGTTAATCACCGAAAAGGGCGGGAGTTCCAGAGTGACTATTTTCTCTTTGATGAGGTGGTAAGCTTTCTCACTGAGTCGCACAGCCGCTCCTCGTCATTAGCATATCGGTGATATATCTGCGATACATTTCGATTATGCCACACTTCGCCTGACTTGTCAAATCCCTGCGTGGATGGAGAAGCGGTGTGTTTCACTTTGGGAGCGAGACCGAGGGCCGGCCCAGTCTGTCATTGCGAGGAGCGCTTTTTGCGACGCCTGTCCTGAGCTTGTCGAAGGGAAGCAATCTCCAAATGCAGGGGGGGAGATTGCTTCGCCTCGCTCGCAATGACACTTGCCCCAAAACTGAAATGCACCTCGTGGATCAGGTTGGTGCCGCTGAACCTGGCCATCAGCACGGACAGTATGGCTTCCAGGGCTGCCTGTTCATCCATGACCCTGGCGTCGGAGCAGCCCGCGTATCCCCAGGTGGGGATGCCGTACCAGCAGCGACATCACCAAGCCACTGGTCATGGCGATCGGAGCGGCGCCGCCCATGAGCAACCCTGGGGCTGGTATTCGGCCCTGAGTAACAGCTTGTCCACACTGACTGTTTTTATGGTTGTCCCCTCTCCAACTCCTCAGAAAACAACCCGCCCGTAGGCATAAACCTACGGGCGTTGTGGTACTTATTCCTATTCCTATCTTGCCTCTCGCTCTTTCACCACCTCCGCGATCACTTCCTCCGCTGCCTCTGGCAGGGGGGGCACCTGGTGCTCGGCCAGGATCTGGCGGGCACGCTCGTTGGCGCGGGTGGTCATGTCCTGGCGGCCCTTTTCCACCCAGTTGTCGTACCGCATGCGGTCAATCAACGCGGGGCGCCACTGGGCCCACTTCCAGTTGTCCAGGGTGTGGTCGTCGGCCAGGAAGCCGCCGCCGGGTCTGGCACGATGGATGGCCTCGCGGGCCAGGGTGCGCTCGCTGACCTCCACGCCGCCCATGATGTAGCGCACCTCGCGGATGATCTCGTCAACTACCACCAGCATCTCCACTGAGGAGGTGGTGCCGTACTCGATGTAGCCCACGTCGTGCACCAGGTTGCAGCGGGTCAGGAAGGCGGCCATGACCGCGACTGTGGCCTCAATGCCAGCCTGGGCATCTACCACCTTGCTGTCGGTGGCGCCGGCCGTGCCCCACACCGGCAGGTCGTAGTAGCGGGCCAGGTCGGTACAGGCGGCCATGCCCAGCGGCCACTCCGGGCTGCCATAGCTGACGATGGCCGATTTCATGTCTAGCGCAGCGGTGTTCATGCCGTACAGGAAGGGCGTGCCTGGTCGCACCAACTGGCTAAGCGCCAGCCCCGCCAGGCACTCAGCGTTGCCCAGGGCCAGCGCTCCCGCCAGGGTGATCGGCCCACCGCCGCCGGTGTTGGGCGAGGGCAAGCAGGTGACTGGTATGCCCTTCTCGGCGCAGAACAGTACCTTATCCACCGATTCGTCGTTGAAGAGCAGGGGGGAGATCGGCTCGGCGTAGTGCAGCAGGAAAGGTTTCTCGCGCAATTCGGCCTCGCCGCCGGCCACCGCACAGGCGATGCGGTACATGTCCTCCATGTCCTCGCGATTGTTGGCCGTGTACACGTTGGGCTTAACCGAACCGCGGATCATGTTGATGAAGCTGTGGAGATAGTGATCCAGGGGCGGCACGTCCGACGGAGTGCCCATGGACATGACGAAGTCAATCTGATCCAGGTCGTCGCACAACTGGGCGATGCGCCGCACGTCCTCGGCGGTGGCCTTGCGCCGCTCGCCGGTCTCCACATCAATGGTGAAAGGGCAATCGGAGCCAGGTCCGAAAAAGACCTTACTGGCTTCCAGCGGCATGGTCAGCTCGCCCAGGCGGTTGTGCATGGGGATGCGCGATGGGGCCGAGGCGATGGCGTCCATCACCAGGAGCGGCGGGATTTTTATGCGCTCGCCCGACTCCCAGGCCCCGGCTTCGAGGAGCAACTCGCGCCCGGCCTCGTTCTTCATCACGATGCCGGTCCGGGACAGGATGTCCAGGCTGGTGTGGTGAATAGCCTGTGCCTGTTCGTCGGAGAGCATCTGGATGGTGGGATGCAGGGTTTCTACGGGAGTTTGTACTGTCATTGGAGACTCCTATGAAAGTGAAACGTAAAACGTGAAACGTAATGTTTGGGCTTACGTTTCACGTTTTACGCCTCACGCCATCAGACCGCGGGCAACGTCCACCGCCGTAGCTGCATCGGGCGCGTAGGCATCGGCTCCGATCTGCTCAGCGAAGGCGGCCGTCAGTGGCGCACCGCCGACCATGATCTTGACCGTGTCGCGCAGCCCCGCCTCCTCCAGCCCCTCGATGGTGGCCTTCATCCCTGGCATGGTCGTGGTCAGCAACGCTGACATGCCTACAAACTGCGGTTGATGCTCTCGCACGGCGGCCACGAAGTCGTCGGGCCTGACGTCGGTGCCCAGGTCAACGGTCTCGAAGCCCGCGCCCTCCAGCATCATCTTGACCAGGTTCTTGCCGATGTCGTGCAGGTCGCCCTGCACCGTGCCGATGACGTACTTGCCCGCGCTGGGCACATCACTTTCGGCCAGCAGAGGGCGCAGGATGTTCATGCCGGCGTGCATAGCGCGGGCGGCGATGAGCACCTCGGGCACGAACAGGTCGCCAGCCTTGAAATCCTTGCCCACCTCGTCCATGCCGGCGATGAGGCCGCCGTTAAGAATGTCGGCTGGCGACACCTCCTGATCAAGCGCCTGCTGGACCAGGTCAGCAACGACTTTGTCCTCGCCTTTGTACAGGTTAGAGGCGATCTGTTCCAGAATCTGTGAGTTCGTCATGATTCACTCCTTTTAAGATGATTTGAAGGCCACAACGATTGCGATAAGCGCCTCCACCGCGCCGAGGCGCTCAACGTAATCATAGAAGCCTATCTAGATTTGAACGAACGTATTATATTGCCCTATTCTTGCTCTGTCAAATGGCGACCAGCCAAAACGAGCCGAGGTGCCAGGCACTTCCGAAAAGCCTTCTGTCCCAACGTCGAGGGCAGTTTGGGAAACGCTTTTGGGTGTGAAATCCTGGGGGAAAGTGCCTGGCACCTTGTTGCTTTACGATCAACCGAAGCGAGCCCGGTGTTCTTTCCAGGCCGCATCCACCAGCTCCGGATTGGAGAAGATGTCAACAGCCGTCATCGCCAGAGCTTTGGCCGCATCCAGCAGGCCGGCGTGCCCTTCCGGGGAAACCGAGGCAGCGCGGAACTCCAGTGAATGGCCTGCTACCTCTTCGGGCGCGATGGCGACGTAGGGATGCAAAGCCGGGACGACGTGACTGACGTTGCCCATGTCGGTAGAGCCCATGCGCCCGCTGGGCTCTGGCAGTTGCACCTCTCGGCCCAGCGCAGTCAGATTGGCCTCGAAGAGGTCGGCCAGGACGGAGCTGGGAACCATGTCGGCGTAGTACTTCTCGCCGCGCGTCAGTTTGACCTCGGCGCCAGCGGCCAGAGCCCCGGCCCGCGCGCAATCCTCCACCTTGTCCAGCATAGCCAGCGCGTGGTCCTTTTCCGCCGCTCGCACCAGAAACTCGGCCGCGGTGTAACCGGGGATGATGTTGGGAGCCGCGCCGCCGTGGGTGATGATACCGTGGATGCGGACGTCATCGGTAAGTTGCTGGCGCAGCACGCTGATGTTGTTGTAGGTCAGGATGCAGGCGTCGAGGGCGTTGATGCCTTTGTCTGGCGAGCCAGCAGCGTGGGCAGACTGGCCGAAGAATTCCATCTTCAACTCGTAGCAGGCCAGCGAGGTGCGGCGGGTCATGGTGCGCGTGGAGGGATGAACCATCATGGCCACGTCCACGCCAGCGAAAACGCCAGCCTCGGCCATGATGACCTTGCCCGCGCCACCCTCTTCGGCCGGGGTGCCGACCACCTGGATGGTGCCAGCCACCTCATCGAGTACGGATTGCACAGCGAGGCCTGCGCCCACCGAGGCCGTGCCGATGATGTTGTGGCCGCAGGCGTGCCCCAGTTCGGCCAGAGCGTCATACTCGGCCAGGAGCGCCACGACGCCCCCCCCCTTCATCCCCTCCAATGGGGAGGAAAGAGAGGGGGTGGTGTACGAGGCCACGAAAGCGGTCTCCAGTCCAGCCACACCGCGCTGCACCGCAAACCCCTCTCGCTCCAGGACAGCGGTCAGGAGCGCCACGGCCTCGAACTCCTGGAAAGCGAGCTCCGGGTTGGCGTGAATCGTGTCCGAAATGCGGATCAATTCGTCGCGCCGGGCGTCTACCTCAGCCACAACCCGTTGCTTCAGTTCGTCAACATTGGTCATTGTGTCTCTCCTTAACTGAAATTTGTGGGGAAACCAGGTTTTTCCCTGCCTGAGCAAGCAGATCGTTGTCTTGTTATCTCTTGAGACACCAAGAAAGGTATCTCTTCAGCCCAAAAACCTGGTTTCTGATTGGATCCTTCAACTGGCCAGCGGCAGGTCGCGGGCTGTCAGGTCTTGAAAGGTCTCTCTTCTCTGAATGAGCGCGGCCTGTCCGTCCCTGACCAGGACCACCGCCGGACGAGGAACAAGGTTGTAGTTGCTGGCCAGGGGCAGACAATAGGCCCCGACCATCGGTACGGCCAGCAAATCGCCAGGTGCCAGGCAGGGCAAGGTGATGTCGCGGATGAGCACGTCCCCCGATTCGCAGAATCTCCCGGCCACGGTCACTGTCTCCTCGGCCGGCAGGTGGGCTTTGTTTGCGACCAGGGCGGTGTAGCGAGCGCCGTAGAGGGCCGGGCGAATGTTGTCGGCCATGCCGCCGTCCACGGAGACGTAGGTGCGCACACCAGGGATCTCCTTGCGCGCGCCGACGCGATAGAGTGCCACCCCCGCCGGGGCAACGATGGAGCGGCCCGGCTCGATCACCAGCGTGGGCAGAGCCAGCCCGTGGCGGCGACAACTGTCAATCACAGCCTGACACACGGCCTGCACGTATCGCTCCACTGGCGCGGGAGGGTCGGCTTCGTGATGGGGCACCCCCCAGCCCCCACCAGGGCTCAACTCGTGCAACTCGAAGCCATGCCGTGCCTTCACCGCCGCCGCGAAATCCACCAGAAGGGTGACGGCCTCAGCGAAGGGCTCAACGTCGAGAATCTGGGAGCCGATGTGGGCATGCAGGCCGACGAGTTCCAGATGAGGGCTGGCTTTGGCGCGAGCCACGGCACTCTCGGCAGCGTCCGTTTCCAGCGGGAAGCCGAACTTCGAATCGAGCAGCCCGGTTTTGCGATAGACGTGAGTGTGGACATCAATGCCCGGTGAGAGGCGCAGCCAAATGGGAATCTGGGCCCGCCGTTCGGCGGCCAACTGCTCCAGCGCATCCAGTTCGTGGAAGTTGTCCACGACGATGCGCCCCACGCCCTCATCCAGGGCCATGACCAGCTCTGCTGGTGTCTTGTTGTTGCCGTGGAAGTGAATCCGCTCGGCGGGGAAACCCGCCTGCCGAGCCACGTAAAGCTCGCCACCTGATACCACATCCAGGCTCAAGCCTTCCTGAGCGAAGAACTGAGCCAGGGCCAGATTGAAGTACGCCTTGCTGGCATAAGCCACCTGAGCGGGGCCTGGGTAGTGCTGCGCCAGGGCCTGCCGATACTCTCGGCACCGGGCACGGAGCGTCGTCTCGTCGAAGACGTAGAGAGGTGTGCCGAATTCCTCAGCCAGGGATGAAGCCGAACGTCCCCCCAACCAGAGCTCCCCCAACTCATCCAAACGGGTGGACGACGGAAAGAGTGCAAGCGTTTCTGTCCTCATCGCCTCGTTACTCGTTGCCTCGTCACTCATTTCTGCTCGGATTCAGGAAAAAAGGCGGGCCAGATGGCCCGCCCCTAGCACGCCCTCCCAACATGCGTTTCGGGTTTAGAGTTCATTCAACTCGAAACCCCGAACCCGAAACTCCGAACTGTCTACGTTTCCACCTTGTATGGATCCAGTGCGTCCCGCAAGCCGTCACCGATGAAGTTGATGGCGATGACGGCGATGAAGATCATCAGGCCAGGGAAGATGGCCGTCCACGGGGCGCGGGTCATCTGGGTCTGGGCGTTTTTGAGCATGTTGCCCCAGGTGGGCGTGGGTGGCTGCACGCCGAAGCCCAGATAGCTCAGGCCAGACTCGGTGATGATGGAAGTGGCCACGCGGAAGGTAGCGGCCACAATGACGGGGCTCATGGCATTGGGCAGCAAGTGGCGAGCCATAATACGCACGTTGGATACACCACAGCAGCGAGCCGCCTCGATGAATTCCTTCTCCTTTAGGGAGAGGAACGTAGCCCGAATCACTCGGGCCACCCTCATCCAGGCCAGCACGGCGATGACCAACACGATAGAGAAAACACTGGCAAAGGCCGTGCCCCGCAGCGCCTCGATAGGAATATCCCGCAGCGCAAGAGCCAGTATGATCAGGACAAAAAGCTGGGGGAAGGCCAGCATCATGTCGGTGAAGCGCATCAGAACATTGTCCACCCAGCCGCCATAGAAACCGGCCACGCCGCCGACGATAGCACCAACGATCACTGCCAGCGCCATGGCCATGACCCCTATGCTCAAGGAAACCCGGCCGCCGTAAAGAATGCGGGTCAGCAAGTCACGGCCCAGCTCGTCCGTTCCCATCAGGTGTTTGACCGATGGCGGCTCTAACATGGCATCCAGGTTGATTTTCTCCGGATCCCAGGGTGAAATGTAAGGCGCGAAGATGGCTGACAGGGCAAAGATGAGGATAATGGCTGTGCCGACCATGGCCGGTTTGTGGCGACGATAGGCATGCCATATCAACTGGGTCATGGTTTGCTCTTCACGATACTTTGGTGCCAGGTTCAATAGCGGCTTTTCCTGGGGCTGCACAGCTTCGGAATCGGACATGGACAACCTCCTCTAGTTCCGTGGTTGACACTGGCGTTTTTCCGTAGTGACGACTTCAGTCGTCCACAATGGCGCCACAGCGACTGAAGTCGCTACTACGAACCCTTATGACGAACCCCTCACTCGTACCGGACGCGGGGATCGAGGAAGGCGTAAACAACGTCGGCAATCAGATTGAAGGCTACGATAAGCGTGGCATTGATCATGACGATCCCCATCAGAACAGCGTAGTCCACCCGCTGCGCCGAGCGGAAGAACAGCCTACCCATCCCTGGCCAGCTAAAAATGGTCTCGGTGAACAACGCGCCGCCAAAGAGAATAGGCAAATCCATAGCCAGAATCGTCACCACGGGGATAGCGGCGTTCTTGAGGGCATGGCCGTACAGAACGGCCCGCTCCCTGAGCCCCTTACCCCGCGCCGTGCGGATATAGTCCTGGTGAATGATCTCCAACATGCTGGCCCGCATGTAGCGCATGTACTCCGCGGCACCGAAGACGCTCAGCATCGCCACCGGCAGGACAAGGTGGTGCAGATAATCCCACCAGGGCGTGTAGCCCAGTTCACGCTGAAGCCGGACGTCGTACATGCCGCTGCCAGGAAACAGCGGCTTACCCGCCAGGCTCTCCCCCATCCACGAAGGCCAGTCGAGACCGGCGTGAAAGACGATGATCAGGATCAGTCCAAACCAAAAGATGGGGATAGACCGCCCCGCATAAGCAAGGACTGTACAAACGTGGTCAAAGAGTGAATACTGTTTAATGGCTGAGATAATGCCAACAGGAATGGCGATCAACAACTGGCCCACGAAAGACACCGCCATCAGGTAAAAGGTGGCTGGGAAGCGTTCCAGGATTATCTCCAGCGCCGGGCGGCGTTCCACGTTGGAGCGACCAAGATCCCCGTGTAGTACTGCGAAGAGCCACTTAAAGTACCGGCTGTCAAGGGGATTCACGCGGATGTTGACATTCTCGCGCTTTGTCCACCCGGTCACGCGATCCTTGACGTAGAGCACTTTGACCCAGTTGCCCAGATCATTCTTTTGACTGTCCACAATGGCCACTTTGGTGCCGCTGGACACTTCTCCTGTCTTGGTTGGTTCGATGCCACCTGATGGCTCCGGTTTGTTGTAGAGCTCTACTGTTTCCACCTTGATCGTGCCTGAGCTACCCCGGAAGTTCAGGAAAGCTGGCTGCCGGAGGCCAAGCCGGAATTCCAGCATGGCCATGTCCGCCGGCGTAATGTTCGGGTTATCTTCATAGATGGCCATCGGATCCACAGGGCTGACGATGATCAGCCCGTACACGACCAAGCTGATGAAAAGCAGAACGGGAATGGCTTGCAAAACCCGACGAACCAGATACCGCGTCATAAGCGCACCCTCCACAAAACGTAACTGCTGCTCAGCCCGTGTCATTGCGAGGAGCGTTTTTTGCGACGAAGCAATCTCCTCCTTGCGGCTTGGGGATTGCTTCGCTTCGCTCGCAATGACAGCCTGAGTAGTCACCACAAAACAAGGGTTGGCGGGCGGTTGTGGGCCGCCCGCCAACCGGCTAGTTCGCGTCGAGAGTTACTTCTCGATGTACCACTCCTCCGCGTTCCAGGATCCCGTGGAAGTCCAGATGTTACCCACGTAGCCCTTGAAGTGATCGCGCAGCAAGTCAATGTCCGCGCGGTCGTAGAGATAGATGTGCGGCCGGCCCTCAGCGATCAGCTCGGACCCCTTCTGGTAGGCCGCCTTGCGCACCTCCAGGTCAGGACTGGAGCCGGCGATTTCCATTTGCGCACCATATTCGTCGTCGATCCAGCGCGAATAGTTGTAGCCCTGGCCTGAGTTGTCGTCGCAGGGAATGTTGTACGGAGCATAGTAGCCGTCCATCTGGCTGTGCGGGTCGGTGCCATACGTAGTGGTGAACATCAGGATGTCGAACTGTCCGTGCTTGCGGAAAGCGCCGGCGGAGTAGCTGCCGAACAGCTCCGCGCTGGGCACGTTCTCGATGTACATCTCGATGCCGACGTCGGCCATCATCTCCAGGATCACCTGCTCGCACTGCTCGCGCAGCGCGTTGCCGGAGGTGGTCTGGAGCTTTAGCCTGAGTATCCTGCCTTCTTCAGCGTAGGGGCAGCCATGGCACTCGCGGATACCATCGCCGTTGGTGTCCGTCCAGCCCGCCTCCTCCAGCAGAGTCTTGGCCTTATCAGGGTTAAACTCGCTCTTCGGGATGTCCGGCGCAGCCCAGCCAATGTTCATCTCCGTGGTGCCAACTGTTGCCAGGCCGTACAGCAGCTTGTCTATGATGAGTTGCTTGTCAATGCCCAGCTCGATGGCCTCGCGGACCTTGGAGTCTCCCAGCGCCCAGTGCCACGAGGGATTCTCGCGCAAGTACTCGACGCAAGGGGCATCCAGCGTTGGATCGCGCAGGTTCAGGAGCAGCCGCTCGGTGCCGGTGCTGGGCGGCATGCTGACCGCTACACCCTCCCAGGCCTCGGCCTCGGGGATGTCGGCCTCGATCAGGTCCCACACGAAATCGAGCTCGCCGGTCTGGATGAGCTGCTTGCCCACCTCGCGGCTCTCGATCCAACGCAGGATGATGGCGTCCACATAGGGCTTGCCCTCTGTCTTCCACAGCCAGAAGTTCTCGTTGCGCACGAGGGTCATGTGGTCGCCAGAGGCCCACTCTTCGAGCTTGTAGGGGCCCAGGCTGAGGGGCCAGCGGTTGAACTCCCACTCCTGCATCTTGGCCGGGTCGAGGCCCAGGTGACTGGGCAGGACGGGATTGGAGAGCATGGCCAGATAGGGCGCGTAGAACTTAGTGAACTTAACCACCACGGTGTAGGGGTCGGGGCAGGTGATCGATTCGACGTCCTCCCAACCGGTGGTGCTCACCGCGCCGCTCTCAGGATGCATGTACGTCTGCCAGGTAAAGACGACGTCGTCGCAGGTGAACTCGTCGCCGTCCTCCCAGAGATAGCCTTCGTGCAGATTGAGCGTGATGGTCAGGCCATCATCCGAGACGCCCCCGTTCTGAACGGTGGGCACTTCCTTCGCCAGTTGAGCGTAGAAACTGCCGTCCGGTGCGGCGTCAACCAGCGCGCTCTCGAGAAAGTCGCCGGCCCAGCTCGCTACCGTCTGGGTGCGGATGAGCGAGTTCAGCAGCTCCGGCTCCTGGTAAAAGCCCAGAACCAGTGTGCCGCCCTGCTTATCGGCCCCCGGCTTAGGCGTAGCCGTGACCACTTTCTCGACCACCACCTGTTTCTCCACCTCGACGGTCTGAATAACCTCCTTCTCGACCACTACTTCCTTCTCCACCTCGACGGTGACCGGAACCTCTTTCTCGACGATCACTTCCTTCTCGACCACCTCGGCGGTGGGTGGCGCGCAGGCGGCCATGACTATGCCCAGCACCACCAGAACAGCTAAAAGCTTGCTTCTCATTTCTCAATCTCCTCCTTGTTTTTTGGGGTTATCTCCGAGTAGCCCAAGGAAGCCCAATCCTGCAAGCCAGCTCAGATGGGTGGGGCGCGTTACGCTTTTGGGCTTTCATCACCTCCTCTCTGGACTGCGAAAGCAGTTGGAGAAATAAGGTAAAAAAACGAATGTCTCTTCGGTCTTGAAGTGGCTTTCTCCAAGCTGCTGTGGAGTTATGCTCATGCTTAGGAGTGCATACTGGTGAGTCACACAACTCTAATGGGGAACACCAATATATCATGATTGGACAACCTTGTCAAGTCATGGAATCCTCACTTACTCATTCTTTGCAGTCAGAGGTTTCTATATACACACCCTGGGCTCTCAAAAGGTTCACGAGTCCCCTCCCCCTCCAGTATGCACATTGCTCGGCCAGCCAGGCTTCTGTGCCGACCTCCACCCGTCTCTTGAGAGCATCAATGTGGTAGCCCGGCGTGCACCCAGGACGGTCGTCGGGTACGAACTCCGAGAGTTTGAGGCAGGGGAAATCAGGGCAAAGCCCACAATGCTCCAGACCCTTGTTGAGCACGCAGCACCGGTAGAAGTCGCACTCACTGTGCTCGGTGCAGCCCTGGCACGTCAGGCCGAAATTGGGGCACTTGCCACACCAGTCGCCACAGACACCCGCCAGGACACCTTCCAGAGGCTTCATCATCAGCTTTGCCATAGGCTCAACTGGAAGGGTGGCTGTTTGCCGTTCATCAAGATGAAGGGGGCGGCACGTTTGGCTATGGCTCCGATCTGGCGGAGGTCCGAAAGCTCGCAGAATTTGCCCTGCCCCCGCAGCTTGAGGATGCGGGAAGCCGAGGTAGGGCCGATGCCGGGGACCCGGAGCAGTTCCTCGCGACCGGCCCGGTTTACCTCCACGGGGAAGCACTCAGGATGGGCCTGGGCCCAGATCAGCTTAGGGTCAGCTTCACCGGGCAGATTGCCCGAATCATCGAAGACCAAGTCCTCGAAGGTGAAGCCATACCTGCGGAAGAGGAAATCGCTCTGGTATAGGCGATGCTCGCGCAGAGGCGGCGTAGGGGGATGATCCTCCAGGGGAGTATCTGCAATCGGTTGGAAGGCGCTGAAGTAAACCCGCGCCAGATCCACCTCCCGATAGAGCCGCGCGGTGGTCGAGAGAAGCTCGCGGTCGGTTTCGCCCGATGCGCCGACGACGAACTGGGTGGTCTGGCTAACCGAGGCGCGCCTGCCCTGGCCCTCCCCGATGAGGCGATTAGCCCACTGCAGAGGCTGGAGGAGGTGAGCGGTGAAATCCTTGGGGGGAGCGATGCGGGCCAGGCGTTCCGGGTTCGGGGCCTCCAGGTTCACCGAGACCCGATTGGCCAATTGCACCGCTCGCTCCACGTGGGCGAAAGTAGCGCCAGGCAGGATCTTGAGGTGGACGTAGCCGGGGAAGGCATATCGCTGGCGCACCAGCTCCACCGTGGCGATCATGCGGTCCATGGTGCGGGCCGCGTTGCACACGCCGGAGCTGAGGAAGAGGCCCTTCACCAGTCCCTTGCGGTGCATCTGGTCGAAAGCGTAGGCCAGCTCCTCTGGGGTGAAACTGAGGCGCCGGAAGTTGCGGCTGGCGCGGTTGGCGCAATAGTAGCAGTCGTTCTCGCAGGCGTTGGTGAGCAGTATCTTGAGGAGGTTGATCCTCTTGCCGTCGGGCAACACGGCCGGGTAGATCCAGCGGCCCAGGTCGTCTCGCACCCGGTTCGCCTCCGTGCCGCAGGCTTCACCGCACAAATCATACTGAGCTGACCGGCCCAGCACCTCGATCTTTTGGCGCGTATCCACACTAACCACCTCCCCGCCTGGACTGCCCATATTATACGAACAAATGTTCGAAATGTCAAGAATAAAGACTCAGTCCACGTCGTGCCAGCCGCCAGGCACTGAACTGTCGAGCCAACGGAGATAGTCAGCATCGCCGGCCACGATGGGCAGGGCAATAATCTCAGGAGTCTCGTAACTGTGCAGCTCTTTGACACATCTCTTCAGGTGCTCAAACACATCCCGGCGACTTTTGACGATCAAGAGAGCTTCGCTATCGCGCTGCACCTCATCTTGCCAACGATACACCGAGGTAATGGAGGGGACTATGTTGATGCAGGCAGCCAGCATCCGTTCGACCAATGCCTGGGCTATTTTGTCGGCTTCCTCCGATGAGCCGACCGTGATGAGAACAATGATGTGTCCAGAATCGGACATCCTGTACTCCTCTCCTCGATTATTACAATACTCTTCGAGTGTATTTTCGGAGGACAATCAGGCAATAAACAAAGTAGGAAGGTGATACGGGCGCCCAAAAATAAAAAGGCACCCTCGGCAGGATTCGAACCTGTGACCTCCTCCTCCGCAGGGAGGCGCTCTAATCCGCTGAGCTACGAGGGCGCGCAACAGGCGGGGAGAGTGGGATTCGAACCCACGGAAGAGCTTATTGGCCCTTCAACCGCTTAGCAGGCGGTCCCATTCGTCCACTCTGGCATCTCCCCGGGCTGGATATAGAATTGGCTAGTTTGGCGGAGGGAGAGGGATTCGAACCCCCGGTGAGGCTGCCCCCACAACGGTTTTCAAGACCGTCGCCATAGTCCACTCGGCCATCCCTCCGGACTCGGAGAGACTTGCCCTCCCCATCCGCTATTAGTATAGCAAAGAGCAGCGATAATGTCAAACTTCCGCTGGCAGATAAAGATGGCGATTGAAATCGTACCTGCGAGGGCACTCCGTGCCAGGCGACCACCTACGTGGTCGCGGGAATCGTCCACGCAGGCTTCGTCGTGAGCTCAGCCGAACGGTGGACGACTGGCGCATTCGCGCCCTCCAGAGGCGGTTTCAACCGCTATTCTTGTCTTGATGGCGGTGCTGGTGATAGCCAGCCTGGGGTTCGCCTCGGTCGTCAGCGCGCAGAGTGACAATGGCATGGGCACCCTAAATGCCGAAGGAGGCGGGTTCGCCGGACTCCACGGCGCTGGCTACATGCGGATCAGTGGCAGGGGCGTGCTCTGGGTCAAAGGTGAGGAGTCCATCGAAATCCGGAGCGACGGCCACAAGAAGGTCTTCCCTGACGGCTGGACCGAATACGCTGGCTTCGACGGGGCTGCCCGGATCCGTGGACAGGACGTCTCGGTGCTCATGGCTGGAGAGGGAATTGACCTCTACGCCATCGGCGCTGGCCGGGCCATCCTGTGGGATGAGGGCACCTATGAGATCAACGGGCTCATCACTGGCAGGTGGTCAGATACCATCGGAATCCTGGACTACTAGCCGCGCCTTGAGTTGGGCATAGCTCTATATACCTCGCCCGATGACATCATTGCGAGTCTTCCATGGCGCGGCGCGCCATCCGTAGGGAGCAGAAACGTCCCACCCTCACCCTAACCCTCTCCCTGCAAGGGAGAGGGGACGTGCTCCCTCGCCCCGTTGGGGAGAGGGCTGGGGTGAGGGGAAGTTTCTGAGTAGCATAGCGAAGCAATCTCCTGCCTTCAATTGCAAGCAACGGTGGAGATTGCTTCGTCGCTCCGCTCCTCGCAGTGACGGTCGGAATCCAACATGTCGAGGTAGAAAAGGAGAAAGGAAATGAAAAAGATCGAGCATATCCTGTTTTTGGCTTTTGTGATAATCGCCTTGCTGCTGGCAAACAGCGGATGTGCCTCCCCACTCATAGCAAAAGCCGAGGGGTTGGCCGACGTGGGAGACCTGCAAAGAGAGGCGCAACTGCTGAACTTGCTCGACGGCCTTGAGCTGAGGGCAAGCCAGATGCGTTTCATTCTCGAAAAGGCTCAAGAAGCTGAGGAGATCAGAGATGAGCTCATGAACGGGGCTGATGAGAACATTGAGGAATACCAGGCAGAGATGACCAAAATCGTGCGAGAGGTGAAGGTCATCCTGGAGCAGCATCAAATCTACGTCCTGGTGCATTTCGCCTCTTGCTTCATCCCTCCCCAGGATGAAGCGCGAATCGGCCAGACGGATGGCGCCACGGCCGCTGAAGAGGTTCTGGCGTCCATCAGGGCCATACCAGACGCCAGGTTCGAGGGAAACAAAGGGGAGATAGCACGAAGGCTCATAGAACGCCTGAAGAGCCATCTGCCTGGAGGTTTCATTCTGGTCATCAACGAGGAGGAAGAAACAGCGAGGATACTCTCCATCCTCGACGAGGCAAGGGGGCTATCCGACGTGGAGTTCGAACTGCAGAAGGCCGACCTGGTCCAGCAAGTGTTGTTCGCATACGGGTTTCACGAATCGCCTGTTGATACCTGCCTGAAGATAGAGCAGCACCTTTTCGATCCCATGATCATCCCCTTGCTGAAGGAGAAACTGGCTCCCGCAATATGGAATGAAGGTGAATCCGTGGAAAACGGGTACAGCTCACTGAATCAAGGGGGCGTCCAATGCTTCGGTTAATGCGTCTCATATCAACTATCACCCTGGCCCTGGCCCTGAGCGTTATCCTATACGCCACCGTGCGCCCCGCCCAGGCTTCAGAGGTCTTCTCCATCACCACCGACGACGGCCTATCTCTCACCCTTTCAGAGGACGGGCAGGTCGAACGCCAGGACCAGGTTTGGCGAGGTCTCGCCTGGCCCAACGGTATCTACCTGACCTGGCTGGATGGGGACGGAGAAGCGCTGAGTGACATGGCTCTGGTAGCACCACTGCACTGGGAGGCCAACAGTTGGCGCAAAGTCAGCGGCGAGGTGCGGGCCCCGCCAGACGCGGCACAGATGGAACTGACCATCGGCGGTCGGCTGCAGGGCGAGCACCTGTGGGTGAACGACCTGAGCATCGTCGCCAGCCCGGAGGTGGAGCAGCCGGTGACGGGAACGGTAACGCTGTGCTCAGTCCCTCAGAGTTCCTGATCGCAGGGGAACTCAGGGGAATTCAGAGGAACTCAAGCTGCTCTCTACTTCACTGTGCACAACACTCCCACCGAGACCGTGCCCTTCACTCTGACGGTGGACGCAGCGGCGCTGGGAATCGCCGAGCCAGAGAGGCTGACGGTCGCGGAACTGGTGTCCGGCGACGCGGTGCTGTACGAGCTGCAGGGTGATCTGTTGTTACCCAGACCAACTCAAACGCCCCAACAGATGAAGCAGTTAGGCCAGGGCGTTACGGTTTTACAGGCATTTTACAAAATGCCAATATGGGCTTAAAATGGGGGGTGTATAATGGACCTAACCCAGTGAGGAGAATCCCACGTCTACCTGGAAGAGCCCTATGCTCCGCACTATCTTGGCCCTCTGCTTGGCCGCAACCCCGCTGATCCCGACCAACGGCGTAGCTGCGGCTCAGCCTCCCCACTCAAGCGAACTGATCACCTACGTGAACTCCCCCCCTTCATCCCCCCCAACCCTTCGACAAGCTCAGGACGCCGCTTTGGGGGGGACAGAGGGGGGGCGGATCGCCGTGCGCCTCACGCAGCCCTCCGTTACCCGCTACCCTGAGGGTGCTCCCATCGCCGTCCACACTTCGACTTTTTTCACGCCGGGCCAGGGCTTTGGAGGTCTGGGCGTCACCAGAGCCGGGGCCATCGAGGTGAGCTACCTGTGGCCGGGAACGGCAGACGCATCCACAGGCGCCTCCAGCGAGGGGGTGTACGACCCGCTCATCCTGAAGAAGGAATCTTCACAACAAGAGAGGAGTCTACGCCCATGTTAAAAAACGCTAGTATCCGTCATGTTCTATCTCGCCGGTACCTTATGCCCATTTGCGCTATCGTGGTGAGCCTGGTGCTGCTGGGCACAAGCCTGGTCTCCACCCAGCCGCCCCAGTCAGCGCCCCACGCCCCTGCCAACGGCCTGGTCCCGATAGATATAGACCTGCCTTCCGACAGCACCGACAGTCCTGCAGGCACTCTGGCGGTGCGCGTCTACACGCCGATGCACGGCCACGCCCGCTACCCGGAGGGTGCGCCCGTGCTGGTCTGGGGGGCAGGGGGCTTCGAGGTGAAGGGGATCAACCACGATCTGCCCGACAGCGTGGAGGACATCATCATCGTCACCTTCGTCTACCCTGGCGGGGAGGATCCGTGGGCCGGACGGCAATCCGATGGCGTCTACGACTACCGCGGCCCCAACTGCATCGCTGCCTTGCGGGACGTCATCCTCTACGCCGCTGGCGAGCTGAGCGATAGCCAGGGGCGCACCATTGACGACGTCGCGCCGGTGCCCGTGCTGCACGACAACATCGGCCTGGAGGGTGTCTCCAATGGCGGCAACATCATCGTCGCCGTGGCCGCGCTGCACGGGGATGAACTGGCCGGGCATCTGCGCTACATCATTCAATGGGAGACGCCGGTGTCCAGCCAGGTCGCCACCCGCGATCTGGGCCGCGTCTGGCTGCAGCCGCCGAACCCCGGCCAGGGCGATTTCTTCAACCCTCGCTACCTGGGTTACGGGCCAAAGGTGTTAGCCGTGGATTACAGCGACCTGGCGTACGATCCCGATGGCGCCCTTCGCAAAGTCTTCCACGACGGCAACGGCGATGGGGAGTACACCACCATTGAGGACCCGGTCACTCACCTCCAGACCCCCGACCTGAATCTGGATGGTGTTCTGAGTCTAAACGAGGACTTCCCTCTCGATACCTACCCAGCCCCCCCTTCATCCCCCCCAACCCTTCGACAAGCTCAGGACACCGCTTTGGGGGGGACAGAGGGGGGGCTAAAGGAGGTCTACTCCCGAGCCGTGACCCACGCCCTGGCTGAGAACCACGTCATCACAGGCACCTGGCCAGTGGACATCGCTATACCACCCGAGGCCGATGCCTACTGGGACATCCGGGAAGCGGTGCGGCTCTACGACGATGCTCTGGCCAGTATCCCCAATCTGGAGGCAATGGTTCTGGCCGGCGTGAGCGACCACGTCCAGTCCGCGCCCACCAAGCCGCACATCCAGCAGGCGTTTGAGGGATGGCACAACAACGGCGCCTGGGTGCAGATCAACCCCAGCCCGACGTATCTGATCGAAGCCGATCCCAGTTTGGCGGGCCGTGATGACCTGCCTAACCGCGTCCCCAACACGCCGCCGTCCGATTGGGGGCGGGTGGACTCCTACTGCGTCCCTGAGGACATCTACAAAGCCACCTATCAACTGGCTGCCGTCTGGCAGATGGCTGATCGGGTGCAGGGAGTTTTCGAGCCGACGCCAGCCGGTGGGGAACTGATCACTTACGTGGATTCCGAAGGGGACGACATCGCTGTGCGAATCGAGGTGCCCGAGCAGCCCCGTTACCCGGAAGGGGCCCCGGTGGTCGTCGAGGTCTCAACCTGGTTTGTGCCTGGGAACGACTTTCACCGAGTCAACCAGACGACGCAGATCGGCGCTATCACCGTTTCTTACCTGTGGCCGGAGAGAGTGGAT
>Ga0265595_1000602_pt1 | contig 31565 bp, 36 predicted proteins | sample saktaG_15_FD_190148 | JGI IMG/M metagenome (GOLD analysis project Ga0265595, IMG submission 190148) | Saline water microbial communities from Sakinaw Lake, British Columbia, Canada - sak_2013_06_06_50m | ecosystem: Environmental > Aquatic > Non-marine Saline and Alkaline > Saline ...
TCTCACGAACAGGTGATAGTGCATCCGGGCTTATTAAATTATATCTCGCGATAATTTCCGAGATCAGGAAGCAACAACACATCCGGCACACCCGCTCGAAGATTGTCCTTACAATCTTGTCATATCCTTTCCATTGCTTGCGGCGCGAGAGAAAGTTACAGTAAAAATCCCGCCATACAATGGAGATTTTAAAAAAAAACTGCCGCGCCCTGTCCTGCATCTCTCATTTGACAGCCAGTTGTCCGCTTTATAGCAGCCGGATTTGCCGGATAAGTGCGAAATTTTTTGAATCAACCACAGAGCATATAACCCCGCATATCTTTGTTTTATTTAACACAGATGACCGAAGATTTCTGCAACAGGACAGCGAGGAGGACCCGGAAGTTAGGATATGCACCAAAGGTTGCAGTCCGCATCGCCCGGTTCTGCTATATTTTTATGCTGTTTTTGCGCGGACTGATGGGACCCATGGCGGTCCCGTTCCAGGCATCGTATTTTTGTATCACCGGTTCCGGGAAATTTTCTTTGGGCGCCCGGGCCGGTATGATCTCACCCGTCTCTTTTAGCATACCTCGATGACCGCCGGTCCGGCGGGCTGATTTCCTGAAACGGCCGTACGGCTAGCCTGCCGTCCGCCCGGGTTTCAGGCTCATGAGTCACTGCGATAGCCGTGGCTCTGGCCGGACCGGCACCTTGTAATGTGCGATGGCGAGCGGCAGCTCTCTCGTTCGCGGGAATGGGAAACGGAATAACAAAAATTTCAGAGATGAATGATGTGGAAACAATAATGGAGAATGGAAAGGATGTGGCCAAGCCAGATCAGATTGCATCCGGTGCGGCCGGTACAGGACAAAAGAACATTGCATGGAGAGCGCTTATAAGAAACCTCGTCGCCGTAAACATCGGTGAACTGGATGGGATCTCCTGCACGACTCCCCGTTGGATCCGGCGTCTCCAGCGCCAGATCGCGCGGCTCGAAGAGCGCGAAAAAGCGCGGACGGCAAAGCACCCGGTGATCCGGAGGGGGGTGTGGAGTTGACACCTCCTGCGAAAACAAAATACAGCGGGGATTTGATCATTCCTCCCACAGAACGGCAGGACCGGCTCTACGCGCAGCTCAATAAAAAGATCAACCAGCTCGACAAGAGGCTCACGGCACTCGGAAGAAGGGGGCGGTCAGAATAACCAAAGCAAAATCAACGGGCATGACCCGGATTCCGCTCTACCTCATTCCGCAGGCCGTCACACGGCTGATCCGCAAGCGGGGCGGGAAGGTTTCCCGCATCAGTGTTGTGCGCACGCATTACCATCACTACAACATTTCGGTCCGGACACGCTCGCTGCCAAAGGAACTCATGCCGGCGCGCGAACCTGCGCCGGAATTTCCCGGTGAGGCGGAGGGAGTGGCGTGACGAGGGGGCCGGCACCAGTTATCTGGATGGACGCTGCGATTCCGGTTGCGGAAGCCCGCGGGCAGGTGATGATGTTTTGTCATTCCGTGCGGAACTATGCCGACTTCGTTATTGTCGGGAATGGGACTTTTGCCATTGTCCGTATGCGCAAAATCCAGTGCCTTCACGGTCCGCCGGAGGAGATCGAAAAAGATCTCCACAATGAGGTCAACATGCTCCGGAGAATTCCGGGCGGATCGGTCTCCCGCGAACTCTGGCCATATTCACGGTACGGGGTCCTCCGGTTCTTCCGTGTCGGGGACACCGGTCTCGTTGAGCTCGGGGCTGACGGGAAGCTGATCAGCAGGCCGGCTGAGGAACCGGTACCGGCAGAGCATCCGGAAGAGACCGTTGTCCCAAATGCACCTGGAAATCCGGATCAGGTTCCGGTACCGAAGATCACGGGGGTCGAAGGATGACGGGGGAATCCGGGCATTTTACAGGCTCCGATTGGCATTTCCGGACGACAAACCGACACGGTTTTCCGGAAAACCGGCACGGTTATTTTAAGAATCCTTCAATTTGCCCCCGGTTTGACGGGATAATGCCCATAGCGTGCCCGGAAAAAGCAGCATTTGGCACAGTTACAGGGGCGGATAATTCCGAAAACGGGCTACAGTATGTGCAGTATGCCGGGACAGGAAAAACAAAATTTTCAAATCGCACCCTGATCTGGAGATGTCCATGGGGTCACTGTGAGCTTAGGAAAAACAAGCCCATTATGGGCTCCGTTTACCCCTCTAGGAGGGGAAACCGACACGGTTTTTTAGAAAACCGGCACGGTTATTTTGCAAATCCTTTAATTTGTTCCCGGATTGCCGGGATGATACCCTTAACGTGCCCGGAAAAAGCAGCATTTAGCACAGTTACAGGCGCGGATAATTCCCAAAACGGGCTGCAGTATGTGCAGTGTGCCGGGATGAAGGGAATGGGAGATTTGGATCATGTCCCCCTTCTGATGGAGATAGAGTACCGTGGGCCGGGATACCGGGCAGGACGGACGAACGACGAACACATGAAAACGGACAGGGAGAATTAGTATGAAAAAGATCATGAATGTACCAGAAGATGAAGCCATGAAGATGGCGCTCGAAGGAAATGAGATTATACTCGGCGGTGTCGAGGTGCATGTGCGGTTCGTCCGCTATAAGGGAGATCCCGGGATCGCACTGGAGTTTTTGCCGCCGTACGGGAAGGACGATGTCCCGGACTGGATGGAGGATATCGATAACCGGCTTGCCGGCCTCTGCCGGCAGACCGTGATGAACATGAACGATCATGCGAGAACGCGGCTGCTGCACCTCGTCGAACGTGACTGCGGGAAGGACCGGATGATCTACCGGCTGGTCGTTTCCTCGCGCATCACGGACGACGGCTCGCACGTAAACCGGGTGGAGGATTTTGTTGACCCGGAATTTCTCCAGCTTGATTCCGGGGTTGCGGGCCGGGCGACGGAGGCCCGGCTCGCGGTTGAACGGGTGATGGGGTTGAGAGAGTGACGGGACTTTTTGAGACTTCTCTCTCAATTTTTATTAAAAAATCATTTTTGATTTCTCTCTCTCACTTCTGTGGCATGAGTTATTCCTTTCTCGCTCAATTTCTTTAAAAGAACTTCATATGCTTTCCGCACGCCCTTTCCTCCTCCCAAAAATGCGAATGATGATGTTTGTTTATCCCAATCAAAATCATCCAGAGGGCCGATGAATTTTTTAATAGATTCTGCATTATAGGGATCCATTCCTTCATTAAGACACCAAGAGTAGACGTCATTTGAAAGGTAATTAAATGCATAAATTGAGGTAGTCCGAAGGAGCAAGAATTGTTTCCGGGTTTTTTCGTCAAATCCTTTCGGAAACATATTCCGGATACACGCCCAGTAATTAATTAAAAACGTTGTTTTCTGATCAAAACTCAATTCTTTGAAAGCAATATTATCAAATAGTGGTTTTAACGACGAGACGAATGAAAATAATGGTACAGGATGGCCATTGCTTGTTGTGCCTCCGAGATTTATAAGCCCCTCAAAGGGGGATGATTTTTTATTGAGTTCATTAACAACCGGAACTATCTCGGTTCGCCACTTTTCTTTTTCTATGATTGGAATCCCGGTAATTCCTGCTTTCAGCGTTTTATATGCCAATTCATCTTTTAATGAAGGGTTAACCGGCTTTTGGGTTTTGTTGATGATGAAGAAAAATGCACCTTCTAATTCTGATTGTTTTATTGTCCGATTGTATGGTGATTCTTCTCTCATTTTTTCGATAATGGCTTTGGAATCGACAAAAACAATTGGAATTTCAAAAGATAATAACTCGATATATTTTTTAATCAATTCCTCCCGGTTTGATAATGAATGTTTTACCTGCAATTTTTTAATTTCCTTGTAAATTTCCTCAAAACCACCAGTCCTTTGTTGGCCATCCAATATTGAGATCGCCCCAGGTTTTAATGGAATTTCGAGAGTGCCGATCTCGTCATCAGATAATACAAACTTTGCATCTCCAAAGCTCGCTAAAATGGCAGGAATAATTGAGATGGAGCAACCTTCGAGATACTTTTTGATTTCACTTGTCTTTTCTCGGAATTTTTCCCGCTGGTATCCATCTAATACTTCATCTCTCCATTGATCAGAGGTCGCAAGTAACAAAAGCTCTTTTGCTTGCACTTTTCCAATATAGAGGGGCATTCCCTTCTGTTGAATTCTAATAACCTTAATTTTTAAATTTACATCTGCAATTTTTTTCCATGTTGCTTCCAGATTTTGAGATTTTATTTTTGGATAATTCCGATAAATATCAATTATTTCAATAATGTTGAGATTGTCAAGATTTGTGTTTATTTCATTATTCGCGATTTTTTCTAATGTGTCATCCATTTTATCTGCGAAAAATAACGCTGGATTAGTCCAGCAATCATCACAAACATATCTCCCATCGTATGGACCGTGACGCTTTCCAATAATTTCAAACCCACACGAAGAACAAATCATTTTATCTCCTCTTATTTTTCTGCATACAACTCAAATGCCTCTTCAAAATTTTTTGCATCATTGAATTTATTGACCAATCCTTTGTATGCTGGAAATGCTCCCCCGTACCCAATTACACGCCGAGCGTGTTGAACAAGTTCGATTTTTTGATCGTCCCAATTGCGTGAGATGTATGAATTTTTTTCTTGCGTAAAAAGCGATTCATAACGCATCGGGTAGCAAACAACTCCCCAGTTTAAAATTTCCCGAACTCGATTGAAAAACTCGTCGGGTGTTTCGGTGTAATTAAAGAGAGTGTAAATAAAAATGTCCCTTTTCTTAATTCCCGCATCAGACAATCTTTCTATAGACTGTTTTACATATTTTCGCTGACCTTCAGAATCATAAGCAAGCCGCACTGTGGAATCCAAATTTAATGACGCAATCTTTTTCGCAACAGGCTCAGTAATGAGTCTTGCATCTATTCCCTGATTGAAATCGACCTTCTTATCAAAATCGATAAGTTCTTCAAAAATATCCATCCGGTATTTATTCGCAAGAAAATTGTTATCAAAGAAGATAATCTTTGAATGTCGGTCTAATACAAAAGGTCGAATACTTTTTTTTAGAGAATTCATTTTTCCTTCAAGTGTTGGAACAGCACAAAAATCGCATTTATTACAACATCCTCGCGATGAAAAAATGATGCTTCCGTCCCATTCAGGAACCAAATCATAATCTGGCATTAAATTTTCTGCATCGTTGAACAGTCCACGAAAAATTTTGAAATTGGCAGGGATTACCCTCTTGGCATGATCTGGTAGCAAAGATGCGTAAATTCCACCTAGCCACAATTCTGATTTAGGGAATTCAGATTTATAATAGAGAATAGCCTCTCTTACAGGCTTCCAAGCCCAAGTAAAAAGACTTGTAATGTAGATTTTTTTAGGTTTTTTTTCAGAAATGCGTTTATCGGTATTTTTAAAATTAATAAGCTCAGTTGTGTCTCCTTTTATTTTATGATAACTGGAGAGTTTTAACAGACCAATCGGGGGAAATTTTGAATAGTAAGCTGGTTCGACCAGAAGAATGTGATTGGTCATCATTCATAATTTGAGGATCTTCCTATAAAAAGATCTCCTCGTTCTCATTCACCGGCAAGATCATCTGACCAACCTTTGTGAAATTTCTTCATGAACTTTTTTCACGAAATCTAGATCCTCATCACTTATTCCTCCTTGAGGAGGATGAGAACAGACATCGCGGATATTATTTAACCGAGTGAACCAAGATAATTTTTTATTTTTTCCATCACCGGGTTTTGCATAAAGTGTATATGTCTTTTCAAAAAGATTCCAATTTTCAAAAATAATTTCCTTCAAATCTAATAAATAGAGATATTTCGGGTAATTTTCAGGTTTATAATCTCCTCGTGCAGTTGCTTCTTTAATTGCTGAGGTTCTTACTGATTCTTTTACACCTTTATGCCACCATTGAGCAATATCCTCGCCATAAGATTTTTTTAACTCAGAAAAAACATGCGCATGAATAATTAGTTCGATTTTTTTGACATAGCTACTTGCTTCATCATTGTTCGAAGTATCAATTTTTTTTACAAATTCTTTCAATCCATTTGGCTCGAAGTTGGGGAATTTTTTATTTATCTCAATGAGTAAATTGAATTTACTCGCATCGACTCCAGCCTGACCAGTACGTTTTCTTAATTCCTTTAAAGTGTCGTACGGTGCTGTAGCGAGATAAAATTTAACGGGCTGTAAATATTTTTCAATTTCTTTCAATAATATATTGGTTTTAACCGATCTAACATTTATTTGGTCTTTAAATTGCAAATGCAACAAAATTTCCTTTAAAATTCTCAAGGTTGCAATGACCCCATGATTTGTACCTAAATACCCCCCCTCTCCACTTCCATATTCCCATTGCTGTTTTAATGTGGGGTCTTCCAAATAAAGTCGGTAATAACCACTGATAACATCGAATGCTCTTTTAAATGTGGATCCTGTATCTTCTTGTGACAAATATCCCGGATCGAGACTTTTTGATTTTCTATTTCGGACGTATCCTAATAATTGGCTGCTATACAATTCATCTGACAATGTTGTCATTGTAATATTTCGAGACTTCGTTTTTTTGCCATCAACTTTAATGATTTTATCTCGGAATGGAGATTTCGGATTTTCATTGAATTCTTTAATGAGCCTTGAAATTAATGATAGCAAAGATTCTTGTGGATTTTTTGAATCCCAATGTAAATTTGCATATAGGTCGATGAGAAGATTTTTTGATACTTTGACTTGTTCATGATTAATATCAACAAATAATTTTGATTGTTGTTGAGCAGGTAAATTTTCAAAAGCTATTACTGGGAGCGTCGCACTACTTGCTTCTTCAAGACCCGAATAACCAAAAAGTCGATGTTGGCCATCAATTACCCATGCAATTTGATACTTGTTGGGAATGTGGAGTGTCCCGAGCGCAGCATTTTTTCCTGCCATCGCAGCTGCCTTTTCAAATCTCAATCCCTCATCGGTATAGAAATTTAATACAATACTTGTTGGAAAAATTCCGGCATCATCATGAATATATTTCGCAATTTTCGTTAGCCTCTTTTTTTGAATCATTCGTTGATAAGTTTCGAGCGTGTCTGCATTTGTTTTTGCTCGATGAGATACATATGCAATTTTGAACAGTTTTTCTGGCTCCATTAAAAAGGAATAGAATGTTGTTGTCCCCATTTGCCCCCTGATTGCAGGAATTGGATCTAATAAATGTGGGATCTCTCTATCCGGAAACATATCGGATAAAAATTGATATTTGAAAGCTTTTCCGAGATGGACAGAAAGTTGTTTGTAATACTCCAAAAGAGGTGTGTCAATAATTTTAATACTCGCACTTTTAGCCCGTTCCATGTCATTTTCAGCGATTTCGATATTTTTTACGGCAAGAATCCAAACAATTTTTAGTTTTTCTGTTGTCCCCAGACTCTTATAATGGTGAAATATTGACAACTCGATATCGTGTTTTATACCGGCAAGTTGATCGATATCTTTGTCAAGATTCCTTTTATTATATGGTTCATCTGATGCCTTACATTCAATTAAACAAATGCATTGTTCATCCCTCGCAAAAATGTCAATTTGCTTCGACAAATATTGATTATATCTCTGAATCTCAAAATTTGAATCGGAATTCATCTCTTGGAATCCCATTTGATGTAAGATACACCATAACTCATCTTCAAAACCCGGACCAACATCTTTTAATTTTCTAAGAGTAACAAATTTTTTAAAGGTTCGGATTTTTTTCCAACCTTCGGCCAGCATCGGTTCGATATTTTGTTTTGCAATTTTTTTATAAACGTACTTCACATTTCTTCTTTTAAAAGCACGATCAAGGTCTTCACCGCTAACGAGACCTATCAATCCCGAGGAATTCAATTTTTCGTTAGAATCTTTTTTTTCAGACGATGTAAATTTTCTAACCATATCGGGAACATTTTTTATTTAGCAATCTTCAAGGAATGAACCTTTCTGTTTTATAATGAGTAGAGTAATGGGTTTTCATAATTTTATTTAATAATCACATTCGCGTCCATGAAATCGGAATCGTTCATGGTGCCTGACTTCTCCTATAAATCTGTCCCATTTTGCCTAAATCGTCTCCGCGATAATCGGGCTCCAATCGCCAAACCACAAATGGAAATCGCGCCATTTCCCCTTTTCAAAATTTATTCAGCCACGCCCAATACCTCGCACCGCCACATTCCAGCAGAACTGCCGGGCCGCCTTCATGAGATCCTCCTCCTTTGAGAACGGCGCCTCGCACCATCGCGGACGGCAGGCCTTTACAAGCCCCCGGAACAGGCTTGCCGGCGTGCATCCGTTCTCGACAAGCACAAGGACCCGGGGAAGAGCCGTGCGTTTTCTTAAATCCTGCTGGTCGTACAGGTACTGCGCCTCCTGGGACACGGACTGGTTGACGTTGCTCTCGCTGTCATGTTCCAGGAAAACGACAAAGATGCAGATGGCGCTTGCATCGATAAGTTCCCTGCTGATCCGGAAATTGTAGACATCCTCATCCTCGCCTTTTTTGCGGGGAATAAGATCTTCCAGGTCGATGGAAAGCTGTGCATGATACCCGTGATCGTTCAGGTGATCCCGCAGTAATTCGAGAAGCCCGTACCGGTGGAACGATCCGAAGATCCCGACAGGTAGCAAACGTTTGTCCCTGCGGTACTGGTCCAGCCGGCCCCCGAATTCACGGGAAATATCCATACTGCCGGTTTTAGCTCGTTCCGCCATAATCCTGCCAGTCAAATTTATATGACCGGAGATCAAAGGACTATATAGTCAAAAAAAGTTGACTATGCGGATGAAGCGGTCATGCACAACGAAGCGTTCAACAGATATCTCGACGACATTCCCGCTGAAATACGGGATGCAGTGAGCGAACTGTCGAGTCCCCAGCGATGGGCCGTGTTCCTTGCAGTACTCAAAGAGGACCGGAACTTCAACGAACTCCGGCGCGAGCTCGGCATATCCGCGGAACAGCTCGACAACATCCTCCGGCGGCTCGTCACCGGGGGGCTTGTGTACAAGGAAATGGCATCCCCGGCAGAAATCGGCGATCGGAAGAAGACCTGTTATACAATCACGCCATCGGGAAAAAACCTGGTCCGGGGTTTACTGGAGGGATTCCTGTCACCGAAAGCCCGGTCTTCTGCTGTAAAAAAGATGTACCCGGGATATGAGGTACAGAAGGACGAGGAGCTCCTTGTTTGCGAGGCGATACCAGTTCCCCCCCGAGTTAGAACCGATAGTTTGGTTAAAAAAGCAAAATCTTTCATAGAGAAAGAAAAACCGGCTTCCTCCAAGATTGTGATCGTCAATACTAATAAAATCAAGATGACTCCGGTAAAGAAAGCCAAGAAGATCTCCCGGTGATTACGGTATCAACGGCCCCGGATTTGGAAAAAAGTATCCTGAAGAAAAGTGTTTTCACATCGGGCTCTCCGGGAGATGAGACGGTTCTACGCAGCGTACCATTGCCATACAAATCTGCAACAACCAGTTGCAGAAATTCCCGATTACTATTGATAAGATCGAGGACAAAGAGTCTGCACAAGTTCACGGTAATCTGGTCTGAATCAACATTCGTGCAGCAGGTTGCTGCACAAATCCGAAATTTCTCACATCCTGCACCACTATCCCATTTTGCCTAAATCCTCTTCGCCTTCTCCAAGCCCTAATCACTAAACACCTATCGTTTCGAATCTGAGATTTTACTTCAGGGGTTCATCCAAAAGTAATGAAATTTTAACACTTGTTTATCCATATGCACTTTAAAGAAAAAGTTTCAGGCCGTCGGAGCTATATCACTGATATGTACATATGCATATCACAAATGGGAGATACATATCAGTGATAACTTTATATACATATCACGAATAAGTGATAACTATGGATGTCAAGGCTCAACCACAGGAAGTTAAGGCATTCATACGCAGCCAACTCAATCTTCCGCCATCTGCCGAAGAGATAGACATAGCGACAATGTATGATACGTTCTCTCTGGATATACCTATAAGGCCGGATAGTGTTTTCAAAGATGGTAGAACCCTTTACTTTGTAAAAATTAAAAGTTCCGCAGTCAGTATCGACACGATCGCCAGAATGATATTACTCAAAGAATTATGGAAAAAGAAAGAGAGCAACCTACCAGACGTTCAATTGATTATTGTTGCCAAATGGTTCTATCAGAGAGAAGAGACTCTTGCAAAGATACTTGAAATTCGGCTTATAAAATTGCCTTGGGCACTTGATACATCCCCCAACAAGGATTATCCGTCATCAGGGATGCGAATTACTTCGGAAAAATCCTGGAAGATCGTCTCCCGCTTACTCAAAGAAAAAAATACTTCAATACGGCAGCTTGCTCTCAAAGAAAACGTCTCCTATGGTTGGGCACACAAAGTCATCGGGATGCTCCTCGAACAGAATGTTGTCAAAAAGGAGAATAATTATGTACACGTATCAGATCTGAAAAATCTCCTCAATGGAATTGCATGGGAGCGGCCCTTGAAAAATTTACAGATCGACAAAGAGATCGACGAAGGGATCTTTGTAAAATTCCAAGGAGCGTTCGCTGCTGCACAACAGATCACATCGATATTGAAGGAACAAAAAATCCGATTCGCATTCACCAGTTATACATCCGGGGGTCTTTACACGGGTTATGCAATCAGGCAGGACGCGGTGTATCTTTACCTTGAAAAAAATGCCATCAACCAATTCAGGGAACAATTTGAAGATGAAACAAAGAAGGGAGTGCGAGCCTACATTTACACCCCGGACCGGGATATCTTTTCCGAGGTCCGGGAGATCGAATCCGTCACTGTCACATCTCCGGCGATAACTCTTCTTGATCTCGCCGGACTCGGGTACAGCGCGATGGATTTGACAAAAGTGATGGCGGACAAGTATGCCTCCCTATAATCCATCTCAGGCGATCGTTGAAATTTCCGTAAGCGAACTCCGGAAAATTGCAGTATTGCTTCTTGAAAGACAAGAGGATCGTGAAAATCCGGGAACAGTCCTGATTGGCGGCTGGGCTGTTGATGCATATAATCCCTATTTTGGTTCCCAGGATATTGATCTGGTTACAAACAATACTACCCGTAAATGGCTGATTGATCGGTTAAAAACAGGTGAAGGGTATACACACCAGATCCATTATCCCTCCGATACCGTAAAAAAAGAGACTCCGCACGGAGAAATCATTCTCGATATTATCTATCGAGAAACTCCATATCCGTTCGAAGGGCATCCGGAGATCCCATTCACGCTGGACATTCTTACTGGCAATACAGTTATTCAAAATATCCGGGGGGGAGCGATAATTCCGGTTCCGAATCGTTCAATTCTGGTCTTGTTAAAACTGAAAGCGGCATGGGACAGGTCGTATAGAATTCATAACCAGAGATCGCGTGATCCCTCTTGGGAAAGAGGAAAGATGATCAAGGACTGTGCCGATGTCCTCGCGTTGATGGATCCAGCTCGCGGGGGACGTGAAATCGATCTGGAAATATTAGGTGGCCAGATTTCACGTTTTCATTTTCTTAAGGAGATTATTCAGCGAATACCTGATATCGATGCTGTGAGAGAACGCTATCAAGGGATGACTCAACAGGATATCCGAAGATTGTGTGAAGATTTTATATCGATACTGTAATCATCAGAGATTTTCTCTCTCTTCACCCCTATCCCATTTTGCCTAAATCATCCCCGCTATTTCCAAGCCCCAATCACCAAACAATTAATGTAATAGCCTCTATTCTGGCATTTCAAAATTTATTCAGCCACGCCCAATACCCCGCACCGCCTATATGTATATGTCAAAGGGGCCCTGGAGACAGCGAAGATCCGCGGTGCGGATCTTCTCGTCCTCGTGGTTCTGCAGAACCACTCCGGACATCGGAAGGAAAGAGAGGTTCGGTGAACCTCTCCGATCTAACCAAACAAAAAAAAGAAGGTATGAAAAACATGGCAGATTTCGTACAGAGCAGCGAAACAAAAACCGCGGTCCGCAACCTTGCGGCCCCGATATCGGACATCACAACGTTCGATGGTATCGTAGAGTCGGTCATCACCACAAACCCGTTCGGGTGCGTGGATTACATGACCGCAGGAATAACCCACCCGGGGGTTGAGAAGTCCCGGGAAGCACACACGGTGCGCCTCGTGTACCAGGACACGGAGGCAGCAACTGCCGGGACCGGCACCCACCGGTTCAACAGCGTGGCCGGCTACACGGCCGGGGCAGCCGCCCTGATGGCAGCCACCGACCTGACCGCAGCCCACGCAGGCACACCGGCACATGACCCGGCGGACGACTCGTTCACCACAACGGTCAGGTGTCACGATGCGAACGGCGAGCTGTACAACGTCACGTTCAGCCGCAACCGGGTCACGGTAACGTCCTACTCGGACGACGCGATCCTCGCAAAAGTCGAAACCTGGGCAGACACTGTGCCGGAGTTAAACTAAGTGATGATCATGGAAACCGAAGTGCAGATAACACTCCTGTTCTTAGGACCGAGCATCTCCGGATGCGAGGTGGAGAAGATCGCGGCTGGTCAGCCCCGGAGGGGATGACCATGGAGAACGAAGTTCTTATCACCGTGATCTTCGTGGGCGCCGGAATCCTCGCCTACGTGATCATCCCCGGATTACTCGTAATCTGGGACAGAGTGCTCGACTACATGGCCGGGTACTAAGAAGAGAACGAAGTGTGAAATCAACCGGGGCAGGGGAGGGATCCCCTGCTCCTGCTATTTTTTGTTTGTTTTAATTTCTAAGTACCGACAGCCCCCGAAGAGTGTTCCACAAAAAAACGAAAATGAAATTATCAAGCGATCGGAAAATACTGATTACTTCCCTTTCGTCAGCACCTTATCCAGTTCCTTTTTCAAAATCTCAGAAACAACCTTCCCGTCCACCGACCCCCGGACTTCCGCCATGACGACGCCCATGAGGGGCCCGAGCGCCGCCTTCTGCTTCTGCGCAACAAAGTCGGCACGGTCCGCGATGATCTTTTGTACAATTCTTTCGAGATCTTCGCGGGAGACCGCGGGGGCGAGCTGTGCGATCGCGTCTTCGAGCGTTGTGCCCGATGCAACAGACCGGAGGAGGTCCGGGATCGCCTCCTTTGCTGCCCTCCCCTTTTCCACCGCATGCCAGATACCGAGATATGCATCATCAGGAATGTTCTGGATCTTGACACCCTCCCGGCGGAGCTCCGTGGTTGTCGAGAGAATGGAAAACGCGGCAAGTTTGGGTTTTATTCCCTCGCTGACCGCACGTTCAAACAGCGGAAGTTTTTCCGATGAAGCCAGATGTGCGGCGTAATTTGGTTCAATCTCATACGTCAGCGAGTAGCGCAGTGTTTTCGTGGTCAGGAGTTCCGGAGGGTCAATTGCATCCCACCGGTTCTCATCGATGATCACCGGCAGCACATCGGTTTCGGGATACATGCGGGCGGCACCGGGGAGCGGGCGCATGTATGCGGTGCTGCCGCTCTCGAGCATTTTACGTGTCTCCTCCGGAACCGGGTGATCCCCGTATGCCATCTTTGCCCGCAGGAGCACCTGGTGTGCGGCACAGTCCGCCTGCTTCCCGTTTGCTCCTGCAACGATCACCACGCAGTCATCATCTCCTGCGTCCATATGCTGCCGGAGGAGGGTCACTTCGTCAGCGGTGATGCCGTACGCGGGCAGCTCGTCCGTGTGGAAGATGCCGCCGACCCCGCACACCTTCGCATAGTCCGACATCTCGCTCCCGAGCCGGCGCTCCGGCTGGATCTCCCGCCCGACAAGCCCGGCAAAGTTAGAAAGCCTGACTGCTTCGATCCTTTTTGCCTTCTTCAGGATTGCGGATTTTGTCTCCCTGAAAAGATCGGTTACATCCATCCTTGTCCCGGGATCAACCGATGCATTCCGCTGTACCAGTTCGTTTTGGATCGCGAGAAGGTTCTGTTGTCGTTCCACCTCGCGCCGTACCACTTCCGCGATGAGATCGAGCTCCTGCACGCCCTTGATCTCCACGCGGGCACCACCCGCAATCGAGATGTTCACGTCCTGGCGGATCGTCCCGATCCCGCGTTTGACCTTTCCCGTGGAACGCAGCACCATGCCGATGTGCTCTGCCACCTGCTGCACCTCCTCGGGGGAATGCATACAGGGTGACGTCGTGATCTCGACAAGCGGGATCCCCAGCCGGTCAAGAGAGAAGGTGTCGTCCTGTACCCGTTGTGCCGCCTCTTCTTCCAGGCAGATCGTTTCGATCTGCCCGCCGTTGGGGAGTGCGCCGTTTACCGCAACGAGCGCGGTGCGCTGGAACCCGCTCGTGTTCGAACCGTCGATGACGAGCTTGCGCATCACATGCACCTGCGGGATCGGTGTCATGGAGAACATCTTTGCAATAGTGAGGCAGACAGAAAGAGCCTCAACGTTCAGCGGTGCCGGCGGCTCCTCGTCGTTCTCCACAAGGCAGGTGGTATCGTACGTGTAGTACCGGAACTTCCGGTCGCGTTTCATCTCCTCTTTTGCTGCCCGGTCGATCTCGCCCATCTCGCTCTCGGTTGCCCTGAGGTACCGGAAGAACTCTCCGGAATGTTCCGCAGTGTCACGGAGCATGGTCGGGCAGTGGCAGAAGAGTTTTTCTTTTGTGTCCATCTGCTGGTGGATCTCGATCCCTGCGACAAGGCCGGCCTTCTTATAGTCCATGGGCGCTCCTCCGGTTGCATTCCCCGACAAGGTTCTCCTGCATCAGCACTCCCGCTTTCTTGGGATCCTTCTCGTTTGCGAGCACCCACATCAGTTTGACCAGCGCCACTTCCGGGAGCATATCCCCGCCTTCAATGACACCCGTATTCAGGAGGTCCCGCCCGGTATCGTAGACCCGGTCGCACACCCTGCCGTTCATGCACTGGGAGGTCATCACCACCATCGTGCCGCCTTCGATCAGCGAACGCACGGATGGTATGAGGTCTGTGCTGGTGTGCCCGAGCCCGGTACCGGCAATCACCAGCCCCCGGTACCCGTAAAAGGCATCAAGGATACCGGGTGACATGCCCGGATAAAACTGGACAAGCCCGCAGTGCTCTTCGAGGTTTTCATGGAGCGCGAGCTTTTTTGTCCCTCGCCGCACCGCCATACTTCCAAGGGTTACTGTGCGGGAGGGGTAATCCACAAAACCGATGGGATCTGTCCCGATGCTCCGGAACGCATCCCGGCGCGACGTGTGCATCTTGCGTACCCGGGTGCCGCGGTGGATTGCGCACCGGTCGTCGTTTGTGTCCGCATGCATCACGACTGCCACCTCGCCGAGTTCCGATGTCGCCGCGCTCGCTGCACAGACCGCGTTCATCGCATTATCGCTCGAAGGCCGGTCGGCAGAACGCTGCGAACCCACGAAAACGACCGGCACCGGGGTCTCGAGCATGAAGCTGAGCACCGATGCGCTGTATGCCATCGTGTCCGTGCCATGGGTGATGATGACCCCTGCCACTCCGGTTTTAATCTCTTCATACACTGTACGGGCAAGGTCCTGCCATATCGAGGGGGTCATATTCTCGGAAAGGATCGTTGAGATGGGCCGTGTACGGTAATTTGCCACCTTTGCCAGTTCCGGGATCGCCGTAAGAATATCGCTTGCATCAAACTGGCTGGTCACGGAACCGGTCCGGTAATCAATCCGGCTTGCAATGGTTCCCCCGGTCGATACGATTGCGAGATCAGGGAGGTTGCAGTCCGGTGTTATCAGGGGCTTTTTTGGTGAGGCAGGAACCGGGCGTCCGACAAATGTGCAGGATTCCGGTGGTAAACCAATATTATACCCTGAATCAAGTTTTACCACCGCCATCCCATCACGGCCGGTGATGTATGTTCCTGTTTTCTTCTGCCCGCCGACCTCGCAGGTGACGATGTCTCCTGATGTGAACTTCGTTGTTATGATACCAGCCTCCGCGCCTCGGCGATGAGGTCGTCTTTTGCCTTTGAAACTTTTGCGAGCCGTTCATCGATCAGCACCGAATCGGTGTCGAGCTGCTTTTTCCTCTCTTCGATTGCGATCTTGGTTGCGAGCGGCGCCGGGCCTCCGGAAGCCTTTCGAAGCGCAATGGAATAGTCCACATCAAGCACTGCATTGATCTTGTCCTGCGTGAGCCCTTTTTCAGCAAAGGAGATCTCCACGCCGAGTTCTTTTGCTGCAGTATCCAGCGTCTCGAGGTTGAGGTATCCTTTCTGCACTGCTCTCCCGACAATATTGTGGGCAGTGCGGAACGCAAGGCCATAGCTCCGGACAAGCGTATCGGCAAGCTCGGTTGCCGTCGAGAAATTTTTCCCCGATTCCTCCCGCATCCGTCTGGTATCAAAGGTTGCGCTTGAGAGCATATCCACGAGCATGCGCAGGCTCTCTTTTGCGTCCCTCATCCCGCGCCAGATGTGGGGGGTGAGCTCCTGCAGGTCCCGGTTGTAACTCATCGGAAGCCCTTTGACCGTCAGGAGCGCACCCGTGTACGCACCAAAAACCGATCCGGTCTTTGCCCGCATGATCTCTGCGATATCCGGGTTCTTCTTCTGGGGCATGATGGAGGACGTCGAACAGAATGCATCGTCAAGGGTGACGAACCTGACAAACCAGGTGCTCCAGATGATCAGATCCTCGCAGAGCCTGCTTGAGTTTGCCATCAGGATGGAAAGATCGGCGAGCGTTTCTAAGGCAAAGTCCCGGGTTGCTACCGCGTCCATCGTATTGGTGACCAGCCCATCGAACCCAAGGAAGCCTGCGACAAGTTCGCGATTGATGGGAAAGCCGGTGGAAGCAAATGCAGCTGCGCCAAGCGGGCTCTGGTTTACCCGGATATATGCGTCCCGTAACCGGTCGAAGTCCCGTGAGAATGCCTGCTCGTACGCGAGGAGGTAGTGGGCGAGCGTGGTCGGCTGTGCGTGCTGCATATGGGTGAAACCTGGCATGACGCTGTCGATATGCAGTGCGGCAAGCGCGACCAGTACCTCCCGCACCTTGAGGAGCGCCGCCATCTGCTTGAGGACATCGTCGCGCAGCTTGATCCGGATGCAGGTGGCGACCTCGTCATTGCGCGAGCGCCCCATGTGCATGCGCCCGCCGGCTTCCGCACCGATTGCTTCGATGAGGAGTGCCTCGATACCTGCGTGGATGTCCTCGAAACGGTCATCAAACGCCTCCTCCGGGACCCCCTCATCATGGAGTTCGAGGAGCGCGGGCAGGAGTTGTTTCGTGATATCACGGTCGATGATCTTCTGCTTGTCCAGCATCAGCACATGGGCGATGTCCACCAGCACGTCGGCATCGGCAATACAGTGATCTGCACGCATCGATGAGAGGAAGTGCATCATCTCGCCCGTCCTCTCCCCGGAGAGGCGCCCCAGTCTCACAACATCGGTTCGCATCCGTTCACCATCCGGTATCTACTCTTCTCTTTTGGTTAGTGGGCTGATTAAATCCACGCCTTTCGTGCGGCGAGTTCGATCGCCCGCTGCACCGATCCGCGGGGGATGATCGTTGCCACCGGCACATGGACAAGCTGCTCGATGATGCTGCTGACGATAGGGGCGCAGACGATCGCGATCGCACCTTCCCGTTCTGCCCGTACTGCTGCGACAATTGCGTCCTCCATGGTGTGGACGGGATATTCGCGCACCCGCATCCGGTGCCCGTCAATATCTGCCACACGCTCTTCCACGCTTTCCAGCACCGGGCGGGCTGCAATCAGCCCGATGAACTCCTCGTCACTTACATGGTAGAGAAGACGCAGGGCGCGGACGATCTCCCTGAGCGTGGAGAGGTTCGGGGAGCGCCTGCCATGCAGGAGTTTATAGAGCGAGCTCTGGGAGATCCCGCTCTTTTCCGAGAGCTCGCGCACGCTGATCCTGAGATCCTGCTTCAGGAGATTATTGAGCGTCCCGACAAATTCATCATCAGACATGAGCGCTGCGCGCACGAGCCGGTCGATAGGGTTCGCTTGTGCCATATAACAGGTACAATTGTGATAAATCCTGAAATATTTTTTTATTATTGTGCCAAAAGCGGTCAGAAAGAAACCAGGCTCATTGATTTTTTTGTAAAATTTATTTATCTTATTGTGGATTTTGTCTGCATAAATTATCACAAAAAGAGAAAATAACTGTCCAAATCGGATATTTTTTAATAGTGCCCGCACAACAGTTCCCGCATGAAAAGAATCTCTCTTGCAGCGTTCGCCGTTCTTGCAGTTGCACTTGTACTGTTAACCGCCGGCTGCACCCAACCGCAGACAACCTCCGAAGTAACCGGGATCCGCATCGGTTACCAGCCAAGCACCCACCAGATGGCGGAGATCACTGCCATGGACAAGGACTGGTGGCAGCAGGACCTTGCGCCGTATGGAGTCAGGAATGTCAGCGACAAGGTCTTCCCCACCGGCGCTCCCGAGATGCAGGCCATGCTTGCCGGGGATATCGATGTCGCCTATGTCGGGGCAGCACCTGTCCTGAGTGCAATCAGCACCGGGCTTGACGCGAAGATTGTTGCCGGCGTGAACACCCAGGGCTCGGATCTCGTTGTCAGGCCTGACCTGGACTACACCGGGCCGCAGAGCCTGAAAGGAATGAAGATCGCAACGTTCCAGGCAGGCACCATACAGGACACAATCCTGCGCAACTGGCTCAAGCAGAACAATATATCTCCGGATAATGATGTGCAGATCATCGGTATGGGACCTGGTGATGCAATCACCGCAATTACCGCCGGCAAGGTGGATGCCGTATTCCTGCCCACTCCATCTCCGAGCGTCATTGTTGCACAGGGCAAGGGCAAGGTCGTTGTCCATTCCGGAGAGATGTATCCCAACCACACCTGCTGCGTGCTGGTCGTCAGCGGCAAGCTGATCCGGGAGCACCCGGAGATTGTCGCACAGATCATCAGAACGAATGACAAGGCAGTCGATTATAACCTGAAGAACCTTGACGAAGCAGCAGCAATCTATGCAAACAAGACCGGTACAAAACTGGACGATGTCAAGGCATCGTTAAAAGAATGGGACGGGAACTGGGACAGCGACCCCAATCTCATCGTTGGTCCCGTACTTGACTATGCAAAGATCCAGTACGATCTCGGGTATATCAAGACGCCGTTGACCAAGGACCAGCTCTTTGACCTGAGTTTCTATAAGAAGAACTGAAGGAATCATTACCAACTATTTTCCCTCTTAAGAATCTTTATTATAAAGGACAAAGGGAGAGGGATTCATGAATTGTGAAACAGTCCTTCGCCCGCAAAACTCTAAAAAAAAAAAGTGAGGGTCGGACAGGATATCCATGAGCACATCCGCGCAGAATCATCAGAACCGGTGGCTTGGCGTCCTTGCGATCGTTCTGGCGCTCGTTATATGGGGTTTTTATTCTGCCTTTATCGTAAAGGATTCTTTCCTTCTCCCCGGGCCGTATGACGTACTGACTGCATTCATCGCTCTGTTAAACAAAGGCATCCTGCTGACCGATTTTGAGGTAAGCTTCATTCATTTTGGCATCGGCCTCGGGGCGGCGCTTCTTATTGGCATCCCGATCGGGATTGCCATGGGATGGAGCCGGCGGTTCGATGCATTTCTCGATCCCATTATTGAACTGCTCCGGCCCATCCCCCCTCTGGCCTGGATCCCGTTTGCCATTATCTGGTTTGGTTTTACACCGTACTCAGCAGGTTTTGTCATTCTCATGGGGGCCGTCTTCCCTATCCTTATCAACACCTACAGCGGGTTCCGCAGCGTTCCACGGATATATGTGGAAGCTGGAAGGATGCTCGGGTGCATCAAGAACCGGAATCTCATCAGGTACATTGCATTTCCATCCGCTCTGCCTTCAGTTGCTGCCGGAATCCGGATCGCAACCGGCGTAGGGTGGATGTGCCTTGTTGCGGCAGAGCTCTTCGGGGTCTCCAACAATGGCCTTGGCAAGAACCTCTGGCACTATTACGACCTCCACCAGATGGATTCCGTGGTCGTGTACATGATTCTCCTTGGCATGATCGGCCTTTTGATTGACATGCTGTTCAGGTACTGGATCGACCGGCAGTTCCTGAAGTGGCGGACCGGGGAGGTGGTATGAATGGGCGATCTTGTTATCAACGACCTCCACCAGAGGTTTTCACGCGATGACGGCTCGACCCTGACGGCGATCGAGCATCTCAATCTCACCGTCCGCGACAAGGAGTTCGTCTGCGTGCTCGGCCCGTCCGGCTGCGGCAAGACCACGCTCCTCCGGATGATCGCCGGGCTGGACACTGCAACGGGCGGCGAGATCCTGCTCGACGGCGAGCGGATCACCGGACCGAACGCAAAAATCGGGATTGTCTTCCAGGAGTACTCGCTCTTCCCGTGGCGAAGCGTGATCGATAACGTCGCGTTCGGACTGGAGATGCGGGGCATGAGGAGGGATGAGCGGTACCGGCTCGCCGATCAGTACCTCGATCTCGTAGGCCTGACCCAGTTCGCGAAGAGCTACCCATCTGAGCTCTCCGGCGGGATGCGCCAGCGGGTCGCGGTTGCACGGGCGCTCGCCCTTGACCCGGTCGTGCTCTTAATGGACGAACCGTTCGGAGCACTTGACGCCCAGACCCGGAACATGCTCCAGACCGAGCTCCTTGCGATCTGGGAAAAGACGAAAAAGATGATCATCTTCATCACCCACAGCGTTGACGAAGCGGTCTATCTTGCAGACCGTATTGTCGTGCTCACCCCCCGCCCCGGCGGGATCTGCGAGATCATTCCGGTCGATCAACCCCGGCCGCGGGAGAGGACGGGCGCGGAGTTCGCACAGGTCCGGCGCCGTGTCCTTGATCTGATCAGCCAGAAGTGATCTATCCAGTAAGGTTTAATACGGCTCATTTCCATTTTATACAAGCAGTTTGTGCAGCGCATTGGCATAGCATCTGATCATTTTTTAGATCTTTATGCCCGCTCATACATTCTTTAAGGAGTAGGACGCGATGGTAAGAAAACCGGGAAAGATGTACAGGAACATTTCAAAGAAAGCCTATACGCGCCGTGAGTATATGGGCGGTGTTCCGGGAAGCAAGATCGTACAGTTTGAGATGGGCAACCTCACGCAGGAGTTTCCGACGCAGGTCGATCTCATTATCGATGAAGCGTGCCAGGTCCGGCACTCGGCGCTTGAAGCCGCACGCATCAGCATCAACCGCCGGCTGATGAAGGACGTGGGGAGGGCAAACTTTCACTTCAAGGTCCGGGTCTATCCCCATCATGTCCTCCGCGAGAACAAGCAGGCAACCGGCGCTGGTGCTGACCGTGTCTCTGAAGGGATGCGCCTCGCATTCGGCAAGGCAGTCGGTACCGCTGCACGCGTCGCGTCAGACCAGCGTATCTTTACGGTCTTTTCCACCCCGGCATACTTAGAGAAGGTCAAGAATGCGCTCCGTAACGGTGCGCACAAGCTCCCGTCCCCGTCCCATCTCAAAGTGAGCACTATCAAGGTGAGCGGAAGGATCATTGCGCCCAAGTTCTCTGAAGAGAAAGTTGTTGCAGTACCGGTTGTTGCTGTGGAAGAGCCAAAGGAAGCTGAGGCTGCAGCCAAGGGTGCGGATGACCACAAGGGTGGCAAGGCAGCAAAGGGCGGCAGGGAGCCGGTGAAGGGTGTTGAGGATAAGAAAGGCGCAGAACACGCAAAGGGTGTTGAGGATAAGAAAGGCGCAGAACATGCTAAAGGCGGAAAGGGTAAAAAGTAATTTTTTCCCCGTCTTTTTTGGTTTTTGATTTTTTCAGCAGATTCTTCCCGACCCTGCACACTGACGGCACCGGATCGGTTCTGACTTGGAAGGCAGCTCGAACCCCGCCCTCCCAAATCATTATCCCCGCCTTTCTCTCACTATGTTCTGATGGTGAAAAGCACCAAGAGAACCCTGTACAAACGGATCGCAGCAGCAACTGCAGAAGCATTCCGGGAAGCGGTAATCTTCCTCCCTCCTGACGTGAAGTATACGATCCTCCGCGCTGCAGCCGCAGAGACAAACCCGGTGGCAAAGGGCGAATTGTCCAACATTACCAAAAATATTGCAGAGGCAGAACGACTGAATGTCCCGCTCTGCCAGGACACCGGTATGCCGGTGGTGTATCTTACCGTCCCGCCGGATATCCCCCTGACTCCTGACCTGTATGACGGGGTGGCTGATGGCATCCGCCGTGCTACTACCCAGGTGCCGCTCCGCCCGAATGTCGTTGATCCACTCACCCGCCACAACTCAAAGGACAATACCGGTATCGGCATGCCTGCCATTCATGTAAAGCCGGGCGATAAGCTTACGGTTACTGTCCTGCCCAAGGGGGCTGGTGCTGAGAATGTTTCCCGGATCGCGATGCTCCTCCCCTCCCAGAGAGATGAGATCGGGAAGTTTGTTGTCGAGACTATGCTGCTTGCGGAGGGGAAACCCTGCCCGCCCGTCGTTCTGGGTATCGGGATCGGCGGAACGTTTGATGGCGCAGCGGCGCTCGCAAAAGAGGCGCTTCTCGAACCGATCGATAAGATGACGCCGTTCGAACAGCAGCTCTGTGATGCAGTAAACACGCTCGGGATCGGTCCGATGGGGATGGGAGGCAGCACAACCGCGCTTGCGGTGAAGGTGAAGACCGCCGCGTGTCATACGGCTTCGCTGCCGGTGGCAGTCAACGTCCAGTGCTGGGCATGCAGGCGGGCAACGGTTGAGGTGAAGCGGGAATGAAAAAGCCGGTACAGCTCAATACCCCTCTAGGCAAAGAGGTTCTTACCCTGTCTGCCGGCGATCACGTGGAGCTCTCGGGCATCGTCTTCACAGCGCGGGACGAGGCGCACCTGCGGATGATGAAGGACGGGATTCCATTCGATCCCAAAGGAGCGGCGGTCTACCACTGCGGGCCGGTGATAGGGAGTGGGCGTGTCATCGCAGCCGGCCCGACCACGTCAGCACGGATGAACAACCTCTCGAAGTTCCTCATCGATGCCGGTGTCCGTGCCCTGATCGGGAAAGGGGGCATGGGCGCTGCTGTGCGGGAGCAGCTGAAGAAAAAAGGCGTGTATTTTGCGTTCACCGGTGGAGCAGCCGCGCTTGCCGCGTCCCATATGACACTCAAGGGAGTGTATTACGAGGATCTCGGTATGGCAGAGGCGGTATGGGTGATCGAACTCGACCGGCTCCCCCTCGTTGTCGGGATCGATACACAAGGAAATGATATTTTTGAGAAAGTGCGGGTAAACGCGAAGAAGGCATTTGAGCAGTACCGGAAGGAGAAGACGTGAAGAACTCATCAGGAAATACACAATCAACTGTGAAATAAGTGAAATTTTCAAGTTTTAGGGGGAATGGCCAACGGTATCGTATTCTCTCTCTCGTAATAATACTTTATTTTTTCAATAAGTTCTCTTCTTGAAGAATTAGATAGTTGCAATACTAGTGATCTAGATGCGGCGCATCGGGCTTCAGTAATTTCATCACAGTCGATTTTGTGGATGTTTCGAAAATCAATCATATAATATCTAATCTCTAGACTTTCCCCTCCTGTTAATCGAACAGTATATGGAGGCAATTTTTCATGTTGGTCGTATACGTAGAATTCAACAAAAGCCCAGACTATTTCCGACAAATATTTTTCATCTTTTCCTGCTGTATCTTTCCCTTTCTCCTTTTTTTCAGGATTGTGGGCATATCGTCTTTCCATCTGTCGATTCAATCTTGTTAAATCATTTCTCAGATATGGATTTTCAAAGTATGTTTTTCGAACCAGAATTAACGGACTCAAAGTTATTTTTTTTTCACCAATGGAGCAGCTTGGTGATAATATCGCTGAAAAAGGGGATAATTCAATATTGATATTATACTCGTGTTTATCTTTTTCCAATATAGGTTGTTTTATCTTTGGAGACGCAAGTATATAGCCCGAAACGATATCCCCAAATCTCAATGCTTTATCTGGAGATTTTTCATCATAGAACATCTTATCTATTCCGGATACTCGTCGTTAACATCCACAGAATTTATCGGTGTATTCCGGCGCAATAAATCTGGCGAATTAATTTTTACTTCGGAAATATCGACAAATTTGTTATCATCGGTAAGTCTAACAACGACAGAATAATTGTCAATTTTTATTTCTCTGGTCTGAAAATTATCTATTTGATTACTTCCAGTCCCTTTACTAACAATAGACTCATAGTTTTCGGGATTTTTTATCATTTGTTTCATTTAGATCGTTTCTTTTTCCTCATATATTCGTATACAGGCGCCTTAAGTGTTTTTTCGTACTCATCGGATATTATTTCATGTAGTATATCGGTAACTGTAAGATAGTCTGTTGAATCAATATCTGTTCTAAAGGCATCGAAATCTAAAACCAATTTGTATTTATTATCTACTTTGTGCAACGACTCGATATATCGCAAATTACCTTCTTTCTTTTTCACGATACTTGTAAATAGCATTTCTTCGACATTCCGTATATCAAACCTATCCAGAGGGAATGATGTATTATAATATTCTTTAAATTTTGAGTTGTTCTTATATGGAACGGGGCATTCATCAATATACCTTAGTCCGATTCGTTTAATGATCGGAATTTTTGTTATGTCCAAAAAATTACTGAGAACAACCTTAATTACATCTTTAAATTTTTCACCACTTCCTAAATTGTATGTTTTATGATATTCAGATGTAAGACTCAAAGAATTATTTTCAACTTGTAAGATAACGCCATTTTTTGATTTAAATTGCCATACTTTAAGGTTAGAATCATCTTCGGGGTTGTTGTTAATTTTCTCTTCTGCTTTCCTGTCTATCATAAATTTTATTCCCGGTGTCTTTAGAATCAGTGATGATTCGGGGAATTCGTTCATTATATTTTGTTGAAATTCTCCCACTTTCTCCCCGAGATAAAAAAGAGAATTATATCGAATCTGAAAAATAACTTGTTTCACAGTAGGGTTTGGAAAAATTTCTGTAATGGCCATATCTGTAACACCTTACCATAGTATAGCCTTCGGAAATTAAAATTATCCTCTTTTCTCCTTGGAGTTTTTCCGGATAGTTCTTCGAGGCATCAGCCGCAGCCCCCAAGAGCGTGAGATACGTAATCAGTCGCAAAAAAGGATCCTTCAAGAATCCGCGAGAAGATTATCAAACTTTTACGCTCCAGGGGGTTTCGCTTCGCTTCACCCCCGCCGCGTGGGCGCCCCCAGCAGCGATATCTATAGAAATCTGTTTTCGACACTATCTTTTTTTCAAAAAAACCAAGTGCCAACCGGCCTGTATGTAACAAATAGGTTTTTTTCATCCGGGCTTGCACATTATACGAAAGGATACAAATTTCCATGAAACTCGCCATCGACGAGGCCAGGTGCAAGGGGTGCAATCTCTGTACAAAAGTGTGCCCGTATAAGATTTTTCGCGAGGGAAAAAAGCCCAATGACCGGGGGATCATTGTGCCGGAACTGGACCGGCCCGAGCGGTGCGCGAACTGCCGTCTGCAGAAGCTGTACGGACGCAGGCTCTGCGGGGTCTGCGAGCTCACCTGCCCGGACCAGGCAATCCACTGGATAGAGGAAGAGCCGTACGAACCGCACAAGGTGGCGATTGAATATTGACACGCACTGAATTCTGGCAGGGCAACACCGCGTGCGCCGAGGGGGCGCTCGCGGCAGGCTGTGACTTCTTTGGTGGCTACCCGATTACACCATCGACAGAAATCGCCGAGCATATGGCATTCAGACTACCCAAAACGAACGGGGTCTTCATCCAGATGGAGGACGAGATCGCGAGCATGGCAGCGATCATCGGGGCAGCATGGACCGGTACCCGGTCGATGACGGCAACGAGCGGGCCGGGTTTCTCCCTGATGATGGAGAATATCGGGTTCGCCGCAATGACCGAGACGCCATGCGTCATTGTTAACATCCAGCGGGGCGGCCCGTCTACCGGCCAGCCCACGATGGGAGCGCAGGGCGACATGCTGCAGTGCCGGTTCGGTTCGCACGGCGATTACTCCATCATAGCACTCTGCCCGTCAAGCGTACAGGAGATGTATGAGCTCACTGCAAAGGCGTTCAACCTCGCCGACCGGTACCGGGTGCCGGTTTTTCTGATGGCAGACGAGATCGTCGGCCACATGCGGGAGAAGATCGCCGTCCCGGATATGGTAGAAAAAATCCCGCGAAGGGAGCTCGCAAAGGGTGTGCTGCCGTTCCATGCGGGCGACGACCTCGTGCCCGGGTTTGCCACCTTCGGGAAAGGCTACGGCGTGCACGTGACCGGCCTCACGCACGACGAGCGGGGGTATCCCTGCACAACGAACGCCAAGCTTCATCACAATCTGGTGAAGCGGCTCGTAGACAAGGTCGAGAACGCCCGGCGCGACGTTGCTGACTTCGATATTATCAACCCTGACGGAGAACAGGTCTTTGTCGCGTTCGGAGCCCCGGTCCGCACGGTGCAGCAGGTGCTCCACGACAACCCGGATAAAAATATCGGCTTCTTACGGATCCGGACAGTCTGGCCGTTCCCCGAATTCGCACTGGCACAGTTTAAGAATGCACGCCGGTTCCTCGTTCCCGAGATGAACTTCGGGCAGATCGCACGGGAGATCGAGCGGCACGTGCGGGTGCCGGTCGTGTCCATCCCCAAGCTGGGCGGCGATCTCCACCTCCCGTCAGAGCTTGTTGCAGCACTGGATGGTGCATAATGACGTTCGAGGACTGGTTCCGGAAAGACCGGCTCCCCCACATCTATTGCGCCGGTTGCGGGAACGGGACGATCATCAACTGCACGCTCGCAGCGATCGACCAGATGGACTGGAAGAAGGAAGAGACGGTCTTTGTCTCGGGGATCGGCTGCTCGTCGCGGGCGCCAGGTTATATCATGACCGATTCACTCCACACCACCCACGGCCGGGCGCTCGCGTTTGCGACCGGGGTCAAGATGGCGAACAAAAAGTTAAACATAGTCGTATTCACGGGAGACGGCGACCTTGCGGCGATCGGCGGCAACCATTTCATCCACTCCTGCCGCCGGAACATCGATATCACCGTCGTCTGTATGAACAACCAGATCTACGGCATGACCGGCGGGCAGGGCAGCCCCACGACGCCGAAAGGCTGCTTCTCCACGACAACCCCGTACGGGTCGTCCGAGCCGGTGTTTGACCTGTGCGAACTGGCGATCGCCGCCGGCGCAAACTATGTCGCCCGCTGGACGTCCTATCACGTAAAGGAGCTCGAAAAGGCGGTTCTTGCCGGACTCCAGACACCGGGCTTTTCGTTTGTGGAGGCGATGACCCAGTGCCCGACCAACTTCGGGCGCCGGAACAAGTTCAAACAGGTCGTCGACCAGGTGGAATTTATCAGGAGTCACGCGCTCTTAAAAGCGAAACGCGACCGGCTGCTCCTCGAGAACAAGAAAGTACCCGGCGACATGTTCGTTGTCGGGGAGCTGGCACGGCGCAACCGGCCGGCGATGGGGGTGCAATGATGCGGCATGAGGTCAGGTTCTCGGGGTTCGGCGGGCAGGGGATCATCCTCTCCGCCGTCATCCTCGGGCGGGCTGCGGTAATGTACGACAGCAAGCACGCGGTGCAGACGCAGGTGTACGGTCCGGAGGCGCGGGGCGGTGCGTCGATGAGCGCCCTGATCATCGATGATGAGCCGATCCTGTTCCCCAAGGTGACAAACCCCGACATCTTTGTGATCATGTCCCAAGAGGGGTTCGAGAAGTACGGTGCGGATGCCCCGGATAACGCCGTGATGGTTCTGGACTCCTCCCTTGTCCACTCCCGCCCGAAATGCAGATATATTGAGATCCCCGCAACCCGGGAGGCAAAGGAGACGCTGAAAAGAGACATCGTTGCAAACATCGTGATGCTGGGCGCGCTTGTGGCAACAACAAAGGTCGTCAGTGACTCCGCGCTCGAAAAGGCGATCCTCGATTCCGTACCGAAAGGCACCGAGGCGCTCAACACCAAAGCGATGAAGAAAGGCATTGAACTTGCGGCAGCAGCACTGTCACCTGGGGAACAGAAGGCATGAAGCTACGCGAATACGAGGCAAAGAAGGTCTTAAAAGAGGCAGGAATACCGGTTCCGGCAGGGTTTTTGATCAAAACAGCGGACGAACTGTCCGCCCATCTTGACGTGCTGGGTGATACGATCGTCTTAAAGGCGCAGGTGGATGTCGGGGGCAGGGGAAAGGCCGGAGGCATCCTGATGGCGGATAAAAAAACTGCGGTCGCAACCGCACGCGAACTCTTCGCAAAGCAGATCAAGGGGCTGCCGGTTGTGGAGATCCTTGCCGAACAGAAACTGGACATCCAGAAGGAGTATTACCTCTCCATCACCGTTGACCGGTCCACAAAGCAGCCGTTGCTCCTCTTCTCCGACGCGGGCGGTGTCGGGATCGAGACAACGGCAAAGGAGAACCCGGATGCGATAAGAAAAGCCGTCGTGTTTCCCCTGATGCGGGACCTGCCGCCGTTCATGCTCCGCGAACTTGCCGGCAAAGCCCCAAAGGAGGTTATGCCGGTGATCAACACGCTCTATCGGGTCTTCTGCGAAAAGGATGCGCTGCTCGCCGAGATCAACCCGCTTGTCGTAACCCCGCAGGGCATCTTTGCTGCCGATGCCAAGATTATCGTCGACGACAACGCCCTTGCACGGCAGGGGATCACGGTCAACCGCGACCTCTCCGAACGGGAGCGTGAAGCGGAAAAGAACGGGTTCTCGTACGTGGAACTGGACGGTACCATCGGGGTTATCGGCAATGGCGCCGGCCTCACCATGTCCACGCTCGATTTGATCGAATATTACGGTGGAAAGGCGGCAAACTTTCTTGATGTCGGGGGCGGAGCAGAGAGCGATCGGGTGAAAAACGCGGTGCAGCTGGTCGCAAGCGTCCCCTCGGTCAGGGTTATCGTCGTCAACCTGCTGGGCGGGATCACCCGGTGCGATGAAGTGGCAAAGGGGATCATCGCAGCCGGGATCTCCCAGAAAGTGATCGTCCGGCTCGCCGGCACCAACGAGGCAGAGGGGAGATCCATGCTCGCAGAAAAAGGCTACGAGATGCTGGACACGATGGACCTTGTGGTGAAAAAAGCCGTGGAGGTGGCGGCATGATCTACGGCGATAAAAAGACCGGGGTGCTCGTGCAGGGCGCAACCGGCAGGCAGGGCGAGTTCCATATCGGACTGATGAACGCGTATGCAAAAGTGGTGGGTGGCCGGGGAGTCGTTGCCGGCGTCACGCCGGGAAAAGGCGGTCAGCAGGTTCACGGCGTCCCGGTCTTTAATACGGTAAAAGAAGCGATGCGCGAGCACGACATCGGTGCTGCCGTCATCTTTGTACCGGCAGGAGCGGCAGCAGATTCGATCATGGAGGAGGCAAATGCCGGTATCGGGACAATCGTCTGCATCACCGAGCACATACCGGTCCACGACACTATGAAGGCGATCGCATATGCCCGGGCCGAGGGAAGTGTTGTGATCGGCCCCAACTGCCCGGGGCTCCTCTCGCCCGGCGAGGTCAAGATGGGGATCATGCCGGCAGGGCTTTTCCTGCTGGGCAACGTCGGCGTCATCTCCCGGAGCGGAACGCTCACCTACGAAGTAGTAGACGAACTCACCCGTGCCGGCATCGGGCAGAGCACGGTTGTCGGGATCGGCGGCGACCCGGTGATCGGCCAGACCTTTGCCGATGTACTTGAGCGCTTCGAAAACGACCAGCAGACAAAAGCGGTTGTGCTGATCGGGGAGGTTGGCGGAAACCTCGAAGAAGAGGGTGCAAAAGCTACCGATATTCCCATCGTCGCCTACATCGCGGGAAAGTCCGCCCCGCCGGATAAGAGGATGGGGCATGCGGGTGCGATCGTGGAAGGTGGCGAGGGCGACGCCCGGTCCAAGATCGCCCGGCTGACAAAACTCGGCGTCCCGGTTGCGTCACGCCCCTCGGAGATTCCGGAGATGGTCCGGGGGTTGTTCCGGAGTTGTTGAGACCCATCCCATCTTTTAAAAAGAATTTGAACATGTATAAGAAAATTTCTGGTGAACCTGATAATACGATATCAGAGAGCACGGTGATGAATTGACTTCTGAAGATCAGGCAATATTGATCGACTGGGATGCGTTGTTTTCTGCTAACTCTGTCGTATTGGTTGGTGACCCGTTGAGCGGGATATTTTAGTATTTTTGATCATATCAAAAAGAAAAATCCCGGATCAGATGTGTCCGTTGTCCATGACAGGAATTCGGTGGTCGTCTTTAAAAAAGCGGATGTCATCATCGAAGTAGTGCAGAATCTAAGCGGGACCGGTGTGGAACGGGACCTGATCATCCAGAAATGGAAAGGTCATTCTGTTCCCAATATCCTGATCCCGTTTTTGATAAAAGCCGACAAGATCGAACTGGACACGAAAGGCAGGGTCGTTTAATTATTATTTCACGATTGTCCTGTATACCAAAAGCAGGCCTTGAGAGAATCCTTTTTTTCTAACGTTTCCGGGGATGCTGCACCGGTGCATATGCAGGCCTCCTTTTTAAAAAACCATAATAATTATCTATATAGTTCGCCGATAAACAGGCATATAATAGATGACGATATATGTCTGGTTAACATGGTCAATTCCATGATCGCTCCTTATTACAACGTTCGGAAGGTGAACATATGATCATTTTTGTCAGTGATAATCACGCACAGGCTGAATCTCTCTGTACCCATCTCAAGCAGAACGGGTATCTTTATTCGGTCGTACCAGATGATGCAAAAGCGCTTGATGCCATCAGGACCGACCGTGCCAGCCTGCTCCTGATCGATACCGGGTGCACGTCGTTTAATGGTTTTTCGCTCTGTAAAAAACTGAAAGCTGATGAGGCACTCAAGGACCTCCCGGTTATCCTCCTGACAGGGCTCTCGGATGTCAGCGTGCTCCTCGCAGTGCTGGACTCCCGTGCGGACGCGTTCATTCCACAACCTGCCGACCCGGATACCCTCCTTTCCACCATCAATGATTTGGTGAGGGTGCAGGAAGGAGCAAAGCCGTCATCTGCAGTGAGGACACGTTTTGTGGTTTCCCACGAGGGGTGCGATTACTCTGTTTTTGCCGACCGCAGGCAGCTCCTCGAATTTTTACTTTTTACCTTCGAACTTGCTGTCCGTGTCCGCAGTGAGCAGGAGCAGATGCAGGATGAACTGCAGGTGGCACTTAAAGAACTCAACGAACGGCTCCGTATAGTCACCGGGGAACGGGACGCAACGGTAAAGAACCTTCACGGTGAGGTGGAGGAACGGACACGGACGATCAACAAGCTCAATGCCACAATCCAGGATAAAGACCAGCAGGAGATCCTGTTACGCACGCAATCCGATAAGTTCCTGCAGGATCTCGCGGAAAAGGGGTCGGCGCTTGAGAGCACAAGAAGCATGCTGGAAGAAAAGAGCCAGGCAGTTACTGCTCTTGAAGGAAAGGTCGCGGCGCTCAGCGAAGACAGAGAGAGAATGCAGCAGCAACTGCAGCGACAAAAAGATGACCTCATCGC
>Ga0265595_1000605_pt1 | contig 31393 bp, 22 predicted proteins | sample saktaG_15_FD_190148 | JGI IMG/M metagenome (GOLD analysis project Ga0265595, IMG submission 190148) | Saline water microbial communities from Sakinaw Lake, British Columbia, Canada - sak_2013_06_06_50m | ecosystem: Environmental > Aquatic > Non-marine Saline and Alkaline > Saline ...
GTATGCAGCGACTGCGTGCCTCCCAGGACGGCTGCCAGCGCCTGGATGGTCACCCTGACTACGTTATTGTACGGCTGCTGGGCTGTGAGCGTGCAGCCTGCGGTCTGGGTGTGGAACCTGAGCATCATGGATCGCGGGTCCTTTGCCTTGAATCTTTCCTTCATTATTTTGGCCCAGAGCCGCCGCGCCGCCCTGAACTTGGCTGCTTCCTCAAACAGGTCATTGTGGCTGTCGAAAAAGAACGATATCCGGCCGGCGAACTTGTCTACGTCCAGACCCGCCTTGATGGCGGCCTCCACATAGGCGATGCCGTTGGCCAGCGTGAAGGCTACTTCCTGTGCGGCCGTGGAACCCGCTTCCCGTATATGGTAGCCGCTGATACTGATGGTGTTCCAGCGGGGAACGTTATCTTTGCAGTAAGCGAATATATCTGTTATCAGGCGCATGGATGGCGCAGGAGGGAAGATGTAAGTGCCCCTGGCGATATACTCCTTGAGTATGTCGTTCTGTACCGTGCCTTCCAGCCCGGCTATATCCACATCCTGCTTCCTGGCAAGCGCGATGTACATGCAAAGCAAAATGGGAGCCGTGGCATTGATGGTCATGGAAGTGCTGACCTTATCCAGGGGGATGTCCCTGAACAGCACCTCCATATCTTCCAGCGTATCGATGGCCACTCCGACCTTGCCCACCTCTCCCAGGGACAGGGGGTGGTCGGAATCGTAGCCAATCTGTGTCGGCAGGTCGAATGCTATGCTGAGGCCGGTCTGACCCTGATCCAGCAGATAGCGGTATCTCTTGTTGGATTCCTCAGCCGTAGCGAAACCAGCGTACTGGCGCATTGTCCAGAGCCTGCCGCGGTACATAGCAGGCTGGATGCCGCGGGTAAAGGGGTACTCGCCCGGATAGCCCAGGGACGACTGATAATCGAAGCCGGATATATCATCCGGCGTGTAGAGCGGATCGATATTTATACTGGAGCTGTTTTCAAATTTCTCCCGTCTGACCGGGGAATTCTTGAGCGCCTTTGCCAGCGTCGTCTCCTGCCATTCCGGTTTACTTTTGCTCATATACAGCTCATTGTAAACGGACTGATACGGTTACGCCGAAGGTCAAGAGGCGCGTGGCAGATGAGAAATACCGGAAAGTCATCGGCAAGATGTACGAATAACCAAGGGTAACTGTTAGTGAATCAATCGCTGAATGAAAACAGGGGCAGACTATTTTTTACGCCGGGTGCACGATCAGCTCTTTCTTGCGCTCCCGTTCGCCGGCAACCTTAGAGTATGTGCTCTTTTCCCCGTACTTGGAGATATCCCTGTAACAGCCTCCTGCACGGTGCCCATAGGCAAATCCTTCCATCTCGTTACAGACAATACAACTCTGGTACATCCTGCATGTCTTCCAGTAGATACATTTGCCTTTCATGTTGCACCCTCCTGTGCATGGCTCATTTCCATCGAATCAATCCTATTCTATCGCACTTGTATAGCAATTGCAATAGTCCTTTCTGCCCCTGACTATTTGTCGGAATGCTGATCTCGAGAAAAAGACTATTGAATTGCTGCTGCGATACCAGACGCCCGGCGACTGCGTTCACAAAGATGATATGTCCAGAGAACTTCTGCCCAAATTCATCGAGTCCGATATTTTGGTAATGACGGAAATACTGGTAATACTCGGGCATCCCGATTAAAGTAGCTTCAACTATGTCTTTGGGGAAATTGTAAAAGCCATACAGTTATTTCTATCAACCGCAGAGATAGCTCACTAACAGAATATAGTAATTGATCATCTCGCCATAGTTCGTTATGGAGATCCTCTCGTTCATGCCGTGCAGCATATTGAGATCTTCGCCGTACAGCCTCTCGGGCAGGAACCGGTAGATATTTGGAGATAGCCCAATATAATGAATGCAATCAGTGCCCCCTAAGCTTATCATAGGCGCAACCACTACATCCGGCATTACTTCGCGTACCGTCCTGTTTAGTATCTTGAAGCCCCAGGCATCAGTGCTGGATACCGGCGAGGGGTCATTAGCGAATACGGGCGCGGGCTCAATCTTTACGCGGGGATCGTTGATAACCGTTCTGACACGTTCGGTTACGCTTTGCATCGTGTCACCCGGCAATAAGCGAAAGTTGACCACCGCAGTAGCGCGGGCGGGCAACACGTTGTCCCGCTCGCTTCCTTCAAACATGGTGGGGGCTATAGTGGTCCTGATGGCGGCATTGGTACCCGGTGAAGAGGTAAGCTCGCTCTCGATCAGCGGGCCGAAAAGCCACATGTTGGCGAAGACCATTTTATAGGGGAAAGACATCTCCGGTCCCAGGTACTCAAATAAATCTGCAGCCGGACCTGTCATGCGGGTGGGGAAGCGGTTGTTTTGTAGTTTATCTATAGCAGCCGCCAGGATACCCACGGTAGTCTGATCCGGGGGCATGGAGGAAGCGCCTCCCGCGGACTCCGCCACAAGCTGCAGCGAGAGGTAACCTTTTTCAGCGACCGCAATAAGAGCCACGGGAGGCTTTACTGCCGGCACCTCGCCCTGCGTTACAAACATTCCCTCATCGTAAATAGCTTCAAATTGTATGCCCTGTTGCTTGAGATACCCGGCGATCCTGGCAGCACCTTCCCGGCCCCCCACCTCTTCGTCGAAGCCGAAGGCAATATAAATCGAACGGGATGGTTTAAAGCCGTCTTTGATCAGGTATTCAGTCATCTCGAGTATGCTCATCAAAGAGCCTTTGTCGTCGATCGCCCCGCGGCCCCAGACGAATCCCTCGTCTATATCTCCCGAGAAAGGTTGATGTTTCCAGCCCTCAACCGGAGCTGGCACTACATCCTGATGGGCCAGCAGAAGAACAGGGCTCTTCAGGCTGTCGCTGCCCTTCCAGATATATAGCAGCCCATAGTTATTGATTACCTTCTTCTCGAAAGTGGAGTCGGTCAGGGGAAATGATTTCCCGATATAATCCTGCAGACCGGCAAATTGCGTATAGTCGACCTGGGACGGGTCAATGCTGGAGATAGTCCTGAATTTCAGGGCGCCGGAAAGGCGCCCGGCAGCTTTGTCTAAATCTATGGGATAGCTGACCTTTTGATCAACGGTCAACTGCTTTGATGTGAAAGTTGCAGTCTTTATGGCAATTACGGTCGCCAGGATAACGATTATAGCCGCGATGCAAATGACCGCAACAATCCATGCCTTCTTTCTCTTCATCTAAAGCCCCCTTATTGTGGCAATTCCAACCATTTTAGCACAATTCTCATTACTATCATGGCAATGTCCTAACCTGATGCGTCAAGGCATGGCCTGACTTATCATTTTACAGGGTAATCCCCTGCTCCAGAAGGGCGCGGGCAATAGTCCCGCGGGACCTGCCGTTGATGGTCACTTCGATTTGAGGTGCTGCGGCTCCAGCGCATTTCATAATCAGAAGAGAATCGTAGATTTCTTCTACATCCAGTATAAACGACGAGTGTTGAATGTCCGCGCGCCGCACACGGCATCCGTTGAGGCCGAAGGCGATGCCCCGTGCAGCATCGACGTAGAGGTCTCCCCAGCGGATCTGGGCGAGTGCCGCCGCCGCGACGGCCGTGCCTGCGCCCCAGTCGGGTATAACGTATCCTTCGATCTTGACGTCGAGCCCCGCATGACCGTAGTTCTCGGCAACGGCGCCCCGGTCGGCCGCGGCCATGGGTCTCACGTTGGCGGGCGCCACCGAGCGGTGTTCCTCGAGATACATGAGGGTGAAGGCCGCGCGCAGGGCCGCTATTCCGCGTTGGAACAGCTCGGCTTCCCCTGTGATCTCGTACCACTCCATGAGCAGGGGGGCGAAAAGGGCCTGGCGGGCATCGTTCCACTCGGCATCGTTATTGATGCTGGAAAAGCCGCCTCGGGTGTCTATGTCCAAAAAAGGCGCGTTCCAGATCTGCTGAAACAGCAGCAGGACATCCAGAGCCGCACGTCCATAGGTCAGGTAACGCTGCTCGTGCGTGCACCGGTATAGATTTCCCAGCAGGTCGGCGGTCCATGATATACACAGAGCGCCCTGGGGAAGGATGCCGGTGGAAGCGTCTTTCCATCCCGGCGACTTGGGCGAGCAGGAGAAAAAGACCTCGGTGTCGAACCAGGCATGCCGCGGGAACACTTTCTCGATAATGAAGTCCGCGACCCGCCGTGCAGTCTCCAGATATTTTTCCTTTCCCGTCGTCTTGAATAGGGAGACCAGGAACATACCGGCGGCGGCGCTCGACGCACTCTCCGCCAGGAACGGCTCGGCGCGCGGCTTACCGTCTCTCTGCACCTTCACCCAGGTTGGGACAGCCCCCGAGGGAAGCTGTGAATGGTGGAAAAAATCGCCCAGCCCTTCACACCGTTTGCGAAAGGGCCTGTCCTCTTTCGCGAGGAAGCGGTCGGCGGCCAGCATCCACCATCCCGTCACCGCCGCATCGGGCGTGTGATAGGCGCTGGTGTAGCGCCACACGCGTGAGCCGGGGACCCAGCGGGGGTGTTTGCCGTCTCCCGCGAAAACAGATGGAAATATGCCCGCCCGGGACGGCGCCGCGAGGGCAAGGTTCCACATGGCGCGGGCATGTTCCTCCAGCCCGCGGTCACGCCAGCACCGGGCATAATACATGAGGCCGAAGGAAGTCCGCACATTATTCAGGAATATCGTGTTCCAGAGGTGGGGGTGAATGCCGCGTGTATTCCAGGCTATGAGGGACATCTTGTCCCTGAGTGAGAGGGTCGGCGTGAAGAGGTAGTTCATCACGACACCCAGGGTGGTATCGTTGGGCAGTTTTCTCGATCCCCGGCTGAGTCCGGGACGTACGATGCGCCCGCAGATACCGCCACACTCCTTTCCGGACAGGCTGAATCCACGCCAGAGGCCATAGCTCTCGAAGGTGTTTTCGAACGCCAGCCGCGCGTACTGTTCGAATGGCAGTACCTGTGGAGTGATCGAGGATGCCAGGTTTTTCTCGCCGTAGCGCTGCCAGAGAAAACGCAAAACCGACTGATATGAGTGAGGTCCAGCTTCGTAATCAAAGAGCAGGGTAAATCCGATCTGAAGAGTATCGCCGGGCTGCAGGGTGGCCGCTGACCCTGTGGGGGCGTAGTAGACATGGCCGTGCGGTTTGTAATTCTGTAGAGCATAGCAGAGCCGCGGGGCCGGGTCAGCCCCGTGCGCCGCACGCGGAAGGTCGAAATCCATGACGGCGCGCAGCGGGCTGTCGCCGAACATGTCCAGGTTAGGTACGAGAGCCACCTGCGCACCGGCGTGTTGAGCGATCAGGCAGGGCGAACGGAACACGTGGTCACCGATCACGTCCCCGGGTCTGGACTTCAACGAGGATACCCAGGCATAGTCCAGCGGGGCGCCCGGGTCACGTCCTGCGCCGGGTGGAAATATGTACTTGTGGCCGAAAGCAACGACGCGCAACGGTTCGAGGGCGGTCAGCTTCGTAGTCACGTCGAAACCCGGCGAGCCGCCGGCCCTGGCGAAAGCCGTCTCCACTGTCAGGTCGGACCGCTCCAGCCTTGCCGACATCCCGGAGGCGGAAGTATAGCGCGTTGCGCGATTCCGGTTTCCCTGAAGCTTTAGGACGATGTCACCCGAGGGATCCCCGGAGAGCAGCGTGCTGCCTTTTTGCGAAAGTACAGTCTGAGAGTATCCGCCATCGGACCGTCGGAGGTCCAGGGAGAGCGCTGACTCAAAAGACTGTTTCATATATCCCTAAACCTTGAAATAATGGCTCCGCAAGCCGGTCTACCGCCTGATAAGCACATCTTCACTTACCACTCACGGATGCCGTAAAGTTAACCTTGGATACATAGGCCGGGCACAGGACGTCATCTGCGGGCCGTGTATACGTGGTCGTAGTGCTGCCGCTGCCGGCCCACGATTCCAGGCTGGCCGCGCAGGCTGCCCCCGCGGCAGCGATTATCTGCACCAAAGCATGGCTCTGGATATACCCTGTAAAGGTAAGGGTCACACTGGCATTGGCCGGATTGGCCGGGATAACAGCGGACTTGAAACTGCCTGCATATTTGATATCAATCGGCACTGTTTTGCCCTCGTCAACGTAATTGATCACTGCGTCGATAGTATAGGTTCCTGTCAGCACGCCCTTGCTATCCGTTCCATCAACTTTAATTTTGGCGTTGCCGTTAACTGTAGCGCCTTTATCACCCGCGATACTGAAAGGCACCGCCTGATTGGCTGTTGCCTTCCCGTTGACAACGTCAATAACGGCCTTGGCGAAGATCGGGCCAAGGAACAGCTTGCCAAACTTTTCATCAGGCTCGGAATTGGCCATCCCGCTGATAAAGACGCCTTTGGACAGCACTACTCCCGTTTTTGTAGTGAAGTTGAAAAATCCCTCAGCTTCTTTAGGTTGCTTGTTTTCCTTCCATCTGGCCACCACTTTGACCGTATAGTCCTTAGGTTCCTTCTCAGTCTTCACCGAGGGGCTCTTGTCCTTGCTGGACTTGCCCAACGATTTATCATTGACGTACCACGTGTATTCAGCATTAGTGGGGATATCCTGTGGCTTGGCAGAAAATACGTAACTCTTCTCAGGTATGCCGGTACCCTTGGCAAGATCCTGGGGAGGAACAATGCTTACAGTGGGGGCGCCTTCCACGTTAATTGTGACGGAGTCCTTCAACCAGTTGTCTCCCGACTTGCCCTTGATCGAGCGGTTGTCCTTATCCCTGGCTTCCACAATCACATCCACTATATATTTTCCCGGCCGGTCGAAGGTAAAGGTGACCTGCTCGTCCGTGGGCCAGGCTTCCTGGACGCCGTTATAGGTGAATATCCAGTGATTGCGCGGGACCGCGGCCATGTCTTCAGGCATATTGAACAGCTTGAAGCCGAAGGTGATCTTATCCCCCGGTTTGGCTGTAGACGGCCGCGGCGAAATCACAACGTACGGCTGGGCAATTACCTTGTAACTGAGCGCGGCTGTGCCGAGGGATTTCTTACTGCTGCGGTCTACGACAGTCACGCTGACAGGATAGGTATCCGCTTTTTGATAGGTGTGCGTGGTTTCCTTGGTATTGGTGCTGTGGCCGGCCTCCTGCTTTCCGAAGTCCCAGGTGAAACCCGCGTTGGCCGGGATGCCCTGGCCGCTGACACTGAACCTGGAAGGGTCTCCGACATTGCCGGGCACAGGATCGGCGGTTATCTGGAATCCGGTCTGAACCGTAACTGTTACCGAATCATCGATGCTGCGCGGGTCGCCTTCGGGCATAGGCCATTCAGCCTTGACCTTGACCTTATAGGTGCCCGGCGCCTCGAATGCGTGGGGAGCTCCGCCCCTGTCCCCGTTGATCTCCTTATCGTTGACATACCACCAGTAATCGGCGGCGTTGGGCACGTATTTGCTCTCCTGGGTAAAAGTATAAGATGCACCGCAAAGACCTTTCTCGCCGGCAGCCAGGGGCGATCTAATTGTCAGCTGGGGATTGCCGATGCCGATGACACAGGTATTAGATTCCGCCGACCGCAGCACGCTCCAGGAAGCTTTTACCTGCACCGAGTGTTCTCCGCTTTCCCAGAACCTGTGAGTGAGCGTTTCGCCGCCCTTATCCAGGCTCGTGCCGTCGACGTACCAGGTATAGACAGCAGTGGACGGTATGCCGGAAGTTATCCGCTCGAAATCGTAGGCCTCGCCCATTGTGCCTTTTTCTCCCGCGGACATGCCGGGGCATTTCAACTTGATTGACGGCTGATCGGACACGTTAATGAAGAAAGAGCTTTGTCCGCCTCCGAGCTTGGCAACTAAAATGTAAAGCGCATCGTCTGCATCCAGGTCGACCTGGCAGATCTCCTTGGGCCAGCTGTCTTTTGCAATGTCCCAGGTGGCTATGACCTCCAGGTTGGATATATTCCGCTCGTTCTGGTTGAGCTTGCAGACGTCCACCCAGCAATATTGCGGCTGCACTTCCGGGCCGATTTTTTGCAGCTCTACTATCAGTGTCCGCTTGCCTGCTGCGGGATCCACGGAGGCATAAATACCCTGGTAGCCTGCGGTCATGCCGTCCGCTAAATTAATAATTAGATTCTGCATGGTGGTGTCGAGCAGGCGGTTACTGGTCTGCAGCGGCGACTTGTAGGGGCCGTTACCATCGAACAGCACGTATTTATACCACTCATGATAGCTTTCATGCAGGCCGAGTTTACCCGGGGTATTTGCTTTCAGGTATTCATCCAGCGCCAGCTTCGTCCGGTAGTCGCTTGCCACTGCGTTGTACAGTGGGGCGAAGGCGACTTTCTGGCCTGCCAGGTAATCGAAGAAATAGGCGGTTTTATAGGGATGGTTCTCATCCGGATTACCGTCGGAGAAGAAATCCTCGCTGAAATAAGCCGGGTCCAGTGGATGGTTTGATGGCTGATCGAATCCCATGACGCTTTTGTATGCGGCATAATCTGCAGTGGATTCAAACCACCAGAGGCTTTTAGGTATCACCAGCCCGAAGACAGCGCCGGGTTGCCGTACAAGCGCATAGTGATCCATGCTCTGCACGGCATGGAACAGCTCGTGTGCCAGGGTCACTCCCAGGCCTGTTATGCCGCAACTGGGGTTTGAATGGACATTGATATGGCCCAACCATCCGCTCTGGGAAGATGCCGATTCGCTGGGGTCGATGACGGCCAGTATCCTCTTTGCTTCACTGCTTTGAACAGTCTCCTCCATTCCATCTGCGGCAACGCGTGTAATCGGTGCTGACAGCGTCTCCGGGGTCAGGTCTTTGTGAAATGTAGTGGCGTAGGTGTTTCGTGCCCTGGCAAGGTATGCAGCGGTATCCACAACATACTTGGGATGTTTAGATGTGTAAGCGGATGCATCGCCAAGGCACCCCTGAAAGTCAGCCAGGGGATTCTTCACAACTTTCGCCTGCGCAAGGGTATTATATTTTTTTACGAGCTCGGCCAGCCTTGTTTTATCCGCGTCGGTCAGGTTATCTGCAGTCCTCTTCTTTTTCAGCGCATCCATTTCATCCTGCTGTTTTTGCGTCCAGGCGGACGCTACGAAATCGGAAAGCCAGTACCTCACCTCGAAATATTCTGCTTCAAGCACGGACGAAGTGCCGTAATGCCAGTAATATCTCCACAGGCCGTTATGCGGCGTAGCTACAACAACCTTCTGGCGCTGCTCATCCACACTCACTGGCACGTCGGTCCAGGTCTTACCATCGCTTTCCAGATAGGACACACCCGGGGACTGTTCCTCACCTGATTGCGTTGCAGCTGCAGGGTCATAGGCGAATTCGAAGGTGAGGGGCTTATCGAAGGTGTGGTTGACAGCGAAGCTGATATCATAGACCGCTATATCGCTGCGGTTGATGTAGTTCCATTCCGGAGCGCCGGAAACCGCCGAGATGGTCAGCGTATCCTGTTCTTTAAGGCCGCCTGCAGGCACGATAACGGCGACTTTGTCTTCGTATTTGACCGTTTGAGGCTTGTCGGATGGCTGCAACGGTTGAGTTATCAGCGTGCTTGTTTGATAAGTTGGCTGCGGGGGAAGCGGTTTGGGTACCAGATCAGGTACTTTTATCTCGATTGTCTCCTCTTTGGGGCCGGTTTTCACCGCGGCCTGAGTTGAGGGTGTAGTAACCGCCGGCGGCTGGGCATCTCCTGTCGTCGAGGGCGCTGTAATCCCCACCTTCGGCGCCGACGGTTTGAATTTTTGGAGCCAAGGACCCGCGGCGGGTGCAATCACCGTTGAAACGAGGACGATCAAGGCCACCACAGCTTGAAGTGCGGACCAGCCTATGCCGCCGTACAGCATATATTTTGAGGTGGCAGGCTGTTTTTCCTTATTCAGCAGCCACGCGATCAGCCCTCCGATCCAACCCAGGAATACAACTGCCAGCCACCACAGCGGGTTAACGCCAGTTTGTTCCGCCGTAGCACTGACTGTTGAGGCAACTGGCTCCTTTACCACCGGGGCTGGGGCAACTGCTTTAGCAGTTGCCCCGGTCGCAGCCTCTTTCACCACAGGTGGGGTTTTCTGGGGAGCGGCAACAGGAACAGCGGTCTCCTCAGGCTTAACCACCGGAAATAACTTCTCGAAGCAGACTGTACAGTAGGATTTACCCCCCTTCTCCTTATAACAGGCTGCACAAACGAGCTTGCCGCAGTTCGTGCAGACGCCCACTGATTCTTTGCTTGGATGACGTGTGCAAGATGCCATAATCGTCCTCCTCAGTAACTCAGGGCTTGCGATTGGTCCGGCGCTGTTCCACTGTATCCTTGTATCCGGACAGGCGCGTCGTCCTCGGGTGAGGCCGTATTGTGCGGCAGCTTCATTCCTGTAGTACGTTTAAGTTGCATAATAGATTTCAGGCTGGAAGGCGGTTCGGTATAAGCGGGATTGTAGCTGCGCACCGACATGAAAATGAACAGAAGGAAAATGAAAACAATGAAAATCAGGCGTTTCACTACGTTCTACCCACTCAGCCGCTAATAGTTAATCCCGGGTTCCCCTTTAATTCGCGACCAGGCAATTACCACAAGCCATTGCTTCAGGTCATGATAATCCGTAGCCACCTGGCTGTCAACGCCCTTGTTGCAGCCCTTGTTGCAGAAAACAATGACCCTCGATATCATTGCATCCGAAGGAGTCATTATGCAAAAAACAATGAAGGGTGCGATTTTGCCGGGAAACAGTGCAGTTGAATTGAAGGAATTTCCGGTGCCCTTGCCGGGGCATGGTGAAGTCCTGATAAAAATGAAATCTTCCACGATCTGTGGGTCGGATATCAGGTGTATCTACAGGGAGCATCTCGGCAAAGGCCCTGAGGGTTACAGTCGGGGGATAATAGCGGGTCATGAACCGTGCGGGCAGATTGTTGAAACAGGGCCGGGCTGCAGGAGATTCAAGGCCGGCGACAGGGTGATCATATACCATATATCCGGCTGTGGGGTCTGCAATGATTGCAGGCGGGGCTACATGATCTCCTGTACGAGCTCCTTCAGAAGGGCCTACGGGTGGCAGAGGGACGGCGGCATGGCCGAATTCATGCTTGCCGAGGAGAAAGACCTTGTCTATCTTCCCGAACAGTTGACATATTCCGACGGGGCCCAGGTTGCCTGCGGATTTGGAACGGCATACGAAGGACTGGAAAAAATCGGTATCTGCGGAGACGATTCGGTGCTTGTAACCGGCCTCGGTCCACTTGGACTTGCCACAGCCATGCTGGCCAGGGCCATGGGCGCGCATAAAATATTCGGCATAGAGGCAACCGATGAAAGGGCCGAGCTGGCCAGGAAACTGAATTTGTTTGACGCAGTTCTGAAGCCGGGACCGGATAATATCAGGGGGATCAGGGAATTAACAGGCGGGACCGGTGTTGAGAGGTGCGTGGATTGCAGCGCAAACGAGAATGCAAGGCATACCTGTATCCAGGCGGCCAGAAAATGGGGGAAAATAGTCTTCCTGGGCGAAGGCGGAACGGTTGCATTCAAACCCTCAGAGGACATCATCCACGACCAGAAAACGATCTACGGGTCCTGGGTCACAAGTATCTGGAGAATGGAGGAGCTGGTGGAAAGGCTTGTTCGTTGGAAGATATATCCCGAAGACCTTATCACGCACAGGTTCCCGCTTGAAAAAGTGTCCGAGGCATATCGGCTCATGGCAAGCGGCAAATGCGGAAAAGTGGCCGTATGTTTTGACGAGGAATTAAAGAGATAACCGGGGATTATTGCATGATTCGGAAGGGAACTGACGCAGAGGCGGTCGATCTGTCCAGAATTTCATACAGGACGTTGAATACGGGAGTAAGGATCCCGGCGATAGGGATGGGAACTTTCGGCTCCGATCACGTATCGGCCGAAACCGTTGCCGGGGCAGTTAAGGATGCGATTTACCTGCGCTACAGGCATGTCGACTGTGCACCTGTCTACCAGAATGAGCATTTAATCGGCGAGACGTTGAAAGAGGTCATGTCGGGAGGAATAAAGAGGGAGGAATTATGGATCACCTCCAAGGTCTGGAACGACATGCACGGCGAAGGCGATGTGCTTGTTTCTTTGAAAAGGACTCTCAAGGACCTGAAGCTTGAATACCTGGACCTCTATCTCGTCCACTGGCCCTTTCCCAATCATCATGGGCCCCGTGTCGGCGGTGACTCAAGGGACCCGGGTGCAAAACCCTATATCCATGAGAATTACATGAAAACCTGGCGTCAGATGGAAAACCTCTTAACAAATGGTCTTGTACGGCATATCGGCACTGCCAACATGTCAATTCCCAAGCTCAGACTGTTATTGAGGGACTGTGCGATAAAACCCTCGTGCAACGAGATGGAGCTTCACCCTCATTTCCAGCAGCCGGAGCTGTTTAGTTTTGTGACCGACAACGGGATTGTACCCATCGGGTATTCGCCGCTGGGCTCGCCCAACCGTCCGGAACGCGACAGGACCGCGACCGATACCAGTGATATGGATGATCCGGTTATTATCAGCATCGCCAAAAGGATGAATGTCCATCCTGCCTCAGTATGCCTCAAGTGGGCTGTTCAACGGGGGCAGATACCGATACCATTCTCTGTTAATAAGAAGAATCTCCTTTCGAACCTGAGATCGATTACAGAAGATCCTCTCTCCGATGAAGATATGAGGTTGATATCAGGCATCGACAGGAACTGCAGGCTTATCAAGGGGCAGGTATTTCTCTGGCCGGGCGCGGATAGCTGGGAAGATCTATGGGACATCGATGGCGGGATAAATTTAAAGTAGTTGCAAGTAGATTGGCTGCTAATTCTGGCCTGGCGTATTGGTTAGACTTCAAGTCAATGCCCATTGTATACTTGGATACGTGTTGAGGAATACATTATGAACAGGACATTTGAAGCAACTATTGAAAAACGCGACAAATGGTATATAGGTTGGGTAGATGAGGTGCCCGGCGCTTTCAGCCAGGGCAAGACGATCAAGGAAGTTCAGGATAATCTTCGGGAAGCGGTTCAGCTTATTATAGAAAGCCAACGTGAACTTAGAGATACAGGGATATCCGGTAAAATCATCAAGAAGCAAATACAAGTTCAGGTATAAGCTTTGAAACGGCGTGACCTGATCAGTCACCTTGAAAAAGAAGGGTGTGTTCTTCCAATTGGATATTTCTATGCCCAAGAATAAAGCTTAAACTCTCCTGAGGTTGAACACAAAGGATCATTATTTCCCAGCGATGCTCATGCTATCAATAGCATGGGGGCACGTGACTAATATCAATACAGCGGATTTAAGAACTGATGGAGTTTGAATTAATCAACTTTTGGATGGCGTCCCTGGGGGGATTCGAACCCACGACCCGCTGCTTAGAAGGCAGCCGCTCTGTCCGCTGAGCTACAGGGACTTATACCGAGTTTAACACAGGGAAACGAGCGTCATCAATAGCCGGCAGTGGGGGATCAGGATTTTGGCGTGTCAGCGGCAGCCGGCTTGGTCTGTTCGGGCTGCTTGGTCACCGTCACCTCTTTGGTTGTCTCCGGCATCCTGGCCGGCAACTGCTGCGCGTCAGAGGGTTTTCTGCTGTCAGTGACGTAGAACCCCGATCCCTTAAAAATAATGGGCACGGGCACAAAACGGCGTTTGGCTTCGCCTTTACACTTGGGGCAGGCGGCCACGCTGTCATCGTTGAATCCCTGCCTGAGATCAAAACTGGTGTTGCATTTTGAGCAGGAATATTGATATATGGGCATCGGTCCCTCCGGGAGATGTAATCAATCTAAAAATTAGCACTCAAATACCCTGAGTGCTAATTACATATTGTAATTATATTTGACCTTGCAGTCAAGTACACTGCATAAACAGTACACTGCATAAACCGGATTTGATAGCGGCCTTCTAAATCACTGATATTATCTTGTTAATCTTGGAGTATTGGTTTTCGTAAACTATGAACCTCTGCGACATTTCATTGTGCTGATAGAATAATTGTGTTATGCTGGTTTGATTTAATTGTTGATGGGCAGTCGTTATGAAGATGTCGGGAATTAAATGGCCGAACCTGGATGGCCGGCTGGACGGGGAATTAGAGAAGGGCTACCGGCTGTATTCACTCCGTGACGACAGAAGGCAGGCTATGGTGGGGATCCTGCTGCTGGCGGTGGTTGTAGCACTGACTATACCCAATGATTTCGTCTTTACGCTGCAACCGGCCTTGATCAGTCTCCTCATGGTATTACGCGTTATCTTCATTTTATGCAGCATCGCCTTGATTGTACATGTGCATCGAAATACAGACCCGAAAAGCAACGATAGCAATATATTTATCTGGGGTTTATTCGGAGTGGCCCTAAATATCCTCATCATCTTCACCAGACCGGCCATCTATACGGGACACGCGCTGACAGACCTGGTAATCCTGGTTATTATCTACCTGGGTGTGCCGTTCAGGCTGTTATACCGTGTGACACTTGCACTGTTATTCACTGCAGGTTGCCTCGTATATTTAGCGATAAATGCCCAGCAACTGACTCCTCCGTGGATAAGGGTGGAGATCTTATCACTGGTATTTATTAATATCGTCGGATTGATTATTTCACACCACCTCTACTCGTACAGGCGAAAGCAGTACGCGACTCAGGTCGAGGAAGAGAAGGTTAAGGAAGAGCTGAAACAGATTGCCACACGTGACAGCCTGACCGGCATACTGAATCACAAGGCCTTCTTCGAGCAGGGGGAGAGGGAACTGCGCAGGTTTATCAGGTATGGCAAACCTTTCTCCCTGATGGAGATCGATATCGATGATTTTAAAAATATCAACGACAGCTACGGGCATAGCGAGGGTGATAACGTGCTGCTAAAGCTGGTGTCCCTGGTCGCATCGCATGTTCGCCAATCGGACATATTCGGCCGGACGGGCGGTGACGAGTTTTGCCTGCTGTTGATAGAAACGCACTTGGAGGGGGCGATGGAAATTGCCGAGCGCGTGCGCGCCGCTTGCTGCGAGTGCAGGCTCAATGCAGGTAAGGGAGTCCCGATCCATTTCACCGTGAGTGTGGGGCTGGTCGAATCATCGAAAAATGATACAAACATCGGCCATATATACTCCAGGGCGGATGCCGCCATGTACAGGGCCAAGAGCGAAGGGCGAAACAGGGTTTGCGCAGGTTAAAAGTGTACGCAACAGCGCCTGACGTCACAGCACAATAGTCTCGTTCATCGCCAGTACCCTTACCTCGGTACCCGGGCAGGTCCCACAGACTTTCATTACAAACGGCCTGATGTCCACGGCCGTGGAAATGGGCGGGTAAAAATCGTCCTGGTGGTTGGGTATGACCAGGCGCGGCTTCAAAACACGCACATATTCCAGGGCGATGTCGCAGATATGGGTATGGCCCTGCAGAGGAACGAGCAACAGGTCCGGCGGATTAGCCGCAAGGCGCTCGAGCTCCCCCGGAGTCGAACCGGCGCTGCCGAAATGGTGAATACTGAACCCGTTGATGGTGAAGCGCCAGCTCAAGACCTGCCCCAACGGATAACCGCGCACCAGGCCGGCTCTGGAAAGGCGGCGGTAGCCTGACGGACCTATGTGCCAGAGGGTGCGGGCGATAAGCGGTATATCGAATTTGACGTGCCTGCTGAAGAAGGCCTGCGCCTGGCAACCACCGAAATCCGAGGAGAAGCCGTCCGCGGTAACCGCATGTATGCGGCCGCTGTCGGCCCCCTCCCTCAACAGTGTATTCGCGGCTGTCTGAGAGCAGTAGACCGACGATTTGCCGGCAGCCATGATGGCGGGCACGTCGTAAAGGTGGTCGAAATGGCCGTGTGAAATAAAGATCTGACCCGCACCGGAGATGTCCGGCGGCGTGAGGGTTTGTACCGGCCTGGACAACGGGTTCCGTGACAGGTAGGGATCGATGAGGAATACTTGATCACCTGTTTCGATCTTGAAACCGGCCGTGCCCAACCATTGAAGTCTCATAACATCTGCCTCCTTACGATTCTCTCTTTCCGTAGAAGCGTTGCTTTAGCTGCGCCCGCCATACCGGGCGGGTTTAAAAACCCGCCCCTATAATATATCATCTTCACTGCTACAACAGGCTGTGCTATACTATGAAATTGCCCGGAAGTCGTTGCGGCAACAACGGGCGTTATTAGTATCAGGGCTCGTAGCTCAGGGGCAGAGCGGTCGGCTCATAACCGATTGGTCGCAGGTTCGAAACCTGCCGAGCCCACCATTCATTCATCCACCCTTCAGGTAGCCGAAGGCCGATTTGGCTGCAACCGCGCCATCGCCCACCGCCGCGGCGACCTGCCGGGCTGAGTTGCTGCGGATATCGCCGGCGGCAAACAGGCCCGGTATAGCAGTGCGCATTAACTCATCGGTAGGGATGTTGCCGGCCTGGTCGAGCTCGATAAATCCCCTGAAAGCATCGCTGTTGGGGATCAGCCCGATGGCCACAAAAACTCCAGAGACCTCCAGCCTGGAGGCGCCGCCGGTTTTCACATCCTTGATCACAACTCCGCTTAACTTCTCCTCCCCCTCTAGTTTGGCGACAACGCTGTTCCAGACAAACTTGATCTTGTCATTGGACATGGCGGAGCGCTGTACCACCTGGCTGGCACGGAGCTGGTCCCGCCGGTGTACGACATAAACCCGACGGGCATGCTGGCTCAATTCAAGGGCGTCCGTTACGGCCGTATCGCCTCCACCCACCACAGCCACGTCCTTGTTCCGGAAGAGAAAACCGTCGCAGGTGGCGCAGTAGGAGACGCCCCGACCGGTCAGCCGCTCCTCGTCATCCAGGCCCATCTTGCGGTAATTCGAGCCGGACGCAATGATGACAGCCCCTGCTAAATAGTCCCCGTCATCAGTGGTAATCGTGAAGGTTTTGCCATCTTGTTTAAGGCCTGTAACCTCGGCCGTTTCGAAGTTGAGGCCGAATTTGGAGGCCTGGTCATGCATCATCTGGCCGAGGTCCATACCCGATACGCCACCGGGAAAACCGGGATAGTTATCCACCCGGCCGGCATTTACGATCTGACCGCCGGGCAGTCCACGCTCCAGCAGGAGCGTGTTAAGGCCGTACCTGGACAGGTAGAGGCCGGCGGTTAAACCGGCGGGACCTCCGCCGATAACCACGGCTTCATATTCACTCATAATAACCTCCATGACAGTGCAGTAGTTGACATAATATTATTTACGGCTGTGGTATTTTCTATATACTTCCTTAAGGTGCTGGTTTGTGACGTGGGTATAGACCTGTGTGGTACGGATGCTTTCGTGCCCCAGCATCTCCTGCACCGATCTCAGGTCGGCGCCCTGTATCAGCAGGTCGGTGGCAAAGGAATGCCTCAAGGTGTGAGGGTGCGCGTCGAAGGGCAGGCCGGCCTTTTTGGAGTACTTTTTGACAATCCTTTCTACAGATCTCGGTGTCAGCCGCATCTTCTCACCCTGCTTAAGTTCCGACCTGTCACGGCTGTAGCGGATGAAAAGGGGTTTGTAATCGTCTTTGCGCACTGCGAGGTATCTTTTCAGCCATTCCGCGGCGGTATCGGAGATAAAGACCAGCCTTATTTTATTGCCTTTGCCCTTTACGCTGAACTCCTGTGTATCCAGGTTGATCTGGTCCCGGTTCAATTTGGTAAGCTCGGACACACGCAATCCGGTGCTGAAAAACAATTCAAGGATTACCTTGTCGCGCAAACCCATCTCGTCGGATATCTGCGGGCTGTTGAGCAGGCGGGCCAACTGGTCGGCATTAAGAAACTCAATAACGCGGGATTCCGTTTTGGGCAGGTCTATCTTATCCGGATTAAGCACGGGCAGGTCCCGGCGGGTAGCCATGTAGCGTAAAAAAGAGCGTAAAGCGATCACATGGTAGGTCTGGGTGGCTTTCTTGAGGGGAGCGCCGTTCCTGTCATGGTAATTTGCCAGGAAAAGTCGGAAGCGTCCGGTTAACTCCAGATCGATATTTGAGGGCGACAGGGGAACGGAGTTTTCCTCCATCCACGACAAAAAACGCGTAAGGTAATGCCGGTAATTGCGCACCGTTAAAACCGACAGAGATTTTTCAACCACCAGGTACTCAAGGAAATCATCGACAAGCCGGCGCAGGTTAGAACTGCTTGAAACGTTCATGGCTTAATTATATAACGATCTCGCAGTGGCGTAAAAGGTACAGTGTCCGACATGGCAAATTTGATATATTTATTTGCCAAGGCCTAATTTTAAATAGACTTCGAGCGGTTTAATACTATTTAGGCATTCCTCTTTAAAAGATTTCACGCAAAAACACTTCATATTCTTTCCCAAACCGTGTCTCTTTCTTCTGGACACAATTCTGTTAATATCTTCCTGTTTAAAGTCCCCTCCAGTGATAACAAAAAATAATTTATACGGAAAATCACTGTATTTCTTTAATTTAGAGGTTAGATTACCTGTAATCCCGTGGATTGTATAGGTATTAAACACTTCCACCGCAAAAGTTTCTTTTGCATAAACGAAGAAATCGACACGACTTCTACCGTTACCATATTTCTTCTCTTCATGAACGCAGATTTCACCATACCTATCAATTAAAAAGTCGCTAATTTCCCTCTCGCTTGCTAATGAAACTCTGCCAGCGTCGGCCCAAATACGTTTTCGATGCTCGCCCAAAGCATAATTTGCGTCGGCAATATCCAGAAGCTGTCTAATTTTTAATAGACCGCCGAATTTAAACTGAATAAGTCTCGATGTGCACAGATATGGGCATGAATCAATTTCAAGCGCACTTGGATAATGACCGTATTCTTTTTCGAACCGTTCAAACCCCTCTTTAATTACTTGGAGTGTATATGTTTTGCCCTTAGGTCTTGCCATTTGTAATACAACCCGTTTGTTAAATAATTTGCAGTTATTCTACCTGGTTAAGCCATTCCATCCAACACATCTTCTATATCTAAGCAATTGACTCTTAGATGTGCAAACCTTCTTCAATCACATCCTGGCGCTGCTTTCCCAGACTGCTGATCTCGAACTCAACCCTGTCGCCAGGCTTCAACCAGCAATCATCGCCCCACGATTTTGCGTTTCCCGGCGGAGATCCCAGTAAAATGACGTCGGCCGGGTAAAGGGTGAAGAATTTGGACAGGTAACTGACTATTTCAGCCGGGCTGTGGATGTAGTCGCTGGTGTTAAAATCCTGCCGCGTTATCCCGTTTACGGTTAATACCGCCTGCAGGTCAGAAGGGTCTGATACATCGTCCGCTGTCACCAAAAAAGGCCCCAGCGGCGCGAAACTGTCGAAACTCTTGCCCTTGGTGTACTGTTTGTCATGCGTCTCGAACTGCCAGTAGCGCTCCGACAGGTCCTGACCGCACATATAGCCCAGGATGTGGCCTGCGGCCTGTTCGGCAGTAAGATACTTGCCCTTTTTCCCGACGACCAGCGTCAGCTCCCCTTCCCAGTCCAATTTCTGAATATACCGGTTATGTAAAATCGGATCGTTAGGGCCGCACACGGAGCTGTTGGCCTTGAGAAATACCACCGGCTCGGATTCCTCAGTAAGCTTATGGCCCATCTGCATGGCATGCATCCGTGAGTTCCATCCAATGCAGATAACCTTGCCGGTTACCAATAACGGCGGGCCCAACCGCTCGCCGGCGGCCACCTGCGTCAGTCCGTTATGGTCCATCTTTCTGATCTGCTCAAGCAGGGACTCGTCGCCGAGGGTGGACCTGTCCCAATCGCTTACTGCGCCTGAAAGGTCTCGCAGCACGCCCGAACCGTCCACGATTCCAGGCTTCTCCTTTTCGGCGGGACCAAAGCGAAAGAGCTTAATACTCCTGCCCTCCCTCACCCGCCTGACCGGCTAGAAATTCCCCCATCATCGCAATCAGATTACTTAAATTCCAGCCTTTCAGAGCTGATACCGCGATGGTGGATTCCGGCGCCGATTGAACCTCAAAACATATATTTTGCGCCTCTTCGAGACTCTCAACCATCCGGTCCATCTTGTTGATGACTGTGATCCTCGGCTTCTCATCCAGCTTCAGCTTATGTAAAATCCCCTCCACCGTACCGCTCTGGTTTACCGCCTCCGAACTGGTTATGTCAACAATGTGCAGCAGCAGGTCAGCCTCGTCCAGCTCCTCCAGCGTGGCGTGGAAGGCGGCCACGATGAGTGGCGGCAGCTTATGTATGAACCCGACCGTGTCTGTCAGTAATATGTTGCGTCCGTCCGCCAGCCTCAGCCTCCTGGTAACGGGATCCAGCGTTGAGAACAATTTGTTTTCGGTAACGACATCGGCCTGGCAGATGGCATTGAGCAGGGTGCTCTTGCCGGCATTGGTATATCCCACCAGGGCCACCAGCGGCGTGTTGGCCTTCTTCCTCTGCCTGCGGTAAAGCTCGCGGTGGCGCCTCACCGCCTCGATCTGCTTGCCGATGCTGGTGATGCGTTTCCTGATCAGCCGGCGGTCGGTCTCGATCTGTGATTCGCCGGGACCCCTGGTGCCGATGCCGCCTCCCAACCGCTCCAGATGGCTCCACTGTCCTTCCAGCCTGGGCAGCAGGTATTCATGCTGCGCCAGCTCCACCTGCAGCTTGCCTTCCCGCGTCCTGGCGCTGGCGGCAAATATGTCCAGTATCAGCGCCGTCCTGTCGATAACCTTTACCTCCAGCGCCTCCTCAAGGTTGCGCTGCTGCCTGGGCGCCAGCTCATCGTTGATAACAACAGTGTCATAATTCAACTCCTGCTTGAGCTCGATCAGTTCCTGCATCTTGCCGGAGCCTATATAATGGGTCGATGACGGTCGCTGAAGCTTCTGCGTCAGCCTGCCCACCACTTCCGCCCCGGCCGTCACGGCAAGCTGGTTTAACTCGTCCAGCGAACTGTCGAGGGACCAGCTGTCCCGCCTGTTTCCCGCCTCCACGCCCACAAGTACGGCACGCTCCCTTCTTTCATGGGTACTGTAGGTAGTTTTTACCATTGATGATCTTGCGCGCCTTTTATTTTTTACTGAGCGTCAGCAGCCGCCTCACACCCTCGTCGAAACGATCGTCGGGCTGAGTAATCGAAAGCCTGACATAGCCCTCTCCCGCCTTCCCATAACCGGTGCCCGGCGTAACCGCTACGGCAACCCTGTCCAGCAGCTCGGCCACGTACTGCACCGAGGTGTATCCCCGCGGTACCCCGGCCCAGATATAGAAGCCGGCCCTGGGACTGCTGACCTTTAAGCCGATGCTGCGTAACGCATCCACTATCTTATCCCGCCGGGCCTGCAGCTTCTTGTTGCGGGCGGCGATATCGCCCTGGTCTCCCGTCAGCGCCTCGACAGCCGCCAGCTGGATGGCCTGGGGGATGCCCGAATCCAGGTTGGACTTGAATCTGAAGAGAGCATCGATCATATTGCGGTTGCCTACGGCCATGCCGATACGCCAGCCGGTCATGTTATAAGTCTTGGAGAGCGAGTGAAATTCGATACCCACTTCCCTGGCGCCCGGTATCTCGAGGAAACTGTGCGGCCTGTATCCGTCAAAGGCTACCTCAGTGTAGGGCGCGTCGTGACAGACGGCCAGGCTGTTGGCTCCGGCGAACTTGACCACCTTCTCGAAAAAGGCAGGCTCAGCCACGGCGCCGGTAGGGTTATTGGGATAACATATCCACAGCACCTTTGCTTTCTTGAGCACCGCGGCCGGTATGGCGTCCAGATCGGGCAGGAACCCGTTGCTCTCCAGCAGCGGCATATAATGGACCTCGCCGCCCGCCAGCAGCGTGCTGACCGAATACACGGGATACCCCGGGTCGGGCACCAGCGCCACATCGCCCGGGTCCAGCAGGCAGAAGGACATGTGCCCTATGCCTTCCTTGGAGCCGATCAGGGGCAGCACCTCGCTGGTGGGTTCCCAGTCCAGGGAGACACCGAAACGCGACTTATACCAGCCGGCTATGGCCCTGCACAACTCCGGCATCCCGTAGGTCTCCGGGTAGCGGTGGTTGGCCGGGTCCTGCGCCGCACGGCAGAGGCCGTTGATTATATGTTGCGGGGTCGGTATATCGGGGTCGCCGATGGCGAAGCTTATGACATCCTCGCCCCGGGCCCGCTTCTCGGCGATCTTCCTGTTTATCTCAACAAACAGGTATGGTGGTATCCTGTCCATGCGCTTTGATAGATTCATATGTCATTCCTCTTAAATTAACATGTCATTGCGAGCAAAGCGAAGCAATCCTGTGATTGATGACGCGGCTACAAGATTGCTTCGTCGACATGCTCCTCGCAATGACAGAGTGCCCGCAGTTAACAAAGGTTTAATTAGTATATACCATCGGGCAAATCAAGACTATTCCCAAGCCCTCTTACCCGTTTTTCCCCACCAGCAGCCCTATCCTCTCCTGTCCTTCGGCCACGGGCCAGCCGTTCCTGGCGTTGTAATACATATACCATCGCCCTTCCGTCCGGCGGTACCTTACGTCGCAGGCATAGATGTGGCTACGGCGCCACCCCACTGTCGGCTTCAGCACAGGCTCCTGCAATAGCCTCTCCCACCTGACCCCGTCCTCAGATTTAAGCACGATAATTGCCGAGCCGCTCTGTTTCTTACTTTCGTCCCAGTAAATCCCGTTCTCGAAACCCGCGAAGCCGTCGTCGCACTTTATAACCTTGATCGACCCGCAGCTCAGGTTGAGCCAGGGGTCGTTTTTATTGACCTCGATGATGGGCCTGCCCTGCAGTTCATACGGGCCCATGATATCGGCCGATTTGGCCAGGGCGATGGAGTCAGGCTCATTGAAGCCGCAGTCCGGTATTAAAACCAGCGAGGCGCTGTAATACAAAAGATATGTTTCGCCCTGCTTCAGCAGGCAGGGGTTGCTGACCGACCTGTTGCCGTCCGCAGTGTGCCACGGCAGCTCGGGCCTGATAAGCACGCGGGGCGCCGACCATTTCTTGAGGTCGGTGGAGCGTGAAACGGCTATCTCCGAGTACCATTTCCTGCCCTTTATCACGGACAGTATCATCGACAGCGGAGGGTATTTTTCGAAGAACATGTAGTACACACCGGCTTCCTGATACAGAAACGGTCTCATGGCATTGGCAATGGACACACCCAGTCCCTTCCACTTTATGCCATCCCCGGAAACAAAGTGCTGGACGCCCCAAATCGAATGGGCGAAAAGGTGCCAGCGTCCGTCGGGCGAGTTTTCGGGAAAGGTAAACGTCGGGTCGGCCAGCACCGGTGACAGCGCCGGGTGGTCTATTATGTAATTCTCCGAATAATCACTCCAGCTGATGGCCCCGATATCTTCCAGTTTCATTTTTTCACTCCCGTCTTATATTATGATCACGGCATACAGTCCGCTTTCCCCTGCCTGACAGTCTGCAGGAACCCTTTTACAGCGTCAAACGGTTTATCAGTCTGTGCCCCTTCCACCTCAAACCACCTTATCCTTCCGTCCGAAAGCCGGAACCATGCGTACTGGCCGCGCGCGAAGCGGTGTGTCTCAAATTTTATGGCCTTCAGCGCTTCCTGCAGGCTGATGCGGCCGGCCAGGTGGTCCGCCATTTGCCGGTAGCCCAGGCCGGACATGGAGGCCAGGCCGCTGTGGTAACCCATCTCCAGCAGCCTTTTCACCTCTTCAATAAACCCGGCCTCAACCATCTGCTCAGCCCGCTTATCTATCAGGCTGTAGAGCCTCTCCCTCCCGGCAGTCAGACCGATGATGAGCACGGGGTACGGCAGCCCGCGCTTCCCGCGAAGCGCAGACGGCAATAGCCCGGTCACATGATGGATCTCCAGGGCCCTCACGATCCTCCTGAGGTTATTCGGCAGCATGCCGGCGGCGGATGCAGGGTCTATCTTCTCCAGTTCGCTGTACAGGCTGTTGACACCGTCCTTCTCAGCCCTGCGCATCATGCGGTCCCTGAAATCTGGATCCGGCGCGATCGTCGGTATGCGCCAGCCCTCCAGCACCGACCAGGCGTACTGGCCGCTCCCACCTACCAGGACCGGCAGTTTTCCTCCTTCCTGAATATCCGATATACAACGCAATGCCGATTCCTGGAACAGCGCCAGGCTGTAAGCCTGGTCCGGCATTATTATGTCAAGCATGTGATGAGGCACGGCTTCTCTTTCCTCCCTGCCCGGCTTGGCCGTGCCTATATCCATGAACTTATAAACCTGGCGGCTGTCGGCATTGACGATCTCGCCGTTAAATTGTTTAGCGATCGAGATGCCCAGCCTGCTTTTTCCAACCGCCGTCGGCCCTACTACTGCAACCAGGCGCTTCATCACTTTGTTTTTAATGACGCCGTCTGCCTGACGATGCCGGAAAAATCGGCGGCCTTGAGGCTGGCCCCGCCGACCAGCGCTCCGTCTATCTGGTCTTCTGCGACAAATTCAACGATATTGGCCGCTGTTACACTGCCCCCGTACAATATGCGGGTTGCCTCCGCTGCCTCTTGACCCAGCACCCCGGCCGCCACCCCGCGGATGAGACCTATGGTCTGACCTGCCTGGATACCGCCAGCCGCCCTGCCGGTGCCTATGGCCCAGATGGGCTCATACGCGATGACGACCTCTTTTCCTGAGGGCATGTCCTTCAATCCCTCGCTCACCTGCCTCTTCAGTACTTCTCCGGTTTCTCCCGCCTCGTTCTCCTCAAGCGTCTCACCGACACAGAAGATGGGGGTTATGCCGGCGTTCAAAGCCGCTTTAACCTTTTCATTCACCACCTGGTCGGTCTCGCCGAAGATCTGGCGGCGCTCGGAATGGCCGAGTATAACGTACTGACACATAGTATTGAGCATGAGCGGTGAAATCTCGCCTGTGAAGGCGCCCTTCCCCTTGAAATACATGTTCTGCGCTCCCAGTTTAACCGATGAGCCCCTGATGACCTCGCCGACACTGTACAGGGAGATGAAGGGGGGACACAGCACAACATCCACCGCGGCCTCTGCCTTCAGGTCGCCGACTATGGCTTCGGCCAGCGTTACGGCCTCCCCGACCGTTGTGTTCATCTTCCAGTTGCCCGCGATTAATGGCCTGCGCATATTACTCGTCCAGCAATACCTCTACGCCCGGCAGGGTTTTCCCCTCAAGGAAACTCATGCTGGCGCCACCGCCCGTGGATACATGCGTCATCTTGAATCCAAGGTGCATCTCCATGACGATCTCAGCCGTCGAGCCGCCGCCGACTACCGTGGTCGCATGCAAATTGGCCAGCAGTTCAGCCATAGCCCGTGTGCCGCGCCCGAATTGCTCGATCTCATAGACGCCCATCGGCCCGTTCCAGAACACGGTGCGGCACTGCTTGAGCTTCTCCGTGAACAGCTCCCTGGCCTGTGGACCGATATCAACGATGTATTTATCAGGAGGTATCATGGATACCGGGGCGATGGCATATTTGGCAAGGTCGTTAATAGCATCGGCCACGATGACATCCGGCGGCAGCACCAGTTCGACATTTGCCGCTCCGGCCTTTGCCGCCAGATCACCGGCCAGCCCGATTTTGTCCTCTTCCAGCAGCGACAGCCCCACGCTGTAGCCACCGGCCTTAAGGAAGGTGGCCGCCATTCCACCGCCGATCAATAACATATCGATCTTGCCCAGCATATTGCTGATAAGTTTGATCTTGTCGCTTACTTTGGCGCCTCCCAGCAACGCCGCAAAGGGATGCTGCGCATTGTCCAGCAGGCTGCCCAGCATCTTCAGCTCTTTTTCCAGCAGGAGGCCCGCGTAGGCCGGCAGCAATTTGGCCACACCGTAGGTGGAAGCATGCGCCCTGTGCGCCGTGCCGAAAGCATCATCCACGTAGATGTCTGCCAGGCATGCCAGTTCAGCCGCGAATTTAGGACCGTTAGCCTCCTCTTCAGGGTGGAAGCGCAGGTTCTCCAGCAGCAGTATGTCGCCGACCTTCAGCTTGTCCACCGCCTTAATAACCTTGGGGCCGATGCAGTCGGAGACGGTGTAAATGGGCAGGTTGGTGAGCTGAGATAGACGCTCAGCGATGGGTGTCATGCGCAGAGACTCAACCACTTTGCCGTCGGGACGTCCCAGGTGCGAGCACAAAATAATCCGGGCTTTTTGCCCTATCAGGTACCATATGGTGGGCAAAGCCGCGATGATGCGGCTGTCGTCCATAATTTCGTTATTCCTGGGATCAAGCGGCACATTGAAATCAACCCTGACCAGCACCTTTTTGCCGGTGACTTCTGCATCTCGTATGGATTTCTTCATCAGCATCCATCTCCTTTACAGGATATTTGCAGCAACATCTGTACCGATGTCTTACGCCTCGCCTGAGTATATCCAATAGCCGCTATTTGTTCAAGAAGGACGGGCGTGCAGACGTCACAGCCGTCCGTGGTGAACGTTTTTACGTTGGTTGACATACAGGGGAAGCAGCTATATGCTAACAATTGTTATCTTTACTGTACTTTTAGTCAGGTTATTTAACCACGGGCTGAAATGCCGCAGGTTGAATCAAGGATAAATCAGATGGAATACACTCTTGGTATTGATCTTGGCACAACGGGGGTCAAAGTATTACTGCTATCTGAAGGGGGGGAGATTGCTGCGTCCGGCAGTGGTGAATATCCGTTGCTGACTCCAAAACCTGATTGGGCTGAACAGGAGCCGGAAAGGTGGTGGCTGTCGACCGTATCTGCGGTAAAGATATGCCTCGATGCAGCCCGAAATGTCACCGGAAAAAAGATTAGCATAGCCGCCGTAGGATTATCCGGCCAGATGCATGGCTCGGTTTTCCTCGATGACAGGGGGGATGTTTTAAGGCCCGCCATCCTCTGGAATGATCAGCGGGCGGTTGATCAATGCAGGCAGATTTCCGGCAGGGTCGGCACTGTAAAACTGATTGAGCTAACATCCAACCGCGCGCTGAGCGGATTCACCGCTCCCAAGGTAATCTGGCTGAAGCAGAACGAGCCGGAAGTATACTCAAAGGTCAGTAAAATCCTTTTGCCCAAGGACTATATCAGATACAGGTTGACGGGGACTTTCGCGACGGAGGTTTCCGATGCTTCCGGGACGCTGCTTTTCAATGTCAGGGAACGTAAGTGGTCCGGCGAAACGCTTAATGCGCTTGAAATCCCCTGTAATTGGCTGCCCGATTGCTTTGAATCAACCGAAGTTAGCAGTCATGTCAGTGCCGATGCAGCCAGGCTGACCGGCCTTACCGCAGGCATACCGGTTGTCGGCGGTGGGGGGGACCAGGCGGCGGGCGCTGTTGGAAATGGTATAGTCAATACAGGCGTGGCATCCTGTGTGCTTGGGACCAGCGGTGTTGTTTTCTGGCATTGCGATTCACCTTCTTATGACCCACAGGCAAGGCTTCACTCTTTCTGCCACGCCGTTCCCGGCAAGTGGCATCTAATGGGTGTCACGCTGGCCGCCGGAGGTTCATTGCGCTGGTTTCGCGATAATCTTTGCAGGGACATCAAGGAGGAAGCTGAAAAAAAGGGGGGCGAGCCCTATGTAAATATCGACGGCATGGCGCAGGGCGTACCGGCGGGATCTGAAGGATTGCTGTTCCTTCCTTACCTGTCGGGGGAGAGGACGCCCTACGCTGACGCCAATGCCAGGGGCGCTTTCCTGGGGCTGTCACTGCGCCACACGAGGGAACACATGGCAAGGTCAGTGATGGAAGGGATAACCATGAGTCTCAAAGATTGCCTGGAACTGGGGCAACAGTGTGGTGTTATAGCATCGCGTATAGTCCTTTCGGGCGGCGGCGCCAGGAGCAAACTCTGGCAACAGATGGCCGCCGATATATTTGAGATGGAAGTTGCGAGAGTGGGCAGCGATGAAGGGCCAGCCTATGGGGCAGCCATTCTGGCGGCGGTCGGCGCAGGAATACATAAATCGGTTGAAGATGCTTGCGCAACCTACATCAGTCTGAAGGATGCGAGATTTCCGAGTACGGCCGAGGTCGAAAAGTACCGCCTCCTCTACGGTTTATACCGCGGTCTTTATCCCGTCTTGAAAGGGTTCTTTAATCGCGACGCCGCTTTCATTCACAGGTACTCAATATAGGTGGCTTTTGCCGCAAGAGAAAAATGATGGAAATCTATAAGGACGTTTCCTGGCCGGTGGCGGATAGGGTACGGGACCTTCTATCCAGGATGACATTAGACGAGAAGATCGCCCAGATCGGGTCGGTCTGGGCCATGGAGGTGCTGGAAAACAGGAGGTTTTCAACAGAGAAGGCAGGTAAGTTGATGAAAAATGGGCTGGGAGGGATCAGCCGGGCGGGCGTAGGCACGGCCCTGGAGCCCGGCCAGATAGCCATCTTTGTCAATGACCTGCAGAGATTCCTGATGGAGAATACCAGGCTTGGCATACCTGCCCTTGTCCACGAGGAATGCCTGACCGGGTTCATGGCCAGGGAGGCTACCATATTTCCCCAGATAATTGGTATGGCCAGCACCTGGGAACCCGGCCTGGTACAGAGGATCATGGAGACTGCCAAGGGCCAGATGCTTGCTGTTGGAGTGCGACAGGGACTCTCCCCTGTTCTGGATGTGGCCCGCGATCCGAGGTGGGGAAGGGTGGAGGAAACGTTCGGCGAAGACCCGTATCTGATAGCGAGAATGGGCGTCGCCTATGTCAGGGGTTTGCAGAGTGACGAAATAAAAAACGGGGTAATTGCCACAGTTAAGCATTTTGTCGGTTATGGCAAGCCCGAAGCAGGACTGAACCACGCTCCCTCTGATATACCGCCGCGTATGTTGCGTGAAGTGTATCTTTACCCCTTTGAAAAGGCAGTCAGGGAAGCTGGAGCGTTCTCCGTTATGAATGCCTACCAGGAAATAGATGGTATGCCCTGCGCGGCATCCCGGGAACTTTTAACCGATATCCTGCGTCACGAGTGGGGTTTTGACGGTATCGTAGTCTCAGATTACTACGCGGTGCTCCTGTTAAATACTTTTCACCGTATAGCGTCTGACCGGATTGCCGCCGCCCGGCTGGCCCTGGACGCCGGCATAGATATGGAGCTTCCCAGCATTGATTGCTATACGGGGGCGCTTAAGGCGGACGTTGCCGCCGGTAACCTTCCCGTTGAAAGGATAGACCGTGCAGCGGCAAGAGTGCTGCAAATGAAATTCAAGCTTGGGCTTTTCGAAAAGCCGTACGTTGAGCATCCTGCTGTTGCGCAGATATTCGATACCGCGAAAAACAGGGCGCTGGCACTGGAGGCTGCGTGCAAATCTATCGTACTTTTAAAGAATGCGGATGATCTGTTGCCGTTGGATAAGGACAGGGGGACGATCGCTGTCATCGGCCCAAATGCCCATTCCGCCAGAAACCAGCTCGGCGATTATACTTACCCCGGGCACATAGATATAACCGCCATGACGGCTGATTCGCTGGGTTGCAGGTTTGCGGCGGAAGACATACAGCCTGATACCATTCCTGTCAGGGTGGTCACGTTGCTTGAAGGGATCAGGGCAAGTTTAGCCGGGCGTTCAAAAGTCTTATATGCTGCCGGCTGCGGGGCCGGTGATGGTTCCGAGGAGCTTATAAACGAAGCTGTAAATATCGCCCGGCAGGCGGACGCCGTGATTTTAGCAGTCGGCGGTAAATCGGGGTTGATGCCGGATTGCACTTGTGGGGAGATGCGCGACTCAGCTGACCTGCGGCTGCTACAGGACCAGGAGCGACTTATCAATGCCGTCTGTGAAACTGGCAAGCCGGTTGTATTGGTGCTTGTTGACGGCAGGCCCATGGTTTTAGGTTGGATAGCTGACAGGATACCCGCCATATTGATGGCTTGGAAGCCGGGCGAGGAAGGTGGGAATGCCGTGGCCGACGTGCTATTCGGCGATTATAATCCCGGTGGCAAATTGCCGGTAACCTTTCCCCGGAGCGCAGGCCAGGTGCCGATTTACTATGGTATCAGGCCCTCGGGAGGCAAATCGCAGTTCTGGGGCGATTACACCGACTTACCGGTAACTCCACAATATGAATTTGGATTTGGCCTGAGCTATACCACTTTCGAATTGAGCAACCTGCGCATTGACCCGACGCGGGTTAAAGCCAATGACATTGTGACCATCAGGTCTACTCTTAAGAATACGGGCACACGGCAGGGCGACGAGGTTGTGCAATTATATGTTAACGACGTTGTTGCCAGCTTGACACGGCCGGCAATGCAGTTGAAGGGTTTCCGGCGAATATCATTGCAGGCCGGCGAGCTTGCCACTGCAGAATTTACCCTACCCGTCGAAGAGCTTGCCTTTTATGACATAAACATGCAATTGGCCGTTGAACCCGGTGTATTTACAGTAATGGTAGGCACATCTTCTAAAAACCTTGCGCTAACGGGGCAGTTTGAGGTCCAGGACTGATATGATCAAGCAGATTATATTGATCGTCTTGCTATTAGGTTTAGCGGCCTTAACTTACCAGCTGTTTTACCCGGGGGCCGTTTTCGTGCTGGCCATCCTGATCCTGGTGGTACTTTATACCGGAGCCGCCCTCACACTATTTTTGTGGTGGAGACACAGCAAATGTCGCATCGTGGTTCTGTGTATAGCCGGCGTTATCTTCCTTTCACTGTCAACGCTGGGATGCATGAAGCTGGCTGAGAGCTTCCGCTGGATAAATCAAAACCCGGACGTTTACCCTGACAGCAGAATCGTGGAAGGTACGGCAGGCGGAACCACCTCCCTCGATACTGTTATCGCGGAACGCAATACATACATAACCTCCAGGCTCACATTCCGAGCCGGAGAGAAGGGGATAAGCCGTGGCGGCGGCATTATCCTGCGCCTCGGCAAGATAATCCCAGTTGGCGGGACCCCCAGGTTTTATGACTGTACCTACCAGGATATGTTCAACAATACGCTGCAGGTCAATAATCCTTCCGCGCAAGGATTTGTCAGCGTCCGGGTGCCGGCAGGGACCGGGACCTCCCTGTCCAAGCCGGATGCTCCCAATACCAGGGATTTCCTGCTTAACGCGTTCGTGACCGCCTGCGGTCCATACCGGGATGACCCAAATCTTCCCATTTATTACCAGTTGAACGCGGCACGCCGTCACGAGGTGCATATCAAGCTGACGGAAGGCGGCCTGCGTCCGGGTGAAGCCGTTGAATTGATACTTGGAGACAATTCAGGGGGCGGGCCGGGCTGGATGATGCCTGCCGGCGAGGCGGATATGGACCTGGTCATCTATGCCGATGAATTGGGGAGCGGGGAGTACCGCGTTGTTCCCTCGTATGCCACGCTGGAGGTCGGAGGCGGCCCGGCATCTTCGCTTGAGGTGGTTTCTCCCAGCACGCCCGGCCTAAATGAGGAATTCACTTTCGTGGTAAGGGCGGTGGACAATGACGATTTTCTGTCGATGAAATATGCAGGTACGGTTACCATGCAACCGCAAGATGGCATAGAACCCGGCAAAAACACATATAGGTTCTTACCGGAGG